>Ga0268299_1001516_pt1 | contig 39702 bp, 34 predicted proteins | sample NOBtaG_FD_193484 | JGI IMG/M metagenome (GOLD analysis project Ga0268299, IMG submission 193484) | Activated sludge microbial communities from bioreactor in Nijmegen, Gelderland, Netherland - NOB reactor | ecosystem: Engineered > Bioreactor > Aerobic > Activated sludge | place: Netherlands... | reverse complement strand
GGTTGGCTTGCGGGATCGCGCCCTGGTGATGTTGATGTTCTACAGCTTTGGCCGCGTGTCGGCGATTGTCGGGATGGATGTGAAGGACTACTACCCGCGCGGCAAGCAGTATTTCATCGGCCTTCAGGAGAAAGGCGGCAAGTATCACGAAGTGCCAGTGCATCACAAAGCCGAGGAGTATCTGGATGCTTATATCCAGGCTGCCGGCATCGCAGACCAAAAGGACTCTCCCCTCTTCCGGTCCAGCAAGGGCAAGACGCCGAACGTTTTGAGCGCCAATCGAATGAGCCGCACCGATGTGCTGAAGATGATCAAGCGAAGAGCGAAACAGGCCGGCATCGGAGAGAACATTTCCCCGCACTCTTTCCGAGGCACCGGCCTGACCATCTATCTGGAGAACGGTGGCACGCTGGAAAATGCACAGAAGATGGCAGGCCACGCTTCTGCGCGCACGACCAAGCTCTATGACCGCACCAGCGATCAGATCAATCGCGATGAGGTCGAGCGCATTCCTTCTTTCTGATTTTTTCGTAGCCAGTTTTCTTTATCCAGTTTCTTCTGGCCGTTCGGCCATTCATCATTAACAACAACTCCTATGATCGAAACGCTTCCCTCCTCTCCCCTGCTTTGCTGTGCTCATTGCCAGGCAGCCCTATCGGAGTGTCCGGAGAAAGAATTTGAGGATTGGATCGTGCGGTGCTTTGAATGCGGCGCGAGCAATGTAATTGAGTTTGCCATCTTCAATTCTCCGGTGACTGATGTTGAAGTCGTCGGCTGGAGAGAGTGAGCCTGAGAGAAAAGTCCCCAAGAGCGGGTGAGTTATTTGACTTGTCACTATGTCAAATTCGACATAGTATGCGGATGTGGCTAATGGATATGATAAACCCCTTGTCTGGATGCGCGGTGAAGTTAAGACGCCGCCCTTTTCTCAAGACGCCCGCATCGAAGTCGGCTTTTTGCTCAGAAGGCTGCAACGAGGAGAGATGCTTTCTCTCCCCCACTCGCGCCCGATGCCTGACATCGGCAAAAGGTGCCATGAACTGCGGATTGTTGACGAAGACAAGACCTGGCGAATCATCTATCGCCTGGATGATGATGCCGTATTGATTTTAGAAGTCTTCAACAAAACCACACCGAAGACGCCGAAGAGTGTGATTGACAATTGTAAGAGGCGCATTCGGGAATACGATAGTTTGTAAGCTTAGGAATAACGTTATGAACGACAAGAAAAGAAAAGCCTTGGAGGCGGCTGGATGGAGCATTGGCTCTGCCAGCGATTTTCTCGGCTTGACGCCCGAAGAGGAACGATACATCGAAACCAAGCTCATTTTGAGTGAGCGCCTCAAGAAAGAACGCCAGAGGAATCAGTTATCACAAATCGCTCTTGCAAAGCGGCTCCATTCCAGTCAATCGCGCGTTGCAAAAATGGAGGCCAATGATCCCAGCGTGACGGTTGACCTGCTGATCAAGGCGCTATTTGCTACGGGGTTGACGACTCGTGACGTCGGTAAGCTGTTGTCCGGGTACAGCCGAGATACGTGTAATTTTAGGACATAGGCCGAAAGTCTCTTTGATTTCTACAGATTACCGATGCAGAAACGCACGCTGAAAAACAGGGTGGCCAAAAACCTCTTGAAAAATGCGCTCCAAAAAATCAATAAAAAGGCTGTTTTTCATCAGAAAAACTAATGTGGCCGAAATCTAAAGATTTTGGCCACGTCGAAAGTCCCATTTTTACAGGTACCTCGGCTCAACCCGTTGTCCAAAGCCGCCTAATCCAATGCCCCGCCGCCAATACTTGAGAGGGTTTAGGGGATTGTTTAGCAATCGGACAAAAAACAACGCTAAGGCTTACTGAGCATACCGGTCATTCATGACACTTACCCAAACATTCGTGACATAAGGGGAAAAGTAGGGAGTCAATTTTGTGTATCTTCGTTCGCTGATACGAAATCCTCTGACGTGCTGAGAGCGAAGGAAATTGGGAACGGATAATGCGGAAAGCTTCGCGCGGGTACGGAGCGCGGCGGCGTCAAGACGTTGTGTCTATCCAAGGGGTATAAAAGATTTCTTCCCAATCGTATTGAATCGTGGGGGTGGTGGTTGCCAATGATGACCCTTTGAAAATTCGCCAATACTTCTTATGAATCTCTCCGATGGAATCAAGTGCGGCTTTAATGTCGGGGTGTTTGGGCAATTCCGCGCTTCCGCAAGAACTGGCGTGTGCGACGCTAGTGTTGACGAAATCCACGATTATCTTGGCTTTTTCGTCGAGTTTTTGAATGTCGGCATTTATAGCTTTGGCCTTAATGTGGCTTTCGCCTTTTCCCGCTAAGTCATCAAACGCTCTGTCCGCCCGTTCTTCAGTAAAACAGTCATCTACGAAATTCTCCTTATATCTTGCGCGGGATATGACCTGATTATGTTTTCTGACTTCCTCGAGGAACTTTCGATATGACCTAACATTCCTGGTTCCGTCGGTCAGTCTGCGAATCCTTATCGACACAAAGGCCTCATACCAATCCTTCATGTAATAAAGAAAGTGGTTTCCTTGTTTGCTGACTTTGGGATTGTTTCGAATGATTTCCTGAACTCTCCAAAAAACTTGATTATGGGAGTGTAAGTACAAAACATCGCGGTCTAGCTCCGTGAGCCAGTCTTCTAAGTTTTTATACAGTTGGTCTTCTCTATTATTCATTCAGTTTCTTCTTTCGCATGGTCGAAGGTTTGGACAAGACCAAACATGTGAACTGTGGACAGTTAAAATTCGCGCGCTCAATCAAGCGAAAAAGCCGGTGAGAGTTTTAACCCCATTGTTTGGTTTTACCTAAGTTTTTCAATACGCTCAGACAAAGGAATGACATGAATTCGGACGGGGCTTGCCTGCGTACCGGAGCGCAGATAGCCGTCTCCTCGTCCGGCCAGTTGCATGAGATCTTCGGCAGTACGATTGATGTCCGGCGCATTTTTCTTCGCTTCGCTATAATCGAAGGGTTTTAGGACAAGGCGTGTGGCGATCTGGCCTTTGGTCTCGTTGCTAAAGTGATCGCTCATTTGACTGGCCAGGATCATTCCCAAGCCAAATTTTCGGTATTCCGTTGCCAGCGTATTGAGAATGGCCGATGAAGAGTCGCGGTCTTTGCCGCCTAGCGCGAGGATTTTCGCTTCGTCAATGAACACAAACAGCCTGTACCTTTCATAATCGTTTTGCGGCTGCACGGGAATGCTGCCGCGCGATTTCAGGGCGCGCGCCAGTTTGCGTAGCAAGGTGTCAGTGACAACGAAGCGAATCTCTTCTTCTAGATGAGCCAGATTCAGGCGATGGCTGCGCGCCAGCAACTGCTCAATCTGAATCTGGCTGTCACGCGCAAAGACTGGGTGCTCGAAGACTCTAGCGATGGCGTCGAAGGCACTCTCGATGATGTTTCGCTGTGCCCTGGCAATCGTGTCATCTTCCAACTTTTGTTCGAGCAGTTGCAGGACGGCTGCAAAAGTCGGCGGCTGGCGCTGCCAGCTATCTGGTTTTTTGTCGTTGATCCCAACCTGTTCGTAGGCTTCGTTGAGCACGTCTTTGATCACCCGCCACTGCCGATGACCGAGCGAAGGAACGCAAGCTTTCAACATCGACAGCAGAATATTTATCTGAGCGTAAACGCCACCGTCCGCAGGATCAGTTGAATCGAGTTCCATCGGGTTGATACCGTATGTACTGGCCGGACCGTGCGAGAGCACATAATCTTCAGCACCCCCCAGCACGACATCGCCATGGAAATCGAAGATTATACATGGGATGCCATAACGATGAATTTCGGCGGCGACTACCTTCAACGTTTCCGTCTTGCCCGAGCCTGACGCGCCTAGAATCATAAAAAAGCCGTTGGCTTGTTTAGCGACTTCCCAGTACTTCAGTGAGTGATCGCTGCGCGACTTGCCCAATAGCACCGACAACGGCGCAGCAGGATATGGCGTCTCTTCGCTTTCCTCCACAGCAGGTTCAGGCTTCTTTGATATATTGGAGTCAAACTCGCGACGGCTCGGCGCATCAATAACGACCCTTTGCTCTTCGGTTATTTTGTCTGTCTTATCCGGCGCTGATTCCTGTTCAGACTGCGCGGCAGTAGGGTGCTGCAATCTGCCCATCGCGTCTGCCGGATCCAACTCCGGCGCCAGTGCCCGGCCGGCCTGCAGCGCCGCTCGCAATTCAGGTTCGATCTGTTTGTTAATTGTCTCCGTCGCGATGCTTTGCAAAGTCAACCCGACCTCTTCGGCATTCAGCACGCGAAACAAAATCGGAATGCCTTCCGGCGTGGTAAACACGCTGCTGGTCGAAGGCGCAACGCTGGCCAGTTGCACGCGCACGATCTGCGCCTGAATGGTGAGTTTAATTTTGCGGTCGAACAGGTCGTTGAGCAGCGAATGCCATCGCTCTTTGAACTGCGCATCGGCGTCTCGCAAACAGGCCTGGTAAAGGTGATTGCGCAGCACTTCGCGGCGTGGACGAGCGAGCGGCGAATCGGCTTCAGCCGCTCCGAAGATGCTGGCCACAGCGCGATAGGTCGCCATCACTTGGTCAACCGGTTCACCACGAACGACGCCGTTTTCTACGGTGAACAACGTTCCGGCATCGTGTGTCTTAACCTCCAAAATATCCAGGCAAAGCCCACCATCTTCTGTCTCTCGTAAACCAATCAGATCAGCTTGACGGCGGCTGTTCTGCCCCGCCACCAGCCACTGCCGAGCCTCCGGCGTGTCCAGACTGACGGCCAAACCTGACGGAGTGTCTCGGCGATAACTACGAACTACGACGATCTTGCCCAGCGCAGCTTTTGTCGTGCGGTCGCCTTCTTTCGCCACCGAGCCGACTCCGAGAATGCCGCCAGGCTCCAATGCCACCAGATCGGTCACAATCGAAGTCAGCGTCTCTTTCGTGGCGTTGAAGAAAGTGTTCCTCAGTTCGCGCGCCAACTCCTGCTCGAACGGTTCCAGATCGTGTGCCAGCGTTGTCAGTGTGCGCTGATGCTCTTGCCGCACGTCCACGCAGAAAGTTCCGGCCACGCGCTGGCTGCTGATCGGGACGCCATGCCGGTCAGCAATCACTAGCCATGTGCTGGACTCAGCCAAAGTAGCCAAATGACCTGCACTCTCGTCAGCATTGGCGGCGTGCGCCACAGTCTGATTGCGCAAGCGTGGCTCGACCACACCCACCAACTGCAGGTAACTGCCGAAAATATTGGCATCCGCAATCGGAATCTGCGTCACCTTCTTCTGAATCCGGTCGTACTCGTAACGATAACTCAGCACCCAGGGATTGAGGCTGAACGAACCTTCGCGCCGGAACATGCCGCGCCTCACTTCAAACGGATCGAACACGACCGTCAAGTGCGCCGGATTCTCCCGCAACTCCTCTTCCAACTTCTTCGGAGTGACCTTCTCGCCAGAAACATCCAGGCTGACACGGCCGATGCGCTGGCCCAGCCCGACGCGCTCTCTGGTCTCTTCTTCCAAATCGTCCATGCCCGTCACCCACGACGCTGCATCATCAGCCGTATAGCGAATGCGCAGATGTAATCCCGTAACCGCATTGGTGCGCGAATTGGTATCAGGCTGTGCCTGTTTCACCAACTCTTTGACGAAGATTTCCGGGCAGGGCGGATTAACCAGCACGACGCGCAGTCCTGGCCTCACAAACGGGCGCATCTGCGCTAGTGCGTTAACCAGCCGGTTGATGCCGCCAACGCCGTCTTCAATGCCGAGCGCGCGCGGATTACGACGATAAAACGGTAGCGTCTTGATCTCGCCCGCCAGCCCCAGATCAACCGCTGGCAATTGCGTCGCTTCTTCCGGTAGGTGCAGCGAAGTCAAGTAATGCACATGACTGGCGAGCGTCTCTTCGATGGCCTCCAACTCGGCCTGATTGAACTCTTCGCGGCGTGCGAACAATTCTCCGGTAGCCATCACCCAGCGCCACAAATGCAGCGGATGAATCGGCGACAACACGGCAGCGATCTCTTCGCCATGCCGGAATATCCATGTTTCCAAAACAGCCAGAGAAGCAAACATCTTTTCCGCCAACGATGAAGCATTACGCGCCTCCTGCGCACCAGCGCTAACCGCCTCGAGTAGTTCGCTGTAAGTCTTCAGGTAATTCTCCGCCGCCGCGCGCACATCAGCCCTCGCTGCCAGTGTGGTCAACGGAGCCGCCGCCAGCCCGGGCAGATGTTCGAGCAGCACACGGCGATGGCGCTGAAGTTCTTCGGCAAGAGTGAGAATGTTGGGGCCGAGTGCTTCAGCTTCAACAAATTTGCGGATCAGATCGCCTGGACCTTCTTCGCCATTGAAGGACAAAACGCTGCGCGTCCCCCATTCTTCAACTTGCAGAATCGCGGTTTCAGAAAGTTCTTCGACATCAACGATGATACCCCACGCTTCTTCGCTTGTGCCTGCGCGAATCAATCGCAGCAAGTCCTGGCTAATAGGTAGTGTTGCCCGGCTGCCGTAAGCCTCTTGCGACAATTCCACCACTCGGCCTTCTGAGTCTCCATCCTCAACCTTCTCGATGGCCTGCTTAACAGACTCATACAAATCGTCAAGCAGGCGAGGCTCCTGATTGATTATCGCCTGTAACGAAAGTGACTGCACCGGCTTGGAAGTCGCGTTGTTGTTTTCCGCACTTCTTTTTTCCGTCGGTTTCCGCCCCAGCCAGACTTTCTGACTGAGGGGGAAATCAAGTTCGCCGAACAGTTGCTGATCGTGCTGATTGGCAGGCAGCTTTTTCAAACGCACCTTGATTTTGTTGGCAATTCCCTTGTCCTTGCCTTCAAGTGCGTCAACATAAGCCTGCATCCGCTTTCGATCATTCACAGTCGAAGCACGTGCAGCCTCTACAAGTTTGTAGTTATCAGCGAGCCGTTTGGCTATGTCTCCCGGAGTATTTTTATCGGCGATGCCGGAATCCTTGAGCAGCCCCAGCAGTGGCAAGAAGTTTTTCAGGTAAAGGCTTCTTTCGTTGTCGCTGGGCAATGCTTCCAATTCCAGTGCCAGTCCGACGACTTCGGCCAGCCGGAAATTATCGGGTGATTTGCGGTCAATCAGGGCTTTCCAGAAATTCCTCAAGAAGGCCGTGGCCGCGTCCTCAGCCTTCTGTCGCACAAGAAAAGCCAGCAAGTCACGGTCATCACGGATGCTAAAATCGCGCAGCGATGAACCTTTCGTCAACGGTTTATTGGCCAGCACGATGATGGTTCGCAGATGCTTGTTACGCCAATCTACTGTGATCTCCTCGGAATCGGTCAGCAACTCCGCCTCCACCTCCTTCAAGTCTTTCTGGACTTTGGGTATGGCTTTCCGTAGGTCGCGGTCAGGAATTGCAATTCGTAGCGAGAGCTTTTCATCCTTACGGTGTTTGAGCGCGGCTCTGACAAAAACTACGGGATCGATTGGTTCAATGTCGCGCAGAATTACGCCAAAACGCTGCGCTCTTGCTTCATCTGCCGCTAAAGCTGCGGCCAACTCCCCGATCCTGGTCTCGATGTTTTGAGTTGTGACTTGGTTCTGAGGAATAAATTCCATAGGTGTTATCGCGTATCAGGTTCCAAGAGAATCATAAACTGCCCCGGCTAGTTTCCATCAACCCAACCAAGGCTTTGCTGTCGGCCATGCGCTTTGCCAGCCCTTGCTCTTCCAGTCTTTTCAAAAAGGCTTCTGAATTTTCTCGCAAATATTTGCTGCTAACCCGTTGAACCCCGGCGTCAGTCAATCGGTATTCATCTTCTGGCAAGCCGCCCGTTACGATTCCAAAGCGCCGCCATAAGCGTTCGAGGAAATCCTGATATTCAATCATCTCGTTGACCACATCGGTCGTCCCCGCCACCAGCACTTCGATTACACGATCTTCGGGGTAGACTCTTTTTCTCAGGTTTTTCTGTTGCGGATAGAGCAGCCCGCTGCGCAGCCCCAACAACCGCAAGTAATCCTCCAGTGAGTCTTTTTCCTTGATCTTGTCTACGATCTCGCCGAGCAGATCGTCTGGCTCTATGTCGTCATCAGTCTGACGTACCAACCAGTCAAAATCGTTCATCTCCTGAATATCCTTCGGCTTCGGGCTTAAATTGTAATGATCAATCAACCGCAGCTTGAGGTCGCCTCTCTTCCACAAATTCAACCACTCGCCGGGCTGCGAGCCTAGGGGTTCGACCAATGCTCCGAGCAAAGCAATCAGATAGCGTTTTGAGTCGCTTACAATCAATTCCTGTACTGATTGCTCACTGGCTCGCGCAATCGGCGACTCGAATTTGCCAATTGCTTGTAGCAATAGCGGGCGCGCAGGCAAACCCGCCCAAGTTCGCCCCCGCGTCGCCATATAGAAAAAGATCGTCAATGACCCGAGACAGATGATGCGCTCTAACGTCGCGATTGGATTGGGACGCACCGCTTGCTCGTAAACACAAAGCAGATCAGCAGCCTTGCGCAGTTCAAACAGCACAGAATCGTAGTTCTCTTGCTGCGCGCGAAATTGTCTCATGTCCTCACATTCCAACGCCGCTGCATCAAGGTTTCTGGTTTTCACTTCCTCGACCAGGGGCGAGAAGAGAACCGTCAGATCATCCGCAATGCTCAGATCTCGTTGCGGATCAATGATTGACTCTAGCAAATCCAGCAGCGACTGGCCTGACTCACTGTGTGGTGACGGGACTTTCCACAAAGCTTTCAACAACGCACCGGCGTGCTCGTCAGAGGGATCACCGGTGACAAGCAATCCCGTTGGCGTAGTCAGCGAAGACTGATCAATGGATTTGCCAAAGACAGCTCCGTCAGTGCCGAGCAGAGTACGCAACATGGGAAGCACTTGCCTTCCCAACGCGCCTTCTTTGGTCAGCGCGTCATCGGCTAATCTGCCCCAACTCTCACCGGCCTTTTCCAACAGACTTTCCATGGCTGCCTGCCGCTCCTGTTCGGAAGATCCTGCTGCGGTATAAATCAGCATCTGTTTAAGATTGGCAGTCTTCCCCGCTGATCCCAATATTTCCCGGAACAATCCGTTAGCGATGTGAACGGGCTTGATCTTGCCCGTCATTGCGCCGCAGCCGTGACGACGAATTAATTCCCGAGCAATCAGACTCCGCAACATAAATCCTCCCCACTCTACTTTCGGTTGTTGTCCAGACCGTCGTATCGCCGTTTGCGTAAATCCACACGGATGCGCACTTCGCGCCCAGTCCTGTTCTCGACCATTGAGACGGTTCTGAAATCGCCGCCATCTGGTTGCACTTGATTGGCGAGCGTGTCGTTGAAGCGCAGAATCCGGCGGATGCACTCAGGCTCCTCAGCAATGCCACCGTGAAGCGACAACAACAGATTTAGCAATTTTACGTCTACTAACAGATTGGCGAATCGCAAGTCCTCGCCTTCTGGCCCTAGCAACAGATGATCAACCGGTTGCACACCAAAACACTGTTCCAGCAGCAGGCTCAGGCGCGGCTCGTACAGGAACAGCGCCTGGCTGGATACCTGACGACCGCTGACCATTGCTTTGGACTTGTTTCTGGGCGAAAAGGCCAGTTGCGTCCAGAGACGTAAGTAGTCGGGATAATTCCTATCGCCGGCGTACATAAAGCGATTTAGCAATCTGAGGATTTCGCTGACACGCGCTTGAGTAGTTTGGCCGGTGTCTTGCAATTTTTCCAGAAAGCTTTCTGCTTCGGTATGTGGTGCTAGGCGGTTGCCTTCAGGATGTTCAAAATACCAGCGTCTTTTCAACGGTTCAAAAAGTTCAAATTCCCTATTGGAATTGCCTTTCCCAGCGCGCGCGTCAAAAGATCGGGCAATGGGCTTAGGATCGAATGGGAACTCTTCCGGCGCGAAGCGACCACGCCACAGTCCTTCATCAACCACGGGATGCGTATTCGATACTGGATCGCAGCCCTTTCGCAATTCATCGAATAACTTCCCGTCGCCACTCTCGAAGCAGTTGGTGTAATACCTTGCAGCCTCAGATTCGCCTAACTCAATCAATTCTTCGCACGATCGCTCACCAAAAATAAGGAATGAGCCGAACGCCATCAGTTCACGGAAAGTGATCTGCTCTCCACGAATGGCCACACTCTCTAGCAGTTGGCCAAGGCGCTCTTGCACCAGTGGTTTTGATAGAGCTTCCCGGTTGTAAGTCACGCCACACTTAGATTGAGCTGGGCAAACTGAGCAGCCTTCATACCAGCGCGCGTCGGTCAATTTCTTCAGCACTGCACTAATCATCCCGCGCGACAGATTTCGTCGTAAGCTAAGATCAATGACAAACACCTGTCCACGAAGATCTGCGTCCGGCGTCCATATCTTCCGCTCAATAGGCTTGTTTTTGCTGTCCGACTGGACGTAAGCGAGTTGGATATAAGTGAGACTTTGCCGCAACTGACGCTCAACATCGTTAAGAAATGAATGCTCTTTGCGATACTGTTTGATGAGATCAAGCAGCGGGCCTTCATTGATCGCAATGCAAGATGACGTGCCACTCTGCAGAGTTTTCGACCATCTTTGAACGACCTCTTCAAGTCGCTCGGCACTGGCATCCTGAACAACATAAGCGCCAAGGTTTTCAAGCTTGCGTTCCATCAATCGGATCAGATGAGTTTTACCGTCACCGGCATTACCGGTCAGAACGACCGAAGCGTTACGCTTGATGAGCGCTTCGATGACTTTTTCCAATGGTGTTAGGATGTTGATCTCACGCAATTGCGTGATTTTCACGTTATCTGCAAAAGCGCTCTCTTCTCGGTAGAGCCGTCTGATGTACTCGAGTTTTTCGTCAGCTTTTGCTGTTGTCTTATCTTTCTGAACTGTCTCTGAGTCCATAAACCCGAACCCCATCTGAACAGATGTCGGTCTCGGCAAGTCGCGCGAGACCCGTAATTTTAATGGTGAAGACTGTCCTAACTGATCGAATAGAGGAGTGTGATCCAATCGGCTGGCAGCCCAACGATGTAGCCAGTATTCAGCAATCTTCTTTGTATCCGCGACCCCATCATTCGACTCACTTTTGCGGATAATACATTCCGGGCGTTCATCGATTTCCAATAGATAACGCTCCAGATTGGAGACCAGGGGAACGCCATAAACCAAACGTGGGCTGGCGTGGCGTAGCAGGTCGGCACCAGCCAGTCCCAGCGCACTCAGCCCACCAGCTAACTGACGCATTTTCGGGTTTGCGCCTTCGCCAAAGACATTGTTGACACGCCGGAAACTCTCTTTTCTATGCTCCAACCGCGTCAGCGCGAAGCGAGTCTCTTTTGAAAGATGGGCTGAGCCATAACCCTGAGTAACGCCGAGTTGTTTATATTTGATCTCTGCATTCTGTCCTGGTAGGGGCCCGGCAGGCAGAACGACGCGATTGTACTGGCTCGACCCGGCTGCGTACAGACTTGTTGTGCCAAGATAGGCCAGCGTTGCCGGTCGGCGAATGGGGCGGCCTGCCATCTGACTGGCGATTATGCTGACTTGATCGCCGTAACGCGCTTCGTAGATTTGCGTGACTTCCGGGCTGAGCATCAGTAGACAGGCCAGTTTGCCGGAGAGGAGCCACGAGTAAGGAGCCACACCGCCGCATACGACGATCTCCATCATGGAACTCCCGGAAAGGCGATTGCGGGCTTGGCGAAGCGCCACGCCGACGGCCATCTGCCCTTCATCGTCATCCATTAGACTTTGCAATGCATCCTGCGGAGCGAGTTGAGCGGTGTTTTTGTTCAGCGTTATTCGCGCGCGCAACAGTTCGGCCAGAGATTTAGCGCGCTTGAATTGGTAAAGCGTCGTTTTCGTTTCTCGCAGCAGTTCATCCGGCTGCACTTCGCTTGTGAATTCTATGCGCTTGGGCCGCTGATCCTTGGTCAATTCCAGGTGGCGGCGGCTGGCAGCATCATCACGAAACGCCAGCAGGCGCAAGATGGTTTGGTCGGTTGGAGAGTGCAGTTCTTCCGGGCCGAGCGGGAGGTCTTCGATGTAAATCTCATTCAACGATCTCTCCAGACAGTTCTGCAAGGCTGTGACCGCTTCATCAGGCGTGATGACTTTTCTGTCTATGAGTTTGATGAAATCCTGCGGTAGCCACCCCAGCATTCGATCGCGACAGGTCAATTGCATCACGGAATTTCCCAGCGCAGTAATGGCCATCACCGGATGATATGGCTGTCCGGCATCGCGAAACAGAAACTGGAGGTTTCTGCCGGGCGAAGTGTTGTAGGGCAGACTCCAGGTGAATCGGAAGTAGCGCCAGATGTCGGCCAGTTTGATACCCGTCAATTCGCATCGCGTATCTGGCTCGACCAGTTGCAGGTATGGGCGGATGACTTTGGCCAATTCCTGGCCGCGTTCCGGTTTGGGTAGACGCGCGATTGGCTCAAGCAGAGCGGCGAGCGTTCTGCCGTCCGCAATGAGGTTGGTAATCGGAATGGCGGCGCTGCCGCGACCAGGAGTTTCCAGCGAGGTGATAAAACGCCGCACGGAAGGGTCGTTCAACTGATCCTGCCGTGCGAACTCTCCGACTTGTCGAGCGGTTTGTTTTGCTGCTGTCTGTGAATGCGATTCTTGTGCCGTGGCCGGATAGAGGACAATCTTTCCCCATTCGACGCGGATGATCCAACCCTGTCTTTTCAGATCACGCAGCAGGAGCGCAGATGCCCGTAACTTCAGTTGATGTAGTGAAAGTTCTGTATTCTTTTCAACCTTGGTAATTTCATCAGCGAGTCCCCGCAAGGCATCTTCAGTCTCATTGTGGCGAACGGCGTTCAGTAATTTTTCATAGCTAAGGCCACCATCGCCAAATTCCGGGAAGAACTCCCGTTTGTCATTTAACAGTGGAAATACACTATCACTGCTGCTCAAAATGGCTTGCTCTGTCGCTACTGTCATGTTTATTGAGAACTCGGTCTCAGCCGAGATTGGTCCTTATGCCGAACTCAAGTTGAGCAGACATACTTATAAAAAAGAGGGTATTCAACGTAGTCGGAAGCTTTAAGCTGTTCCGGCTTCAAGCCATGGGCTCTCCGGGCTGGTACCGTCAAAACCTTGTCGCAAAAAGCAAACTCACAGACCTCGGACGCAGGGATCATTCGTTGACTGCGGGTATTCTTCATCTCATTAAATAAAATGTGAATCACCTCATCAGCGGCGATGCGAGAGAGCCTTCAATGCTGTTCCTGATTACTCGACGTTGCGACGAAGTACAGTCGGCGCGGGTCTTTCGGGCCGCTACCAACCTCTACAATCAGGCCAAGATCAATCAGCGAGCGTAGCCTGCTGCGCGTGGCGCGAGTGGAGATTTCTAGATGCTCGGCGATTTGCTGCGTGCTGTGCCCCCCTCCGCCAGTTAGCAACTCAATGACCTTTTCATCGCGCTCGTCCAGTTCCGGCTGCTGTTTGGGCAGGACCGACAAGGTGACTCTGAAGCGCGTGCCAATCTCTTCCAGCACCGGCGCCGGCAATCCGGCTTCGTGACAAGCGCTCACCATTCTCTGAATCCCGCTCCCCCATTGCTCGATCAGGCCAATTTCCTGAAAGACTCTGCCAATGACGCGATTTCGTAACCTTGAAATTCCATGCCAAAGATCTTCTACCGTCAGGCCAAATGGCAGCAGGCCGGGGTTCTCGACTTCCAACCGATCATCAAAGAGCGCCAGCCGGATCGGTGCGCCGCGCTGCGAATAGTCGGCATGAACAACGGCATTGATAACCGCCTCACGCAGAGCTGCGACCGGAAGCGTCCATTTCTCAGACCGGCGTGCCGCTTCGATCACCACTTCCCGCGCCAGGTATTTCGTGACAAAGGCAATCGCATCCTCGACGGCTTGCGTCGGCAGGCTGCGAATTTCAACCGAATCCAAAATGTGACGGCGGTCGGTTCCCGCAAAGCGCCCCGCCTGAATCCAAGCGTCAGGGAAAAACTCCTTTCGATCACTCTCGCGTCCGAACAGCAATAGACCGCCGACAGTCGGCACATCCTTGCCCTGGTGTTTGGTGAGAAGCCGCAGCGCTCGCAGATCGGCACGCTGTAATTTCCGATGTGCTGTAAACAACTCGGAAGCAACTCGGAAGTCGATTGCTTCTGAGTTCAGTTCCGCAATTGGTTGTTCGTCGAAAGACTCCTGACGGGCGAAACGCCGCATCTCCTCGATCAATGATGGGTCGGCCCGGCGGTTCGTTGAGCCGATGCGCACAAAGACTCCTTCTGGAAAGCCTAATTTCTTTAAGTAGTGCGGGCGGCTTGGGCTCGGATGAACCTGCACTGCCAAAATGTTCGTCCGTCGCCACGGCAGGACTTCTATCTCGGGCACCAGCCGTGGCGTGATCTGGTCATTGACCAGATTCGTCAGGCGCTCTTCCTCTAAAAGCACATCTTTCAACCCCATCACCCTTCGAGTGCTGTCCTCTACACCGACCAGTAAAATCCCGCCCGACGTGTTGGCGAAGGCAATGAGAGATCGCAACACCCCATCGGGTGAGGATAGGTCGCGTTTGAACTCCAGATTCTTGCCTTCATGGCGCGCTAAAAGTTCGGCCAGATTCATAGCTCGGAAGTCTACTCGGAAGTCACTAAAGCGACAATGCTTCCGAGTAAGGCACAGATTTTGAGAATGTGTCGAATTAACTTAAAAATCTGGTAGGGCTGCACTTCTGTAAAACGCTGTGAGACTTTTCGTCCCTTATTCCGTCTCGCGGTCGCGATGGTGGGACTCATCAGGAACTGATTGAAGGAAGATGCCGATCTGCTTCCGCTCTATGAGAGGACGACCCGGCAGAAGATTATTGGATATCTGAAATAGAAAAACCCCCATGGTTAGGGGGAACAGCCTATTCTCAAGGTTTTCCTCAAGACACCTACCGACGGGAAGTATTCGGCTGCGATTTTTCAAGTGAACGATAGCGATTCTTGGGTACCGGGTCAACGGCCCTGATCACCCATCCTCTTTCCGTGTTGAGATGGTCCCAATTTTTCAAACGTCCAGCATTTTGCTGATCCAAAAAGCCAGCGATTTAGCCGTGCAAAAAGCTGCCCTTGGGGGTTGGGCCAGCGGCGAGCCATCGCCTCCACCAGCTTGCGGAATGCAACGGTTCCGATTCCGGAAAATCATGTGCGCTTGAATTGGATGAGGGCCCATCTTTTTTCTTGCGGCTTCCCTTCCCCACTCTCTTCAACAAACAGTTTCCTGCCGTGCGCCTGAAAGCAAAAAATCCCGCCGCTGCGGGAAAGATTGTGATCTCGACTCTTCCAAGATTTTCGGTTCTTTGGGCTCTCTCAAGAAGGGCCAGCCTTCATCGAATTCACAAGCTGCATGGGGATGATTTGATCATGCCCTGTTCGCTTTGGGGGAGTTGAGAGAGCTGATCATTGGGGCGGTCGCTTCCCTGCCCTTCTTTTTTCGTAGCCAGTTTTTTGAGCTTTTGCCTTTTCGGAAATCTGACATGGCAAAAACGCAAATCACTACTTTTTCGTTTTCAACCAGTCCGCCAGCAATTGCTCCACCAATTCGCTGAATTCGATGGGCGGGTCCGACCGCAGCAGTTCGATCTTGACGCCGCGATGCGTCTCTTTCCGGATATAGGCAGTGGCCTGCACAAAGTCCGGATCACTGTGTTTGGCCGGTGGCCGGCCGCGCCGCTTCGTCTCGTTGGTTGGTTCGACTTCGATTGCTTGCGCTGGTGCTGGCACCAGTGGCTTTGGTTGGGGCGCTTTCCGGACGGGCGCGGGCTTTGTGACCGGAGGCGCGGGCTCTTCGATTGAAGGCTCTTCTCCCCGAACACTCTTGAGCAGGTTGTCGAATTTGCTCTTCACGACAGCACCTCCTTCCCTACCCCCTGGTAACTTGCCCAGGCATCTTCGGCGCGGGGATCGCCGACTTCATAGACCGGCACGCCCGCCAGCGCCGCCTTCTGAAACGCCACCAGTCGCGGGATGCTGTTTTTGAAGAGCGGCAATCCGACGCCGGTGATCGTCTGGCGCGCATCATCGCCGTCGTGGCTGGGCCTTGGCGGAATGATCGTCAGCAGCACTTTGTACCGGTCGGCCCCGACGCTCTTGATGGCGTCCACCGTCAGCAGCAGCGCATCAAGTGAAAGCGCATCCGGTGTCGTCGGAATGATCAGCAGGTCGCAGCCGTCCGCCAGCGCCTTGAGGTCCTCTTCGCTGGGTCTCGCCTCCGTGTCGATGATGACGTGCGCGAAATCGCGGGCGAAGCGCGCGGCCTGGCGCTCGTCAATCACCTTGAACGGCAAATTTCCCCGCTTCGCCCAGCCGCTGGCCGAACGGTTCGGATCTCCGTCAATGAGCAGCGTCGGCCCCTTCTTTTGGAGGTAGGCCGCAAGATGAATGGCGGAGGTGGTCTTGGCCACTCCCCCTTTGAAACTGGCAACTGTGATGATCATCGCGGGAGATGCTACTTCCCTCTTCGCATTCTGGCAATGCAAAAAGCCCACTTGCTCAAAGTCTAACTTGTTGATTTTTCAGCAGTTTAGACTTTTGCGTAGTCAAAAGTCTAGCAACGCATAAGGTATGGTAGTATGGCTGCCGCCCCGCTTGAGGCGGACGGCTGAAAAACCTGCTCCTTCGGCTGTGACGAGGAGCGCTCCATTTCAACAAGACAAGAGGTACACGCGATGCAGAACACCATGGGCAATGTCCTTCAAAAGCTGAGGGCGCGAAAGCGCCTCTACATTCAACTAACCATCGGGCTGCTCTTTCTGGCGCTCGTTGGACTCTACACCTTCTCCCACAATGCCAATCTCTCTCTGCAAGGCACCAATCCGAAGTTCCACGCCATCGGCATTGTGGCCGCCGGCGCGGGCGAGCTTTTTATGCTCTATGCCTTCGTCGTCTCGATGTTCTCTGCCAGCAGCCAGCGAATTTGCGCCGTGCTCTCGGACGCGGCGATGCTTTCGGTCCTGCTCGTCAACACAGTGGTTGACTACGCCAACGAAAGTCATCGGCTGCCTGTGTCGAGCCAATGGCTTTTTGAACTCTACTCGACTTTCGGCGCGCCGATCGTGATCGTGGTCGTGCTGGCCGTTGGGCTGCACTTCATTCTGCACACTGACCATGCGGTGCAATTCCACTCGGCGGAGATTTCCGCCACCGTCGCCGAGCAGGACATCGAAACCGCCGCCATCTATACCGCGCGCGATCAGATGGTGGCGGAAATGAACAACAGCGTTCACACCGACAAGGTGCGGAAGGCGGCCAGCGACCGTGTCACCAGCATCATTGAGTACCTGGCAAAAAAGCGGGCGTGACCGCAGCGGAGCCGCTCCCCGTTGCGGTCGGTCAAGCAGGCCTTCTTCGCGAGCGGCAATTGGTGGCCCCCTTTACTGTTCCGATTTCCGCCACCCGAAAGCGAGCTTCCGCCACGCCGAAGCGGCAGAGAAGGGAAGCAGTTACGGTGGCGGAAGATTTGAAGGTCTTTGTCAGTGACGGCGATCTGCTGGGACTGGTAAGGGCCGGAGCCGTGAAAGTGCATAAGCACGGGAGCGGCGCGTACCGTGGCCAGTATCTGTGTCTCCGTCCCGCCGGTGGCAGAAGAGACAAACGCCCGGTGCTCGCCTCCGGACGGCCAGAGAAACTGCGCACATACCTGGAGACACTTGGCATCCGACTTTGCCTTGCACATCGGAGCCTTTCATTTGATGCTTGTCCCGACTGTAGTGGTGGAGCACAGATTGTCACTTAAGACCCTGAGTCCGATAACAAATGAAACTTTTGCGTTATCAGACGCTTAGCTTTTTAGATGGCCAGACTTTTGGCAATGCAAAAAGCGAGCAAGGCAGATGGTTGAAAGTCTGGCATGCTCGCTCGTTGGTGAAGGCTCGAAAAACAGGGATGGCAGATGAAGAAAGCTATTCGTCGAGGCCGACGATCAGGCGCAACTCTTCGGTCGAGAATTGATCCGGTTGCCGTCCTTCGGGCAATTCGATGACATGGACGAAGGCCCGCTTGGCAAGACGCTTGAGGCAGTCTTCCGCCGCTTTTTTTCCGGCGTCGTCTCCATCAAAGAGCAGCACGAGCTGGCCGAAGTTGGAGACGAGCAGGTCTTCCTGGACTTCGGACAGGGAAGAGCCGAGCAGACCGACGGCGTGATAGCCCGCTTGCGCGAGCTTCATGCAATCGAAGAAGCCTTCGGTGACGATCACCGGATCATCGGCGCCAGCGACTTTGACCACCCGATGCAGATTGAAGACGAGATGGCTTTTGTAAAAACCTTTCTCGCGGGAAGGGAAGAGATATTTCGGTTCGCTGTCATCGAGACTGCGCCCGGCGTACCCAATGTGTCTCCCCTCTTCATCATGCAGCGGGATGACGTAGCGACCGGCGAACATTCCCTTGGAGAGACAAAGGCCTGCGCCGAAGAGATCGAGTGTCGCCTGGGACACTCCCCGATCAAGTCCGTACTCGTGAGATGTATTGACCTGGAGCGCGAACTTGAGCGGACGGTTGATGTCGTCGGGATCAATCATCTTTTCGACTTTCTGTTTTACCGGCGTCCGGGCTTCGGATCGTTTGCGTTTTTTTGCAGACGACTCCCCCGCCGCTTGAGACATGCCGACGTTGAACCACTCGGCGAGTTGCAGCGCCGCATCACGAACGGTGCAGCCTTCTTTCGCCGCGACAAAGTCGAGCACGTTGCCGCGCTTGTGACAGGAGAAACAATTGAACGCATTCTTGTCCACGTTGACATGGAAAGTGCGTTCGCCTTCTCCCTCGTGAATCGGACACCGACCGACGAGTTCGGCTCCTTTTTTTCGTAGCCAGTTGACGCCGTAATGATCGAGCACCATCTCCATCGTCACCGCATCTTTGACCACGCGAAAATCGACCCATTGTTTTTCTGGTTCCATAATGTCCTCGATTGTGATTGTGAAATGACTTCCGGTTGGAAGGAAAGTAGTAAGCGGATGACTTGGCCGCTTGCTTTAGGTATAGCGGAGATGGGCGATGCCGGCAAATTAGAAAACCGGACTTGCTACAATGAAGGAAGGCTTCTGGGTGGACTCCCCCACTTGCAGGCCACCGTCGTACGTAGAGGGTCGCCGGTGGACACATGCTCTTGCCCAACGAGCTGCTGCAGGGTGGTGAGGCCGTCAAGCAGATGTATCCTCTACTCAAGCGGGTCCCAGGGGAAGGCCCGCCCGGGAGCCCCCTCGCGCCGCCGAAGCGACAGCGAGGGTTGGGCCGGCGTGAAGGGCAACGCGCGATTGACTGTGGACACTCTCCCCTGTCCCAGTTTGGAATTTTTTGATAAGCTTTTATCGTCAGACGGTTTAGGTTTTCGCCTCAGTTTACGCAGCGTGTTTTCTGTGAAACCAAACATGGTGCTCATGAAGTGAGCACCAGATTGCAGCACGAAATTTGTTTCTTCCGAATCGCGTCCACACTAGGTGCTGATGAGATGAGAATTAGGTGCTAGTGAAGTGAGAGCTAGGTGCTGATGAGATGAGAATTAGGTGCTAGTGAAGTGAGAGCTAGGTGCTGATGAAGTGACAACTAGGTGCTAGTGAAGTGAGAGGCGAATTCAAAACCGTAATGGAGACAAGGACTTTCACGTATTTTTCAGACCGGAATACTTTCTTAGATACTGTATTTAGATACTTCTTTAGATACACACACAGACCTTGAGCGGGGAAGGAGATCGGTGAGATCGTTCGTGTGTGTTAATCAAAACTTTTAAGACAACTTAAATCACAAACCAAGTCACCCGTATGAAACCAGCTACGCCACCAACTCAAGCAGCGGAGACACCTTCCAAGTCGCAGGTCGCGATTGAACGTATCCGTCCGGAATTGAATCTGGAGAAATGGTCGATCTGGCAACCGGCGAAATCGAAGAACCCACTCAGGCCAAGACTCCTGCAACGCGAGATCACCACCGCCGAAGGAAACAAGATCACCGCCAAGGTCGAGATCGCGCCAACCACGCGCGGCGTGCTGACCACTGAGGATCAGAAGACGCTCTACGCTTTGGTCAAACATTGGGAGGAGAAAGGAAAATCCAAGAACCCGACTTTCTTCTCGCTCAAGGGACTGGCCAAGCTGCTCAAGAAACGCTGGGGCACCAACGTCATCGACTCGCTGACCGAGTCGCTGCTCCGCCTGCGCATTACCGCCTTCATCTGGGAGAACTCCTACTACGACAAAGCGGCAGGGGAGACGGTCGAAGTTTTGGACACCTTCAACATTCTGTCTGATCTCAAGATCGTCAAACGACGACAGGATGGGCACGTCACCAAAGAGGGCGGCTATTTTCGCTTCAACGATTTCGTCTTGAACAACCTGCTCGTCAATCACACCAAACCACTTCTGTTCGATGTGGTGGTCGGATTCAAAAGCGAAGTGGCGCAGCTTCTGTATGTCTACATCGATTTGATCATGAGCGATAAGACGCTCTACGAACGCCGGACGAAAGAACTCTTCGATGATCTGGGATTGGAAGGGAAGGCGTACAAGAATCCATCGAACCGAAAGCAGGTACTCGACCGGGCGCTGAAAGAAATGCAAGGCGTCCGGTTGACCACCGGCGTGCTGACGACGGCGAAGCTGCAAGAGACGAATGACGGCAAAGACTGGAAGATCGTTTTCCGGAAAGGCGCGCGCGCGACGCTGCCGGTGGCCGCCGACGAAGAGAAGATTCAAGAGACGCCGGCAGCAACATTGTCCCTCTCAAAAACTGAACAGGAGAGCCGACAGCAGGCGACCGAACTGGTGAAATACTTCTACCAGCTTTTCCACGGGACGGAGAAAAACCACATCAGTTCAAAAGCCACCGACCAGGCCGTCAGCCTCATTGCGCAGTATGGGATCGAGCAAGCCCGTTATGTGGTGGACTATGCCAAGCGTCAAGCCCCTGAAACCAACTATCAGCCACAGACCTTTGGCGGGATTCTCCAGTACACCAATCGCGCGATCGACGAATATCAAGAGTTTCAACACCGCCAACAACAGCGCATCGCACGGGACGCCGAATACGTGGAGACCCGCCGTCTGGAAGAAGAACACCAGGAATACTGCCGCCAGGCGATTGACGCTTACATCGCCGAACACAGCGAAGAGTTGCCAGGGTGGATCGAAGAGGCGAAGAAAGCGTTGCTCCAAGAGCGACCCAGCCTCTACTCCCTCTGGCCGGAACAGACCTTCACCGACTTCGCCGAGCGCGCGGTGCGCAGCGATATTTTCGCCGAGCTTGAACTGCCGACCTTCGGCGACTACTACAACGAGCACCGGAGCAGGGAAGCGACCGCCCCTTCCCCTGACCAGGTTAACAAGTAAAACTCTCCATCGAAACGAACAAGACCAGCCCAATTGGAGCTGGTCTTGTTGCATCCTGACCCGGATTTACTTTCAAAGCCTATCGGCCGTCACCGTTATCACGGTCAATCAAGTAGTACATACCACGATTCAACCAGGTATGTACTACTTGCAGCGCCGATTGGCGCGAAAGAACTAGCTGCCCGCCGCCTGCTCACCGCAGGCTACCCTAGAACGCCCCGTCCATCGCTTACCGCGAGGACAGGCTACACTTCATGGCGTCGGCTATCACCGCACCATGACCCTTCGTTAGCACTGCGGGGCGTTCCGGCCTTCCAGCCCTATCGGTCTTCCAGGCTCCGTTCTAGGGTAGCCTGCGCTTACGCTACGGCGGCGGGCAGAAACTACCGGCTCACTGGCTGACGATCCGACCAGCCAGGAGATCAAGGCTATCGCCCAACAGATCAGTTTTCGTCCAGAGGTAAAAAACGACCTCCTAGCGGGGCGGAATCCCCCTGAGACGAATTCAGATACCTCCCGGACAAAAACTCTTAACCACGGCCACGCTATTGCTTCAGGCGTTGTTTTTGATTTGGGCGAAAAAATAGCTTCCCAAAAAGGGCAGGGAACGACCGTCCCACTCTGAAGGTTGGAGGCGATCACACCCTTCGGGCGAGCGCCCGAAGAATCAGGAATTGGTTTCGCTGGTTCGCGCACCCCACACTCCCAGGGTACCACCTGGGGTTCTCATAGCTGTCAAGGCCGTCTGCACTTCTTTATCCCTCCTCACGCCCCATGGGCAATGGGCGTGATGAGCATAAATCGCTTGCCGACCTTGACAGCGAACCCCAAGGTGGCCTGGTCGTGGTGTGGCGGGCGAACCAGCGCACGCGCGTTTCACAATTATCAGCGCTGGAGAAAGTACGAACGCTTATGTTCGCGCGAACCAAGCAGACCGAAAATAAAAAGAGCTATATGCAGCAGCTCGATGAGTGGATAGACGCAGAGGTGGTGGCCAAACTCGCCGGAGCCTTTGAGGAATATGCTGATGCTGCAAGCGCAGGGGTGCCGCAAGAAGAGGCCGCCGCCAAGGTCGAGCCGGTGGTGGCTGAAGTGAAGAAGGCCATCAAGGAAAAAATCCTGGAGAGCTATCACAACGGCAAGGAGGCAAAGAGCAGCCGCCAGTGGGAGAGGGGAGGAAAGCGGTAATGCAGCTTTTAACGGATGACGTGCGTCAGTTATTGCCCCCGCTTGGGGCGCAAGAGGAAAGCCAGGACCCGACGGTGTACGTTAAATACTTCACGCCCGACGCGGGTTGGACGTGGTATGTCATGGAAGGGGAGGAGAGGGACGGCGATTTTCTTTTCTTCGGGTTTGTGGTGGGGCCATTTCCAGAGTGGGGATACTTCACTCTTTGCCAACTGCAGGAGGTGCGGGGGGCCATGCGGCTGCCGGTCGAGCGGGACCTCTATTTTTCACCCAAGTCGGCCAGTCAAATTTCAGACATTAAGCTGTACACCGATGCTGAAAAGTAATGAGCGTTGGTATCTCTTCTGGGAGGACGGCGGTTGGTTCCGGCTCCGAAATGACAGGCTGCTGTATAAGCCGTTCTATCTTTTCCGGCTGCTCTATGGAACGAGGGAATATTTCAAGCTTGATTGGACGGAGTGGGCGAGTGAAGAGAACCTGACAGACGAAGACCGCGAGGGTATCGAGCGTTTGCGGGACATCGAAGACTACCTGCAAGACTGGCCATAAATCGGAAGGGGTGGAGAGGGCAGGGTAGTGACTGCCCTCTTTTACCGTGTCCACGCCGCCCAAATCGGTGAGCCATCCTGTCCGCGCTCTCCTCAAACCCCGCTGCAACAGCGGCGTTATCGTCGTATTGCGAACAGGATGGCTCGCACTTATTCCCGCTCGTTCGGATGAGACCCAAAGCGGCCTCATCCTCACTCGCTCACCGACCGAGACAAACCACCATATCGCTCACAGGGCTTTCCATTGTACCGGCCATCTCCAACCGTCAAGGTCGCGTCTCCCTGGATATTTAATGCTCGCTTCGCTGCGCCTTAAAAACTATCTGGCTCCCTTGACTGCCGGAGCCTCTGGCCGGTCTGTCGCCTGTGCGGTGAGCGATCCGGCAGCGCCCCGCCAGATGTAAATGCCGGAGCAAGAAAATTACGACAATGGAGAATTTGGAATATATCCCCGCCCAAGAATTCGACGGCGGGAGAAGGCTGCCGATTTACAAAGGTTACACGGTGGACTACCGCTTGAAAGAGTTTCGCAAATTTGATGACGATGGATGGTTGGCCTGGTTTCCGTTTCAGGATGAGTTTGGGGACGAGTTGCTTGCGGAGATGATTGCAAAGCGCTTGGTGCCGGACGACGTTCTCGCGGGATTGGTTTAACCGTGAATAGAGCCGCAAGTGGCGCCTTGTCTAAGTGAGCATTCGGCCTTTCAAGAGGGCAGAGGAGCGGCTGCCCTCTTTTTTGGTGTTCACTCAGCGGTGCTGCCAGCGGTGAGGCGGCCTGTCCGCGCTCTCCTCAAACCCCGTTGTTGCAACGGAGTTATCGTCGTCTTGCAAACAGGCCGCCTCTCTTTTGTCTGGGCGGTCGCGCCGTGCCGCCGGCTTCGTCCAACACGCCTGCAATTACGCGCACTGGATCGCCTCACTGGGCGCCAGCAGAGCAGCCACCTCGACTCTCAAGTTCGCGCGCTGCCAGAGCGCAACGCACGAACTCTGCACCCCAAAGACGACCTTTGGGGCTGGCCCTCCGGGTGAGAGACAAGGACTCCGGCTGCTCTGAGCCTGGCTCAGTGAGGCTGCCAGTGCAGATCGTTGTCAGGCCAAAGTACTAGCGCAGGAATGGGGGCGGCACGGCGCGACCGCCCCGTCTATGCCAATAATCTTGAGTTGGCTTGAGTGTAAAAGTTGCAGCGAGGATAATTTAGACGGGATGTTCAAAAGTGAAAGCGCGCGGTGAATTTTTCACTGCGCGCTTTGCGTAATGGCTTTTTGCCGGTTCTCTTACCGCAACCGATCAGGATCGATATCCGCAATGCTGGCGGCTACGATTTCATCTAATTCATTGAGATGTTCTTCCATTTGCCTTACAACCGCAGTGTTGTCAGTCGCCAGAGCAAATTGCTTTGCGCCTTCGAGGGCGAGCCGCCGCATTGTCAGCAGTTCAATCTGGAGGCTGTATTCCGTGTCGCTCATACTATTGATCAATGAGACGACGGCTTTCAGAAAACCATTGCAGTGCTCTCTGAGTGCTTCCAGTTCCTGGACTGCCTGGCCCAAGCGGTTGCCGGAAATGTGCCTGATGATCGAGGCGATTTCATCTTCGAAGGTTTTGTCGGCAAGGCGCTTGTTGGCGGCGCGGCTTGCCCTGATAAGATCGAAGTAGGTGCGAGTTGATGTCTGAGTTGCCATTGTCAAATCCTCCTTATGGTGTGGCTACAGAATCTGGCTGCCAACGAAAGCGCACTTGCTTTATTGGTGGCCAGATGGACAGCCGCACGGGATGGACAATGCTCAAAACGAAAACTATGTATGTGCCGTATTGTTCGCAAGACGCGGCTAGAGTGGGTTGGTAATTACAAGGGTAAAAGTGTGATAAGGAAGGTGGATGGTATTACTTAGAATTAAATTTATAGCGCAAAAGTGGTTTACGGTCAATCGTTTACGGGAGGCGGCGAGGCAATGAATAGATGTATAGTAGAACTGCAAGAATCATTCTCTAATGCCATGCATAATCCGAGTATTGCGCTGCAGGAAGGCAGACAGTGGTTAGCCAAGGTAATTGCTGACAAAGAAGCGGAAGCAGTGGCGTGGCGCGAAGCGCGAAAACGTCAGGAAGATACGCTGTATTGTTACAAAAGCTTCTTAGAAGAATATGAGAGCTATAAGCGGAAGCCAGTGCGCACTGGTGACTTCAGTGAATACGTTCAATGGAAAAAGGTGCGAGCAACCTATCAGGAACGGGGGGTAGATGTTTATTATAGCCAATTCGGTAGCTGGAATGATGAAAATGATCTCTATAATTCGCTGAAAAGGAAAGTAGCAGCACTTGCACAAGACGCGCAGACACAGGCTTTTGCTTTAGATAAGTGCGAATTCGAATTGAGGCGGCTACGCAACGATCAGCAAGACCTCCAGCGGCATCGCTATTCGGAAAAGAAAGAGTGGGGCTTTGTTGAAATTTATCAGGAGGTCAGTCGTGTCTATCGGCAGCTTATCGGCATCCATTCGTCCTTACGAAAAGAATTGAGGGAACTGGCGTTGGCGCTAGGAGTGCCAGGCGCGCAGGAGACTGACAGCATAGGGCGAGTCCTTATATTGAACGCCTTGCTGTTACGAGCTTGTAGCCTGACGCTCGACCTCGAAGCGCTCTATGCCATCCGGCAGGAACTGTGGCCGGCGTTGCTGATCGAGATGAGGACCTGGGAGAAAAGCCGGATCTCCGTCGAGTTTCAAAAATACGCGCGGGATTTAAATGACCTGGTGCCGGATGAACTACTTCTCCCGCATGCCGAGGCCGATGCGCTGATTACGCTACCGCCACGTGAGTTAGCCATGCATTGGCCACTCTATGTAGTCTTCAGCGAACAACGGAGATTTTTGGAAGATGTGAAGTTCGAACTGGAAGAACTTCTTGCAGCGCCCAACACCAATAACGCCGCCGACCAACGTAAACGCCTGATCGCAGAGTTGGCCGGGCTGCAACAGGAGATGCGTGACCAGATCAGTCAGAATCCGGAGATGGAAATGGACATCAAGAATTTATACAACCAATTGCTTGATGAATTACGGGAGAAGTCATGAAACCGATAACGATTGGCACCGCAGCAGACGGCAGGCCACTGGTGCTGACACCGGAGTTGCGCAAGAGCACGCACATGCATGTGATTGGCGGCAGCGGGACGGGGAAGAGCAAGTTTCTCGAGTGGCTGATTCGCAATGATGTGCGTAAAGGGAATGGGTTTTGTGTGATTGACTGGCACGGCACACTCTACCAAGACGTGCTCAAATACTGCGCCAAGTTGCGTGTCGGCACGCCAGACCACTGGCGCAAGTTAGTGTTGATCAACCCTTCCAGGCCTGACTACATTACCGGTTACAACCCTTTTATGTATCAGGGCGAGGATGTGTCCGTCCAGGTGCAGCGGCGGATTGACGCCACGATTCGTCCGTGGGGCATTACTGACACAAATGCGATGCCGACGTTCGAGCGCATCTGCCGCGTGCTTTACACCTTTGCGGTGGAACAGCGTGTGCCGTTGGTCACAGTGCAACAGTTGTTGCGGTTTAACAATTCCGAGTTGCGCGAATATGCGGCTCGCATCTTGCGCGATCCCCGAGCCAAAGCCGCACTCGAAGATTTGCAATTCGCGCGAACTGCGCGTGACTGGCGCGAGGAAACACTTTCTACCGAAAATCGCATTGGGCGGTTTTTGAGTTCAACCGCCGTCCGGCGATTTATGGGATTGGCGAGCGGCAACATTGATCTGATGGACGTGATGGACAACCAGACGATCCTATTAGTCAATCTCGGCTCTTCCGGCTATCTCGACCGCGAGGCAGCCCGCGTATTCGCCTCCCTGTTCCTGTATGACTTCTTTGATACCGCGATGCGGCGCGCCCAACTTGCAATGGAGCGCGGCACCGCCAAGCCGAAAACCTTTGTACTTTATCTTGACGAGTTTCAGGAGTACATCACCGAAGACATTGCTGCCATGTTAGACGAAGTGCGCAAGGGAGGATTGCATATGGTGCTAGCGCATCAACACCTTGGTCACCTGGCCGACAACCCACGATTGAAAAAGTCCGTCTTCACCAACGCCCGCCTCCGGGCGGTTTTTGGTGGCCTCGACTACGAAGATTCGAGCATCATTGCCAACGAAATGTTTTTGCCCGATCTGAATGCGCGCCAGATCAAAAAAGCCTACTACCATACGATCCACCTCTACAGCGAGCAGACCCGCACCTCTCACTCAAAGAGCAGCAGCATCAGCACCACCTCTGGCTCCAGCATTACGACAGGGGTCGGAACGGCGAGCGGGTTCACTTCCAGCAGCAGCGATGGTTTCAGTATGGGAACCGGAATGGGCATGCCCGACGGGATGGGGGGCGTCGAAGGCTGGTTCTCGCAAAGCGAAAGCACGAGCAGGGCCTCTACGGACGGATATTCGGATGTCTCTTCCGAGTTTGAAGCAGCAGGGGAAAGCCGGAGCGAAGGAAAGGCGCAAGCCGAAGGGGAAACCGTCGTGCCGGTTTGGGTGCCGATTCCGGTACAGGAACTGGGGAGTGAAAGTGAATGGAGCCGCGAAGAGAAGGTGAGCAAGGTCGCCGAAATTCTCAAAACACAACCGCAACGGCATTGCTTTATCAAACTCGACACGGAGAAGACGCAGCCACTCATGGTGCCATTCGTGCAGGAATATAGGATCAGCCAGGACAATTTGCTAGACTATCAATACGAAGTCTATCAAACGCAAGCGGCGCTCACCGCTGCACAAGTGGATCATTTGATCGCCGAAAACGAAACTAAATTTCTCAGCCAAGCCCAGGCTTATGTAGACGCCGAGATTGTGACTGAAGGAGCAGCAACGGAGGGAGAGGCTCCCGCGGTGCCGCCGCCAGTCGCCAAAAGGCGCAGCAAGCCGAAACCAAAAGCTAAGGCCACCATCTACGACAATGTCGACCTTGATTCAGAAGACACAAATCAGCCCGAAGGAGAGTAATTCTTTTTCCGTAGCCAGTTGGGGGCCTATGCAGAAGCGCGGACCGAAATACCACCGAAGCGACGAAACGAAGGCGAAGTTTGCCAACACCCGCACGACCGAGCTTGACCTCCACATCATTTCCAATCTCGCCGCCTATCATCTTCTGCCGTCTTCGTTATTGGTGTGTCTGGTGAACGGCAATGAGCGCGTCATCTACCGGCACCTGCAGAAGCTATACCATCTCGGTCTCCTCGACCGGTTCCATGTTCCCCGGCCAGCCGGCAAGAACCCGGGCGAGTTTATCTATTTAATACATAGCGCTGCTGCGCTGGATTGGCTGGTTGAGCATGGTTGGGCCGAAACCGCCGATCTCGATTACGAGCGGGTGAAGTATGACCGGGAACGGCCGTACAGTGATCTGCTTGATCCGCAGAAAGCCGAAGAGGTGCAAGGGCGTCTGCAATTCGCCAGGCACGAACTGATGATATCGCGCTTCCACGCCATGGTTGATTTGGCGTGTGATAAATCAAATGGCGAAGTGGAGCTGGTGGATTGGCGGCAGGGGAGGGAACTGCATCAATGGGTGGACGTGCCGAAGGTGCGTTATGATAATCAACTCGCCTTGTGGGGAGAGACCGGCACGGTTGAACGATTGCCGCACCGTCCGGATGCCTTCTTCACACTGCGCTTCCCAAAACGGGAAGGCGACGCGCAGGAGGCGAGCTTCTTTTACGAAGCCGACCGCAAGACCACCAACACCACCCGCTTCAACGAGAAGCTGCGCGCTCATTTTCAATACGTCGTGAAGCAGCGGCATCACGTTCAGCATTATGGTGTCAATCGAATTCGCGCCGTGCTGATCGAGACGCTCACCCCGCACTGGGCCGAAGAGTTGCGCGCGGCGGCCAAGCACCCGCTGGTGAGTGGAAAGAATCCGTCGCCGCTCTTCTGGTTTACCACTTCTACACTCTTTACTCATGGGCCCAAGGCGGAAGGGGACGAAACGGATCCGGCAACGCCCTTCTTTCTCAGCAATCCGAAGATCGTCTTTGCCCGCATCTGGGCGACGCCCGCCGCCGACGCGCTCAGCAGCCTGGTTGAGTAATCCCTCCTTCAATGTCTTATTGCGATATCCATAACAACTATAACTGTCATGAGCAGCATGGCCCCTTCGGTTACGAACGGTGCGTCGCGTGCGGCGAGGAAGGCGTCTATAGCGAAGGCCTTTGCAAGCACTGTTTCTTTACCGAGTCTTCGCGCTACGAAGAGTCCGGGCCGGAGATGTGCCGGCGTTGCCGGCGCGAGCCCATTTATAGTGAAGGGAAGTGCTGGCCATGCTGGCACTACAGCCACTGATCATCGCGGTTGACGGTTTCCGCCAGCGTGCTAGGCTTTCGGGGTCAACGCATCCAGGCAATGCTAGGCGTTGATTGATCCCATCTTTTGAGCGCGCCTCATTCCCGCGCTCGCAAAATCCAACCCACAACCGAATAGGAGGAAACTATGTCATCCGACACATCGAGGTCGAGATGGGCTTCTCTGCTTGCCGAGGCTGTCCACAGCCCCGGCTTGATTTCAGAGGCCTATCACGCTTTTTACGGTTATTCGCTCGGCAATCAGATACTGGCTTTGTGGCAGTGCCACTTGCGCGGATTGCAGCCCGGCCCGATTGCCACCTACAAGGGCTGGCAGGCCAAAGGCCGCCAGGTCAAAAAGGGAGAGAAGGGAATCGAACTCTGCATGCCGGTGTCCTTCAAGGACAAACGTCCGGAAGTTGTCGGCACGGATGACGAAGGCAAAAAACACACCGCCTTCGTCTACAAGCCCTTCTGGTTTGTGCTCGCGCAGACCGAAGGCGATCCCATCGAGACGCCGCCGATTCCGGATTGGGATCGAGCGGCGGCGCTTGCGGCTCTCGGCATCACCGAAATTCCGTTTGCGCATCTTGATGGCAACTGTCTCGGTTATGCCAAAGGGATGCAGATCGCCATCAACCCACTCAATCCCATGCCGCACAAAACCACCTTTCACGAAGTGGCTCACATTCTGCTTGGCCACGTCGTGGAAGGAGAAATCCGCGAAGGTGAACGCCCGCCGAAGCATTTACGGGAGGCAGAGGCCGAAGGCGTGGCCTTGCTCTGCTGCGAATCGCTTGGACTGCCCGGCGTGGAGTACAGCCGAGGCTACATCCAGGACTGGCTTGCCGGAGAAGAGATCCCGGAGAAATCGGCGCAGAAGATATTTCACGCCGCCGATCAAATCCTGAAAGCCGGACGACACGAGACCAAAGCCTCTCCGACGGAGTGACCCGCTCCATCCGGAAGCATCTCGCACCGGGCCGCACCCGGAATCAATCACCACAATCTGTTTTCCGTAGACTCGCTGAATCTCTCAGTGCGCCTACATCTGCGTCCATTCACGGGTTGAGGGCTGTTGCCGTCAACCTTCCCGTCCACCTGTTTCTAGGAGAAAAACCATGAAGAAAAACGCGAAGCAAAACGGCGCCGGTCATTCCAACGCCGCATTCCTGTTGATTCCACTGGGCGAGATTGAACTCTCGCCCACCAACACCCGCCAGATTGATGACAAAAGTCTTGCTGATCTGGCCGCCAGCATCCGGCAGAACGGAGTCCTGCAACCCATTCTGGTACGCCCCATCGAAGCCGGAAAAGCGAAGTATCAGGTCGTCGCGGGGGAGCGCCGTTTCCGCGCCGCCGGTCTGGCCGAGCTGAAGGAGATTCCCTCCCAGGTTCGCGCCATGAGCGATGACGAGGCGTTGAGCTTGCAGATCATCGAGAACCTGCAACGCGAAGGCCTACACCCACTGGACGAAGCGGAAAGCTTCCGCAGGCTTCGAGAGGCAATGGGAGTCACCGTCCGCGAGATGGCGCAGCGAGTGGCCAAGGATGCACGCTATGTAGCGCGCCGCCTGTCCCTTACCAACCTGATCGAGGAGGGCAGGGAAGACTTCCGCAAGGAACGCATCACGCTCGCTCACAGTTTGGAAATCTGTCGCCTCGCGCCGGAAATCCAGATCGCAGCCCTCACCGCCTGTTATGAGACCAAGACGGTCGAGAACAGGGAAGGGAATGGCTACGATTATGTGGCCGATAAGGCCAGGCCTGCGCGTCACGTTCGTTACCTGCAGGACTGGCTCATGCGGAATGTCCATCTCAATCTTCAGACAGCGCGCTTCCAGCTTGATGACGCGCGGCTGCGCGAAGACGGTTTGACCTGCGTCAATTGTCCGCAGCGCACAGGAAGAGACCGACTGCTGTTCGCCGACATCAAAAGCGGCGATACCTGTCTCAACCCGCTCTGCTTTCAGGCCAAGCTTCAGCAGTTCGTGCAGATCACGAAGGCCGAAGTCGAAGTCAAACAATCCAAACCCGCCGCCCTCATCTCCACCTATTACGGATCGAATGCCGAAAGCGCAGAGGCTCTCGGCGTAGACCAGTATCAGGTGCTGGAGAAGAAGGCCGACCGCTGCGAATTCGCCGAAAAGGCGGTCACAGCCGACGGCACGGAGGTTGGCAAGGTCAAGTGGATCTGCCGCGAGGCGGATTGCAAGGATCATCTGGGCCGGGTCCGCGAACCCCGCCAATACTCTTCAACCATTCCGTCCGGGACGACATCACCGGAACAGCGACATGAGCGGAAGCAAGAGCTTTTTGATCTGAAGGTGGATGAGATCGTTCGCAAGCGGGTCATGGGCGAAGCCATCAAAACCTTCGCCTGGCCGCTCGATCGCGCGCATCTCAACGAAGCCGTCAAGGAGTTCTTCCGTCGCATTCCATCTTCCGATCAGCAGACTATCTGTGAAGTCTTCGGATGGAGTGAGCAGGAGAAGCTGTGGCTGGATGATGATGCCGTGCTGAAAGAGATCACCCAGCTTGATGAGAATCAACTGGCGCAGTTTCTCATGCTCTGTTCGTTCGCGCATTACGGAGCGAACCGGGATCAGAATCGTCGTGTTGATCAAAGCGCGGTGGTCAAGCTCAGTCAGGAGCGCAAGGTCAATCACACGCTGATTGATGCCGAAGTGCGCGCCGAACTCTGCCCGAAGAAATACAAAGACGCACACGACGCCTATCTAGAAGCGGTGAGGGCAGGGAAGACGGCGGAGAAGCCTGTGGTTTACGAGCAATCGTAAATTCAAGCTGACCGTCTGTCTCGCCAACAAACCCACCCACACCGCTTCCATTCCCAAACAATCCAAAACCAATATTCAAAAACGCCGGGCCGAAGTGTGCCCGGAAAGGAGGACATTTATGGACGTGCATTGTTCCGCCTGCAATGAACCGTGGGATACCGATCACATACGCTTCGATGCAATCCACGAAACGGATCTGAGCCAGGCCGAGGCCAAAAGCTGGATTGAACTTCCATCCGGTCGAAAGCTCAGCGAACGCTACCGCGAGAAGTTTCGGGCTGCCGGGTGGGAATTCGGCAGCACAGTTCTCAACGTCATTCGTTGTCCCTGTTGCCCGGAAGACGCCGTGGCAGACCCTGAAACGTTGGCGGTCAAAGCCGCGTTGGAAGATTTGCTTCGCGATGACGAAGACGCTCTCGCCACCACCTTTGAAGATCATCAGCTCTAAGCCGAAGCAGGGGAGCGCAAGCTTCCCTTCACGTTTCTGACCGGGCGCTGTTTGCGCCCATTTCCCAACAAACAATTCGGAGGACATTATGAAACTACTGACGGAAGAGCTGCGGGCGCAGCTCCCTGGAATCTATGCGCAGACGGAGAATCCAGACGCAACGATTTACGCTCGATTTTTCACGCCTGACTCAAACTGGACGTGGTATGTCATGGAAGGCCAGGAAGATGAAGACGACTTCACCTTCTTTGGTTATGTCAAAGGCCATTGTCTTGAGTTGGGCTACTTCTCACTGAAAGAGCTGCAAACGGTGCGCGGCCCGATGAAGCTGCCCATCGAACGCGACCTTCATTTCGAACCCGCTCCCTGGAGCGAGGTGAAGAAAAGGGAAGGGCTTGAAGAGACGCCCGAAGTCGAAGAGCATTGCGGCTGTCTTGCCGTTTAACTGTCTACGGAAAGGAGACGCAATGCTGATCAAGATTACGGTTGCAAAAGGTGTGGTCGTGGACGTGGAAACGTCTGAACCGGCGCTGGTGCAGATCGTGGACACGGACTGCGAGGAAATCTCAACGTTCGAGACCGTAGCGCAAGCCGTGCAGCTTGAGTCTGATGATGACCCCGCTGTGGATACGCTACTCAATCACAAAGTGATGAGTGATCCGCTGCATACGATTTTTGTGGAGAACTGAAAGACAGAGTCCTCCATACTTCTTCGCGCTGGACTATCGAAGTTCAGCGCCTTTTAGTTTTTTGAAGTAGTGAGATAAGTGCTAACATAGAATGCAGTTCAAAAATAGGCTGAATTCTATTGAGAGCCAAATTATGATTGGAGCAATATATGTTGCATTTGAAGACTGAAGATCAGCAACAGTTGGTTGCAGTGCTTAAGGATGTGCCTGAACTTGCTAGCGAACAGTCACGAAGGCAAATCTTAGAGCTTGCTGGATTAAAGAAGCTTGTTTCAATGATTGATGTGGCAGGGTCGCAATTTATTGCTGTGAACCAAATTGTGAGTTACTTGATAAGCTATGGCCGGTTATCCTATCACCAAGAAGCGTTAGGCCTTTTTTTAAACGTCGTCAAAAGTGTTACAGGAAGCGAACAACAAGCTTTTCTAGATAAACTCTTGAATGAGTATAGAATGATGACTCCAATTAGGGTTTCGCCGCATCCAGTTGATTGGCTTGGCCAAGAGACATCGTCTGATATTTATGAGAAAGTTATAGGTGAAAACACACTACGGCCAGTTGCATTCCTGGCTCAAGGGTTGCAGGTTGCTAAATCGGTAGCGTTCATTGGAGTTCATAGGGCAATTGAAGCTTGGTCTGGTACAGGTTTCCTGGTTTCGCCAAATCTAATGCTAACAAATAATCATGTATTGCCTAGTAAAGACTATTTATCTGATGTGGTCTTTCGATTTAATTATGAGGACAACTTCAAAGGAGAGGCTCAGATTCCCCGTGACTATAGGGCAACACTTAATGATGGCATTTTCTATTCGAATAAAGATTTAGACTATACAATAGTGCAAATTGAAGGGGTGCCTGGTACTGAATGGGGATGGTTGTCAATGCCTAATGGCCAAATTAAGTATGATGAACGGGTAAATATTATCCAGCATCCGTATGGTCAGCCGAAGCAAATATCACTACAAAACAATTTCGTCAGTTACGTGGGAGGTAACGTTGTGCAATATGTCACCTCAACGGCACAAGGGTCATCTGGATCCCCAGTATTGAATGACAAGTGGGAGGTTGTGGCCTTACATCATGCTGGCGGAAATATACCAGAGCCAACCACAAACCGACGTTTCTATCGCAATGAAGGTATTCTGATTGAGAAGATAATGAACGACTTGCCCAAAGAGATACAAAAAACACTGCTAGAAAAGACTGACTAGATGGTCAGATTCGCCTTTTTACGCCAGACATAAAGTATTTTCTGATCAGCCAGTATTAACCATTAGCGTAGGCAGAAATTTATCTCTTCGTCATCTGGCCGAAGATTTTACTATCAGCTTGTCTGTCACAACGTAATTTGAGAAGCATGATTTTACAATCAATATATTGAAGGTCATAGACTGATGTAATTCCAATTCATACATTCATCATTGGGTTATATCGGAACAGCGCAATTATCCTGAAATACGAAAAGTAGGAGCCGCCTTGGAAGAATTAGCCGCCCCCAATCTTCGCCAATTGTTGTTAGACTTTTTGAGTGCTTTGCCGGCAGTGCGGCTTGCTGGCGAACGACAAGCATTAGTAAGTTATGCAGGGTTTGATTACTTGAGTAAAAAGATCAACTGGGAAGGGAGCGCGCTCACTTTTTGCAATGGCCTTGTAGCAATCTTAAGCGGTGAAGGAAAAGAGACTCTACTGAAGTTTCTTGCTGTAATCAAGGATAGCGATTGGATAGGAATCGACCGTGAGAAAGACTTACTTAGTCTCTGTTCAAGTATTGAGGCGCTATCAGAATATGAATGGAACAGGCAGTTCCACAAAGGGCAGAAAGATTTTGAGCAAGAGCACTTGATTCCTCTCCGTATATTTATTCAATATTTAAATCCGGAGATGCTTTTACTATATGGCATTACTCGCAGTTTAGGTCATTCTGTAATTTACAGAGAAGCCATGAAGTTGACAAAATATGCTCTTTTACTCTCTCAAGATTCTATTGTGCTTCCGGCTTCCTATCTTTTCGAGGTACCGTTTATCGAGGCGTTTGTAAGAGAACTTTCACCGCTACGGTCCAATGGCCTTTTGTATTTTGCAAGCTCAAGGGCGGATTTAGAAGAATATGTTGAAAAAAAGAGAACAGAATATCCAGATCATCAGAGCCTTTTCCCTGGCTATGTTAAAGGGTTTGATAGTTTGACTAAAAAAACGGCAAGGAATTTGCTTTGGATACCGCGAGTTGGTAGGTCGGCGTTTCATGATATTGCAACCACTTGGAGAAGGGAATTGGGTGATGGGGAAGGGGTTTGGGCCAATATTCTCAGGCGCATAAGAGAGAGAAGAGGCTCCCTCCCAACAAATATAGAAGCGGAAATTGATTCAATTCCTGACAAGCTGAAAGACAGGGCTTTTATTGCAAGGTTTGCTGAAGAATTATTACCTGTCAACTTTACCCCTGTTGACCTAACACAAATGAATATTCTGATCAACCGAGCATATTTGGAAAGCTATCTTGAGGAATACAGCGCTGCTATAATAGTTAACACTCCGCTAGGGGGGTTAGATTGCGGGATCTCTCATGTAAGCCCCTTTGGTTATATACAGAGAATTTCGTTTCATGAAATAATGTCTATTTTTCGGACTGTAGGATTAACATATTTCATTGAGAATTCATTAGGGTGGGCAGAGTTAATAGCTTTGCGCGACGATTTTGCTTTTCGTTGGATAGTAACACAGGCCTTTCTTGATCTAGTGGACCCTGCACATTTGTTGCGATTAGCTGTTCTCAAGTCAGGTTACAGGCCACCTGCCCCTCCTTTTAATTATTGGCAACGACGACCTCTAGAGTTAGCTAAGGATATAATTTGGAATTTTTATCAAGCCGTGGAGCCTGTACTTTCAGACTATGAGCCAGTAAATATAACTTGGAAGAGTAGTAAAAAGACTTCAAATAGGCTGGTAAATACGAAATTAATGCATTACGATCCACAGCTTACGCTATTCAACCTATAATGCCATTTGCGCTAGTTATGAGGGAAAGGATGATACCCGATCCTCATAAGCACTCCGTTCTTTTTCCACTAAACGTTTATCGGACGGAAATTCTTTGACTGGAAACACGTCGCTATCTTCCATATCCCAATACTTAGCCTCAATCCAGCACAGCATCTTATATTTTCTTGTGGCTAGAACTTGAGTCCCACAGTCCCATCCAACAGAAGACACAGGTTTTCCTTTATATGCCTGCATGGCTCGATCACGATATATTTTTGAAGTAATAGTGTCAGGGTGTAGAAAGGATAGATCGAAACCATTGGACCCGAGTCCAAATGCAGCCGATGCGTATACTAAGGTTAACTCAATGTTCTTCGACTTGCAGAATTTAGCGATAGTTTGCGCTCCTACTATGCTTCCAGCCATAGAAAGTATGAACACACGCTTCAGCTTATAAGATTCGAGATAGCGGGAGAGCACCGCACATATGGTCGCTCCAGTGGCTATCACATCGCCTAAAATAAGATTTTCAGCCGGAGCATCAAAATTGACATAAGCAACATCGATTTTTGCTGACTCACTCTCGACCTGTAAGCGTCTAGTTGCAGCGAAATTAATTTCGAGATTGTGATTAAAGGTTTGTGAACAGGCCTCACTAAATCGATAAATTAGGCCTTTACTTAGAATTACCATCTCTGCTAAATCACTTAGCAGCACTGATAACTCTGGTTTAAAGTGTGCTAGAAATAATTTTGATGCCGTCAAACAAGCTTGAGAGAACTCTATGCCAACGAGTCCTCTGTCGAAATGAATGTCCTCAAGGTGCGGGTTGCTCATGACAAAAATGTTATCAACCCCATCGATAGTAATTCTTTCCAGTTGGCTATCTTCAACTTTATAAAATGGCATGTCATTATACCTCGCAGAGATGTTTGTTAACACGCTTGGGACAGTTTGAAAGGGCGCGATGTAAAGTTTCACGTCGTTAAACTTAGCTCTTTCAGGCAATTACAACATTGTAAAGAAATTGTAACTGTTACAGCTCAATATGCTCTTTAATAGATTTACCTGCAGCCTTTAGCTCGTTAAGCACTTCTAGCATTGGCTTGTCTACAGGCAGAAGATCTGTTTTATATCGATTGATGGCATTACTAACCGCACTAATGTCCTTAGGTTTATTTGGCGCACTCATATATTCCTTAATCCATGATCCTGCTGCTGAGAAATCATCAACGATCGCATCAGCTAAACAGGCCACATGGAAATGCACATAATTGCTAACTGTTGACCCTCTTAGAAGGAGGCTATCTTGCCGGTAAGTGGTGTTACGGGGGGCAACAACTATTAAAGGGGTTCCCACAATTCTCGATGTGAGCATCTCGACGCCAATGCCAAGGCCTCGTCTCTCACGAGCATCAACTATTACGAAATCCGCGATTTGGACTTGGTACATATCACGGCCAAATGCTGCCATATTATCACTCAAGGTTTCGATAGGGTCGTCAGGGTTCAAGAATCGTACCTCAAGTGGTAGAGCGGATTTCGCCACTGCTTCCCGCTCTATGTCTGTCCAATAAGCTCTTTTTATATCTGATGGCCCCTTTTGAATGCTGCCAGAGCAATATACTGTCACAAGCATGTGATACTCCTTTCAATGTTGTAGCGCTTCGGTTGAATCGCTACCTATTAATATTTTGACGGCTTCTTCGACAAATTTTATGGGGTTCATCCCATCAACCGTCCTTAGCAAGCTTCTGCTTTTGTAATAATCAATTACAGAAGGGCAGTTTTCATTATACACCTGAAGTCGTTTAAGTATGGTTGGTAACACATCATCAGAGCGCTGGAGCAACTCACTCTCATCTAGATCACACACACCGGTCTTTTTGGGTGGCGCATTATAGATATTGTATATTTTCCCGCAGTTTGTGCAGATTTTTCGCCCTTGGAGCCTAGTAATTGCTTCATCATTTGTAAGCTCAATATTGATCGCAAAATCAAGCTGTAGATTTGCTTCATAGAGTACTTGGTCGAGAGCTTCTGCTTGAAGTACATTACGAACTAGGCCATCACCAATAAAGCCTCTATGAATATCTGGATGTGTTAGGCAATCATTCAAGACTAGTTTTATGATCTCAATAGGGAGTAACTGTCCAGTTTCTAGGTAAGATGCGGCCTTTCTTCCTAATTGAGTTCTTTTATCTATGTGATTTCGCAAGATATCCCCAGGAGCAATTTGAATTACTCCTTTGTCACGAGCTAAGTTAGCCGCTAGAGTTCCTTTTCCTGCGCCTGGGGGACCAAGAAGGATGATATTCATACGAAAAAAAAGTCAGATTCACGCATACGCATATAAGCACGGTTCCCAATTAGTTGTCTTCATCAATGCCGCATGATGAAACAAGGGAGGGTGTCTCTTTCGGATCTATAATGCACATCCTGCATCCGAATTGACCACAAGCAACCAAAACACTGGTTATTCAACAACCTGATTCCTGATTGGGGATGCCGAATTTCGAGTGTTTCAATGGTTCGTTTAGTTTAAAAATTGTGATCTTGAGCATGCCGCAACTGTATAGGCTACATCGTAAGCTGTCGGGGCTAAGGGCACAAGAAAAATCAGGAGTAGTTGACGTGCTCTGAGCACAACCGCAGGAGACAAGTTGATCCAATCCATATACTGGTACAGTCGAGATACGCGCAAGGACTGTCTAAGCTCCTTGCATTTCCCACCTTCAAAAATTGACAGGTTGGGCTGACTTCCCTATCCTGTAATCAAGAATCATAAAGGACGTTATGATTCTTGATATGGACGAAAGGGAAGTGCTCTATGGATGGTGAAATCGTGCTCGTACAATCGGATGCAGGAGCGCTCGCTCCTGGTGGTTGGGCGAGGTTGCCGGCAATCATCGTGGCCGACGGTGAGAAGACGGCAAAACGTTTTCTGGAATTCTTCACCGCCAACATCGAAAACCCGAACACGCGCGCCGCGTATGCGCGCGCCGTCGGCTACTTTTTGGATTGGTGTCATCAGCACAAGTTGACGCTGCACAAGATTGAGCCGATCCACGTGGCGGCCTATCGAGAGACGCTGACCAAGAGCTATGAGACGCAGACCGTCAAACAGCACCTGGCTGCTATCCGGATGCTCTTTGACTGGTTGGTGACTGGCCAGAGCGTGCCGTCAAATCCGGCGAGCTCGGTTAAAGGACCGAAGTACAGCTACAACAAAGGCAAGACGCCGATCCTCGATGCCGAAGGCATACGCCAGCTCAAGAACAGCATTGACGCTTCCACACTGGTTGGCTTGCGGGATCGCGCCCTGGTGATGTTGATGTTCTACAGCTTTGGCCGCGTGTCGGCGATTGTCGGGATGGATGTGAAGGACTACTACCCGCGCGGCAAGCAGTATTTCATCGGCCTTCAG
>Ga0268299_1001515_pt1 | contig 39716 bp, 34 predicted proteins | sample NOBtaG_FD_193484 | JGI IMG/M metagenome (GOLD analysis project Ga0268299, IMG submission 193484) | Activated sludge microbial communities from bioreactor in Nijmegen, Gelderland, Netherland - NOB reactor | ecosystem: Engineered > Bioreactor > Aerobic > Activated sludge | place: Netherlands... | reverse complement strand
GAGGTCTTCGCGCGCGAGCATGGCCTGAAGATCGGCACGATCGCCGACCTGATCGAATACCGCAGCCGCAACGAGACGCTGATCACGCGCGTCGCCGAGCGTCCGCTGATCACGCCGCAGGGCTCCTTCGACTGCCACGCCTTCCGCGACCGCTCGGGCGGCCTGCACCTCGCCCTGTCGGTCGGCCGCTGGAAGCCCGACGACGAGGTGCTGGTGCGCGTGCACGAGCCGCTGTCCGTGCTGGACCTGCTGGACGCCGGCCGCTGCGGGCATTCGTGGCCGCTGCCCAAGGCCCTGGCCGCGCTGCGCGCCGCCGAGCGCGGCGTCGCGGTGCTGCTCAACTGCGGTGAAGCCGGCGAAGGCCTGCTGCAGCAGCTCACCGCCGACGGCAGCGCGACCACGGCCTCCGGCAAGGCCTCGCGCGGCCCGATGATGGACCTGCGCACCTACGGCGTCGGCGCGCAGATCCTGCGCGAGCTCGGCGTGCACCGCATGAAGCTGCTCGGCAGCCCGCGCCGCATGCCCAGCATGGCCGGCTACGGGCTCGAGGTCACCGGCTTCGTCGCCGCCGAATGAACACCCCCTTCGAACGAGGTTGCGATGCAAGGCGCTGATCCCGGCACGACGATCTTCGGCAACACCGTGGCCGAGCTGGAAGGCGACAGCCTGCGCATCGGCATCGTGCAGGCGCGCTTCAACGCCGCCATCACCGACCGCATCGCCCAGGCCTGCCTGGCCGAGCTGGAGGAGCTGGGCGTGGCCGCCAAGTACATCGAGCACGTCTCGGTGCCCGGCGCGCTCGAGGTCCCGATCGCGCTGCAGGCGATGGCGCGGCGCCAGGACTTCGATGCATTGGTCGCCATCGGTTGCGTGATCCGCGGCGAGACCTACCACTTCGAGCTGGTGGCCAACGAGAGCGGCGCCGGCGTGACGCGCGTCTCGCTCGACCACGAGACGCCGATCGCCAATGCCATCCTCACCGTCGACACCGAGGCCCAGGCCTGGGCGCGCGTCGACGAGAAAGGCCGCGACGCCGCGCGCGTGGCGGTCGAGATGGCCAACCTGATGGAAGAGATCTCTTGACCGACGCCGACCCCTCCGCCGCGCCGCGCACCAAGCCGGCCGGCCGCAAGCCGGGGGCCAAGTCCGCGCGCCGCCGCTCGCGCGAGTTCGCACTGCAGGGCCTCTACCAATGGCTGATCGCCGGCAGCGAGGCCGCGGAGATCGATGCCCACGTGCGCGAGCTCGACGGTTTCAAGCAGGCCGATTCGGCCCACTTCGACGCGCTGCTGCACGGCTGCCTGGCCGAGGCCGCCGCGCTCGACACGGTGCTGGCCAGGCACGTCGACCGCAAGACCACCGAGCTGTCGCCAATAGAGCACGGCGTGCTGATGATCGGCGCCTACGAACTTAAGAACTGCATCGACATCCCCTACCGCGTCGCGATCAACGAGGCGGTCGAGCTGGCCAAGAGCTTCGGCGGCACCGACGGACACAAGTACGTCAACGGCGTGCTCGACAAGGCGGCGGCCGAGCTGCGGCCGGTCGAGGTGGCGGCGCGGCGCGGCACGCCATGAGGTTGGCGTCGAGGCTCGATCACATCGAGCCCTTCTACGTGATGGAGTGCGCCAAGGCCGCGGCCCGCATCGCCGACAGCCCGGCCTGCGATCCGGCGCGCGGCGGGGAGCCGATGATCTTCCTCAACATCGGCGAACCGGACTTCACGGCGCCGCCGGCGGTGCTGGAGGCCGCGCAGCGCTGCCTGGTCGACGGCCGCACCCAGTACACCCAGGCCACCGGCCTGCCCGAGTTGCGTGCCGCGCTGTCGCGCTGGTATGCGCGGCGCTTCGGGCTCGACATCGATCCGCGGCGCATCGTCATCACCGCGGGGGCCTCGGCCGCGCTGCAGCTCGCCTGCCTGGCGCTCTTCGAAGCCGGCGACGAGGTGCTGATGCCGGATCCGAGCTATCCCTGCAACCGCCATTTCGTCGCCGCGGCCGATGCCCGTGCCGTGCTGCTGCCCTGCGGACCCGGGCAGCGCTACCAGCTCGACGCCGCCGCGGTCGAGCGCGCCTGGACCCCGCACACGCGCGGCGTGCTGCTGGCTTCGCCGTCCAACCCGACCGGCACCTCGATCCCGCACGACGAGCTGGGCCGCATCGCGCAGGCCGTGCGGGCGCGCGGCGGCGTGACGCTGGTGGACGAGATCTACCTCGGGCTGAGCTACGACGACGCCTACGGCCACAGCGCGCTGGCCCACGGCGACGACATCGTCTCGATCAACAGCTTCTCCAAGTACTTCAGCATGACCGGCTGGCGGCTGGGCTGGCTGGTGCTGCCGCCCGAGCTCGTGACGCCTGTCGAGAAGCTGGCCCAGAACCTCTTCATCTGCCCGTCCAGCGTGGCGCAGCACGCGGCGCTGGCCTGCTTCGAGCCCGATTCGATCGCCGAATACGAACGGCGCCGTGCCGCCTTCAAGGCCCGGCGCGACTACATCGTGCCGGCGCTCGAGTCGCTGGGCCTGCCGGTGCCGGTGGCGCCCGACGGCGCGTTCTACGCCTGGGCCGACTGCTCGGCCCATGCCGCCAGCAGCTGGGACTTCGCCTTCGCACTGATGGACTCGGCCCACGTCGCGCTGACCCCGGGTCGGGACTTCGGCCGGACCGACGCCGAGCACATGCTGCGCCTGTCCTACGCCAGCAGCCTGTCCGAGCTGGAGGCCGCTGTCGCGCGACTGAAACGCGTGCTGGCGTGAGCATCTGCACACTCCCCGGGCAGATCGTGACACGCCGTTACCACGGGGGCCGGCGCCCCGTGTCGGGCTTGGTTGAGGCCCCCCATGGCATGGTCTAAGCTCGCCCGCGTGGAAAGCGCTCCCTCCCAGGCCCTGCCGCCCGGCTCGCTGCAGCAGGCGATCGACAACGCCGAGATCGAAGACACCGTCCTGATGTCCGATCTGGGCGACCTGCCGGCCGACCCCAACCCGGTCGGCATGCCCACCATCGGGCAGATCGGCCGCTATGCGCTCAAGTACCGCATCGGCGACGGCGGGCTCGGCACGGTCTACGCCGCCGACGATCCGCTGCTGTCGCGGCGCGTCGCGATCAAGACGCTGAGCCTGCAGCCCGCCGGCATGCGCACGCCGCTCGAGACCGACGCGCGCGAGCCCTTCAACGCGATGTTCCTGCACGAGGCGCGCGCCGCGGCCCACCTGAGCCACCCGCACATCGTCACCGTGTTCGACGCCGGCCTCAGCCCGCAGGGCGCCTACATCGCCATGGAGCTGCTGAAGGGCAAGGACCTGCGGCAGCTGATGGCCGAGGGCTGGCGCCCGGGCATCGGCCAGGCCGTGCTGATCATGCGCCGCGTCGCCGACGCGCTGGCCTACGCGCACAGCAAGGGTGTCGTGCACCGCGACATCAAGCCGGCCAACATCTTCATGACCGGCCGCACCCAGCCCAAGGTGCTGGACTTCGGCATCGCCAGCGTGGCGCACGCCCGCGAGACCGGCGGCGCCAGCGGCGGCTCGCCGCACTACATGGCGCCCGAGCAGGTGAGGCTCGAGCCGACCGACCGGCGCACCGACGTGTTCTCGGTCGGCGTGGTGCTCTATGCACTGCTGTGCGGCCACCGCGCCTTCGAGGGCGACAGCCTGAGCGCCATCACCAGCGCGGTGTGCGACTTCAATCCGCCGCGCGCCGACGAAGTCTCGGCCAGCGTGCCCGCCGAGCTGGCCGACATCACGGCGCGCGCGATGTCCAAGCTGCCCGACGACCGGCCGCGCTCGGCGCGTGCGCTGTCGCGCGAGCTGCACGAATGGCTGCAGGCCCACCCCGAGGCGCTGCAGTCCGGCGAGGACGACGCGCCCGCCGTGGCGCGGCGCTGGCCGCGCATCGCGCTCGGCGCGCTGGGGCTGTGCGGCGTCGGGCTGATCGGCTTCGGCCTATGGCAGAACGTCGCGCCGCGTTCGGCGTCGGAGGGCCAGGTCGCCGCAGCGGCGCCGGTCGCGGCACAGGCCGCCTCGGTCGCCGCCCCGGTCGCAGCGCCGCCGGTCGAGCCGGTGGCGTCGGCGGCTCCCGCCGCGGGCGGCGCGGTCGAGCCGGCCAGCGCCCCGGTCGCCCCGGCCGTGGCGGCCAGCGGCGTGCTGCAGATCGCCGTCAGCCCCTGGGCCGAGATCGAGGTCGACGGCAACCCGCGCGGCATCACGCCGCCGCTGAACCGCCTCACGCTGCCGACGGGCAGCCACACGATCACGCTGCGCAACAGTGCCTTCGCGCCCTACACGACGACCGTCGTGGTCGAGGCCGATGCGCCCGTCGTCCTGAGGCACCGCTTCAAGTGAGCATGAACACCGAACTGCGGCTGCGCCGCCTGAGCCTGCTCGGCGCGCTGCTGCTGGCCGCCGGCTGCGCGCAACTCGCCCCGCCGCCGCCGCCGCCGGCGGCCCCGCCGCCCGAGCCTCCGCCGCCGCCGCCCCCGCCGCCGCCGCCGCCTCCACCGCCGGTGAGCGTCGTCGAGCTGAGTTCGCGCGCCGCCGAGCAGTCGCTGCTGGCCGGCCTGCGTGCCTACGACGACGGCCAGTACAAGCTGGCCGAGCAGAAGCTCGATGCCGCGCTGAAGGCCGGCCTCAGCGCGCCGAAGGACGTGGCCGCGGCCCACAAGACGCTCGCCTTCATCTACTGCACCAGCAAGCGCACGAAGCAGTGCGAAGCCGCCTTCGTCGCCGCGCGCGAGGCCGATCCGGCCTTCGTGCTCGGCAAGGCCGAGGCCGGCCACCCGCTGTGGGGGCCGGTCTACCGGCGCACGCTGCGCAAGCGCTGATGCCCGCACCGCTCCCGCCCGGGCGCGCCGACGCCGACTTCGGCTTTGCGCTGCGCGTCTACTGGGAAGACACCGACGCCGGCGGCATCGTCTTCTACGCCAACTACCTGAAGTTCTTCGAGCGCGCGCGCACCGAATGGCTGCGCTCGCTCGGCGTCGAGCAGGAGAAGCTCAAGCAGGACGAGGGCACGATCTTCGTGGTCAGCGAGACCGCGGTACGCTACCTGCGGCCGGCGCGGCTGGACGACTGGCTGCACGTCACGGTCGTCGCCCAGGAGCGTCGCCAGGCCAGCCTGACCGTTGCCCAGCAATGCTGGCGCGACGACACGCTGCTGGCCGAAGGCACGATACGCATCGGCTGCGTGGACTGCGGAACCTTCCGCCCACGCCGCATTCCGATCTCCATCCTCGATCGCATCGCATGAACTCACAAGACCTGTCCATCGTCCAGCTGCTGCTGCACGCGAGCCTCGTCGTGCAGCTGGTCGTCGCGGCCCTGCTGATCGTCTCGCTGGCCAGCTGGACCGTGATCTTCGGCAAGATCTTCGGCCTCAAGCGCATCCGCTCGCTCAACGAGGGCTTCGAGCGCGAGTTCTGGTCCGGCCAGAACCTGCAGGACCTGTACGCCGACGCCTCGAAGAAGGCCGACCGCGCCGGCCCGATGACGCGCATCTTCGCCTCGGGCATGCGCGAGTTCCTGAAGCTGCGCGAGAAGCGCGTCGCCGATGCCGGCGCCCTGCTCGACGGCGCGCGCCGCGCGATGCGCGCCAGCTTCCAGCGCGAGCTCGACACCGTCGAGTCGCACCTGAGCTTCCTCGCCTCGGTCGGCTCGGTGTCGCCCTACGTCGGCCTGTTCGGCACGGTGTGGGGAATCATGCATGCCTTCGTCGGGCTGTCGAACATCCAGCAGGTGACGCTGGCCACCGTGGCCCCCGGCATCGCCGAGGCGCTGGTCGCCACCGCGATCGGCCTGTTCGCCGCGATCCCGGCGGTGCTGGCCTACAACCGCTTCGCGCGCGACATCGACCGCATCGCGATCCAGATGGAGACCTTCATCGAGGAGTTCTCCAACATCCTCCAGCGCAACATCGGCCAGCCTGCCGGAGCTCACTGAAATGAAGAAGCCCCCACGCTCACTTCGTTCACTGCCCCCCGAGGGGGCGCGTCAGCCCCTTCGGACGGCCGGGCGGGACTGACATGGCCCAGCTCGCACTCCGCCACGGCTCGCGCCGCCGCACGATCAACGAGATCAACATGGTCCCGTTCATCGACGTGATGCTGGTGCTGCTGATCATCTTCATGGTCAGTGCCCCGCTGATCTCGACCAGCGTCATCGACCTGCCCAGCGTCGGCCAGGCCAAGCGCCAGCCCGACAAGGTGATCGAGGTCGTCGTCGGCGCTGACGAGCAGCTGCGCCTGCGCGTCGACGGGAAGGACCAGCCGCGCATCGGCCTCAAGGACCTGGCCGCGCGCGTCGGCACGCTGCAGGGCGGCAGTGCCAACACGCCGGTGATCATCGCCGCCGACCGCAACGTCAAGTACGAACAGGTCGTGAAGGTGATGGACACGCTGCAGAAGGCCGGCGTGCAGCGCGTCGGCCTGGCCGTCAAGGCGACGGGGACCTGATGCCGATGCCCGTCGGAGCACGCCAGCGGGCCGAGCGCCGGGCCGCTCCCAAGCCGGCCCGCATCCCCGCGGGGGATCGGTGGGCGTACGCGACCACCGAGGGGTCGTCATGAACGCGACGACGCTGGACGATCTGCGACCGCGCGCCCCGGGCGGCCTGTCGCGCGCCGCCCTGCTGGCGATCGGCGCGCACGTCCTGCTGGTGCTGGCGCTGAGCCTGGGCGTCAGCTGGCGCAGCAACGACCCGCCGGGCGTCGAGGCCGAGCTGTGGGCCGCCGTGCCGCAGGTGGCGGCGCCGCGGGCCGTCGAGCCTGAACCGACGCCGCCCAAGCCGGCTCCGAAACCCGAGCCCACCCCCAAGGCAGAGCCGCCGCCCCCGCCGCCCAATCGCGATGCCGAGATCGCGCGCGAGAAGCGCGAGCAGAAGGACAAGCTCGAGAAGCAGCGCCTCGAAGACGAACGCAAGGAAGAGGCCGCCCGCAAGAAGCAGCAGGAGCAGGCCAGGGCCGAAGCCGACAAGAAGAAGGTCGAGGACGCGAAGCGCGAGGCCGACAAGCAGAAGAAGGCCGAGGCCGAGCGCGTGGCCCGCATCGAAGCCGAACGCGAGAAGCAGCTCAAGCGCATCATGGGCGAGGCCGGCGCCACCGGTGCGCCGGGCAGCACCGGCACGGCGGCGCAGACCGCCGGTCCGTCAGCCAGCTATGCCGGTCGCATCAAGGCGCGCGTGATGCCCAACATCGTCTTCGCCGACGAGGTGAGCGGCAACCCGCTGGCCTCGGTCGAGGTGAAGGTCGCGCCGGACGGCACGATCCTGGGCCGCCGGCTCGTCAAGAGCAGCGGCGTCGCGGCCTGGGACGATGCCGTGCTGCGCGCGATCGACAAGACCGAAGTCCTGCCGCGCGACACCGACGGCCGGGTGCCGCCGGCGATGCTGCTCGAGTTCAGGCCGCGCGACTTCTAGCGCCCGCGCCCATCGCCGAGGCAGCGCCGCCCGACAGCCGCGGCCACAGCCAGGCGTCGACCGAGAGCTTGCCCGGCCCCCACAGCACCACCGCCGCCAGCAGGCAACCCCACAGCTCGTGCTGAGCCAGTGCGGCCGGCGCGATCTCTTCCAGGCTCAGCACCGCGACCACGTTGACGACCGACAGGCCCAGCGCGCCGAAGCGGCCGAACAGGCCCAGCACCAGCAGCACCGGCAGCACCAGTTCGCCGCCGGTGCCCATCAGCGCGGCGACGTGGGGCGGCAGCAGCGGCACCTTGTACTCGTCCTGGAACAGCGCGAGCGTCGTCTCCCAGTCGGCGATCTTGGTCAGGCCCGAGCGGAAGAAAGCCGCGCCGACGTAAAGCCGCGCGGCCAGCAGCGCCACCGGTTGCAGCGCGTCGAGCGCACGCGTCGCCAGCCGCGCCAGGGACAGCGGCGCTTCGAGCCAGGTCGGGGTCATGATGGGTTCTCCTCGAGGGATTCTTCGATCGGCTCGGCCTTCCACAGCCAGCCTTGTTGCAGGGCCCGGACCAGCCAGGCGTTGAAGTCGAAGTCGTCGCCCGCGGCGGCCAGCGCACCGGCCACCGAACGGCCATCGTGCAGGGCCTGCATCCAGGCGTGGGAGGGCGGGTCGAGCGTCGTGACCTGGGCGCGCCAGCCGGCCCGCGCGACCACGACCGACTCGCCGTGTCCGGCGGCCAGGGCCTCGCGCACCGGCGCGAAGGCGTCGTCGGCCAATTCGTCACGCTCCTGATGGGCGGCATGCAGGGTCGCGATCGGCCAGTCGCTCGCCAGCAGCTGCAGCGACGGCACGAACCGCAGCCGCAGCGACTCGGGCGCGCGTTCGGCCAGCAGCGCCAGCGTCTCGCGCTGCAGTTCGGCATCGGCCGCGGACTCGCAGCGCTGCACGGCGGCATCGAGCCGCGCGCAGTCGCCGAGGTAGGACCAGGGATCGAAGTCCCGCTCGGCCTCGATGAAGGCCGGCAGATCATGGCCCCATTGCGCCAGATCGCCGCGCGGCGGCGGCGCAGCACGCCACAGCGCACGCGCCAGCACGGCGAAGTCCTCCGCGCCGACCAGCGCCTGCACCGTCGGGTAGGCCGCCGCCAGCGCCCGCTCGGCGATGCCGGCGGCGTTGGCGCGGTAGGCGCCCAGGCCGCGCTGCAGGCGGTGGTCGCGCTCGCGCAGGTCGGCAGCCAGAGCGTCGGCAGCCGGACCGGCCGCCAGCAGCGCGCCCAGCAGGCGGCTCTGGCGCTCGGCCTCGCGCAAGGCCGTCATGCGGCCGCCTGCCGCGGCGACGCTTCGCGCTGCACGGCCGCAGCGCGTTGCGCCTCGTCCAGCAGCACCTCGAGCGCCGGCACGTCGGTGTCCCACTCGATCAGCGTCGGCACGCGGCCGAGCCGTTGCACGGCATGGCGATAAACAGCCCACACCGGCTCGTGGACGCGGCTGCCGTGGTCGTCGATCACCAGCTCGCCGGTGTCGCAGTAGCCGGCGAGATGGATCTCGCCGATCGCCGCCGCTGGCAGCGCATCGACAAAGGCGCAGGCCGCGGCGACCGGCTCGCCGGCCGATGCGTCGGCGCGCTGCGCGTTGATCGCATTGACGACGAGGTTGTTGACGTCGAGCAGCAGGCCGCAGCCGGTGCGGCGGGTCAACGCGGCCAGGAACTCGGGCTCGGCCATCGCGTCGGCGTCGTCGAAGCTCAGGTAGGCGGACAGGTTCTCGACCAGCAGCGGCCGCCGCAGTCGCTCCTGCACGCGCTGCACGTTGGCGCACAGGATGTCCAGCGAGGCCGGCGTGAAGGCGATCGGCAGCAGGTCGGCGCCGTGCACGACCGTGGTCGACCCGGGCAGCGGCGCGCGCGCGAAGCAGGCGTGGTCCGAGACGCGGGCCGGCTCGACGCGATCGACCAGACGCGCCAGGCGCTCCAGGTGCCAGTCGTCGATGCCGACGGCCGAGCCGAGCGCCAGGCCCACGCCGTGCAGGCTGACGGCATGCGTCTCGCGCACGCCCGCCAGCACCGCCAGCGCGGCCCCGCCATCGGCGAAGAAATTCTCGGAATGGACCTCGACGAAGCCGAGCGCCGGTCGGCGCTCGGCCCAGTCGCGGTAATGCGGCTGACGCAGGCCGATGCCCACGTCGATGCCGTCCCCGGAAGCGGGCGAGTTCATCGCGAGCCCGTCAGCATCCGGTGCGGCGCATCACTTCTTGGTCTTGGCCTTGGCTTCGGCCGCGCTCAGTCCGCCGGCTGCCTTGCAGGTGCCCTTGGCGACGTACTTCCACTCGCCGGCGTCGTTGTCGGCCTTGGACTGGCCGGCACACGAGTGCGAGCCCGACAGGTTGGCGCAGTCGTTCTGGCCGGCCTTGGCGATGCCGTAGCACTTTTCCTTGCCCGATTCCTGGGCGGCGGCCGGGCCGATCAGGCCGAGCGCGAGGATGGAAGCGAGGGCGGACGATGCGATCAGACGTTGGCTCATGGGTCTCTCCTGTTGAGGTGGTGCGCCGCGACATGGGCGACTGCCGTCTGTCGGACGGGCCGAAAGATTCTTACACTGCGTGCCGATGACCGACCTGTCCGCCTTGCTGGAAACGCTGCGCCCGCAACTGCTGCGCTACGCACAGCTCCAGCTCCGCAATCCGGCCTGGGCCGAGGATGCGGTGTCGGAGACGATGCTCGCCGCGCTCGAGAAGCCCGAATCCTTCGCCGGCCGGGCCCAGCCCAAGACCTGGCTGATCGGCATCCTCAAGCACAAGCTCGTGGACCAGGTGCGCAAGCACTCGCGCGAGGTCCAGGTCACCACCGACGAGGACGACGGCCAGGCGCTCGAGGACGGGCTGTTCGACGAAGGCGGCCACTTCCGCGAGACGCCGGCCGAGTGGGGCGATCCGCAAGCCGTGGTCGGGCAGAACCAGTTCATCCAGGTGCTCGACGCCTGCGTGGAGAAGTTGCCCAACCAGCTCGGGCGCGTCTTCCTGATGCGCGAGTGGCTGGAACTCGAGACCGACGAGATCTGTAAGGAGCTGTCGGTCACGCCGACGAACCTGTGGGTCATGCTGCATCGAGCCCGGTTGCGACTGCGGGAATGCCTGCAGATCAACTGGTTCGGGCAGCCGGCCGACGCACCCTCATCCCCAGCCCCACCGAAGCGCCGATGAAGATCTTCCTTCGCCGCACCTGCCGGGAAGCCGCCTACCTGATCACGTCGCGGCGCGACCGCACATTGCCGCTCGCCGACCGCATCGCTTTGCGCCTGCACCTGATGGCCTGCAAGGCCTGTCCGACGTTCGAACGCCAGGTCAGGCTGATGGACAGCGCCATGGGCAGCTGGCGGGCCTACGCCGAGCGCGGCGACTGAGGCGCACGCCGCTCAGTCGGGCTGGCCGTAGCCGCCACGTTCACTGGGAGGCGGCGCCGTAACCGCCGCCGCCGGGCGTCTCGACCACGAACACATCGCCCGGCTGCATCTCGACCGAGCCGATGTGCGCAAGCGCTTCCACCCGCCCGTCCGCCCGCTCGACCCAGTTGATGCCCAGCGCGCCCGGCTGTCCGCCGGCCAGGCCGAAGGCCGGCACCACGCGGCCGTTGGACAGGATCGAGGCCGTCATCGCCTCGAGGAAGCGCACGCGCCGCACGCCGCCGTCGCCGCCGCGGTGCGCGCCGGCACCGCCCGATCCAGCGCGGATCGCGTAGCTCTCGAGCCGCACCGGAAAGCGGAACTCCAGCACCTCGGGGTCGGTGAGGCGCGAGTTGGTCATGTGGGTCTGCACGACGCTCGTGCCGTCGAAGTCCGGGCCGGCACCGCTGCCGCCGGAGATGGTCTCGTAGTACTGGTGGCGCGCGTTGCCGAAGGTGAAGTTGTTCATCGTGCACTGGCTGGCCGCCATCACGCCTAGCGCGCCGTACAGCGCATTGGTCACGCACATCGAGGTCTCGACGTTGCCGGCCACCACCGCCGCGGGCGGATGCGGGTTCAGCAGCGAGCCTTCGGGCACGACGACCTTTAGCGGCTTCAGGCAGCCGGCATTCAGCGGGATCTCGTCGCCGACCAGGGTGCGGAAGACATACAGCACCGCCGCCATCGTCACCGCCTTCGGTGCGTTGAAGTTGCTGGCCAGCTGCGGGCTGCTGCCGCTGAAGTCGATGGTCGCGCTGCGCGATGCGACATCCACGGCCACGCGCACCGCGATGCGCGCGCCGTTGTCCAGCGGCAGTTCGAAGCCGCCGTCCTTCAGGGCTGTGATGACGCGCCGCACGCTCTCCTCGGCGTTGTCCTGCACGTGGCCCATGTAGGCCTGCACCGTCGCCAGACCGACCTGCGCCACCAGCGCCTGCAGTTCCTGCACGCCCTTCTCGTTGGCGGCGATCTGGGCGCGCAGGTCGGCCAGGTTCTGCTGCGGGTTGCGGGCCGGGTGGGCGTTGTGCGCCAGCGCGGCCAGCAGTTCGGCCTCGCGCAGCCGCCCGCCTTCGACCAGCTTGAAGTTGTCGAGCAGCACGCCCTCGTCGGCGATGCTGGCCGAGAACGGCGGCATGGAGCCGGGCGTGATGCCACCGACATCCGCATGGTGGCCTCGCGACGCGACGTAGAACACCGGCCGCTCGCCCGCACCGTCGAGGAAGACCGGCGTGACCACCGTGATGTCGGGCAGGTGGGTGCCGCCGTGGTAGGGGTCGTTGAGCACGAAGACGTCGCTGCGCGCGAGCTCGGGGTTGCGCGCCACCACGGTCTTGATCGACTCGCTCATCGAGCCCAGGTGCACCGGCATGTGCGGCGCGTTGGCGATCAGCTCGCCGGCGCCGTCGAACAGCGCACACGAAAAGTCCAGCCGCTCCTTGATGTTCACCGAGTGCGCGGTGTTCTGCAGCCGCAGCCCCATCTGCTCGGCGATATTCATGAAGAGGTTGTTGAAGACCTCGAGCCGCACCGGATCGACCGCCGTGCCAGCCGCATGGCGCAGCGCGCGCGGCTGCACGCGCTGCAGCTCGAGCGCGCCGCCCGGCATCAGCGCGGCTTCCCAGCCGGTCTCGACGACGGTGGTGGCGTTGCGCTCGGCAATCACCGCCGGCCCGGCGATGCGGGCACCAGCCTGCAGGCGCTCGCGCTGGAACAGCCCGGCCGGCTGCCAGCCGGCCTCGTCGTCGTGCATGCGCACGCTCGCGATCGGCTCGGGGCGGTGCGCGCTCGCGGCCCGGGCGTCGATCGCCGGCAGCGCCTCGCCGGCACCGACGGCCTCGACCGACACCGCCTCGATGACCAGCGCCCGGCCGCTCATCAGGAAGGCATAGCGCTGGCGGTAGGCGGCGTCGAAGGTGGCCCGCACCGTGGCCTCGTCGCCGAAGTCGAGCACGAGCGCGGTGTCGGTGCCGTCGTAGCGCAGGTGCAAGCGCCGATGGACGGCGACGGTCGCGGCGGGCGTGCCCTGGCGGGCCAGTTCGTCGCGCGCCTGGGCTGCCAGCGCATCGAGCTGCGTCGCCGCCGCGTCCAGGCCGTCGGCATCGAGCCGGCGCTCCAGCGCCGCCTCGCGCATCGCACCCTGGTCGGCCAGCCCCATGCCGTAGGCGGACAGCACGCCGGCCAGCGGATGAATGAAGACGCGCGTCATGCCCAGCGCATCGGCCACCAGGCAGGCGTGCTGACCGCCGGCGCCACCGAAGCACTGCAAGGTGTAGCCGGTGACGTCGTGGCCGCGCGCCACCGAGATCCGCTTGATCGCGTTGGCCATGTTGGCCACCGCGATCTGCAGCGCGCCGGCAGCCACCGCCTCCGCCGTCGTCGGCCGGCCGGTCGCAGACGTCATCTCGCCGGCCAGCGACTCGAAGCGGCGAACCACGCCCTCGCGGTCCAGCGGCTCGTCGCCGCGCGGGCCGAACACGGCCGGAAAGTGCGCCGGCTGGATCTTGCCCAGCATCACGTTGGCATCGGTGGTCGTGAGCGGTCCGCCGCGGCGGTAGCAGGCCGGGCCGGGGTTGGCGCCAGCCGACTCGGGCCCGACGCGCAGGCGGGCGCCGTCGAAGCGGACGATGGACCCGCCCCCGGCCGCGACCGTGTGGATGCTCATCATCGGCGCGCGCAGCCGCACGCCGGCCACTTGCGTCTCGAAGGCGCGCTCGAACTCCCCGGCGTAGTGGCTGACGTCGGTCGAGGTGCCGCCCATGTCGAAGCCGATCACGCGCTCATGCCCGGCCTGGCGCGCGGTCCGCACCATGCCGACGATGCCGCCGGCCGGGCCTGACAGGATCGCGTCCTTGCCCTGGAAGGACGCCGCGCTGGTCAGCCCGCCCGAGCTCTGCATGAAGTACAGCGGCACGCCCGGCATCTGCGTCGCGACGCGCTCGACGTAGCGGCGCAGGATCGGCGACAGGTAGGCATCGACGACGGTGGTGTCGCCGCGCGACACGAACTTCATCAGCGGGCTGACCTCGTGCGAGGCGCTCACCTGCGTGAAACCGACCTCGCGGGCGAGCCGCGCCGCCGCGGCCTCGTGGTCCGCGTAGCGGTAGCCGTGCATGAAGACGATGGCGCAGGCCCGCAGGCCGGCAGCGTGGGCCTGCCGCAAGCCGGCGCGCAGGGCAGCCTCATCCAGCGGCTCGAGGACGTCGCCCTGGGCGTCGAGGCGTTCGTCGGCTTCGAGCACCCGCTGGTACAGCAGCTCGGGCAGCACGATGTGGCGCTCGAACAGCCGCGGGCGCGCCTGGTAGGCGATGCGCAGCGCGTCGCGGAATCCCCGGGTCGTCACCAGCAAGGTGGGTTCGCCCTTGCGCTCGAGCAGCGCATTGGTGGCGACGGTGGTGCCCATCTTCACGCACTCGACCCGATCGGCGGTGATCGGCACGCCGGGCGGCAGGGCCAGCAGGCGGCGCATGCCCTCGACCGCCGCGTCGGCGTACTGCTCGGGGTTCTCGCTCAGCAGCTTGGCGGTGTGCAGCCCGCCGTCGGGCGCACGGCCGATCACGTCGGTGAAGGTGCCGCCACGGTCGATCCAGAACTGCCAGCGCATCGTCGCTTCCATCGCCCGCACTCTACTAGGCGGCAAACACCCTGCAGTTCCGGCCTTTGCCGCAGGCGGCGCCTGCCTAGCATCGAAGGACGACCGGACCCTCCGCGCTGCCGGTCGCCACCGCCCGCCCAAAGCCGACATACGCCATGACTGACCTCTCGTCCCCGCCGCTGACCCTGGCATCCCTGCCGGGCGGCGATGCGCGCCTCGACGCGACGCCGGCCAAGGTCCGTCACGCGGGCTTCTGCTGGCCCACGCCGCCGTTCGCCGCCTACCCGCAGGCCACCGAGCAGACCCAGGCCCAGGCCTGCACCATCGAAGGCCTGAACGGCAAGCTGATCAACGGCCGGCTGATCCAGTTCGTGCCCGAGGAGAGCGTCGCCAACGTGCAGGTGCCGCCGGCCCGCACGACGCTGCCGCTGCAGTTCGGCCAGTTCCGCAGCCTCGCGCTGACCGAGCCGCTGCAGCCGTCCGCGCCGCGCCCCGACGACCCGCACGCCGCCGTGCTGGGCCACCGCCCGCGCAGCCGCTACCGACTGACGCTGAAGGCCGGCGCGCCGCTGGAAGGCGAGACCGTCGGCCACGTCGAGACCGCCTTCGGCCTGTTCCTCTTTCCGCCGGTCGACGGCGACGCGAACGGCGCGGTCACCCGACTGTTCGTGCCGGCCGACGCGCTGGTCGCCACCGAGATCGGCCCGCGCCTCGGCGAACTGCTGATCGAGAGCCGCGCCGCGACACCCGAGCAGGTGCAGGAGGCCGCGCAGATGCAGCAGGCGCTGCGCAGCCAGAAGCTCGGCGACATCCTGGTCACGCAACGCATCGTCACGCCCGACCAGCTGCTGGCCGCGATCGAGCAGCAGAGCCGCATGCCGATGGTGCGCATCGGCGAGGCGCTGGTCGCGCTGAAGCTGATCAACGCCGCGCAGCTGGACGAGGCGCTGGAGCAGCAGAAGGCCGACCGCAGCGTGCCGATCGGCGAGCTGCTGATCCGTCTGGGCCGCGTCTCGCGCGCCGACCTGCAGACCGCCCTGGCCCGCAAGATGGGCTACCCGCTGGTCGACGTCGGCGCCTTCCCCGTCGAGGCCGACGCGCTGCGCAAGCTGCCGCACCCGGTGGCCCAGCGCCTGAACGCGCTGCCGCTGCTGCTGCGCGAGGGCACGCTGGTCGTCGCCGTCGAGGACCCGTCACGCCGCGCGGCGCTGGACGAGATCGAGTTCGCCAGCCAGTGCAAGGTCGCCCCGGTGCTGGCGCGCCACCACGACATCGAGATCGCGCTGCGCGAGGCCTACGCGCGCATCGGCGTCGAGATCACGGGCCACAGCGCCGCGATCGACGCCAGCGGCTTCGACTTCGAGCCGGCCGACACCGGCAAGCTGCTCGAGAGCCTGGAGCGCGAGAACGCCGACCAGCAGAAGCGCGAGCTCGGCGAGAAGCAGATCGAGCAGAGCGACAACTCCCTGGTGCGCCTGATCCACACGATGATCATCGAGGCGCACAACCAGGGCGTGTCCGACATCCACATCGAGAACTACCCCGGCAAGGACAAGCTCAAGATCCGCTTCCGCAAGGACGGCCTGCTGCGCCCCTACCTGGAGCTGCCGCACACCTACCGCAACGCGATGATCGGGCGCATCAAGATCATGTGCGACCTCGACATCTCCGAGCGCCGCAAGCCACAGGACGGCAAGATCAACTTCGCCAAGTTCTCGGCCGGCCACAAGCTCGAGCTGCGCGTCGCGACCATCCCCACCAACAACGGCCTCGAGGACGTGGTGATGCGCCTGCTCGCGTCGGCGCGGCCGGTGCCGGTCGACAAGCTGGGCCTGAGCGCGCGCCACCTCGAGCAGCTGAAGCACGCGATGGAGCGGCCCTACGGCCTGGTGTTGTGCGTCGGCCCGACCGGGTCGGGCAAGACGACGACGCTGCACTCGGCGCTGAGCCACATCAACGTGCCCGAGCGCAAGATCTGGACCGCCGAGGACCCGATCGAGATCACCCAGCCCGGCCTGCGCCAGGTGCAGGTCAACCCGAAGATCGACTGGACCTTCGCGAAGGCGTTGCGCGCCTTCCTGCGCGCCGACCCGGACGTCATCATGGTCGGCGAGGTGCGCGACGAGGAGACCGCGCGCATCGCCATCGAGGCCTCGCTGACCGGCCACCTGGTGCTGTCCACGCTGCACACCAACAGCGCGCCCGAGACCGTGACGCGCCTGCTCGACATGGGCATGGACCCGTTCAACTTCGCCGACTCGCTGCTGCTGGTCGCGGCCCAGCGCCTGGTGCGCCGCCTGTGCGGCGATTGCCGCAGCAGCCGCCCGATGAGCGACGAGGAAGTCGAGGAACTGCTCGACGACCACCTGTTCGTCCAGCACCCGCAGGACCCGGCTGCCGCGCGCAGCGCGCTGCGCGAGGGCTGGCTCGGCCGCTACGGCCGCGACGGGCGGCTGACGCATTTCCACAGCCCGGGCTGCCACGCCTGTGGCCACACCGGCTACCGCGGCCGCTGCGGCATCCACGAGCTGATGCCGATCTCCCGCGAGCTGCGCCGCCTGATCCAGACCGGCGCGCGCGCCGAGGAGCTGCAGCAGGTCGCGCTGACCGAAGGCATGCACACGCTGCGCCAGGACGGCATCGAGAAGGTGCTGCAGGGCCTGACCTCGATCGACGAGGTCCGGGCCACCAGCAACGTCTAGCTCGAGATCCGGCGCCGGCCGTGCCGGCGCGGCTCAGGCCGCGGCCGGCCGCACGCCCTGCCCGCGCAGCCAGCGCAGTTGCAGCACCAGGCCGACCACGTAGATCAGCAGCAGCGTGCCGTAGATGGGCTTGAACTCCGGCGCCTCGGCGTTGGGCAGCAACGGCGCGCCGAGCGGCACGCGCGTCAGCGTCTCGGTGAAGGCCGGGATCATGTGGAACAGCATCGTCGACGTGTAGGCGATCGCCCGGCCCTGGCGCGACCACGCGCCCAGCAGACCCTTCAGCTCGATCGCGACCCCGGCGGCGAGCGCCAGCAGGGTCAGGATCGACAACACGTGCGGCGGCCCGAAGCCGCCATGCTGGAAGATGCCCAGGCCGGTCAGTGCCGTCAGCAGCGTGGTCACGACGTAGGTCTTGCCGGGCGGCTTGCCGAGCGCGATCTCCTTGTGGCGGGCCAGGGCCCACACGCCGGCCGCGACGGCGACCAGGCTGATCAGGGTATGGACGACGCCGAGTGAAGTCAGACCGAACATCGATGGCTCCTCGTGAGAGCGGACGAGCGGACGCCGCGCAAGAAGCGCTAGACCGGCACCAGGAAGTCCCGGCTGATGCCGACGCCCAGGTCGCCGACGCGGTCGAGGAACTGCGTCAGGAAGGCGTGCAGGCCGGTGGCCAGGATCTCGTCGATGCGACCAAAGCTGAGGTCGGCGCGCAGGCGGCCGGCGCGGCGCAGGGTCTCGTCGCTCTGCTCGTTGGCCACCATCTTCAGGTTGCCGACGAGCTCGTTCATGCAGGCCGCCAGCGAGCGCGGCATGTCGGCGCGCAGGATCAGGAGCTCGGCGACCTTGTCGGGGCGGATCACGTTGCGGTAGACCTTGCGGTAGACCTCGAAACCGGAGACGGTGCGCAGGATCGCGCTCCAGTAGTAGAAGTCGACCTCGACCGGCTCGCGCTGCTCGCGCACACCGAAGAACTCGCCGCGCCCGCCGGGGACGGCGCCGTGGAACTTGACGTCCAGCAGGCGCGCCGTGTTGTCGGCGCGCTCGAGGAAGGTGCCGATGCGCAGGAAGTGGAAGCTCTCGTCCTGCAGCATCGTCCCCAGCGTGACGCCGCGCGACAGGTGCGAGCGGAACTTGACCCACTCGAACAGCTCCGAGGGGTCGCGGTGGAAGCTGCCACCGGCCACCAGGCGCTTGAACTCGAGCCAGGTGGTGTTGGCGGTCTCCCAGACCTCGGTGGTCAGCGTGCCGCGCACGGCCCGCGCGTTCTCGCGCGCGGCGCTGAGGCAGGAGTAGATGCTCGAGGCGTTGGTCTCGTCGCGCACCATGAAGTCCATGACCTCGCGAGCGTTCACGCTGGTGTGCTTGCGGTGGTAGTCGCGCGTCAGCTCGCTGATCGACAGCAGGCCGCGCCAGCCCTGCTCGGTGGCCTCGCTGGACTGCGGCAGCAGCGAGGTCTGGTAGTTGACGTCGAGCATGCGGGCGGTGTTCTCGGCGCGCTCGGTGTAGCGGGCCATCCAGAACAGGTGGTCGGCGGTGCGGGACAGCATGGTGGTGTTCCCTTCAGGCCCGGTCAGGCTTCCAGCATCCAGGTGTCTTTCGTGCCGCCACCCTGCGAGGAGTTGACGACGAGCGACCCCTCCTTCAGCGCCACGCGCGTCAGCCCGCCGGGCACCATCTGCACGGTCTTGCCCGACAGCACGAAGGGCCGCAGGTCGATGTGGCGCGGCGCGACGCCGCTCTCCACGTAGGTCGGGCAGGTCGACAGCGCCAGCGTCGGCTGCGCGATGTAGTTGCTGGGGTTGGCCAGCAGCTGCGCGCGGAAGGCCTCGACCTCGGCCTGGCTGGCGGCCGGGCCGACCAGCATGCCGTAGCCGCCGGCGCCGTGCACTTCCTTCACGACCAGCTCGGACAGGTGCGCCAGCACGTACTTCAGGTCCTCGGCCTCGCGGCAGAGGTAGGTCGGCACGTTGTTCAGGATGGGCTTCTCGCCGAGGTAGAACTCGATCATCTTCGGCACGTAGGGGTAGATCGACTTGTCGTCTGCCACGCCGGTGCCGACCGCGTTGGACAGGTTGACGTTGCCGGCGCGGTAGACCGAGAGCAGGCCGGCGCAGCCCAGCGTGGAATCGGGCCGGAACACCTTGGGGTCGAGGAAGTCGTCGTCGACACGGCGGTAGATCACGTCCACGCGCCGCGGCCCCTGGGTCGTGCGCATGTACAGGTACTGGTCCTTGACGAACAGGTCCTTGCCCTCGACCAGCTCGACGCCCATCTGCTGGGCCAGGAAGGCGTGCTCGAAGTAGGCGCTGTTGTACATGCCGGGCGTCAGCACCACGACGGTCGGCTCGTTGACGCCGCTGGGTGCCACCGCGCGCAGCGTGTCGAGCAGCAGGTCCGGGTAGTGGGCCACCGGCGCGACGCGGTGCAGGCTGAACAGCTCGGGGAAGAGCCGCATCATCATCTTGCGGTTCTCGAGCATGTAGCTGACGCCGCTGGGCACGCGCAGGTTGTCCTCGAGCACGTAGTAGCTGCCGCTGCCGTCGGGGTTGGCCGCGCGGACGATGTCGATGCCGGCGATGTGCGAGTAGACGTTGCCGGGCACCGAGACGCCCATCATCTCGGGCCGGAACTGCGCGTTCTTGAAGACCTGCTCGCCGGGCACGATGCCGGCCTTGATGATCTCCTGGTCGTGGTAGACGTCGTGGATGAAGCGGTTGAGCGCGTTGACGCGCTGCTTCAGGCCCTTCTCCATCTCGCGCCATTCCTGCGCGGGGATGATGCGCGGGATCAGGTCGAAGGGGATGAGGCGCTCGGTGCCCGAGCCGTCCTCGTCCTTGGCGCCGTAGACGGCGAAGGTGATGCCGACGCGGCGGAAGATCATCTCCGCCTCTTCGCGGCGCGCCTTCATCGCCTCGGACGGCTGCTGCGCGAGCCAGCGGTCGTAGCCGGCGTAGTGCGCCCGCACGGCGCGGTCCGCCGCGTGCATCTCGTCGTACGTCGTCATCGTGTCTCCCACGCGCCGTGGTCTAGCAGGGATTGTGCCAAGCGGTCCTCTCCCAGGGGGTATCAAGCCGGGTGTGTGGACACACGCACGGTCAGCGTGTGGCGGCCGCCGCCGCGGATCACGCCGCTCAGGGGCGTGACGTCGCGGTAGTCGCGGCCGTAGGCCACCCGCACGTGGCCGGTCCCGGCCCCGCAGTCGTTGGTGGGGTCGAGTTCCAGCCAGTCGCTGCCGCTGCCGTCGGCCCGCGGCAGCGCGACCGCCACCCAGGCGTGCGACGCGTCGGCGCCCTGCAGCCGCGGTTGGCCCGGCGGCGGGTCGGTCAGCAGGTAGCCGCTGACGTAGCGCGCGGCCAGCCCCAGCGAGCGCAGCGCGCCGATCATCACGTGGGCGAAGTCCTGGCAGACGCCGCGCTTCTGCGCGAAGGCCTCGAGCATCGGCGTGTCGACCTCGGTGCTGTCCGGCTCGTAGGTGAATTCCTCGTGCAGGCGGTGCATCAGCTCGCGCGCCGCCTCGTCCAGCGGCCGGCCCGCGGCGAAGGACGGTGCGGCCCAGATCCGCAGCGCGGCGGCACGTTCCACCAGACCTGAGTCGTAGGCGAACTCGACCGCCGCATCGAGCGGCCGGCCCGCCTGGTAGCGCCAGTGCTCGCGCGCCGCCTCCCAGGACATCGCCGGCGGCAGCGGCGGCGACGGCATGACCCGCACGCGGCTGGTGGCCTGCACGCTCAGCGACTCGTGCGGCACCGTCAGCGAGAAGTGACCGAGCGCATTGCCCCAGGCGTCGACGCGCTCCAGCACGCGCGCCGGGGCGGGGTCGATGCGCAGCGCGAAGTCCAGCAGCTCCTGCACGCCGTCGCCGCGCGGCTTGAGCATCGCGATGTGATGGGCCAGGTCTACCGCGCTGCCGTAGGCATAGACGGTCTCGTGCTCGACGACCAGCTCGGCCGGTCCGGCCGCGGCCGGCGCTGTCGCCTGCGCCGGCGCCGCAGGCGGCTCAGACCGCAAGATGCTGTTCATGCGATCCGGCCAGCGCGAAGTAGCGCCGGCCCACCTCGTCGGACAGCCGCATGCCGGCATCGGCCAGGCGGTCGGCGAGCGCGACCACGCGCGCGTCGTCGACCTGGGTCTCGTCGCCGCCGTCGTGCGCCGGCTCGCACAGCTCGACCAGCGTGGCCCCGGCGCCCGTCGCCGGCAGCAGCGCCAGCAGGCCGGCCGTGGCCTGCAGGCCGCCGGGCAGCTTGCCGATCTCGGTACGCAGCCGCCGCAGCACGCAGCCCAGCGCACGCGGGTTGGCCTCGTCGATCACCAGCAGGTCCAGCAGCGCCAGCGCTTCCTGGCGGCCGGGATAGCGGGCGCGGTAGGTGATGCTGCTGTCGAACAGGCGCAGCAGCAGGTCGAAGCCGTGCGTGGTGTGCACCGCGCCGCCCTCGAAGAAGGCCCCGAGCGCACCGCCCATCGCGATCAGGCGCTCGGCCAGGCGGCCGATGGTCAGCAGGCGCCAGCCGTCGTCGCGCGTCATGCGGTCGCTCTGGGCGCCGGTCACCGCCGCGAGCTGCTGCGCCAGGCGCTCCAGCGCGGCCTGCAGCTCGTCGTTGGCGAAACCGACGCCGGTCGGCTCGGGCCCCGGTGCGACGCCGGCCCATCGCATGCGCGCGCTGAAGTCCTCGGCCATCCCGCGCACCAGGGCCGCATGCTCGGGCGACAGCCGGTCGCGCAGCGCACCCACGGCGCGGTCCAGCGCGGCCAGGTTGTAGGCGATGCTCTGCTGCTCGTGCGCGTCGGCCAGGCCGGCCACGACGGCGCGCTCGAAGACGCGCGGCGACTGCGTCAGCGAGGGCACGCCCCAGGGCGCCAGCCCGCTCAGCTGCGCCAGCACCGACATCGCGTCCAGCACCGGCGCCGGCGTGTCGTCGTCCTCCTCGACCAGCGTCACGCTGGCCAGCGCGATGCGCACCAGGTGTTCGGTGCGCTCGGTGTAGCGGCCCATCCAGAACAGGTTCTCGGCCGTGCGGCTCGACACGGCCCGGCGGTGGCCCGCGATCTCCTCGGGCTTGAGGCGCTGCGGCAGCATCGAATAGGTGTCGACCGGGCCGTCGCGCAGCACCCAGGTGTCGAGGCTGGCGCCGCCCTGCTGCATCGACACCGCGTGCGGGTCGCGCGCCGCGATGCGCGTCATGCCGCCGGGCAGCACGCGCCAGCCGCCGCGGCCGTCGGCGATCGCGTAGACGCGCAGCATCGCCGTGCGCGGCAACAGCGCGCCGCCCTGCCACCACGGCGTCTGCGAGAACGGCAGGTAGCGCTGCAGCGTGTGCAGGTCGGGGTCGGCCTCGATGCGCGCGCGCCAGACCTCCAGCTGGTCGTCCGACAGCGTCGATCCGATCGCCGGCTCGAAGCTGCGGCCCGGCACGCCGGGGAAGGTGGGCCGGATCACGCGCGCGGCCAGATCGTCCTGCGTGGCCTGCCAGGCGGCGTCCTCGCCGCACCACCAGGTCGGCAGCGCCGGCAGCGCCAGCGGCTCGCCGAGCAGGCGCTCGGCGAGCGCCGGCAGGAAGCCCTGCAGGCCCGGCGACTCGAGGAAGCTCGCGCCCAGCGCATTGGCCATCGCCAGCTTGCCGGCGCGCAGCACCTGCAGCAGGCCGGGCACGCCGAGCGCGGAGTCGGGCCGCAGCTCGAGCGGGTCGCACCAGAGGTCGTCGAGCCGCCGCAACAGGCCGTGCACCGGCTCCAGGCCCTGCACGGTCTTCAGGTAGAGCCGCTCGTCGCGCACCGTCAGGTCGCCGCCCTCGACCAGCGACAGGCCAAGGTAGCGCGCCAGGTAGGCCTGCTCGAAGTAGGTCTCGTTGTAGGGCCCCGGCGTCAGCAGCGCGAGCCGCGGCGAGGCGCAGCCGTCGGCCGTGGCGATGGCCTGGGCCGGCAGCAGCAGGCTGTCGACCAGGCAGCGGTAGCTCGACGCGATGTGCTCGACCTGCAGCTCGCGGAAGGCCTCGGGGAACTGGCGCGAGACGATGAGCCGGTTCTCCAGCACGTAGCCCAGCCCCGACGGCGCCTGGCTGCGCTGCGAGACGATGGACCAGTGGCCGTCGGGGCCGCGCGCGATGTCGAAGGCCTGCACGTGCAGGCGCACGCCGCTGGCCGGTTCGACGCCCTGCACGGCGCGCAGGTAGCCGGGGTGCCCCAGCACCAGCGCGGCCGGCAGCAGGCCCTCGCGCAGCAGCCGCTGCTCGCCGTAGCAGTCGGCCAGCACCGCCTCGAGCAGGCGCGCGCGCTGGGTGATGCCGGCCTCGATCTGCCGCCAGTCGGCCGGCTCGATCAGCAGCGGCAGCGGCCCCAGCGACCAGGGCCGCTGGCCCGAGTCGCCCTGGCCGGTGGCCTGGTAGACGTTGTAGGTGACGCCGTCGCGGTGGATCTGCTGGGCGATCTGCTCGACGCGGCGGTCGAAGCCCTCCAGGCCCTCGCCGCCGATCAGCCCGAAGAAGCGTTGCCAGGGGTCGCGCAGCCGCTCGCCGGCGGGGTCCAGCAGTTCGTCGTAGTGGCCGCTCTCGGCCGGCACGGCCGCCCAGAGCACGCCCTTCACCACCGCGGCCGTGGCGTCCGCGGTGTCGGCTTCTGGCGAGGACTGCGGCACCGCAGCGGAGGGGATGGCGTTCAGAGCTGGCGCAGGTCGAGGGTGAACGGGAACTCGAGGCTCGGGGCGACCGCCGCCACCTGCATCCTGCCCGGCGTGTGGCCGAGCTTGAAGAAGCGCGCCAGCCGCCGGCTTTCGGCCTCGTAGGCGTTGACCGGGAAGCTGTCGTGGTTGCGACCGCCGGGATGCGCCACATGATAGCGACAGCCCCCGAGCGAACGACCCACCCAGGTGTCGACGATGTCGAAGGACAGCGGCGCGTGGGTCGGGATCGTCGGGTGCAGCGCCGAGGGCGGCGCCCAGGCCTTGTAGCGCACGCCGGCCACGTGCTCGGCGACGCGGCCCGTGGGATGCAGCGGCAGCGGCGCGCCGTTGACCGTGACGACGTGGCGGTTGCCGTTCAGGCCGCTGGCCTTGACCTCGAGCCTCTCGAGCGACGAGTCGACGTAGCGCACCGTGCCGCCCGGCGCGCCCTCCTCGCCCATCACGTGCCAGGGCTCGAGCGCGGTGCGCAGCGTCAGGTGGATGCCGGCCACCGAGACCTCGCCGATCATCGGGAAGCGGAACTCGAAGTGCGGCGCGAACCAGGCCGCATCGAAGCCGAAGCCCTGGTCGCGCAGTTCGGCCAGCACGTCGTTGAAGTCCATCTGCACGAAGCAGGGCAGCAGGAAGCGGTCGTGCAGCTCGGTGCCCCAGCGCGTCAGGCGCGTCGTGCCGCGGCCGGTGTAGGGCGTCTTCCAGAACCAGGCCACCAGCGCGCGCAGCAGCAGCTGCTGCACCAGGCTCATGCGCGCATGCGGCGGCATCTCGAAGGCGCGCAGCTCCAGCAGGCCCAGGCGGCCGGTCGGGCCGTCGGGCGAGTAGAGCTTGTCGACGCAGAACTCGGCACGGTGGGTGTTGCCGGTGACGTCGATCAGGATGTTGCGCAGCGTGCGGTCGACGAGCCAGGGCGGGATCTGGCTCGGCTGGCCGTAGGCCGCGGTCTGGCGCTCGATCTCCTGCAGCGCGATCTCGAGCTCGAAGACCTGGTCGTTGCGCGCCTCGTCGATGCGCGGCGCCTGGCTGGTCGGTCCGATGAACATGCCGCTGAACAGGTAGCTCAGCGACGGGTGGTTGTGCCAGTAGGTCAGCAGGCTGGCCAGCAGGTCGGGCCGGCGCAGGAAGGGGCTGTCGGCCGGCGTCGCACCACCCAGCACGAAATGGTTGCCGCCGCCGGTGCCGGTGTGGCGGCCGTCGAGCATGAACTTCTCGGTCGACAGCCGCGTCTCGTGGGCGGCCTCGTACAGGAACTCGGTGTGGTCGACCAGCTCGTCCCAGTTGGACGCCGGGTGGATGTTGACCTCGATCACGCCGGGATCGGGCGTGACCTGCAGCATCTTCAGGCGCGCGTCGCGAGGCGGCGGATAGCCCTCGAGCACGACCTTCACGCCCAGCGCCGCCGCGGTGGCCTCGACGGCCGCCAGCAGGTCCAGGTAGTCGTCCAGCAGGGCCAGCGGCGGCATGAAGACGTAGAGGATGCCGCCGCGCGCCTCGACGCACATGGCGGTGCGCGTGATCCAGTGCGCCGATTCGAAGCGGTCCGGCATGTGCGTGAGGCCGCGCCCCGCAGCGGCGCCCCGGCCGTTGCCGTTGCCGTTGCCGTTGCCGCCCGCGCGGTCCGCGGCCGTGCCCGTGCCCGCACTCGCGGCCTCGCCCGACCCCGGCCGCAGCGCGTGGCTGCCGTACTGCGCCCGCAACGCGGCCACCGAGCGCAGCCGACCGGCCGGCGCGAAGGGATCGGTCTCGATCAGGTAGGGGTAGTCGGCCTTCGACACCCAGGGCAGCGAATCCAGCGGCAGGCGGTAGCCCATCGGCGAGTCGCCGGGGAAGAGGTACATGCGCTCGTCGCGGAAGAACCAGGGCCCGGTGGTCCAGCTCGGCCCCGCGAGGCCGGGCGCACCGGGCTCGCGCTTGATCGGCAGCATGTAGCCGACGACCTTGGTCAGCCCCTGGTCGAAGACCTTGCGCAGCCGCGCACGTTCCATCTCGTCGTCGAGCCGCGCGTCGAAGGGGTCGACGTTGACCGGCAGGCGCCGCTCGCGCCACAGGTAGTACCAGGTGTCCTCGTAGCCGGCCTGGATGTAGTCGGTGGCGAGGCCGAGCTTGGCCGACAGCCGCTCGATGAAGGCCTTGGCATCGACCTCGGTGTACGACGAGGGCTGGCGCTCGTCGGCGAACAGCGTCGGGTCGATCCAGCAGGGGTCGCCGTCGGCGCGCCAGAAGACGCTGAGCGCCCAGCGCGGCAACTGCTCGCCCGGGTACCACTTGCCCTGGCCGAAGTGCAGGAAGCCGCCGGCGCCGTAGCGCGCCCGCAGCTTCTGCACCAGCTCGTTGGCGTAGCCGCGCTTGGTGGGCCCCAGCGCGGCGGTGTTCCACTCGGCGCCGTCGCGGTCGGTCACCGAGACGAAGGTCGGCTCGCCGCCCTGGGTGAGCCGCACGTCGCCGGCGGCCAGCCGCGCATCGACCGTCTTGCCGAGCGCCAGCACGCCGGCCCATTGCGCGTCGGTGTAGGGCTTGGTGACGCGCGGCGACTCGAAGATGCGCGTGACGGCCATCGTGTGGGTGAACTCGACCTCGCTCTTGTCGACCGCGCCGGTCACCGGCGCCGCGCTCGACGGCTCGGGCGTGCAGGCGACCGGGATGTGGCCTTCGCCGGCCATCAGGCCCGAGGTCGGATCCAGGCCGATCCAGCCGGCCCCCGGCAGGTAGACCTCGCACCAGGCGTGCAGGTCGGTGAAGTCGGACTCGGCGCCCGAGGGACCGTCGAGCGACTTGACGTCGGGCTTGAGCTGGATCAGGTAGCCCGACACGAAGCGCGCCGCCAGCCCCAGGTGGCGCAGCGCCTGCACCAGCAGCCAGCCGGTGTCGCGACAGGAGCCGGCGGCCGTCTCCAGCGTCTGCTCGGGCGTCTGCACGCCGGGCTCCATGCGGATCAGGTAGCGGATGTCCTGCTGCAGGCGCTGGTTGATGCCGACCAGGAAGTCGATGGTGCGCTGCGTCTTGAGCGGCACGCTGTCGAGGAAGGCCTTGAACTTCGGCGTCAGCTCGCCCTTCACCAGGTAGGGCGCGAGCTCGCGCTCGAGGCCGTCGTCGTAGACGAAGGGAAAGTTCTCGGCGCTGGGCTCGAGGAAGAAGTCGAAGGGGTTGTAGACCGCCATCTCGGCGACCAGGTCCACGGTGATCTTGAACTCGGTCGTCTTCTCGGGGAACACCAGGCGCGCCAGGTAGTTGGCGAACGGGTCCTGCTGCCAGTTGATGAAATGGCCGACCGGCTCGATGCGCAGCGAATAGCTCAGGATCGGCGTGCGGCAGTGCGGTGCCGGGCGCAGGCGCACGACCTGCGGCCCGAGCGCGATGCGCCGGTCGTAGCGGTAGTGCGTGACATGGTTCAGCGCGACATGGATCGACAAGAGGCTCTCCTTCGGGACGGCGATCTCGAACCACCCCCGTCAATCGGACGGTTCGGACTCGGCAGGAATAGCAACTTCCACGCCATTGTCAGGGCGATCGGTGTGTTGCCAGTAGCGCCGGCGGGCGTGACGCCAGCAAGTCGATCCCTCCGGTCCGTGGCGCCAGGCGCCGCAGCGCGGGCTGTCGGCCACGGCGATGCCGCGCTCGCGGTAGCGCGCCATCACCTCGGCCGCCGGGTGCCCGAAGCGGTTGCGGTAGCCGGCCTGCAGCACGGCCATGCGCGGCGCGACGGCATCGAGGAAGGCCGCGCTCGACGAGGTCTTGCTGCCGTGGTGAGGCACCAGCAGCACGTCGCTGGCGATGACCGCCGGCGGCAGCGTGGCCAGCCGCAGCTCCTGCTCGCGCTCCAGGTCGCCGGCCAGCAGCACGCGGCGCTCGGCACCGCCCCAGCGGCCGACGATGCGCAGCACGCAGCTCAGGGTGTTGGGCTTGAGCCCTTCGTGCCCGGCGCGCTCCAGCATCTCGGCCGGCGGGTGCAGCAGCTCGAAGGACACGCCGTCCCAGTCCCAGCGCTGGCCGGCAGCGCAGGCCTCGACCTGCGCGCCCTGCTGGCGTGCCAGCGCCAGCAGCGGATGCGAGGCTTCCAGCGAGCCGGACAGGCGCGCCAGCGGCAGGCCGCGCAGCAGGGCCGCCGCGCCGCCGACATGGTCGGTGTCGCGATGGCTCAGCATCAGCACGTCGAGCCGGCGCTCGCCGAGCGCACGCAGCAGCGGCAGCAGCACGCGCTCGCCGGCATCGGTCTCGCGCGAGTACTGCGGCCCGGCGTCGTACAGCAGCGTGTGCCGCGCAGTGCGCAACAGCACCGCGTTGCCCTGGCCGACGTCGACCGCGGTCAGCTCGAAGGCGCCCTCGGGCGGCCGCTGCACTGGCGGCCACAGCAGCGGCAGCAGCAGCGGCAGGGCCAGGGCCCGCGCGCGCCAGGGCAGCGGCAGCAAGGCGATGGCCGCGCCGAGCAGTCCGCTGGCCACGGCCCAGGGGGCCGCGGCCGGCACCGTCCATGACGACCAGGCCGGCGCGGCCAGCAGTTCCAGGCCGGTGTTGAGCGCCGTCACGGTCCATGCGCCGAGGCTCCACAGCGACGGCAGCACGACCCCCAGCAGCGCCAGCGGCGTGACCAGCAGCGTCACCGCCGGGATCGCCACCAGGTTGGCCGCAAAGCCGACCAGCGACAGCTGCTGGAAGAACACCAGCGTCAGCGGCGCGAGGCCCAGCGTCGCGACGACCTGGGTGCGCAGCGCGCCGCCCAGCATCGGCCGCAGGCCGGCCAGCCCCGCGCGCCAGCGCGGCCGGTCGGTCGCGGCATCGAGGCCGCTCGACACGCCGACCAGCGCGCGCGCCTCCCCCGAGGCCATCAGCAGGCCCACGGCGACGAAGGACAGCCAGAAGCCCGGCTGCAGCAGGGCCCAGGGATCGATCGCGGTCACGACCAGCATCGCGCCGCCCCACACCAGCGGCCAGCTCCAGCGCAGGCCGGCCGTGCCGACGACCGTGACCGTCGCGAGCATCAGCAGGGTCCGCTGCGCCGGCACGCCCCAGCCCGCGAACACCGCGTAGGCGGCGGCCGCCGCCAGGCCGCCCCAGCGCGCGGCCAGCGGCGCCGGGCAGCACAGCATCAGCCGCGCACTGCGGCGCCACAAGGCCCCGACGGACAGGCCCGCGAGCCACGCGAACATCGTGACGTGCAGGCCGCTGATCGACATCAGGTGGGCAACGCCGGTGCTGCGGTACAGGGCCCAGTCCTCGCGCTCGATCGCGGCCTGGTCGCCGACCGCCAGCGCCGCCAGAACGCCGGCGGCCGAGGCCTCGGGCACACGCGCGGCGATCGCGTCGCGCACCGCCTGGCGCGCGCGGTCCACCGCGTGACCGGCGTCGTCGCCCAGCAGCCGGTTGGCCGCGGCTCCCGTGCCCCGCACGTAGCCGGTCGCGCGCACGCCCTGCTCGAAGAGGTGCAGTTCGTAGTCGAAGCCCAGCGGATTGACCAGCCCGTGCGGCCGCTTGAGCCGCAGCGCCAGTTGCCAGCGCTGGCCGGCGCGCAGCGCGGGCAGTGCGGCGGTGCCGGACGCATACCAGCCCAGCGACAGCAGCGCCGGCAACGCGACGGGCTTGTCGCCGAGCCGTGCCGACTCGACCTCGAAGCGGAAGCGCCAGGCCTCGGTCGAGCGCTGCGGCAGGCTCGCCACGGCACCGACCACGACGACGTCGCGGCCTTCGAGTTCGGGCGCCAGCGACGTCGCCAGCCGCGCGTCGGCGCGCCAGCCGGTGCTGCCGAAGGCGCAGGCCGCGCAGGCCACCGCCAACCCGATCAGCGCACCGGGGCCGCGACGCCGCAGGGCCAGCACGAGGCCCAGCACGCCGGCACCGAGCAGCGCGGCGCTGCCCGCCGCCGGCCACAGCGCGGCCTGCTGCAACTGCAGGGCCGCGCCCAGCACCCAGCCGAGGCCGGCGGCCAGCCCTGTCGTCCCCGCCGTGGCCGCCCTGCCGCGCATCGGGCCAGTGTAGGGAGCGACCCCGCCGGCCGCATCCTCGCGCGGTAGGATGCCGGCCACTTCCACGGCCCCTGCGGAGCCCCCGATCATGTCGATACAGCAACGTCTCCAGGACCTCGGCATCGTGCTGCCGCCGGTCGCCGTGCCGGCCGCGGCCTACGTGCCCTTCGTGCGCAGCGGCTCGCTGGTGTTCGTGTCCGGCCACATCGCGCGCCGCGACGGCAAGCCGGTGGTCGGCCAGCTCGGCAAGGACATGGACACCGAGACCGGCAAGGCCGCCGCGCGCGGCGTCGCCATCGACCTGCTGGGCACGCTGAACGCCGCGGTCGGCGGCGACCTCGAGCGCGTGAAGCGCATCGTCAAGCTGCTGAGCCTGGTCAACAGCGCATCGACCTACACCGAGCACCACCTGGTGACCAACGGCGCGTCGGAGCTGATCGGCCAGGTCTTCGGCCCCGAGCGCGGCGCGCACGCGCGCAGCGCCTTCGGTGTGGCGCAGTTGCCGATGGGCGCCTGCGTCGAGATCGAGCTGATTGCCGAAATCGCGTGAAGGCCGGCCCGCCCGCAAGCCTATTCCACCGCATGCCGCGCGGCGTGCTGGCGCTGGTGGCGCTGCTGTCGCTGGCCGCCGTCGGCAGCGCGCTGGTCTCGCAGCATGTCTTCGGCATGCTGCCCTGCCCGTGGTGCATCTTCCAGCGCGTGCTCTACCTGGCGATCGCCGTGGTGGCGCTGATCGGCTGGGGGGTCGCGTCGCGGCCGGTGACGCTGGTCGCGACGCTGGGCGTGCTGGCACTCGCGGCGGGCGGCGTCGCGTCGGCGGTGTTCCAGCACCAGGTGGCGGCGCGCGACAGCAGTTGCGCCTTCACGCTGGCCGACCGCTTCCTGAACGCGACCGGCCTCGAGACCGCCGTCCCCTGGCTGTTCCAGGTCACGGCGACCTGCATGGAGGCGGCGACCTATCGCCTGCTCGGCCTGCCGTTCGAGATCTGGAGCGGCCTGCTGTTCACGCTGATCGCTGCCGCCGCGCTGTTGCTGCTGCGGCACTGGAAGGCCCGCGGCTGACCGGGGTCAAGACCGCGACACGCGAGAGGACTAAGCTGTGGTCCGAGACACCGGCAAGGTGTCGTAGGAGACGGCCATGACACCCTGGCACCGCTTCTGGTTCCCCCACGGCGACGAGACCCCGGCCGCGACGCGCGACGCCGCACTGTGGTCACCCCAGGCCATCGCCGACACGCAGCGCGCGCTGTGGCAGCACGCCGCGCAGGCGGCCGAGGACTGGTGGCGCTACTGGCGCAGCGCCTGGCCTGGCGTGCCGCTGCAGCCGCCGCCCGGCGTCGTCGTGCCGCCGCCGGCCCGGCCGGCCGACGAGCCGGCTATCGAGCATGCGCCCCGCAAGGCGGTGCGCAGCAAGGCGCGACCCGGCGCGGCCAAGACCGCGGCGCGCGGCGCGGGCGGCAAGCGGCCGCCGCGAGCGGCGCGCGGCAAGTAGCGGCGCGCCTCAGGCGCGCAGCAGCAGCGTCGGCTTGAAGCCCAGGTCGGCCGCCTTGCCCTTGCGGGCCCGCGCCCCCTTGTAAGGTGCCAGCGCAGTCGCACCGAAGACCTCGTCCCGGGGCTTGCCGCCGCGCAGCGCGGCCCCGACCACGCGCAGCGACTTGTCGAAGGCCGCCACGCTGACCAGCGCGTCCTTCGCATCCAGGTCCATCAGCGTCAGGCCGCGGCCGCCCTTGGGCTGCAGCTTCAGGTCGGCGAGCGCGAACACCAGCAGGCGGCCGGTGTAGCTCAGGCAGGCGATCTGCTGCGCGCCGTCGGCACGGCTGGGCGGCAGCGGCTTCTCGCCGTCGGGCAGCGCCAGGAAGCTCTTGCCGCCGCGCTGGCGCGAGACCAGGTCACCGGCCTGCGCCAGCAGCCCGTAGCCGCCGGTGTTGGCCAGCAGCAGCGTCGCCTCGGCCGGCCCGGCGAAGTAGTGCTGGGGCTGCGTGCCCGACTCCAGGTCGACCATCGAGTTGATCGGCTGGCCGTCGCCGCGCGCCCCCGGCAGGCCGCTGACCGGGACGCTGTAGACGCGGCCCGCTCCTTTCGACGGCGTGCCGAAGACCAGCAGCGTGTCGACGGTGCGGCATTCGAAGCTGCCGTAGAGCGCGTCGCCGGCCTTGAAAGCGAAGCTCGCCGCATCGTGGCCGTGGCCCTGGCGCGCGCGCACCCAGCCCTTGGCGCTGATCACCACCGTGACCGGCTCGTCGATCACCTTGACCTCGGCCACCGCGCGCTTCTCGGCCTGGATCAGCGTGCGGCGCGCGTCGCCGTGGGCCTTGGCGTCGGCCTCGATCTCCCTGACCATCGTGCGCTTCAGCGACGCGGGGCTGTCCAGGATGTCCTGCAGCCTGGCCTGCTCCTCGCGCAGGGCCTTGAGTTCCTGCTCGATCCTGATTGCCTCGAGCCGCGCCAGCTGGCGCAGCCGGATGTCGAGGATGTCCTCGGCCTGCCGCTCGCTGAGCTTGAAGCGCTCGATCAGCGCCGGCTTGGGCTCGTCGGCATGGCGGATGATGCGGATCACCTCGTCGATGTTCAGCAGCACCAGCTGCCGGCCCTCGAGGATGTGGATGCGGTCCAGCACCTTGGCCAGCCGGTGGCGCGTGCGGCGCTCGATGGTCAGCTTGCGGAAGCCCAGCCACTCGACCAGCATCTGCCGCAGCGACTTCTGCGTCGGCCGTCCGTCGGCGCCGACCATCGTCAGGTTGACCGGCGCCGAGCTCTCCAGGCTGGTGTGCGCGAGCAGCACGTTGACCAGCTCCTGCTGCTCGACCGTGCGGGTCTTGGGCTCGAACACGAGCCGCACCGCGGCTTCCTTGCCGGACTCGTCGCGCACCGCGTCCAGCACCGACAACACCGTGGCCTTCAGCTGCGTCTGTTCGGCGGACAAGGCCTTCTTCCCGGCCTTGACCTTGGGGTTGGTCAGCTCCTCGATCTCCTCCAGCACCTTCTGCGCGCTGGTGCCGGGGGGCAGCTCGGTGACGACCAGCTGCCACTGGCCGCGCGCCAGGTCCTCGATCTTCCAGCGCGCGCGCAGCTTCAGCGAGCCGCGGCCCGTGCGGTAGGCCTCGACGATGTCGGCCTCGCCGCTGATGATCTGGCCGCCGCCGGGGTAGTCGGGGCCGGGCAGCAGGGCGAACAGCTCGTCGTCCGGCAGCTTCTCGTTCTTCAGCAGCGCCACCGCGGCCGCGGCGACCTCGCGCAGGTTGTGGCTGGGGATCTCGGTCGCCAGGCCCACCGCGATGCCGCTGGCGCCGTTGAGCAGAACGAAGGGCAGGCGCGCCGGCAGCTGGCGCGGCTCGGAGGTCGAGCCGTCGTAGTTGGGGATGAAGTCGACCGTGCCTTCGTCGATCTCGTCGAGCAGCAGCCGCGTGATCGGTGCGAGGCGCGCTTCGGTGTAGCGCATCGCCGCCGCACCGTCGCCATCGCGCGAGCCGAAATTGCCCTGGCCGTCGATGAGCGGGTAGCGCTGGCTGAAGTCCTGCGCCATGCGCACCATCGCGTCGTAGGCGGCCTGGTCGCCGTGCGGGTGGTAGCGGCCCAGCACGTCGCCGACGACGCGCGCGCTCTTCACGGCCTTCGGGCCGGCGGCCGTGGTGAAGGCCAGGCCCATGCGCTCCATCGCGTAGAGGATGCGGCGCTGCACCGGCTTCTGGCCGTCGCAGACATCGGGCAGCGCACGGCCCTTGACGACCGACAGCGCGTACTCGAGGTAGGCCCGCTCGGCATAGTGGGCGAGCGTGATCGCGTCGCCGTCTTCACCGCCGGGGGCGGTGCTCAGTTCCAGTTGATCCATTCGGTTCTCGGGGACGTCGGCGGCTCAGGCGGCCGCTTCTTCGTTGCCCGCCTCGAGGCGGGCGCGGTACTCGCTCTCCAGCATCGACATCACGATCAGCGAGTCGTAGCCGGCCTCGGTCTTCACGCACTCGCGCAGGCGCCCTTCCTCGACGAAGCCCTCGCTGTCGTAGAGCGCCTTGGCGCGCGTGTTGTAGGCCTTCACGTCGAGCCAGAAGCGATGCGCGTGCAAATCGCGGAAGGCCATGCGCTTGAGCTGCCGCAGGCAGGCGCGCCCCAGCCCCTGGCCCTGCGTGCGGATCACCATGCGCTTGAGCTCGACCGACTTGTGCCGGCTGCGGCAGCCCTGCAGGATCACGAAGCCGACCGCCTGCGTGCCCACGCCGGCCTCGACGATGAAGTGCCGGAAGTCCGGGAAGCGCACCGCGCCCTCGTGCTGGGTGCGCTCCCAGGGCGTGATGGTGGGGCGGCAGGCCGGGTCTTCCTCGACGCTGAGCACGAAGTCCAGGTCGGAGAGCATCGTGGGGCGCAGGCGCACGCCGGCGTGGGACGGGTTCAAACGTCCACCTCCACGTCATCGCCGCGAAGCTCCATAAGCTCGCGCCGCGCCGCCGCCTCGCCCTTGCCCATCAGCTTGTTGAACGAGCCCTCGGTCGCGCCGACGTCGACCGCGCCCCAGGCCACCGGCAGCAAGCGGCGGGTATCGGGATTGAGCGTCGTGTCCCACAGCTGCTCGGCGCTCATCTCGCCCAGGCCCTTGAAGCGGCTGATGGCCCAGGAGTTCTCGCGCGCGCCTTCCTTGCGCAGCTTGTCGAGGATGGCGGTCAGCTCGCCCTCGTCCAGCGCGTAGAGCTTGGCGGCCGGCTTCTTGCCGCGCGCCGGGGCGTCGACGCGGAACAGCGGCGGGCGCGCCACGTGGATGTGGCCACGTTCGATCAGCTTCGGGAAGTGGCGGAAGAACAGCGTCAGCAGCAGCACCTGGATGTGCGAGCCGTCGACGTCGGCGTCGCTCAGGATGCAGACCTTGCCGTAGCGCAGGCCGCCCAGGTCGGGTTCGTCGTTCGCGCCGTGCGGGTCGACGCCGATGGCGACGGAGATGTCGTGGATCTCGTTGTTGGCGAACAGGCGGTCGCGCTCGACCTCCCACGAATTGAGCAGCTTGCCGCGCAGCGGCAGGATGGCCTGGGTCTCCTTGTCGCGACCCATCTTCGCGCTGCCGCCGGCCGAGTCGCCCTCGACGAGAAAGAGCTCGTTCATCGACAGGTCACGGCTCTCGCAGTCGGTCAGCTTGCCGGGCAGCACGGCCACGCCCGAGCCCTTGCGCTTCTCGACCTTCTGGCCGGCGCGCTGGCGCGCCTGGGCCTGGCGGATCACCAGCTCGGCCAGCTTGCGGCCGTGCTCGACGTGCTGGCTGAGCCACAGCTCGAAGGCCGGCTTCACGTAGGTGGAGACCAGCCTCAAGGCGTCGCGGGAGTTGAGCCGTTCCTTGGTCTGGCCCTGGAACTGCGGGTCCAGCACCTTGGCGCTCAGCACGAAGTTCGCGCGCGAAAACACGTCATCGGGCATCAGCTTCACGCCCTTGGGCAGCAGGCTGTGCAGGTCGATGAAACCCTTGATGGCCTGGAACAGGCCGTCCTTCAGCCCCGACTCGTGGGTGCCGCCGGCCACGGTGGGAATCAGGTTGACATAGCTCTCGCGGACCGCGTTGCCCTCCTCGGTGAAGGCCACGCACCACGCGGCGCCCTCGCCTTCGGCGAAGTTCTCGGTCTCGCCTTCCTCGGCGTAGTGCGCGCCCTCGAAGAGCGGGATCACCGGGTCCGCCACCAGGGTCTGCATCAGGTAGTCGCGCAGGCCCCCTTCGTAGCGCCAGGTCTGGCGCTCCTCTTCATGACGGCCCGACTTCTCTTGCGTCAGCGTGACCGTGACGCCGGGCATCAGCACCGCCTTGCTGCGCAGCAGGTGCACGAGCTCGGCCTTGGGCAGCTCGGCGCTCTCGAAGTACTTCGCGTCGGGCCAGACCCGTACCGTCGTGCCCTGGGAACGGTCCTCGGGCCGGGCCTTGCGCGTGGCGACCGGCTCGACCACGTCGCCGCCCGAGAACGCGATGCTCGCGACTTTGCCGTCGCGGTAGACGGTGACGGCCAGCCGCGTCGACAGCGCGTTGGTCACGCTGACGCCCACGCCGTGCAGCCCGCCCGAGAAGCTGTAGGCGCCGCCGGCGCCCTTGTCGAACTTGCCGCCGGCGTGCAGGCGCGTGAACACGATCTCGACGACCGGCAGCTTCTCGTCCGGATGCAGGCCGACCGGGATGCCGCGGCCATCGTCCTCGACGCTGACCGATCCGTCGGCGTGCAGGGTCAGCGCGATGCGCGCGCCGTGGCCCGCCAGCGCCTCGTCGGCGGCGTTGTCGATCACCTCCTGCACGATGTGCAGCGGGTTGTCGGTGCGCGTGTACATGCCCGGCCGCTGCTTGACGGGCTCCAGGCCCTTGAGCACGCGGATCGAGGCTTCGCCGTAGCGGCCGGGGGAAGTTGCCTTGCTTGCTTTGGTGGACATACGGCCGGGATTCTAGGGACGCCCCCGTGACGCGCCGGGTCGGGTCGCGCGGTCGACAGCAGGAATCGCGGCCTTTGGCTACAGTGACCGACGATGAACACCGCCGCCGCGCCGACCGTCCCCAACCGCAGCTTGTCGATGACCCAGGTGCTGATCTGCGGCGCCGCGATCGTCACCCTGTCGATGGGCATCCGCCACGGCTTCGGCCTGTGGCTGCAGCCGGTGACGATGGACCGCGGCTGGACGCGCGAGACCTTCGCCTTCGCGCTGGCGGTGCAGAACCTGATGTGGGGCATCGCCGGGCCCTTTGCCGGCATGCTGGCCGACCGCTACGGCGCCTTCAAGGTGCTGCTCGCGGCGTCGCTGCTGTACGCGCTGGGCCTGGTCGGCATGGCGCTGGCGACCTCGGGGCTGGCCTTCACCGGCAGCGCCGGGCTGCTGATCGGCATGTCGCAGGCCGGCTGCACCTACGCCATCGTCTATGGCGTGATCGGCCGCAACGTCGCGCCCGAGAAGCGCTCCTGGGCCATGGGCATCACGGCGGCGGCCGGCTCCTTCGGGCAGTTCCTGATGGTGCCGGTCGAGAACTGGCTGATCGCGAGCTTCGGCTGGCAGCAGGCGCTGATCCTGCTGGGCTGCGCCGCGCTGGCGATGATGCCGCTCGCCATCGGCCTGAAGGAAGCCCCGTTCGCCACGGCGGGCGCCGGCCAGCAGCAGAGCATCGGCCAGGCGGTGCGCGAGGCCTTCGCCTACCGCAGCTTCCAGTTGCTGATGGCGGGCTACTTCGTCTGCGGCTTCCAGGTCGTCTTCATCGGCGTGCACATGCCGAGCTACCTCAAGGACCAGGGCCTGGGCCCCGAGGTGGCGACGACCGCGCTGGCGCTGATCGGCCTCTTCAACGTTATCGGCACCTACGCCGCCGGCGTGCTGGGGCAGAAGCTGGCCAAGCGCCACATCCTCGCGGCGATCTACGCGCTGCGCTCGGTGGCGATCGTCGCCTTCCTGTCGCTGCCGCTGACGCCGATGTCGGTCTACGTCTTCTCGTCGGTGATGGGCGTGCTGTGGCTGTCGACCATCCCGCCGACCAACGCGGTGGTCGCGCAGATCTTCGGCGTCAAGCACTTCTCGATGCTCGGCGGCTTCGTGTTCTTCTCGCACCAGATCGGCAGCTTCCTCGGCGTGTGGCTGGGCGGGAAGCTCTACGACAGCACCGGCAGCTACGACGTGGTCTGGTGGATCGCGGTGGCGCTGGGCGTCTTTGCCGCGCTCGTCAACCTGCCGGTGCGGGAAACCGCGATCCAGCGACCGCTGCCGGCCGCGGCATGATCGGGGCATGGTGCTCTCGCCGACGCTCAGGCGCGCGCTGCTGTGGTTCGCAGCGGGCCTGGCGCTGAGCCTGGTTTTCTTCAGCTACCTGCAGCCGGACCTGGTGGTGGACCTGGCGAACCGCGTGTGGAGCTGCTTCTAGCGTGACGGCACAGGTCATCGTCATCACCGGCGCCTCGGACGGCATCGGCGCCGAGATGGCGCGGCAACTGGCCGCGCGCGACGGTGCCCGGCTGGCCCTGGTGCTGGCCGCGCGGGGCGAGGACAAGCTCGCGCAGGTGGCCGCGCAGTGCGCCGCCCACGGCAGCCCGGTGCTGGTGCGCCGCTGCGACGTGTCGATCCAGGCCGACTGCGAAACGCTGATCGCCGCGACGGTCGAACGCTTCGGCCGCATCGACACGCTGGTCAACAACGCCGGCATGTCGGCCCACGCGAAGCTGGAGGACACGCCGGACCTGGCCTGGACCGAACAGCTGATGCGCATCAACCACTGGGGCAGCGTGTGGTGCACGCATGCCGCCCTGCCGCAGCTGAAGGCCAGCCGCGGCCGCATCGTCGCGGTGTCCAGCCTGGCCGGGCTGGTCGGCGTGCCCGCGCGGACCGCCTACTGCGCCAGCAAGTTCGCGATGACCGGCTTCTTCGAGGCCCTGCGGACCGAACTCGACCCGCAGGGCGTCAGCGTGACGATCGCCTATCCCGGCTTGGTCGCCACCGAGATCCGCCGCCGCGGCTACGACGCCGCCGGCCGGCCGGCCGGCAAGAGCGGCCTGGACGAGCGCGGCGCGATGCCGGTCGACGAATGCGCGCGGCTCATCATCGACGGCATGGACCGGCGCCGGCGCGACGTGGTGATGAGCACCAAGGGCAAGCTCGGCCGCTGGCTGAAGCTGATCGCGCCGTCGCGGGTCGACGCGATGGCGCGCGCCGCGCTGAACCGCGAGTCCTCATGACGCCGTCGCATGCGGCGCTGGAGCCCTCGCCCTGGGTCCGGCGCTGGGCCGGACTGCTGCCACCGTCGGCCAGCGTGCTGGATGTCGCCTGCGGCTCGGGCCGGCACCTGCGCTGGCTGGCCGGCCTGGGACACCGCGTGACCGGCGTCGACCGCGACGCGGCGGCGCTCGCGGCGCTCGAGGGCCAGGGGGAACTGATCGTCGCCGACATCGAGGCCGGCCCCTGGCCCCTGGCCGGCCGCAGCTTCGACGCCGTCGTCGTCACCCACTACCTGTGGCGGCCGCTGCTGCCGGCGATCGTCGCCAGCGTCGCGCCCGGCGGGCTGCTGGTCTACGAGACCTTCGCGGCGGGCAATGCCAGCGTCGGCAAGCCGTCGAACCCGGACTTCCTGCTGCGGCCCGGCGAGCTGCTGGAGGCCGTGCGCTGCGCGCCGACCGACGACTGGCGCGTGCTGGGCTACGAGGACGGCTTCCTCGACGCGCCGCCGCGCTTCGTGCAGCGCATCGCCGCGCGGCGCGAAACGCTGTCGGCCGGGGCCGCACCACCGCGTTATCCCCTGTAGCCGCCCCGTCAGGCTGGTCCGGGCGGCTGGCTAAAATCGCCGCTTCAACAGGAACCCCCATGAAGCCCATCATTGGCAGCATCGTCGCGCTCGTCACGCCGATGCACGAGGACGGCAGCGTCGACTATCCGGCGCTGCGTCGACTGATCGACTGGCACGTCGCCGAGGGCACGGACTGCATCGGCATCGTCGGCACGACCGGCGAGTCGCCGACGGTCACACCCGACGAGCACTGCGAGATCATCCGCGCCGCGGTCGAGTACACGGCCGGGCGCGTGCCGGTGATGGCCGGCGCCGGCGCCAACTCGACGGCCGAGGCGATCGAGCTGAGCCGCTATGCCAAGAAGGTCGGCGCCGACTGCACGCTGCAGGTCGTGCCCTACTACAACAAGCCCACCCAGGAAGGCCAGTACCGGCACTTCAAGGCCATCGCCGAGGCGGTGGACATCCCGGTGGTGCTCTACAACGTGCCCGGTCGCACGGTGGCCGACATGCAGCACGAGACCGTGCTGCGGCTGGCCCAGGTGCCGGGCATCGTCGGCATCAAGGAAGCGACCGGCAACATCGACCGCGCAGCCTGGCTGATCAAGCAGGTGCCGAAGGGCTTTGCGGTCTATTCGGGCGACGACCCGACCGCGGTGGCGCTGATGCTGCTGGGCGGCCAGGGCAACGTCAGCGTGACGGCCAATGTCGCGCCGCGCGCGATGCACGAGCTGTGCGCGGCCGCCGTGGCCGGCGATGCGCG
>Ga0268299_1001513_pt1 | contig 39753 bp, 36 predicted proteins | sample NOBtaG_FD_193484 | JGI IMG/M metagenome (GOLD analysis project Ga0268299, IMG submission 193484) | Activated sludge microbial communities from bioreactor in Nijmegen, Gelderland, Netherland - NOB reactor | ecosystem: Engineered > Bioreactor > Aerobic > Activated sludge | place: Netherlands... | reverse complement strand
TACGACGAGGAGGACGGGCATCATCGCCTCTAGGTCTAAAATCACGGCGAGGAGGTCTATCATCAAAGTCACGACGAGGTTTGTCGTCAAAATCACGACGAGGAGGACGGGCATCATCGCTTCTAGGTCTAAAATCACGGCGAGGAGGTCTATCATCAAAGTCACGACGAGGTTTGTCGTCAAAATCACGACGAGGAGGACGAGCATCATCGCCTCTAGGTCTAAAGTCACGGCGAGGAGGTCTATCATCAAAGTCACGACGAGGTTTGTCATCAAAATCACGACGAGGAGGACGAGCATCATCGCTTCTAGGTCTAAAGTCACGGCGAGGAGGTCTATCATCAAAGTCGCGACGAGGTTTGTCATCAAAATCACGACGAGGAGGACGGGCATCATCGCTTCTAGGTCTAAAGTCACGGCGAGGAGGTCTATCATCAAAGTCTTTGCGTTTAGGGCGGAAACCTTCTTCCCGACGAGGGGGGCGGGCATCATCTCTACCTAAATCTATATCACGGCGTTTGGAATAGGCATCATCACCACGTTTAACAAGTTTGGGTGCTTTGGAATGGTCGCTACGCACTTTAACTACTTTAGGCACATCAACAGCATCAACAGCATCAGCAACATCAGCAGCATCAACATCAACAGCGTCGGCAGCATCAACAACATCAACAGCGTCGGCAGCATCAGCAACATCAGCAACATCGGCAATGTCAACGACATCAACACCATCAACAACATCGACGGCATCAGTAACATCAACAACGTCCGTAACGTTCACGGTATCGGAAAGCTCTTTTTGTTCTGGTTTTCGCTCTGGTTTTCGCTCTATTTTTTGCTCTGCTTTTTGTTCTGCTTTGGAGAAGAATTTTTTTATTTCTCCAGGTGAAAGATGGCGAAATTTTCCTATAGGTAGATAGTCATCTGTAACATGACCTATTCGAGTACGTCTTAACTTGCTGACAGAATGGCCTATTTCATCAAACATTTTTCTAATTTGGTTATTTCGTCCTTCATAAAGGATAACTTCAAACCAACTATTGCCAGCATCACTTGTTTCTAGTCTTCTTAAGCTAACAGGAGCAGATTTTCTATCTTCAATAACAATTCCTGCTCGCAGACGATTTAATGCTTGTTCTGTAGGTGTTCCTTTAACTTTAACTTCATAAACTTTTGGAACGTGTTGAGAGGCACTAGTAACAATTTTAGTTAAATCGCCATCGTTAGTTAAAATAAGTAAACCTTCAGTATTAAAATCTAATCTTCCGACAGGATGCACTTTTGGCAAAGAATTAGGGAGTAATTCTGTAACTAATGGTCGGTTTTCTGGATCCGAAAGACTAGATAAATAGCCTTTAGGTTTATTAAGTAGAATATAAACTTTTTGTAAGTTTTCTATCTTAGGGTTAATTAGCTTACCACTAACTTTAATATGGTCGTGGTTGGGGTCGGCTTTGCTTCCTAGTTGGGTAATGACTTTACCGTTGACTGTGACTTCTCCAACTTGGATTAATTCTTCTGCTTTACGTCGGGAGACGATGCCAGCATTGGCAATAATTTTTTGTAAACGTTCTTCCATAAATTTAATTTGCTATTAATTCTTCAAAATCTTCAATGTTTGGTAGTTCTGAAAGGTCTTTGAGGCCAAATTGGATCAAAAATTCTTTCGATGTGCCGTACATAATTGGGCGACCGACACAATCTTTTCGCCCTTTGGGGACTATCAGCCGACGATCTAATAAAGTCTTTATTGCTGATGAAGAACTGACACCCCGAATTTCTAAAATCTCAGGTATTGTTACAGGCTGTTTATAGGCGATAACAGCCAAAGTTTCTAGTGCAGCTAAACTTAATTTAGCCGAAGGTTTAGCCTTTAAGTAGCTCCTTATAGCCTCATGATAAAAAGGGCGGGTACTAATACGCCAACCGTTAGCAATTTCCCGAATCTCCAAACCGCTAGCACGGGAATTAAATTCCTCAACTAGTTCTAAGAGTGATTGCTGGATTTCTTGAGGGTCTTCTGCTGGAAATACCTGACAAATCTCTTTAAGTTGGATTGGTTGATCAGCAACAAAGATTAGAGCTTCAATTATTGGCTTGAGTTGCGAGCGAGTCATATTTCTTTATATCTATTCTAGTAGCAATAATTTCTCCAAATGCCTCTGTTTGCATCAATCCTATAACGGACTCTTTTACTAATTCAAGTATAGCTAGAAATATAATAATAATTTCCGCTTTTGAAAGGGTTGCTTCCATTAAGTTAGTAACATTAATCTGCAAATGGTTTTTAAGTAAAGATTTAATTTCCACAATTTTTTGTGCTAGTGTAAGTTTATCATTAGCTATTTCTACTGCAATTTGTTCTTTACGCCGAGTCAGGATTTTTTGAAAAGCTGAAACTAGGTCAAACACGGTAGCTGCAACTTCTGGATTTTCTGAGTCGGTTTCTATTGCAGCACGGACAAAAACATTTTGTTCAACTTGTACACGTGACCAAAGCATTTCAGCAGCAGACTTAAATTTTTTATGCTCTAAAAGTTGTTTAACTAGCTCTTGGCGTGGGTCTTCTAGGTTTTCTAGCTCGCTACTCTCATTAATAACAGGAAGGAGCATTTTAGATTTAATATGAATTAAGGTTGCTGCCATTACCAAAAACTCACTAGCTAAATCAATATCTAGCTCTTGCATTAGCTGGATATACTTTAGATATTCTTCGGTAATATGTGCAATAGGAATATCATAAATATCAAGTTCTTCTTTTTTTATTAAGTAAAGAAGTAAATCTAGCGGCCCTTCAAAAATATCTAACTTAATTTTATAAGGGGTGTTTGAAAAGGCATTAAGATCATTTACTAGAGATAGAGACACAGCAGATAAACTTCTCCTAAAAAATTACTTTATAGAGCTAAAAACTTTAGTGCCAAAAATAACACAGGGAAAAGCAGCGAAGAAAGTATATGTAAAGAGTCATTTACAATAACAAATAAAATTAAAAGCATAAAACCATAAGGTCTTAAACTTTCGTACATTTCCATAAGCGAAGGCGAAGCAATACTTAAAACACTTGATAAAATATGGCTACCATCTAGTGGGGGAATAGGAATTAAATTAAATATTGCTAAGGCAATGTTTATGATTAAAGCAAAAAGCAATAGTTTGCAAATTGCTGCATAAATTGGACTTGGATTTGTTGGAATTAATATTTCTGTAAGTCCACCATTAAGGTTAAAAGTAATAAGTTCTTGGTAAAGCAATATTTTTAATATAGATAGAGATCCAATAGCAATAATTACGTTAGCTATCGGGCCAGCAGCAGAAACTGCAATGTTAGCAATAGTTTTATCTCGCCAAAGTAGCGGATTGACCGGCACAGGTTTAGCCCAACCAATAACGGGAAGCGCAGTTAATGCGCCAATTAGAGGAAGTAGCACGGTACCAACAGGATCCATATGTACTAAAGGATTTAGAGAAATACGGCCTAAATAACGGGAAGTAGGATCGCCAAACTTTTCTGAAGTCCAAGCATGTCCAACTTCATGCAAAGTAAGAGAAAAAACAAAAACTACATAAGAAAGTATAAAATTGCCAGGATCAAAATTCATAAATTTTCCTTCAAAAAAAACTTGGCTTCTTGCCAAAGTAGCACGCCGTTTTTATAGTGTCAACTTCAACGGTTTTGATAGTAAAAAAGTTAAATAAAGATGTATAAAGGTGGGAAAATTATGATTATTTATGTTTTAAGAGAGCAAATATTTTATTTACATGCGAGCAAGATGCTCGCGCTCCCAGTTAAGCTTAAGATAAATTAGAAATTAAATACCCTTTAATACCTAGGGCGACTCTATGGATTTCACTTGTGCTAGCTGTAATGATATGTCCGCTATCATCAAAAGCTAGACCAACTAAAGAATTACCAGCAATAAAAAGTTCTGACTGTTTATCGGGAGTAATTTTTACTATTCCACGATGACCATAAAGACTTGCTGCAACATATAAATTTCCATCTATGTCAAAAGCTAAACCTTGAGGACGACCAAGCCCGCTATAAAATAAAGAAGCATCACCTGTTGGGCTAATGCGTGAAATACTTTCATAGCTTGATGCTGTTGGGCCGGTTACATATAAATAATCGTCCGGGCCAAAAGCTAAATGATAGGCAGAAACACTTGGCTCTAAGGTTGCAAATGTTGTTACTACGCCTTTTTTACTTACTTGGTAAACATTTCCTTGACGATCCCCTACGTAAAGATTACCTAGTTTGTCAAAAGCAATTCCTGTAGCAATACCCAAGTTTTTAGCAAAGGGTTCTGCTTCCTTAAAAGGAGAAATACAATAAACATTGCTGTCATGTCGGCTAGAAACATACATTGTCCCGTCTGGGTCAAAAGCAATTCCAGTTGGGTTTACTACATTGGAAAGAAACGGAGTAGTTTCACCTTTAGGGGATATTTTCCAAACTGACACAGGAACTTTTTGACCACGAGAGCCAGAAAGCGTTGCATAAATATTTCCTGTGTCTGGGTCAAATGCTGGGTTGGTTACAGGGTGGAGGCTGTCGGCTAGTTTTTCGCCTAACTTAAAATCAATAGTGTTACTTTCTTGATTTCCAACACAAAGTTTAAGACCTGACACACAATCTTCTAGTTGTTGTGCTTCTGGTGCAGCAACAATTACACGTTTAGTAGACGCGCTAATTATTCGTCCTTGGCTGCTACCAAATAAAGCTTTGCAAATACGAAAGTTAGAAGCGTCAAAGTTTTCACAACTTATAATAACTTCCCCGCCAGGTACTGCCGCAGCAGGCAAAACTTTATTAATTTTTGCTGTCATTAAAATAACTCTCCAAAACTTCTTAAATGGTTTTAATGTGCTTTAATCAAGGATATTTTGTTATATCACATTAATAACTTTTTGCTCAACCTATCGTCTACTAAGCTATTAACTAACTTTTTCATGAAAATATACTTCGGTCTTTCCCCATGAAAAATAATACTCACTTACTTTTATTAACTTAAAATGTGGTGAAATAATTGAGTCTGATAAGGTGATAAGTTTTATTCCTACAGGCAATAACTCTAATCTGTTTGTGATTTTAGCAAGCAATTCCTCTTGAAAAGTTGTTCCAGCTAAATAAAAAATTGTTCCTCGCCCTACTTGCTCAAGCGTTACCCAAGAAAGATTTTCTTTAATAAAGCGAACTTTAGTTAAACCTAGAGTTTTACTTATTACTTGCGCCCGTCTGATAAAAGTTGGAATTATTTCTACACCTGTTGTAGGGATTTGGAAATAAAGGTTAACAAAAATGGTAATAAGGCCACGACCACAACCTAAGTCAACAAAATGGTCTGTAGGTTGGATGTTGGCTTCTTCAAGTATTTTTTTTATAGTTAAGCAAGGAGTTTCCCCATAAATTAGATTTTGAGCTAGTACAGGTGCGCGTTTACCTTCTTGTTTAGTGATTAAATAAGGGCCATCGCTTAGGTAAGAAAAAAATAGTAGTCCGTGAAGTTTCCACCACCAAAAATATTTGCCAAAAGTTACAAGTTCAATTAGTGATAGACCTAGGCTATAAAAAATGTTAATTATTCCAATAAAAACAAGATAAAGAAATTTCACGGATTTTTATGACCTGACATTTAGCTTACTTGGTGGCAGATATTTTTGCAATAATAACAAAGTGTTAATAATTAACCCCAACAATTTTTGCTAGTTTTGATGTTAATTGACTCTAGGAGGCAAAATGCACCCAAATGAAAAATTAATTGAAAAATTTTATCAATGTTTCCAAAAACGTGATTATAAAGGGATGAATGAATGCTATCACCAGGATATAGAATTTTCTGATGCTGTTTTTATTGGCTTGAAGGGTGAAAGAGCTAAAGCTATGTGGCAAATGCTTTGTGAGCGAGCAACAGACTTAGAAATTAAAACTAGTGCTATAAAAGCTGACGATAACGAAGGCAAAGCTCATTGGGAAGCTTTTTATACTTTTAGCCAAACTGGGAATAAAGTCCATAATAAAATTGACGCAGTTTTCCAGTTTAAGCAAGGAAAGATAGTTAAACATACGGATAGCTTTGATTTATGGGCTTGGGCTGCTATGGCACTAGGAATAAAAGGGAAGATATTGGGATGGTTTCCACCTGTTCAAGCAGCTATCAGAAAGCAGGCTAGTGATAATTTAGAAAAGTTTATTAATAAAAATTCTAAGAGCTAGCTAGATTCTTTTACTAGTTTATAAGGATATCCTTTTTAATGGTTTCTAATAGTTGTTTAGGAATTTCTTTTGATAGTCCTTTTAAGAACTCTGACATAAAAAAGTGGATATCTTCGCTAACCTCAAGATTTTCATCAACTGTAAATTCTAGGGTGATAGCGGAATTGTTCTTTTCTAGATACTTAACAATTGTTTCAAGAGGGATATACATTAAAGTTTTGTTAGGTTGGTTAGAATCTAATTTTAAGTCCTTTAACAAAACTTTGAAGTTTGTTTTTGAATCTTCTTCTATTATGTAATTTAAGTCCATTTGACCAGAAACTACTTTTATTTGTTCCTCATTTCCATAAAAGTTGCTTATATAGGGAAGGTCAACACCTGAGATCGAGCAAGTTGCAGGGTTTGTTGTTCCAGATTTATTTAATAAAACTTGAGTTCCAATATCTATATTGGCTTTTATATCTGCTTTATACAGTAAATTTGAAAGAGATGTAGGAGATATATTTTTAGCATAATATTGTATATTTGAAACTTTTGCATTAAATATACCTGTTTTGATTTGATTAATTCTATGTTCTGTATAATCAACACTCCCATTTTTTATATATAACTCTTTAATTTCAAAGTCTTGTTTTTTTCTATCCTGGTTATTTCCTTTTTTTGGTTCGGAAGAGCGAACGACAGACACAATTTGAGGGTTGTTGATTTCTAGCTTTTCGATGTTAATTGAACGATATAAAAGAGGAAAAACTTTAAGCTCTAAATCTATTTTTTCTATATTTATATCAAGTTCAGACTCAGCTTTTTTTCTTACTAATTTAATACCTGATAAATGAGCTTTTCCATTAAGAGGCTCGAAAGAAAGAGATGAAATTTCTAAGTCTGCTTCAAGACTAGATTTAACTTTAGAGATTAATTTTTCTTTAAGCCAATCACTATTTAATAAAAAAATTCCTATTATTGGTATAGAACAAATTATTACAACTGCACTTATGGCAAATATTAATAAGCGTTTTTTCATAATAACCTCTTTTGTTTACTAGCCATTTTACCTAGATAAATTATCACAGAATCAATAAAAAAATCTTATTTTTCTTTTAGCTAAAAACTTACCATTACAATCGGACACTAAAAGCGCGTAGTCGAAGATAAGCAATAAATCTGCTTTTTTCTACTGTCCGCTTTTTGCTTTTTATGGTTAAATTGCCTTTTCTACAAAATTTCATTCTATACCATATAAATAAGGTCAAAATAATAATTTATGGAAATACCAAAAACATATGAACCAAAAGAAATAGAAAGTAAATGGTATCCTATTTGGGAAAGCAGGGGTTATTTTATTGCTCAAGCTAAATCAGAAAAACCATCATTTTGTATTTCTATTCCTCCACCTAATGTAACAGGCTATTTGCATATGGGACATGCTTTGCAGCATACCTTGATGGATAGCTTAACCCGCTGGCGACGGATGCAAGGCTATAATGCTCTTTGGTTGCCAGGCACAGATCACGCAGGCATTTCAACCCAAATTGTTGTAGAGAAACGGCTTTTAGCTGAGGAAAAAGTAACTCGTACCCAACTTGGACGAGAAGAATTTGAACGCCGTGTTTGGCAATGGAAAGAACATGCAGGCGGAACAATTCAACGTCAAATCCGCAAAGAAGGTGCTAGCTGTGATTGGACTAGAGAACGCTTTACTTTAGATGATGGGCTTTCTTTAGCTGTTCGTGAAGTCTTTGTTCGACTTTATGAAGAAGGCTTGATTTATCGTGGTGCCTATATGGTGAACTGGTGTCCTAAAGACCAAACAGCTTTATCTGATTTGGAAGCACCAAAAAAAGAAGTAAAAGCTAAACTTTATCATATTGCTTACCCAATTAAAGATAGCGAAGAAAAAATTGTTGTTGCTACCACTCGACCAGAAACAATGCTTGGTGATACAGGCGTTGCAATCCATCCAAATGATGAAAGATACAAAGCTTTTCATGGTAAGTATGCAATTTTACCATTAGTTGGCAGAGAAATACCTTTTGTTTGTGATGAGCTTGTAGAAATGGATTTTGGAACAGGTGTCGTTAAGGTTACACCATCACATGATCCTAATGACTTTAAGATGGGGCTAACTCATAACTTAGCGCAAATTTCTGTAATTGATAAACATGGAAAAATGACTGCTGAAGCAGGCGAAGAGTTTGCAGGTTTAGACCGTTTTGCTGCTCGTAAACTAGTCATAGAAAAGCTAGAAGCCCTTGAACTATTGGTTAAGGTAGAAGATTACACCCACAAAGTCGGACATTGCCAACGTTGCGACACGGTGCTTGAGCCGCTGATTTCTACACAATGGTTTGCAAAAATGAAAGGTATGGCTGAAGAAGCTATTAAAGCTGTACAAGATGGTCGGACGGTATTTATTCCTGAAAATTGGACTAAAACTTTCTATGATTGGCTAGAAAATATCCAAGATTGGTGTATTTCTAGACAACTTTGGTGGGGTCATAGAATACCTGCTTGGTATTGTGCAAATAATCATATAAATGTTGCACGTGAAACACCCACAACTTGTAGCACATGTGCAAGTACAGAAATTCGCCAAGATGAAGATGTGCTTGACACCTGGTTTTCTTCGGCACTTTGGCCTTTTTCTACTTTGGGTTGGCCTAATGAAACAGACGACTTAAAGACTTTTTACCCAACTACAGAAATGATTACAGGATTTGACATTATTTTCTTTTGGGTAGCAAGAATGATGATGATGGGCCTAAAGTTTATGGGAGATGTCCCATTCCGTAGGGTTTATATTACTGGTCTAGTTCGTGTTGATGGTGAAAAGATGTCAAAAATGAAAGGTAATGTAATTGACCCGCTAGATGTTTTTGACCGCTATGGCACGGATGCAGTGCGCTTTACTTTAGCTAGTTCTGTTACAGGTGGCGCAGATGTAGACCTACAAGAAGTTAAAAAAGGTGCTGATGTCCGCGAATATCCAAAAATGGAAGCTGCACGCAATTTTGTTAATAAAATTTGGAATGCTTCCCGTTTTGTGATGATGAACTTGGGCGAAACTGAATTTAATGCAGAAGCTTTTGGAACGGATCCTTCCCGTTACGACCGTTGGATTTTGTCGCGCTTAAACCGTGCAATTGAAGACACTAACAAAGCTTTAGATCAATTTAGGTTTTATGATGTTACACAAACACTTTATCACTTCTTTTGGAGTGATTTTTGCGATTGGTATATTGAACTTGCAAAAGTGTTAGTAGCAGCTAAAGAGACGACTCCAGAAGTTATACTTGCCCGTCAAAGAATTATGTATGTTTTAGAGAAGTCTTTGCGCTTGCTACATCCAGTTATGCCATACATCACAGAAGAACTTTGGCAAAGACTACCACACGAAGGGGAATCGATCTCACTTGTAGCATTTCCCGAAGCTGATCGTGAAATGATCAACGATCAGATCGAAGCAGAAATGCAAAATGTGATCGCGTTGATCACTAAGATCAGAAGCGTAAGATCAGAAATGAATTTACCTGTAAGTGAGTTCTTGACGATCAAGCTTGGGATCAAGGATGAAGCTTTGCAAAAGGTGATCGTAGAGAGTGAAGACGCGATCAAACGACTAGCTAGAGTAAAAGCGATCGAGATCAGATCTGATCTGCCGGTAGAAAAATTTTCTGCTCGTGCTGTGATCACAGGGATTGAGATCTCGATCCCATTGGAAGGATTGATCGATCTTGATAAAGAACGGGATCGTCTAAAGAAAGAGTTAGCAAAAATGGAGTCAGAAATTGAAAAGCTTTCTCAACGTTTGTCTAATCCAAGCTTTGTTGAAAAAGCTCAAGCAGATGTAGTTGCTCAAGCACGTAGCAGAGTAGAAGATTTAACAAATCAATGTGAAACCATCAGAGCAACTATGGCTAATTTATAAAATTTGGTTGGCTAGTTTTTTTGCTAGCCAACTTCCACCCAATCTATATTTTAATTATTCAGGGATTTATTAATGCAGATAGATAAAAATTTACTTTTTGATTCAATTACTAGTTTTCTTAGTGAAGATCTTGGACGTGGCGATATTACCACACAATCAACAGTGCTTGAGGCTACGCGGGGTAGAGGAAAATTTTTAGCTAAACAAGAAATGATTGTTGCTGGTTTAGAAGTTGCTGAAACTGTATTTACTTGTTTGGATGCAGAATTACAACTGGAAGCCTTTGTTTATGAAGGTGAACGAGTAAAAGCTAACACAGAAATTGCTCGCTTAGACGGGCCTGCTACAACCTTGCTAATGGGCGAACGTTTGGCGTTAAATTTAATGCAAAGAATGTCTGGTATTGCTACGCTCACAAGTCAATATGTTGCTGCTACTGAAGGCACTTCAGCTAGAATTGTTGATACACGTAAAACTATGCCAGGATTACGAATGATTGATAAATATGCTGTTTTAATAGGTGGCGGATATAATCATCGCTTTGGCTTGGATGATGGCATATTAATTAAAGATAACCATATTTTGCTAGCTGGCGGCATTGAAACGGCAATAAAACGCGCTCGTGAACGTGCAGGGCATCTACATAAAATTGAAGTAGAAGTAGCCAGCTTTGAACAATTAAACGAGGCTATTAATTTTGGTGCAGATATTATTATGTTAGACAATATGAAGCCTTCGCAGGTTAAAGAAGCTGTTGAAATTGTTAGAAAAAGCGAACGAGGAAAATATATCTTACTAGAAGCCTCTGGAGGCATCACTTTAGAAAATGTTGCTGAATATGCTAAAGCAGGCGTAGACCTAATTTCTATTGGTGCAATAACTCATTCTGCCCCGGCTGTTGATATTAGTTTTAAGATAGGCTTGGGCTATTAACTTGCTGTTTTTATGGTTGAAGAAACTCCAAAAAGAATTATTTCTAAAAATTTAGCAAGTTTTTCTGCAAAAATTTTTCATTTTGAGCAAATAGATTCAACTAACACTTTCCTAAAAAAATATGCTCAAAATGCCCAAATAGAAGCTAGTCAAAACCCTTTAGAAGGTGTAGGAGCATTGGCCGATATGCAAACGGCTGGACGTGGCAGAATGCAGCGTTCTTGGTATTCTGCCACTGGAGAAGGTTGCTATTTTTCCTTGCTACTTACGCCAAAACTTGATCTAAAAAGCTTTCCTCTAATTTCTTTGATGTCGGCTGTTGCTACAGCAGAAGCCATTATGGAAAGTTGCCCCGTTGCTATTGATATAAAATGGCCCAATGACATCCTCATAAATAATTGCAAAGTATCAGGAATTTTAATTGAAAGCTCTTTTAAGGATAGTAACTTAAATTATATTATTGTAGGCATTGGAGTTAACCTATCTCAAAAGTCTTTTCCTGAAGGAAATTTTAACCGCTTGCCAACATCAATTTATTTGGCTACAGGCTTAATAGTCGATAGAGACAACTTTTTGGACTTGCTACTTAAAAAATTAGATTATTGGTATCAAATATTGAACATTAAGTCTGATAATATTCTAAAAAGATGGGAAGAATTATCAAGTTTTGCTAAAGGTAAGAAAATAAAAGTTATATTAAATAATAAAGAAGTTTTAGCTGTTACAGATGGGTTATTAGAGACAGGTGCGCTAAAAATAAAAGATTCAACAGGTCAAGAAATAATTCTTTATGGCAATGAAATAACTAGCGAAGGGGAAACAATATGTTATTAGTGATGGATGTCGGAAATACAAATACTGTGTTAGGCGTTTATGCTGGAGATGAGATTGTAGCCCGTTGGCGGCTTACCACAGAGCGAGATCGGACTATAGACGAGTATGGTATTTTATGTCGTAATCTTTTTACTTTAGCAAAACTAGATTTTACAGCTATAAAAGCTATTGCAATTTCTTCTGTAGTGCCAACCCTAAATTTTACTTTATATAAAATGGCGATAACTTATTTTGAAATTGAGCCACTTTTTGTTGAACCTGAAAAAAATTCTGGAATTAAAATACACTATGATACACCTCAAGCCGTAGGTGCTGACCGTGTTGTTAACGCTGTTGCAGCCTTTCACAAATACGGAGGGCCTTGCATTGTTGTAGATTTTGGAACAGCAACGACATTTGACGCAATTTCTCCAGCAGGCGATTATCTAGGCGGAGTTATTACGCCAGGTGTTCAAATTTCTTCAGAAGCTTTATTTTTACGTGCTTCTCGATTGCCTAGGGTGCAGATTCGTCATCCTGAAAAAGTTGTTGGTACTTCTACAATTATGAGCATTCAATCAGGACTTTATTTTGGCTATATTGGCCTAGTAGACGGAATTTTAACTAGAATGATTGATGAACTAGGGCCACAAAAAACTGTGATTGCAACAGGCGGGCTAGCTCCATTAATCGGCAAAGGTTCGGCAATTATTGAAATAATAGACGATGATTTGCTGTTAGAAGGTCTTAAGCTAATTTATGAAAGGAACCAAAGCTAGAAAATCTTTATCCAACTCTATTGTGGAAATTTGCTCTTAAAACCTTTATAGAAAAGAGAGATTTTGACAATTAGGAAATTTTTGATTAAAGCTTTTATTATAACTATAGTCAAAGCAATAAGTTATATAAACAAAGCTTTTGATTTTCTTTGGTATGTTGATTGCTAGTTAGAAAAATAACTTTCAGCCTATAAAAGGAGGGGTTATGTTAGCCACAACTAATTTAATAGAACACAGGCGAGAAATCCGCGAAGAAACAAATACTCTAATAAAATTTAAAGAAGCCAATAATAAAAAAGCAGAAGAGCAATTTGCTGTAATTTTAGATATTACTGAACATGGAGCCGCACTATTCACTTATTCTTTAGTCCCACTAAAAAGCAAAATTATTATTGATAGAGGCAACAAAATTTTATTAAAAGCAGAAGTTGTTAGCGCAACACTTGATAAAGAGTCAGATATGTTTCGTTTAGGAGTACGGTTTATTAAGTAAATAATAAGCTGTACTTGTCTGTCTTAAAATAATTTAAGTAAATATGCTTGGCTGGGAGTGCGATGTCAAGCTTTTTGCCTACCTGCCAGTAAAATCTTGCGCTCCCAGTTATAGTAAACAATTGCAACGAAATTTAACCTCAAGACATTTTTACTTCTCAGCTTTGTATTGATTTAATACAGCCTGTCTAAAAAGCATACAATAACTTGCTTTAGATTTTACCTCTTTTTATTATTTTCAGCTTGGAATTTAGCTAATTAGTTATTAAATAAATAGCTTATAGAAAATCTTTATTTATGGCACACCATTTGATTATATCTAAGGGCAAGTAAAGATAAAAAATAAATAAAATAAATAAAATAAATAAACTTTTAATTTTCAAACAGTTATAAAAATTTTACTTAGGAGGTATCGCAATGAATAAGCTTTCTTCAGTAATCATTTCATTCATATTAATAATAACTGTAATGTCTCCAGCAATAGCTAGAGAAACAAAGCGACGTGATTCAAAAACTAGGACTGCTGCAAAAATTGGTGTTGGTACAGCACTTGGGGCCGGAGTTGGTGCATTAATAGGCGGTGGTCGAGGGGCTGCTGCTGGTGCGTTAATAGGCGGCGGTGCTTTAACAGCACATTCACTTGCTAAACGTGACTCTGGCTATGGTCGTAAAACCCGTATGGTTAGCACAATTGCTGCTGGTAGTCTTGTAGGCACTGGTCTTGGTGCTGCAATAGGTGGCAAAAAAGGTGCTGGAATTGGTGCTTTAATTGGTGGTGGTAGCTCTACGCTTTATGCTTTAACTCGTAATGACTTAAAAGCTCCAAGTCGTAACCCACAAACTCGACCAGTAAATTTTGCTAACAGGGAAGTACCTGCGCAAAATATTAGCAGTAATAATGCTAGTATTAATAATCCTAATCTAATTAGAAATGTTAATTTTAGTAATGATCCATATCAAAGATTAAGCGGCCCTCAAGGGGCGATGGTTGGCAGTCTGTTAGCTAATGGTAGTAATTCACTAGTGCAACTCTCTAATCCCTATTAACGCTGTTCTTGGAATAAGTCACCTTAAAGAAGGTTTTTAAGGTGACTCTTTTTTTCAGCAAAAAATAAAAATTAACTTTGGAGGATACCAAAATGAAATGGCTTAATAGTATTTGTCTGCTTATTTTTGTCTCTGCTTTGGCGTTAACAGGTTGTAGCAGCACACAAGCAACTAATGTAAAAAACACTAGTCCTAAAACTGAACCTGTTGTAGTAGCGGAAAAAATTGCTACACCAACAGAAGTTACTAAAAATTTCCTAGAAGCTGTACGCGAGCGAAATTACCGAGTTGTTAGAGAAAACTTATCTCAAAGAAGCCTAACAAACCTACAACAAGCTAGCACAAGTACAAACCTTAACTTAGATCAAGCTCTAAAACGCATTGTTGACCAAGATGCTCAAGGAATGTTAGCTAATAATGTAACATCATTTGATTTTCGTAATGAAACTATCTTAACAGATCAAGCTAGTTTAGAGGTTAAAGCTAGCAATGCGCCTAGTTATGCCCGAATTAGCTTAACGAAAGAAAATAATCGCTGGAAAGTAAACATAGATGAAACGACTACAGGGGAATAAATTTTAATACTTAAAGGACTTACTTAAAAATGAGGGGGATTTCTTAAAATGTCTATCAAATCTATTACTAGTTTAATGTTTGCACTAATGCTTTTTTTAACTTTTGCTCCAGCTTGTGCTAGCAAAAAATATGTCCGAACTACTGTAAATGAAAGGGTTTCGCCGATAGAAGGTCGGGCAACAGAGCTAGAAAGCGGTGTAAGAGGGCTAAAAGACAAAACAGATAACTTAGAAAACCAAGCAAATACTTTGGATACAACAACTAAAAAATTACAAACAGACCTTTCAGACTTAGATGAACGTAGCAGTCGTGGTATTGAAGATGCAAAAGAAGAAGCAAAACGCCAAGCTTCTTTAGCTAAACAAGAATCTCTGGCAGAAACTGCTAAGGTAGATGGCCGAGTAAATAAACTAGATAATTGGCAAGAGCAACAAATTATAACCATTAACTTTAAACTTAACCAACACACCTTAACAAATGAAAGCAAAGCAAAACTAGATGCAATAGTAAATGAAATTTTAGGACAAAATGGCTATATACTAGAAATTAAAGGTTTTACAGATGCTACAGGTAGTGTTGATGCTAATCGTAAACTTAGCCAACTACGCGCACAAGCTGTGTTTCAATACCTAGTAGAAAAAGATGTTCCGTCTTATAAAATAAATATGGTAGGTGTAGGAGAAATTAAACCTATTTCTGATAATAAGACAAAATCTGGTCGTGCAGAAAACCGACGTGTAGAAATTAGATTACTTGTTAATGAAGGCATTAAATCAGGGCAGTTAAATGTCTTGCCTTAAAGAGATTTTCTAGTTATAAAAAGCTAAATGTTAAAAACAACTGGGAGTCAAAGTTTCTCTCAGTTGTTTTTGATGTTCTAATATAAAGTTTATGTCTAAATAAAATTAGCAATTAAACAAGCGAAATTTATGAAATCTCTCCCCAAGATACTTTGCATAGATGATGACAACCTGATAACTAAAGCCTTGCGGCGAGTTTTAGTTAGCCTAAATTATGATGTGACAATAGCTGAAACCTTAACTAGTGGGATAAATACTATTAAGAATGATGATTTTGACTTGATTTTGACAGATCTTAATCTGCCTGATGGAGATGGTTTTGACATTATTCGTTTTGCTAAAGAGCATTGTCCTACTACAGAAGTTATTGTCATTTCAGCACATGGAACGCTAGCACGAGCCGTTGAAGCTATTAAAATAGGAGCTTATTACTTTTTAGAAAAACCTGTTGATGCTGAACAGCTAGAACTACTAGTTAGCAAAGCTTTAGAACGTCGAATGCTAGTTGCTGAATCAGAAAACCTTAGAAAACAGCTTAGAAAAAATAATGAATATTACTCTATTATTGGTAGCAGTCAGGCGATGCAAGAAGTCTTTGAAACCATTGATTTAGTTGCTGGGACGGATGCAAATGTGCTAATTATTGGTGAATCTGGCACGGGAAAAGAACTTGTTGCTAATGCTATTCATTACAATAGTTTACGAGCTAAGAAAAGTTTTATTAAAGTAAATTGTGCTGCACTACCAAAAGACCTTTTTGAGTCTGAACTTTTTGGACATCTAAAGGGGGCTTTTACTGGTGCTGTAGATGCTAAACAAGGGCTAATTGGTGCTGCTAATGGTGGCTCATTGCTACTAGATGAAATAGGCGAAATGCCTATAGACTTACAACCTAAGCTGCTACGTATCTTAGAAAATCGTAGCTACCGCCAAGTAGGAAGTAGTAAGGAAATACCAGCAGATTTTCGTTTAATTTGCTCTACTAATCGAGACTTAAACCAATCTGTAGAAAAAGGCACAATGAGACAGGATCTTTTTTACCGTATTAATACTATTACTATAAAAATTCCTCCTCTAAAACAGCGTTTAGAGGAAATACCGCTTCTAGCAGAAACTTTTATCAAACGTTTTAATGAAAAATACCAAAAGAAAATTGTAGGAATTACACCTGATGCTTATGAGCTAATGTATAGCTATAGTTGGCCCGGTAATGTTAGAGAGCTACATAATGTTTTAGAAAGAGCCGTTTTGCTTTGTCGTGAAGAAGAAATTCGCCCTGCAAATATTTATTTAGAGCGAATGTCAGAAATTGTTAACAGTAACGTTACTAGCGTAGTGGAGCAAAAAAGCTCTATAGATGATTTAGTTTTTAGTAGCAAAGAATTAACAAATTTTTCTTTGGATGAAATAGAAAAAAAAGCGATTTTATATGTTTTAGAAAAAACTAATTGGAATAAAGTTGCAGCAGCCAAAAGCTTAGGTATTTACCGAGCTAGGCTTTATAGCCTTATGAAAAAACATGGGTTAACTGATGAAACGGATGATAGTTCTTTAGAGCAAGAAAGCTAAAAGCTTTTAAGTTATTGGCAGTTCTATATTTATTTGGCTACCTTCGCCTATTTTGCTATTAATTTGAACGCTACCTTTGTGCATTTCAATAACTCGTTTTGCTATGCTCATTCCTAGACCTGTACCAGTTGGTTTAGTGGTAAAAAATGGCTCAAAAATCCTTGCAATAGTTTCCCTTGTCATTCCTATACCAAAATCTGTAAAACTAATTAAAACCTTATTTTCTAGTGATTTAGTAGCAATAATAATTTTTCCTGCCTCTTTACTTGCTTCAACACCATTAACCAAAAAATTAATAAAAGCTTTGCCTAATTCATGACTATCAGCTTTTATTAAAGGTAAATCAGACTGAAACTGACATTCTACTTGAATATTTTTTTCTTGGATTTTGTCTTTAATAAATGCTAACTGTTCTTCAATATTAAGATTTATATCTATGTTAGAAAGCATTAATTCTTTTGGACGAACAAAAGTAGATAGCTCAGAAATGGTTTTATTAAGTCGGTCAACGCCGCTTTGAATTTCAGAAATTACTTCTATAGCTTCTTCATTTTTAGCAATTGTACGCCCTAAATAAGTAAGGTTTAGTTTTATACTGCCTAAAGGATTTTTTATTTCATGTGCTACCTGTGCGGCTATTTGTCCAATTGCAACTAGGGCTTGGTTACGGGTGCGTTCTTGTTGGGCTAGTTCCATTTCTGTTACATCCACTAGTATTAGAATAAATCCTATAGGCTGCTCATTAATTTTAAGTGCTGTTATATATAAATCTGCTCGTAAAAGCTTATCATTAGGCATTAAGTTAATTCTACCGCAGTAATTATTATTGATAATATTGCTGTTTTCATATAATTCAGTGATTTTTTGATAAAGCTCTGCTTCATTTTTTAAGAAATCTTGATAGGAACGACCTAAAACATCAGGTATTAAATTAAATAAATTGTAAAAAGCTTGGTTTGCGCTAGAAATACTTCCGCTTGTATCAAGTGTAAATAAAGCATTTACTACACCATTGATAATATTGCGGTTAAATTCGCGGGCCTGACTAATTACTCGAAAAGATAGTTGTAATTGCCGGAGTCGCTTTTGGATTTCTACTACTGTTAAACCTGCTACGATTAAACCTACAGCGATGCTAACATTAGTAGTAGTATTAATAGCTTTTTCTGCATTTAGTTGTAGGGCATTGCTTTGATCTGCAATCTTTGTTCTTTCTAAACGGATTTTTTTTACTACTTCATCAAGTTCTTTAAAAGTTTCTTGTTGGTGGGCTAAACCATTGATTTGAAAGTAGAAAGGATTAATAGCTGTTTTAGTAAATTGTGCTAGGGATAAATTAAACTTTTTCCATTCATCAGTTTTGCTAATACTTGAATCTTCTATTGTTTGTAGTTGTTTTTCTAGCTCAGAGTTAAGATTAGGTGGAAGTGCAGTAAATTGTTTTATGTTGGGGTCGGCTCGTCTTAATCTAACTATGTCTCGTGCTTCAAAATAAATTTCAGAAATTAGTTCTCGAATCTTAAATATTGTATTAAGTTGATTTATATGATCTTGCTCTAAATTGGTAACAGAACTTCTAATAAGGCTAACTTGATAAGAACTTATAAAACCAGAAGTTATAATAAGAGAAAGTAATGTAGCATACCCAATTATTAAAATTAGCGAGATCCCAGAGCGATTATTAGGATTAGGTAATTCTTTGGTTAGCATAGCTTTATAATCTCCGGCAAAGTCCAAGCAACTTACCTGATAAAATGAACGATAATTCAGTCAGTAAAATCCTTTTCTTAGGTAATTTAATTGATGACTGATGAAAATTTGGTTGATGAAAGCATCCCAAGCCTTAAAAATCTAGCACAAAAAGCTATTGAGCCAGTAGATATTGCCCGACAAGTCTTAGTTTGGCAATGGATACTTGATCCAAAATCAGTTATTCCACCCATAGACCTAAGTAAAGAAGAATTAGTAGAAGTCTATTATCGCAATCGTGAAAGTTTAACTAATTTTACTGATGCACTAAATCGAGTAAGTCAAAGTCAAGATCAAGTTAAATTTATTTAAGTTATTATATCGCAGTTATTTGGAGGAGTTGTGGCAATTAATTTTAATAATATTGGCAGAATGTTAGATTTACCTATTAATCAAGCTGATAATAAACCAGCAACACAAAACCTTAATCAAAGCTCTGGGGTTGACTCTATAGGTTTTCTACCTAAAGTTAAAGATATTCTATCTTTAGGATCAAAACTTTTCCCTAAATTAAGCTCAAATACTACTAGTTTAACACCAAGAGCAGGATTTCCTGAAAATCCACTTTCCTTTGATAACTTAAAGTATTTATTAAAGTTAGTTGCTGGAACAATTCCACTAACTAGCAAATTAACTCCAGACTTAAAAAATGATGGCAAACTTGAGCAATATCCTAAAGGTCAAAATCTTCCTACTGTACCAAAAGTTTATGCTGTAAATGGTATTGCTACAAATGAACTAACTCGTGCAGATATGGGTAATAAAACGGCGCAATTTCTAAATAAAAATGTAAATTTTATTAATAATTCTACTGAAGGCCCAGCAATAGACCTACTCCAATGTGCTAAAGAGCTATTCTTAGGGATTCCAACTAAGCCAACAGAAACATTAGCCAATGCAATTTATAAAGATCTAACTAAAAATCCTCCTGAAAAATTGCAATTAGTTGGTTATAGCCAAGGTACAATTATGACTACACACGCCGTTTCACTTGCAATTACAAAAATGAAAGAAAATGGCTATAGCGATAGTCAAATTAAGCAGTTAATGAGTGAAAATGTCCGAGTTGCTTTAACAGGTTGTCCAGTAGACCTAACAAATCCAGGTCATGTTGTTGGCAACGTCCCACCCGGCCCACGTACAGCTAGCAGCAAAACCATAGGCGATTACTTTACAACTGAAGATATTTTTCTATCTGGAAAAGGTGAGCCTTATGGAACAAAAATCAACCGCGAACAAGGGCCAGGTGAATTAAGCAGACCTAATTTTGAAATGCTTAGACATGATAAAGATGTTGTTGCTACAGTAATTCATGATTTTGGCGCAGATGATATTCAAAGCTTAAAGAGCAATCCAGGAAAATTCTTAGGAAAATTAGGTTCACAAATTCTTAGTCAAACCCTAGCTTCTGTACGTGACACATTAAACCCATTTGGTTATCATATGTATGACAATGTTTACTTAGCTTATATGGTAGACCATAAGTTAGTTGATTAAGCTAAAGTATTTAATTACTAGAAATTTATTTGAAATTTTATGAGTGCGGGCAAGTTGCCCGCGCTTGTGTTTTGAGGACACTAAATTAATGGCAAATAAAGAGTTAACGCAAATGTTAAACACCTTGAGACGTTCCCTTCCTCGTCCCTTGCAACTTCATTCAACTGCTAAGGCTGCAATGTCAATGAGTGATGAGCAAATTTATGCTTGTAGTGCTTTAGCCTGCCAATTAGCCGAGCAAGGAAATACCATAGATGCAAAAGATTTGCTTGTTGGACTATCTGTAATTGACCCAGAAAACACCTTTGTACATAGTTGCTTAGCCGCGCTTTATATGAGAATGGAAGAAAAAGACTTAGCCGCAGGGGAATTTTTATATACACTTCAACTTAACCCACAAGACATTGCTGCCACCACAAATTTAGCAGAGCTTTATTTTGAAAATGGTAATTTAGAGGAAGCTAAAAAATATTTAGACAAATCCATTTTACTAGATGAAACGGGAGAAAATCCTTTTGCTAACCGTGCTAAAGCTCTAAAAGAACTACTTGTTAACTTAGAAAAAGAAAAATAAAATTTTTATCTTAAAACTTGCCAATTAAAGCTTGAATTTTCTGTAATGAGTCGGCAATAATACACTTAAAAAAAACTATAATTTATTAATAACCAATTGTTTGCCCCAAAACTCGGCAGACCAACCTAAAAAACCGATCTTGCATCCTACTGCCGCTAACATTTGGTCAGCCAACTACTTATAAAAAGTGCTAAAATTTTATAAGATGAACTCTTAATAGCTTTGTTTGGTTTTATTTATAGCTCCATATTATTTTAGTTACATTGTGAAACTATTTATTTAGAGAAGCGTTTTTGGTTTGTCCCTAACAAACAAAATTATCAGCAAACATTCTTGAGGTAATGAAATGGCTTCTATCTTTCCTATTAGTTTGCCCAACTTTCTAACCCAGTTTAAATGGCTGGATTTGTTGGACATTCTTATAGTGTTTATGCTGGTATTTGAAATACTAAAGTTGCTTCGCGGGACTCGTGCAGTACAAATTCTATATGGAATTTTGTTTTTTACTTTTCTTTATGTAGTTTCAGGCTATTTTCAACTACAAACGGTGCAAGTAGTTGTTAGAAATGCTGTCTTATATTTAGGTATTGCAATTATCGTAGTATTTCAAGCAGAAATACGTACAGCACTAGCCCATTTTGGTAAAAATTTTCGTCTTCCTTCTCTAGGTTTTCGCGCTAATCGTGATAGCAAAAGCAATAAAGAGTTTTATGATGAGATTATTTTGGCGGCTACTTCTTTAGCTTCTGAAAAAATAGGTGCTTTAGTTATTGTTGAACGTAATGTTGGGCTACAAGACCATATTAACCGGGGCGTTAAGCTAGATTCTGTTACAAGTTATGATTTATTGGTGACAATCTTTAATCCTAATACTCCACTTCATGATGGTGCAGTAATAATTCGTAATAACCGACTTGCTGCTGCTAGTTGTTTTTTACCTCTAACACTTAACCCACGACTAGCTAAAGAACTAGGCACAAGACATCGTGCTGCTATTGGTATTACAGAGGAAAATGATTCTATTGCTATTGTTGTATCAGAAGAAACGGGTGTAATTTCTTTTGTTGAACGTGGACAAATTATTCGTAATTTAGATAGTGGTAAACTACGAGCTATGCTAGTTCGGGCTTTAGAGCCTCAAAAATCTAGTAGTCGTAATGGCTTAGAAGCTTCATTTTCTCCAGACCTAAGTGCTAACCCTTTAGATAAAAGTTTATCAACTAATCCTGCTAAACAACCTGTTTTTAATGCACGTCCTTTTGCTAGCAAAGATTAATGGGAGGTATATAAAAAGTGCAGCTATGGCAGCAGCTATCAGAATTAGTTAGCTCTATTATTGGTGTGATTGGAAATCTTTTAAGACAATATTTTTATGAAGATAAAATCTTAACCATCATATCTCTATTAATAGCTGTTGTTTTATGGGGTGCAGTCTCTAAACAAGAAACTATTTCTACTACTTTGCTTGCTGTGCCTATTGAATATATAGATTTAACTCCAGGCTTAATAATTGCAGATGATTACTCTATTAAAACTGCTAATATTCGTATAAAAGGGACAAAAGAAATAATAGAAAATTTAAGAGCAGATCTTTTAACTGTTAGGGTTTCGCTTGCAAATATCAAACCTGGCGAAAGAGTAATTCAACTTTCAAATACAGATATAATTTCTCCTCAACCTATTGATGTCATTAGCATTGAGCCTCAAAGGACAAGACTAACTATTGAACATATTGTTGAGAAAAAAGTTAAAGTTGTGGCACGTTTTACAGGTAAAGTTCCTGAAGATTATGAATCTACATCGGTTTCCGTTAACCCAAGTGTTGTGACTATTAAAGGGCCAGAAAGCCGCGTCAATAATATTGATGAAGTCACAACAGAAACGATTTCTTTATCTGAACATCGTATTAGTTTTATTGAACGTCCTAACTTAGATATAAGAGATCCTAAAGTAAACATTATTGGTTCACCTGAGATTGAAGTTAGGGTAGATATCGGACAAATTCGTATTGAAAGAAAATTAACTAATATTCCTGTACATATTTATCCTAGTGAAGAAAAAGTTAGTGTTAGTCCTTTAACAGTTACAGTTGATTTAGAAGGTCGAAAATCTATAATAGAAAGTCTTTCACCTGCTAATGTTTCAGCAATAATAGAAGTTAAAGATTTACCAGACACTTCGGTTGCAACACCAAGAATTAATCTTCCTCCCACAGCAAGTAACGCTGTCACAATTATAAAGATTGATCCAGAGCAGATTTCAATCAAAAAACACCGCTAGTAATTAATAAAAATTTTTAGGAGCAGTTAAAAATGCCAAAATTTTTCGGCACAGATGGAATTAGAACTAAAGCAGGAGAATTTCCACTTACAGAAACAGCACTTTTTACTATTGGTCAAGCATTAGGCGAACTTTTAGAAAATCGTTTTAACCGTAAAGTTAAAGCTATAATTGGCCGAGATACTCGCGCTTCAGGTAGCTGGATTGAAACGGCTTTAGGCAATGGGCTAATATCTGTAGGTGCTGAAGTTGTTTCAGCAGGCGTTATAACAACACCAGGCATTGCTTATTTAACTAAAAATTTTGGTTATGATGTTGGAATTGTAATTTCTGCTTCGCATAATCCTTATGAAGATAATGGAATAAAAATTTTCTCTCCTTCAGGTCGCAAATTTGATGAACATGATGAAGAATTTATTGAATCAAAACTACTTACAAGTCAGCCTATTTTAGACGATAGCTCACTAAATCCTATTAATTTCTTAAGCGAACTTCCTATTCATTATTTAGATTTTCTTAAAAAAGAAATTGCTCAAAACTTAAAGCTTTCAGGTCTAAAAATCGCGTTAGATTGTGCTAATGGTGCTGCTATAAATTTTGCTACAAAATTGTTTGACGATCTAGGCGCAGAGCTAATTTTAATAGGCTGTCAAGCTGATGGACAAAATATTAATGAAAATTGTGGCTCTCTACATTTAAATAACTTAAAAACATTAGTAAAAAAAGAAAACTGCTCTCTAGGAATTGCTTTTGATGGAGATGCTGACCGCACTTTACTTGTTGATGAAACAGGCGAAATTGTAGACGGTGATAGAATACTCTATATTTTAGCTAGACATTTTCTAGCTAACAAAAAGTTAAATCCTCAATTAATTGTTGCTACTGTAATGAGTAATTTAGGCTTAGAAGTCGCACTAAGAAACCTAGGTATAGATCTGAAACGCACTCCTGTTGGGGATAAATACGTACTAGAAGAACTGCTAGCAACAGATTCTATAGTTGGTGGTGAGCAATCAGGTCATATTATTTTCCCTCATATAAGCCTTGCTGGAGATGGTATTGTTACGGCGTTACAGGTTTTACATGTCCTAGCTAGCAACCCAGGAAAACAATTAAGTGAGTTAAGCAGAGATTTTGTTACATTCCCGCAAGTATTAATTAATGTAAAAGTAAAAAGTAAACCGCCGTTTTCCTCTGTTTCTGCAATTGCTGAAGCTGCTAAAAAAGTAGAAAGTGAATTAGCTGGTCAAGGTCGGCTACTACTTCGCTATTCTGGTACAGAAAATTTAGCTAGGGTAATGATTGAAGGTAAAAACTTAGCAGAGATTACTGCTCAAGCAGAATACTTAGCTAGAATTATTCAGGAAAATATTTAGCCTACTTTTATGAGTCAATTAATACCAACAAAATCAGGTAATCCAATTATTACCATAGTTGGGCCAACTGCCTCCGGCAAAAGTGCTTTGGGCATTGCTTTAGCTAAACGTTTAGGCGGGGAGGTTATAAATCTTGATTCTGTACAAGTTTATCAAGGTTTATATGTTGCTACAGCTAAAGTTACTAAAGAAGAAATGCAAGACATTCCACATCATTTAATTGATATTGTTGGCCCAACAGAAAATTTTACTGCTGGAAAATATGCGCGTACTGCTACAACAACAATTGCAGAAATTGAAGCACGCAATAACTATGCTTTGCTAGTTGGTGGGACGGGTTTTTACTTGCGAGCGTTGCAAGGTTCGTTATTTGATGAGCAGTTAACCACAGACCTAAAACTTAGAGAACGACTAAAAGCTATTTTGACCAAAAAAGGCCCAGAACACATCTATAAAATGTTAATGAGATTTGACAAAGTAGCCGCCGCTAAAATAGCCATCAAAGATTGGTCAAGAAGTATTCGAGCCTTAGAAGTTTATTTTCAAACCAAACGTTCTATTACCGAATGGCAACAAAAAATGCCTGAAGCCTTGCCATTTGTTAAGCGAATTTGTGTTTTTGCCTTAAATCCTCCTAGAGAAGAGCTTTATCAAAAAATTAATACTCGTGTAGATAAAATGTTTAGCGATGGATTAATTGCTGAAGTAGAAAACCTACTAAAACAGGGTGTTCCACCAAATGCCAAAGCTTTTGGTGGTCATGGCTATCGGCGAGTAATTGAATACCTTCAAGGCCAGCGTAGTTTAGAAAGCTGCATTGAACAAACAAAACTTGACACTCGCCATTATGCTAAACGCCAGCTTACTTGGTGGCGACACACCGGCGGAGTAAACTGGCTAAATGCTTTTGGAAGTGAGGAAAAATTAGTCTCAGAAGTATTAAAAATAATAGGGATAACCCCACATTTATAAACTACTAGGATCAATGCCTAATGCTTTTAACTTTGCAAATAAAGCTTCTTTTTCCTTATTAGCACTAACAAGCTTTTCAGCTAAAGCTTCTTTTTCGGCGCGTTCGCGTTCTTTTTCGATGCGTTCCTGTTCCTTCTCAGCTTGAACCTGTTCCTTCTCAGCTTGAACCCGTTCCTTCTCAACTTGAACCCGTTCCTTCTCAACTTGAACCCGTTCCTTCTCAGCTTGAACCCGTTCCTTCTCGGCTTGCGCACGCTCTAAAGGAGTAGGAATAAGATTAAACTGACGATCAAACCAACGAAGCCAGATAGTAGTAGCCTTTTCATAGTAGCCAGTCCACAAGCCTAAATAAAGCTCAACATCAGACAAATAGTAAAAACCCTGGCTGTTAGGTAAAAAAGAAATATACCCATCACTACTTAACTGAAATGCTAGTATTTTTTTTGTTAGATGATCATAAGTAAAATAATAGGGTACTTTTAGGATAGATTCGTAAGCTTCCCATTTGGGCGGGATTTCTTCTTCTTTGCCTTTTCTGCTACTTTTTTTAGCTCTAGTAGTTTTGCCTAAATCCTCATTTTCAGTGCTAGGGGAAAGAAGTTCAATTATAACAAGCGGTGTAACTTGTTCTTGCCAAACGACATAGCTTAAGCGCAAATCTTTATCTTCATAAAGATTAGGAACACCAACGCTAGCAAACCAATCAGGGCGTTTATACCAGCTTGGATGATTTACATCAAAATAAAGATTTAAATCCGTTGCTACAAATACCTCATTTGGTGAATAGTTAGGGGGTTGAAATGTTTCTCTAAGAAGTTGTGATTGGAATATATGAAATATGTCTGGCAATCCGCTTTCTCCTACTTCTTCGCTAGGTAAATCATACATTGTTGGCAAATTTTTTTTGTCCAGCACATTGTTTTCTATTCTTATTTTGCTCATATGGGTTTCTTCTTATGATCTATTTTCTTTTTTGATTATATTTCTTACTTTGATTTTCTGCAAGCGTACAATTTTCATCTTGAATCAAAGGTTAGCAAAGTAGATAATAGTTTTTCTTAAAACTACAGTTTTATATCTGCTTAATAAAAATCAATAAAGTAGGTTTGAGTAATGCTAAAAGCTGAGAGCCAAATAGGGCCTTATACTTTAATAAAACAGCTAGGAAAAGGTGCTTTTGGCGTAGTTTGGTTGGCAGAAAAACGGACAGCCATTGCTACATCACAAGTTGCTATCAAAATTGCCTTAGATGAAGAGCCAGACTTAGAAGCAATTAAACAAGAAGCAAGTCTTTGGGCGCAAATAGGTGGACATCCTAATGTACTTCCAATGATAGAAGCTAATATTTATGATGGACAAGTAGTTATTGTTAGTGAATATGCTCCAGATAACTCGCTTGAATCTTGGCTAAAAATAAATAATGGCAAAGCTCCTACAATTGAACAAGCAGTTAATATTACTCTAGGGATTTTGTCAGGGCTTGAACATTTGCACTCTAGAAAAGTTTTACATAGAGACTTAAAGCCTGCAAATATTTTGCTTCAAGGTGAAACTCCAAGACTAGCCGACTTTGGGCTATCTCGAATACTAAAAACTACTGCACAATCAACCAAGGCTTCAGGAACACCTGCTTATATGTCGCCAGAAGCATTTGATGGCAAAAAGGTTTTACAATCAGATATTTGGGCAGCAGGAATTATTTTTTATCAATTATTAATTGGTAATTTACCTTTCCCTGCTAAAGATTATTCTGGTTTGATAGGGGCAATTATGCTCAAAGATCCAGAGCCTCTACCAAAAGGACTAAATCAATTTACTCCAATAATAACCAAGGCTTTACAAAAAAATCCTGATGAGCGATATAAATCTACTAGTTTGATGAAAACAGATTTGCAAAATGCCTTAAAACCAGCAAAAGAGCCTGAACAACCAAAAAAAGTTAAGAAAGCAAACATAGCTCCAAATACAGAAATAGGCCCCTATACATTAGTTAAGCTATTAGGGAACGGTCAATTTGGAATGGTTTGGCTAGCAGAAAAACGAACAGCATTTGCTACTACACAAGTAGCCTTAAAACTTCCATTAGGAGAAGCTACAGATTTAGAAGTAATTAAACAAGAAGCAAGCGTTTGGGCCGCCGTAGGTACACACCCAAATATTGTGCCAATACTAGAAGCAAATATTTATGATGAACAAATAGTAATTGCTTGTGAATATGTAGCAGATGGCACTTTAGCAGACTACTTAGCTGCAAATGGCGGAAAATGTCCTTCTTTAGAAAGTGCTATTTCCATAACTAAAGGAATTTTGTCAGGGCTTGAGCATCTGCACTCCAAAAAGATAGTTCATCGAGACTTAAAGCCAGCAAATATTTTGCTTCAAGGTGAAACACCAAGACTTGCTGATTTTGGATTGGCTAGAATCTTAAAAACTTATCATTCAGGAATAGCCGCAGGTAGCCCAGCCTATATGTCGCCAGAAGCCTTTAATGGAGAGCGTTTTGAACAAACAGATCTTTGGGCTGTTGGAGTGATTTTTTACCAAATGTTAGTAGGAAAAATGCCATTTCCCCAACAAAATATGGGGGCATTAATCAAAGCAATATCGCTTGATACTCCAGAAAGTTTACCAACGAGTATTAGCAAAGGATTACAGGAAATAATAAATCGAGTGTTAGAAAAAGAGCCTAGCCGCCGTTACAAATCTGCTAAAGAAATGAAAACGGTTTTAGAGCTTAATGGTAATCCAATCAAAGCTACACCCAAAGTAGAACCAGTAACAGAAGCAATTAAGCCATCTCAGACAGCTAAATCTAATTGGGAGCAAGCAACATTACCTAAAACAGAAGTAATCAACAGTCCTGCAAATCTTCAGCCTAAAAAGACTATTGGAATACTGCCTGTTGAGCCAAAGAACAATAGTAAGTATATTGTTATAGCTACAAGTGTAGTGGTTTTAATTATTATTTCTTATTTAGGTATTTCAAGATTTGCAAGTAATAATGCCAGCACTACCAATGAGCAAAATAACTTACCAACAAACAATAGCTCAACTTCTACACCAACAAATAAACCTGCTACAACTACTACTAACACAAAATCATTTGAATTTGAGACAGTAAAAGTTGATGCTACTGGAAAAATAGTTGAAAGAACTAAAAAGACGGCTAACCAATACATAGAAGACCTAGGAAATAGTATTAAGTTAGAAATGGTAGAAATACCTTCTGGTACTTTTACAATGGGTTCTCCTAGCTCAGAAGCAAATAGACGTGATGATGAAGGCCCGCAACATCAAGTAAACGTAGAGTCATTTTACTTAGGCAAATATGAAGTAACCCAAGCTCAATACCAAGCAATAATGGGAAATAATCCAAGCAATTTTAAGGGGGATAATTTGCCTGTAGAACGAGTAACATGGAATGAAGCTATAGAATTTTGTGAAAAGTTATCAGCCAAGACAGGAAAAACTTATCGTTTACCAAGTGAAGCAGAATGGGAATATGCGGCAAGGGCAGGCACTACAACCCCATTTGCTTTTGGCGAAACAATTAATCCAAGAATTGTAAACTATGATGGCAATTATCCTTATGGACAGGCGGCAAAAGGAGAATATCGAGAAAAGACAATAGCTGTAGGAAGTTTAGGAGTAGCAAATGCTTTTGGTTTATATGATTGTCATGGTAATGTTTGGGAGTGGTGCCAAGATATTTACCAACCTAATTACAACAACGCGCCAACAAATGGTAGTGCGCGAGAACAAGCGACTGATAATAATTCTCGGCTGTTGCGGGGTGGTTCGTGGGACAACGATGGTGGAAACTGCCGTTCTGCTAACCGCTACGGCATCGCGCCGGGCGCTCGTGACACCGTCGACGTCGGGTTCCGGGTTGTTTTGGTTGGGCGGACTCTTAAGTAGGATTTTGTGCTTTTATTTCTCTATATACTTTTAGCGAGCGTGAAAGCTATAAACTACTAGGATCAATGCCTAATGCTTTTAACTTTGCAAATAAAGCTTCTTTTTCCCTATTAGCACTAACAAGCTTTTCAGCTAAAGCTTCTTTTTCGATGCGCTCGCGTTCCTTCTCGGCTTGCGCTCGCTCTAAAGGAGTGGGAATAAGATTAAAATGTTGATCATACCAACGAAGCCAGATTGTAGAAGCCTTTTCATAGTAGCCAGTCCATAAGCCTAAATAAAGCTCAACATCAGGCAAATAGTAAAAACCTTGGCTATTAGGTAAAAAAGAAATATACCCATCACTACTTAGCTGAAATGCTAGTATTTTTTTTGTTAGATGATCATAAGTAAAATAATAGGGTACTTTTAGGATAGATTCGTAAGCTTCCCATTTGGGCGGGATTTCTTCTTCTTCTTTACCTTTTCTGCTACTTTTTTTAATTTTAGTAGTTTTGCCTAAATCCTCATTTTCAGTGCTAGGGGAAAGAAGTTCAATTATAACAAGGGGCGTAACTCCTTCTTGCCAAACGACATAGCTTAAACGTAAATCTTTATCTTCATAAAGATTAGGAACACCAACGCTAGCAAACCAATCAGGGCGTTTATACCAGTTTGGATGATTTACATCAAAATAAAGATTTAAATCCGTTGCTACAAATACCTCATTTGATGAATAGTTAGGGGGTTGAAATGTTTCTCTAAGAAGTTGTGATTGAAAAATATGAAATATGTCTGGCAATCCGCTTTCTCCTACTTCTTCGCTAGGTAAATCATACATTGTTGGCAAATTTTTTTTGTCCAACATATTGTTTTCTATTCTTATTTTGCTCATATGTTTTTCTTCTTAAGATCTATTTTATTTTTTGATTATATTTCTTACTTTGATTTTCTGCAACGATGTAAAAAGAGAACTTAATTTTTTCTTTTGTCTAGGCATTTTAAGTAAGCAATTTCGCTAGCTAAACCAAACGCTGCTCCTAAAGTGTAGCAAGCTAAATCGCTCCATAAAAAACCGCGTCCAAGAATTAAACTTGCTAGTTGGTTACGTCTTAATTCATCGATCCAAGGAGAATGATAAAGCTGTGTGATTTCAATAAAATAGCAGAAAATAAGCGTGATTAAAAAGTTTTGCCAAATTTTTGCTTTTGGAAAAATTACGCCTACAAAACAAAAAATCGTCAATGCCCAAAGACTATCACCTACATAGAGATTAACAAATGAAGGTAGGAAACTTGCAAACTTACGGGAAGCTAGCCCAAGGATAATTACTAGCAGCGTCAAAAGTAAATAAACAAAACGGTTTCTTTTGATGGATTTGTTAATTAACATCAATTAAATATTTTAGTTGCGTATTTTTACTTTAACAGATGTTGAAAGCAATCTGTACAACCATCATTTGGAGCAGGTTTTAAGCTTAAAACATTGCTAATAACATTATAAACATTGATATTTCTAAAAGGAGGGGCGACTAAGTTTTTCTTAAAAGCGGGCCCGTGAAGAATAAAAATTCCTTGCATTGAGGGCAAATCTGGATCATAGCCATGTGTTCCACCACTGGCAAAGGTACGCCCTAAAGATTTCATAATCCCATGTGTTGTTATAAAGTAACCTTCATCAGCAATTGCAATAAGAGAAGGGATTCTATCATTATTACGATAATGATATTTTTCAGGAAGTTCTTCTTTAAGATAGACTTTTAAGTTTGGATGAGATTTTAATAATTTTTGATGAACTTCTTTAAGCTCGTCTTCTTTAGGCCAAACCCAGGCTAATGGCGACTCTTGGACGACTTTAATTTTTGATAAGTCTAAGTAATCGTCCAGATAAATTGCTCTATCCTCTGAAAGTTGTGCCATTCCATGATCAGAAACAATTACTAAGTTTACTTGCTCAAAAATACCTCTAGCTTTTAGTCCTGCGATTAAATCTTGCAAAGTATTTTCTATTAAAGAAAGACCCTCTTTGATTTTTGGCGAATCTGGGCCATTGTCATGACCAATTTCGTCTATTTCTTCTAGATATAAAGTAATCAATGTAGGACGTTTTTCTAGTGGAAGGTCTAACCAAGTTAAAAGATGATTAACTCTATCACGGTAAGACATGCTTTTATCATAAGGAAGCCAATGATTGGCATTACGTCCGTTTGTAGTTTCTGAACCGGGCCAAAAAAGAGTTGCGCTAATTTGGCCTTGAAGTTGAGCCGTAATCCAAATAGGTTCGCCACCCCACCAAGCAGCGTTTTGAATTTCTTCTCGGTCTGAGCCTGGAAAATATTTATTTAATTTTGGGTCATACATTCTATTTGACACGATGCCGTGATGCTCTGGGTATAGACCTGTAACAATTGTGTAGTGATTAGGAAATGTTTTTGTAGGAAATACAGGAATTAAAGCCTCACTTCTAACGCCGTCTGAAGCTAGTTGATAAAGGATAGGGGTAGTATTTTTGTTAAGAAAATCTGCACGAAAACCATCTAAGGAAATTAATATAACTGTAGGTTTTAAGTCCGCAATTTTACCTTGAGCAGGTTTAATATCTGCTTGTTTACAACTCCAAAATATAAAAAATAGCCAGAGGATTAAAAATTTTTTGGCTAAAATTTTTTGTGAAAATCGAAAAAACACTATCTTATTTAACCTTAATTGTTATTTTGTTACTTGCGAAATTTCAAAGCATAGCATTCATTAGCCAAAGCGACTAGTTCAGCTAGCTTCAATTTAGTTAAAAAATCTGTCTAGGCATAAAGCTTACACTATCAGCACTAACTAATTGATACTGTGTTTGGTTACGATTCCCATTAAAAGCTAAGTTAATTGCTTCAGCGTGAAGATGTCCATAAACACAAGTTTTGGCAGAATATTTATCAATCAGTTCTGTAAAGCCACTTGGCTCATGTTGGGCATTCATTGGAGGATAATGTAGGGCAACAATTAAATGCTGGTATTTTTTACCTTTTAATGACTCTAGTGCTTGTTTTAATCTAGCAACTTCACGTTGGTAAATTTTATAGTCTGCTTCAGTATAGCTAAATTCCTTACCCTCTGTCATCATATCTGCACTGGGTATTTGACCTGGACATTGCCAACCGCGAGTTCCTACAATTGCAACATTGTCAATTATTAATGAGCTAGCTTGTAAAAATTTAATGCTAGGGTCTAAAACGCTTTCTAGCTTACTTTTAGACGGCCACCAGAAGTCATGATTACCTCTTAAGATAATCTTTTGTCCTGCCAAAGCTGCTAAATAATCTAAATCTGCTCGCGCTTCCTCAAGTCGCATAGCCCAAGAAATATCACCAACAATTAATAAAATGTCATCTTTTTGGGCAATACTAGACCAATTTTCAGCTACTTTTTTTTCATGATCTCGCCAATGCTCACCAAAAACCCACATTGGCTTTGGTTTAGCGTGTGAAAGATGTAAATCACCTATTGCAAAAATTCTCATAAGTTAAGCTTTTTCTATATTTTCTAGTAATGCTTTTGCTGCTGGTAACGCTTTTATCATAGCTGCTTCTCCTCCAGCAATTAAGTCTGCGGCTCGCTCTAATTCGTCTACTCTTATTCGCCCAATATTAGGCTCTATAAGTAAATCTGAATGGCTAGCTTGAAAAGCTGCTGATCCCCGTCCGATAACCATATAGGATTGCATTAAAATTTGGAAAATGTTAGCAGGATGCGAAGTCATTTCAACACCTGAATTAACATCAATTGCAATAACTTTTTCTGCTCCAAGTGACCTAGTAGCATCAACAGGCAGATTTTGAACTATTCCGCCATCAACTAACATTCGGCCTTCGCTATCAATTTCTGGAGCAAAAAAGCCTGGTACACTGCAACTAATGCGAATGGCTCGGATTGCATCACCTTTAGTAAAAACAACAGCTTGGCCGGTTTGAACATCTGCTGTTACTATTGCCAAGGGAATCTTCATTTTAGCAAAGTCTGAAACAGGCATTAAACGCCGCAGTAATTTTTCTAAAGGGTTGTTAGTCATAATTGCCAGACGAGAAAAAGAAACTTTGCTAACATCTCCCCAACGAATACTTAATGCAATTTCTTCTAGTAGTCCGATTTTCATTCCCGCAGCATAAGCACCAGCAATGATTGATCCCATGCTAGTCCCAGCAATAAAGTCTATGGGAAAGTTATTTTCTTCTAGCACTTTTAAAACACCAATATGTGCAATACCACGTGCAGCCCCACCAGAGAGAGCTAAACCAATTTTTGGACGATCTGGCTTCATTTTTAGAACTCCTAAAAACTAAATTGCTAGAATAATTACAGTTTTTTGTAAATTTTAATCTAGCATTAAACTTTTGTAATTGATTTGATGCAGCAGAATTTAATCGTTGATAAAGGTTTATTAAAAATGTTACCGTCTAAAATGTTTATACTGCTCTTTGTTCTTAAAATTAAGAAAAAATTAAAATTATGGAAATTGTTATAAGACGACTTGAGCCTACAGACTATCTTGAGGTGCAAAAAATTTTTGTTGGCCCAAAGGCTATTTGGGGTACTTCACAACTTCCTTTTCCTTCCATAGAGTTATGGCGTAAAAAGTTAGCCGATCCGCCAGCAGGCTTATTTAGCCTAGTTGCCTGTGTTGGAGATGAAATAGCAGGAACTTTAGGAATACATACTTTTCCTGATAATCCTCGCCGCCGCCATGTTGGTCAATTGGGAATGGCTGTCAGGGATGATTTTCAAGGAAAAGGCGTTGGTTCTGCTTTAATGAAAGAGTCTGTTAATTTAGCTGACAAATGGTTGAATCTGTTGCGCTTAGAGTTAGAAGTTTATTGTGATAATGATGCAGCAATAGCTTTATATAAAAAATTTGGTTTTGAAATTGAGGGCCGCCTAGTTAAGTTTTCTTTTCGTGAAGGTGAATATGTAGACGCTTTTTTTATGGCTCGGCTTCGATAGGTTAAAAATAAATACAGGTGGGCAATATGCCAAAGAAGAAAGAACCTCAAGAACAACAGTCCATTATTCTTATATAAAAACAAATAAAAAAACAAATTTTGATAATACGCGGTCAAAAAGTTATATTTGATGAAGACCTAGCCACAAAAAGCCGACAAAGGAAGTTTTTAGAATCTTAACCTCTAAACCTGCTCAGGATCAATTCCTAATTCTTTGAGTCTTACAACTAAGCGTTCAGCTTTTGCAGATAAGTTTTCTTTTTCCTGGGCTAGTTGTTGATTTTGCTGCTCAAGTTGTTGATTTTGCTGCTCAAGTTGTTGATTTTGCTGTTCAAGCTGTTGATTTTGCTGTTCAAGCTCAAAGAAGGAAAGAAAACGTTTGCCATCAGGGCGATAAATGATTAAATTATCGGAAGTAAGCTCAAATCTAATGTTAAGTAAAGGGCTAACCCAACCATTAAAATTATCTATTTCTTGCCAACGCTCTTGACCAAAATAACCCCACATTTCATTAGAATCAGGGTTATAGACATAGTATTCCTCTACACCATATCTTTGGTAAAAACGTTGTTTGTTAAACATTTCTGGCAAAGTATTTCCAGGAGAAAGTATTTCAAAAACTACTCTGGGAGCAATATTATCTTCTTGCCACTGCTTATAAGAGGAACGATGCCCTTTTGGTCTACCTAAAGCTACCATTACATCTGGTGCTTGAACTATTCTTGGGTTTCCTTCTACTGGATACCAAAAAATGTCTGCTGCTACAAAGTCTTGTAATAGCGAATCTAAACCCTCTTTTATTAACACTATCCACTCATATTGCCTAGTATTATCTGCCATTGGACGACCATCTCTTTCAGGATATATTATCTCTAGGTCTGTATTTATCATTGCTGTGCTTGACATAAGCTTTATTCCTTGGGTAAATATCTAGTCATTGGTTTAACAGGGGCAAATAAATTATTAGTATTATTTAGACTAAAATGCAAGTTAATTAATTTTATCATCCTTGTACTTTTACTTTGATTTTTTAATTTGCTCATATATAACCCAACCAATCAACCCTACTATTAATAAAAAAATAATAATTATTGGGATTATTGGAATTGCTACACACACAATAATAAGACCTATAAGCAGAATTATTGAAAGTAGTGAGAAGAGAACTATTTTTAATATGCTATAAGGTCTATCGCCTTGAACATCGCCTGTTCTTGCATTAACTAAAACTTGGTAGCTTTTTTGATTAAATAAATAAGCTACTACATAAACTGGCAAAAGTACGCTTTTGAAAGTGATTGCAGAATAATGAGTTGAGATTTTAGAAATTCGTTGAGTATCACCTCCAATATCTTCCTTTACATCTTCCTCTATTGTGCTTGCCATTATTTCTTTAGAAGTTTCAAAGCCATCTACAAGCTCTATTTGGTAGCGTTGAGCTTTATGACCAGGAAGAAAAGCAGGATCATAAGGTTTTAATTGTTTTAAGTCCCAGGGTGCCAAATTATCAAGGTATTTACGCGGAAGAGAAGTAATAGCTGGAACTAAAACATCTTCAAACCATCGAGAAACTTGGCCTTTGGCTTTGTACCATTTTGTTTTTCTCTCTTGACGCTTGTTTTGCCCTCGTCCTTTTTCTACATAGTAATATTCCCCTTGTTCGCCTTTGTAATGGCTATTTGTATAAGCCGTATATGTCCAAAAAGGTATATAAACACTTTCTATAGATCTTTGTGTAGCTATTTGCTTTAGCGCGTTTGGGGCAAACCAACGGGATGAAATCCATTTTTTTACATTATCAGTAGCCTGGGATTTAGTGATATTAAAAGGTAATATAGCTTCAGGAGCTATAAGAGGATTTGATGATTTTGGTTGAGCTATGATTTTTGTACCACAAAAAGAACAATCTCCTACAATATCTGGTGGGATAACCATAATAGAAGCACTGCATCTAGTGCAAGTAGCCTCTATTGCATTTTGTGCTAGTAGGGCTGTTTTTTGTTTTTGAGGTTGTAGATAGTCTTTATATGAATGCTCTTTTACAGCTTCATCGCTTTCAGGAATTTGTTCTTGTCGTCCACAATAAGCGCAAGATAAACAACCATCTTTAGGCTCAAATTCTTGATCAGCACCACAGCTAGGGCAAATGTAATGGTGCAAAATGTTTTGGTTTTTTTGACCTGTATTTTTGGATTCTTTCACTAGTTAACACCTATTTGAAATAACCAAAATGGATTATAAACTCTCTTTGAAGAATATCTATTATTTATTTTTAAGCATTTCTAATAGCTTTTCATGTATTCCACCAAAGCCGCCATTTGACATAACCATAATTATATCTCCACTCTTTACAATAGTTTCTAGGTGAGAAACTATTTGGTCAACTTCAGGGATTGACCAACTTTGACGGCCTTGAGTGGTTAATTTATCAGCAATTTCTTGTGGGGAGAGTTGATCTTCAGGTGCTACTCGGTGAGGCTCAAAAAGTGCTGCAATAATTGTCATATCTGCGACTTGAAAAGCTTCTTCATAGGCTGCTTGGAACTGTTTACGACGTGCTGATAAAGACCTGGGTTCAAAAACGGCGATTATTCTTTGATCTGCATAGCGTTTACGCGCGCCTAAAAGAGTTTCTTTTACTGCTGTTGGATGATGAGCAAAATCGTCAATAACCGTTACACCTGCAACCGTCCCGCGCTCTTGCATACGGCGTTTGACGCTGCGAAAAGTGTCAATACCAAGCTTAATTTTTTCTTTTTCAATACCAAGTTTTTCTGCTGCTGCAATTACAGCTAAAGAGTTGCGGATATTAAAATCACCAACTAGTGAAGTAGTAAATTGAGCGTATTCTTGACCATCATAAAATACAGTAAATTGTGTTTTTCCATCAACATAACAAATATCTTTTGCTTGCCAACGAGCAGCATTATCACTATCAACGGCAAAACTTTCTACAGGACAAAATGCACGGGGCAAAAGTTCGCGGACTACTTCGCTATCAACACCAGCAATTAAATGACCATTGCTAGGAATTAAATTTATAAAGCGTCGAAAGGCTAGTTTATAAAGCTCAAAGTCAAAGTAAATGTCTACATGGTCATATTCAACATTATTTACTATTGCAGTAATTGGTAGGTAGTGCATAAACTTAGGGCCTTTGTCAAAATAGGCCGTATCATACTCATCACCCTCGATTACAAAATAATCGCTATCAGTAACTCGAAAACTTACACCAAAATTTTCTGCAATTCCTCCAATTAAAAATGAAGGATTTAATCCGCCAACATCCATCACCCAAGCCATTAGTGAGGTTGTTGTAGTTTTTCCATGTGTTCCTGCAACAACTACAGAGTGTCGGCCACGAATAAATTGTTCTTTTAATACTTCTGACATAGAAACATATCTAAGGCGAGAGTTAAGAGTATATTCAACTTCTGCATTACCGCGAGGAATTGCATTGCCAATAACAACAAAATCAGGATGAGGCTGTAGGTTATCTGCTGAAAAACCTTGGTTTACAGGAATTTCTAGTTGCTCTAAAAATGTTGACATTGGAGGGTAAACATTAGCGTCTGAGCCAGTTACACGAAAACCTTTTGCTTTTAACATTCCTGCTAGCGAAGCCATTGCAGTTCCACAAATTCCAATTAAATGATAATGAGGTGTTGACATTAGTAAATTTCCTAAAAATTAATTGATTCAAAAACGCGAGAGATTCTAGCACTCTGTTACTAGCTTTTTAAGCCAATCTAGCACATTAGATGTTTGTTTTTGAGCAGCTAAAATTTATTAGGTGATTGGATAAAAATTATCTTCTTAACTAATAAACTCCAAATATAGCTAAAAATTTGGTAAAAATTTTTAGCTAGTTGTTATATTGTGTTTTTAGCTTTTGTCATGTTAGCGAGAACAACTTTATAAGGTTTTAAGAAAAAGATTTCGGTTTTGTGTGTCCTGGAAAACCCTTATTTTCCTAGGGTTTAGATGCTTATCTGCCGAAATATTTATTTTTAAATCTTAGGGTTTTTCTTAATTTAAAAACTTAAAGGAAAAATATCAATGAATTCAGATAATATTAACAATTCTCGTAGAAATTTTCTTACAAACCTATCTTTAATAACTACAGCTAGTTTACTTACTAATCCAGTTGATTTATTAGCTTTACCAACTAAAACAACTGGAAAATCTCCAAAACCTATAAGCTCAACAATAAATCTTAAATTGCCTACAGATTCTAATTGTGAAATTACTGCTATTGGTCGTAGTAAAGTAGAAGTCAGGTTTCCTTATGGCAAAGGCTACTTAAAACCAGGTAGAAACATTTTTAAGGATGAAGACGAACTTATTAACTACTTGTCAGAAGCTTTTTTAATGGAAAAAGACGAAAGTTCTGGTATGCGTGGAACCGTAAGATGTGTTTCTTCTTATGAAAGAATTGATGAAAACGGAAAATCTATTTTTAGTTTTGAAGATCCTATTCTTGACTTAATCACGGATGCAGACGGGATTTTAACAATTGCTGGTACTCGTATTAATGCAAAAGAGATTGTGCTAGCAAATGATAGAGAATCTTTATCTATTAATAAAGCAGAAGTAAGCAAAACAGTGGTTGACAATAAGTTAAGCAAGATCGTTTCCAAAGCGTCTTTTACTACAAATGCTGCAATGCAAACTATTCCTTCCCAAATATCCATTCCATCTGCTGGGGCATTACCAAGAATAACGTTTAAAGCATATATAGACATAGTTGGTAGTGTTTGGAGAGCAGGAGCTAATATTAGAACTAAACGTAAAGACTTTACTAGTGCTTCTATTACAGGTCATTATGCTTTAGATCCTTTTACTTGTTTTGAAATAAAAACAGATTTTGATAGTGACACAACAGATAACTTTTTGAATGAATTTGAGTTTGGTGTAAATAGTACGCCTGCATCTGGAGTTCTTTCAGAATGTACAGCTTTATGGAATGGCATGAATTTAAGAGAAACTGTAGCTAAAGGTTGTTTTGTTAACCAGGGCTTTTGATCATGCTTACAAGAAACTTCAATTTATTTGCCAAAAATCTGCTTTAAAAACCCATTAGCATTAGCTTACAAATATTAGTAAAAATTAAAATAAGTTAATCAAATAAAACTAAAAGAGCTAAATATCTCTTGCCTTTATTATTTAGACACACGTATTATGAAAGAACGCCCCTTAAAGTAGTAGCATGGGTGTAGCGAAACGCCCAACAAATCTGAGAGGAGAGCGAAATGAAAGACAAAAGATATTAT
>Ga0268299_1001512_pt1 | contig 39762 bp, 36 predicted proteins | sample NOBtaG_FD_193484 | JGI IMG/M metagenome (GOLD analysis project Ga0268299, IMG submission 193484) | Activated sludge microbial communities from bioreactor in Nijmegen, Gelderland, Netherland - NOB reactor | ecosystem: Engineered > Bioreactor > Aerobic > Activated sludge | place: Netherlands... | reverse complement strand
CGCTCCCCAGCCGCCATCAAACCTTGGACATTACCCAAAAACGGCCGTTTCCAGTTGGAGTGAAACGCAAGTCGCGCCGCCCCAACCATGCGCGCGAAAATCGGGGCGAGAATTGGGTAAGGTCCACAATTCGAGGGATTGACGCGTGGGTCCGGGGAGGGCGACCTTGGTTCCGGGCGTAGATTCTGGCCCGGTCCGGAGCCCAGAGGTAGCCTCCGGCCCGTATCGTGCTCCCGAAATATCCCAAGGATATACTACCCGTCGCGGTCCAAGGAATCCCGATGTCCACGGAAGCCCCCCTCCACGAATCCACGATCTACGGCCCCGTCAAGAGCTGGCGGGTGGGGCGTTCCCTCGGGGTGGACCTGATCGTCGAACGCAGCACGTGCAGTTTCAACTGCGTGTATTGCCAACTGGGCAGCATCCAGAAGGTCACTGCCGAACAGAAGATTTACATCCCAACCGAACGTGTCATCGCGGACATGGAGACGGTGAATTGGGACGAGGTGGATATCGTCACTTTCAGCGGGAGCGGCGAGCCGACCCTCGCGACGAACATAGGAGAGGTCATCGACCACGTCCGCACCAGGTACGGCAAGCGCACGATGATTCTGACCAACGCGACGTGGCTTCACGACGAGGCGACGCGCGCCCGGATCGCGCACGCCGATGTGATTTCGTGCAAGCTGGATGCGGCGGATGACACGATGCTGCATCGCATCAACAGGGTCGTGGACGGCGTGTCCCACCAAACGATTGTCGAGGGCATCAAGGCCCTGCGTGCGGAATTCCACGGGCGGCTGGCGCTCCAGTGCATGTTCATGCCGCTCAACGTGGGCCAGGCGGAAGCGATCGCCGACATCGCCGCCGAGATCGCCCCGGACGAGATTCAGGTCAATACGCCGATGCGCCCTTATCCCAAAAAGTGGTACCTCGAATCGCGAGGGAACCACTCCGCAGGGGCGCCTGTCGAAACGGTTACGCTCAAGACCATCAGCGAAGAAGACGCCGACCGGATCGCCGAGCTGTTCCGCATGCGCGTGCCGAACGCGGAGATCGTCTCGGTTTATCGCAAAGCCCCCAAGAGTTGATCCCGCCTTACGTTTCGCGCACCCAGCGGACCATCTCAGACAACCCGGGCTCCTTGCCATACATCAACATTCCGAGGCGAAAGATTCTGCCTGCTGCCGTGCGCAGGATCCATATGCCGACGCCGAGCAGCAGCATGGCTGCCGGGAACTCCCACCACGACGCCACCTCCGCGATCTGCCGGACCGGAAGCATGGTTGTCGAACTGACCGGCAGAAGCGCAACCACGCGCACCCAGAAAGCATCCGGGTCGCTCAGGGCGAAGAACGCGAGCATCTGAGGCAGGACGGGGAAGTAGAGGAACGCAGCGCGGTTCGAGTTGTATGGATTGTCGATCGTCGCCGCGATCATCCCAAAGAACGCGAACCAAAACGCGAACCCCGCGAGAGCCAACGCAAGGCACCGCACCATCAACCACGGGTCCGCGATCTTCATCGGCAGAATCCAGTTCCCGGTAATTCCCCAACCGACCAGAAAGAACACCAGGATCGAAAACAACAGATTCAGCACGCTCGCGAATGCCAGAAAGGATAGCCCGACCAGCTTACCATCAATCCAGACCTGAGCCGGAATCGCAGAGACGATTTGCTCGGTCACGCGCGACTGCTTTTCACCGGTGATCCCGATGAACAGATAGGCGTTGCCGATGAAGACTCCGAAGAGCATCAGCGCCGTGAATCCAACCGCCCAAGCTGCCTCGATCTTCCCCAGCTTCTTCGACTTCTCGTCTCGGCCGATCACGCGGCGATCCAACTTGAATGGGTCATTCAAGACGCTCATCACCACCGCGGGCACGAGCGTCGCGCTCAGGAGCGCCTTCTGCCTCTGCCGGGTGAGCGCGCTCTCCAACTCCGCGCCCCAACCGACTTTCTTCGTCGTTCGCAGTTCAGCAGAGTTCACCGACTTCTGGATCAAGAGTCCGGCCGCTTCGCCCTTCACGACCTTCTTTTCCGCCTCATCGGCTGGACCTTCGTCGGGTTTCAGGATAAATCTCCCAAGCCTTCGCTCCGAACCTGGGCGCGGCAGTTCCGAGACAACAAGCAGCACGATCTCCTCCTTGGATTGCTTTTCCTTGTGCGCCTTGAAGCCGAAGTAGCCCAGTCCGCCGATGATGGCGAACACGATCGAGATGATCTGCTCCTTGGGCTTGAAGTACCGCTGGAATTCCCAAACCGAAACGAGCCAAAGCGTGGACCAGTAGTTCATGAAACTGCCTCCGGCGTGGGTTGTGCCGCGCGATCTTCACCAACGGCCCGGACGTAGATGTCGTGGAGGGACATCCTCCCGGTCTGCACGTCAAGAATCTCGAAGTTATTCGCCGCGAATCGGAGCAACTCCGCGAGCGTCGCCCCCGGTTCCAGAATGACGCGCACCGAACCATCGTCCCTACGAGTGGCGTCCTGGACGTACGCGAGATCCGCGAGCCTCTTCTCATCGTCCGCGGCCCCGAGCCGCAGATGGACCGTCGAGCCCGCATGAGATCGCGTTTGGATTTCGTCGAGTGTTCCACTCAGCACCTCGCGTCCGCGCGCCAAGAGCAGGATGCGGTCGGCGAGCCGCTCGACCAGTTGCATCTGATGTGCGCTCAGGAGGATCGTCATCCCGTTTGCACGTAGCTCCCTCAGCACGTCGAGGAACATGTCCTGGTTCACGGGATCCAGCCCCGAGAACGGCTCGTCCAAAATGGCAAATGTGGGTTTGTGGATGATCGCCCCGATGAATTGCACCTTCTGCTGATTCCCTTTGGACAGGGTCTGAATCTTGTCCCCCATGCGGTCGTGAAGCTCGAATCGCTTCAGCCAGTGCTCGCCCTCTTTTCGCGCATCCGCGCGCTTCATCCCGCGGAGCCCCCCAAAGAACTCGAGCGTTCTGATAACCGGGATGTCGGTAAAGACCCCCCGCTCCTCCGGCAGGTAGCCAAAGTCTCCCGGCGCGGGCTGGTCGCCTGCGGCGCCGCCACCGATCGAGAACTGGATCGAGCCCTCGTCCGGTTTCGTGATGCCGGTCAGCATCCGAACGAGGGTCGTCTTCCCCGCGCCATTGGGCCCGAGGAGTGCGAAGATCTCTCCCTCGCGCACTTCGAACGTGACGCCGTCCACGGCGGGAATGCGGCCGTATCGTTTGAAGACCCCCTCCATCTTCAGAGCTGGCTTCTGACTCAATGGGTCACCTCGCAGGTGGACTGGATCATTGTGGGTGTAGTGGACTTCGAGGGCGTTGCCGGGTGCTCGATCCTTCGATGTCGCGCTGCGCGCTCCCTCAGGTCTCCATAAATATGTTACACAGCGGACGAATTAGTTGGCAATCGCAACTAATTGTCCGCATACTTTTTTTCACCATGACGAACAAGCCCACCGCCATCGCCGCACCCGACCCCGACGATTTGGAGCGCATGACGCTCGAGTTTCGCGGAGCCATGCGCAAGTTTCTGCGCGAGATGCTCTCCGTCTCGCAGAAGCACGTTCAGCAGTTCGGCATCCCCAGCGTGGAGATTCACATCCTCATCCACCTGCTCGAGGCGGAACACGCGGGGCGTCGCGACGTGCTCGCCAAGGAACTCGCCGTCGCGCTCGACCTAGACAAGGGGGGCGTGTCGCGGGCTCTGCGCGACTTGGAACGAAAGAGCTACATCTCCCGCAAGGCCCAGAAGATCGACGCACGCCGCCAATCCATCCTCCTGCGCATGCCCGGGCGCAAACTGGCGGAATCACTCCAGAAACGCGCACAGGACTGGGCGCGCGAATCCCTCCTGATGATCGACGAGGAAGGGCGCGCGCGATTGCTGAACGGCCTTGCCGTGCTCGAAGAGATCTACTTCGCCCGTGCCCGCCGCGAGATGGAGAAGACGAAGAAGAAACCAAGGCGCCCCCCACGCGAGGAATGACCACGCGCCGCGCGCCTTGATTCCTAGTCGACCTGCTCCTCATCCGCTGGGCCCGAACCATCGCTTCGGTACAGCCGACCTTGCGGGAACAGTTCCAATGCGTCCGGCAGTGTGACTGCCGAGTAGCGAACTCCGTTTCCCAGAAGTACGAAGGGCACGCCACGTTCTTGCATTTTCTTGATCTGTGTTCGCTTCACGAACGCGACGGGAACAGTAAAGGACGTGCCGTCTGTCGATCTCTCCAAGGCAAGACCGGCCAGGTTCTTTTTCCCTTCCTCGCACCGGAGTGGAGCCCGCACGTTGAAATCGATCGAGTACGGCACATCGCCCACGTCCTCCGGCGAGTAGTACACCGGGTGAATCGCGGGATTGGACTCAACCATCTGTCGAACCTGCAGCGCGAGCGGGCGCTCCGTTCGCTTCTTGGCGATGTCTGCAGAGAAGAGCTGAAACACGGCGAGGAGGGCCAGATACCCAGCCAAGGAGTATTGCAGGCTCATCGCAAGCGCGGGACGAGCGACGATGTGCGGCATCTGGAAACGCACAAAGTACCTCGCCATCCAAATCGAACAGGGAACCGTCAACGGTAGGACATATAGAGGAAGGCGCGATTCAGCGATCATGAAGATAATGAGGGAGGAACCCAGCCACAGGATCGTGAAGGCCCCGGCTGCGGAGAACTGCTTCAGTGCAAAGTCGCGTGCGCGCCAGCCGTCGCGGAGACGCTTGCCGACCTGCAGCCACCCGCCCAGCCAGGGAAACATCCCTCCGATCATCAGCGGAATGTACACATAGAACGGATTGTCACGATTGTGTACGGAAGTGGCCACTCGATCGATCACTTCATACTCAATGAAGTATCTCAGCAGTTGCGTGTCCTTCCAGATGACGTAGATGAACCAGCTCAGCGACGTGAACAGAAATAGCAGAATCCCGGGGATCGAGAAGAGCCGCGCGCTCCGAGCTGGCTCGCGCTTGAGCACATTCATCAGGATGATCGGCAGGGCGACGAAACAGGCCGGGAGCCCCTTGGTCATAAAGGCCAGCCCCATGGCGAACCAGAAAATGAGCCGCCATCGCGTCGCTGACCCACGCCCGTTCCACACGCGCCACGCCGCGAGGGCCGCGAGGGCCTGCCACAGCATCGTGAAGCCGTCCGTCGTAAAGATGTGCGAGCCCACGAAAGGAAACCCCGCCGTTGCCTGCACGATCCCCGCGAGGCGTGCCTCGGATTCTTCGAATCCGAATTCCCGGGCTAGTTGCACCGCGATCAGTGCCGTCGCAAAGGAACCAAGGACGACGAACAACCTCGCGCCCCAGGGATTCTGACCCAGCATGCTGATTCCCGCCGCGCCGAGCCAGTAGGCGACCGGCGGCTTGGTCATGTGGGGCTTCTCGCGCAGGTACGGGACGACCCAGTTCCCCGTCGCGACCATCGTTCGCGCACCCTCCGCATAGCGCGGTTCGCTCGAATCCATCAGCGGCCGCGAGCCAAACATGAAGAACGTGACTATCGCAATAAAGAGAATGTAGCGCCAACGGCCAGAGGTGAGCCATTCGATCGGCGACCAGACCTTCGAAGGAGCATCAGGCACAGGCAATTCTGCCTTGCATTGGAAAGGGTGTCCTCTAGGCAAAAATCTGCGGAAATCCACGTAATCCCGACTTACGCGTGATACTGTCCCGATGCGGCATGAAGCAACCCTGAATTTCTCGACCAAAAAGGAACCTAACGCGTTCTCATTCGCGTTGATGCTGTTCGTTCGGCGCGGGGGATTGCGGGGAGAGGTCGCGGCCATGAAACGAATTCGAATTCTCGGCATCACCACTGTGGTCGTCGCGCTCATCGTAGTCGTCGCGATGGCAACCCCCGTCGGGCAAATAGCGATCAAGGGGAGCGTGAATTTGGTCTCCGCGAGGTTGGGCATTGAACCGAACATGGAACGTGCGAGACGCCGTCTGGAAGCACGACTCGGCTCGCTGCCCGATCCTGGACAAACGCGCATTTGCGTTTCCAAGTCGGAGCGAACGGCGACCGTCCTTGTCGGGGAGATCGTGATCGCCGCCTACCCCATCGCGCTCGGCGGCAGCCCACAGGGGCAAAAGTTGCGCGAGGGAGACGGACGCACCCCTGAGGGAACGTATCGCATTTGCACGCGACTAGACCGGAGTCGATACCACCTCCTTCTCGGCTTGAGCTACCCCGGCCCGGAAGATGCACGTCGCGCCATCGCGGAGGGCACAATCACGCAGCGGACCTTCGACGCCGTGGCGGAAGCGGAAGCCAACTCGGGAGTGCCCCCTTGGGATTCCGTGCTCGGAGGCGCCGTTGGGCTGCACGGGGGCGGCACGGGCATGGATTGGACGCTCGGACGTATCGCGTTCGAGAACGATGCCTGTGAGGAGATTTGGCTTCTAACGCAAATAGGGACAAAGGTCGAGATTGGGGCATAGCCAGCCCCTGCTGTCCTCGTCCCCTATTGGTGAAGTTCCTCTGCTTGACGCGGCACGGCTCTTGCCCCACCCTATCTGGCTCGCGCGAAAGCGCGTCCGATTCGAGTCAGAAAGTGTCAGTCTCCCAGAACTATGCTCAACATCCTGCTCGTCATTTTTAGCGTCATCTTCGTCCTGACCTGCGCATTCCTCATCCTGCTCGTCCTCGTCCAGCCCGGAAAATCGGGTGGTTTGGCGAACATGGGTGCGAGTTCCCCCATCGAGGGTCCAAGCGCCTTTACGGAAACGCTCGGCATCGAGCGCACTGACAAGGCGATGTTCAATTGGACCGCGACGGCTTCGGTGATTTTCTTCGTGCTGACGCTGGTGCTGACGTTCCTCGGAAACGCACGCGACCATGCGGCTGGCCAGATCAACCTGCCCGACGCCCCGACCGCCGAAACGACCTCGAATGTCGTGGTCCCGGCGCTCCCCGCTGGCGCGCCGCCGACTCCGCCCGCAGAGGACCCCGCCCCCGTCGCGCCGTAACCTCGGCAACGCAGGGATTTCGGATCGTTAGAATTTCAAGCCCCCTGCATGGTACGTGCGGGGGGCTTCTTCATTTCAGGAAACCGCCCCACGCATCGCGTCGCCCAGCCGGAACTCGACACCAACCCAGCAGGAGGTCCCGGAATCCCGATGGAACAAGAACACAAGGCGTTCCTCCTCCGCGCGTTCCTTTTCTTCTGCATCATCAGTCCGTGCCTGTGCTGCTGCGGACCCAACCTGTGCGCGCTGTCAGGAAGGAATGCACCAAAGACGACGGTCACGACATTCAACACCCCGACTCCCCCGACCCGGACGCCGGTTGCACCCGAGCCGATCCAACCCGAGAGCACCTCGATCGAGCAGGAGCAGGAGAACGCTCCCCTCAGCGACCCCACGGCGACGCCCGAGGCTCTCTGGGAAACGGTGGGTAGGTGGACCGGCTCCCATCGCCAAAACACCGAATCCTTCACCGTGCAATCGCACACGTGGCGCATCCGTTGGCGCATCACCGCGCCCGATCCCGACGTCGTCGAGTTCGACGGAGTCGTGCGCAACGAGGACGGCTCGGTCTTCGAGACGATTTCCGGCACCCAGACCGAAGCGCTCCTCTCCTCCCACATGCGTGGCGCCGGGACCTACTACCTCGAACTCAGCATCGCGAATGGGGAGTATGAGGTGTTTGTGGAGGAGATGCGGTGAGGAACATGTACGAGCGAAAGGCCCTCATCGTTGGCATGAATCCGGTGAAGCAATTCCCTGGTGGCTTGCTTCAAGCGCCTATATGCTACCTCGGATTGGGGGTTAGCCGCCTAATCCGCCTCGCCGCCGCCCGTTTCGACTGGCCCTTACTAGTCTCGTCAGGTCAGATGGTTCCGACAACGAAGGCTACGCAAAAAGTCGCAGTCAGGCGCGCATCTGCGGCGAGTTTGCGAGAGGAAGCATTCAACCCACAAAAGGATTCGAATCTTGAGCAGCCAGCCTCCCACTTTCGAGTTCAATCTCGCGGAGTCATTCCCGGTCCTTACCAAGCCGCCGGTTGTGGAGGTCGTGCTCGATGTGCGATGCGAAGGCAGCGAGTCCTTCACAGAGACGTCAGCGTCTGAGATGTTGAAAGACCGCCTCGTTGGTTACCCGAATTTTTTCTCGACAAGGGAAGTCCGGCACCACGTCCAATTCAATCCCGACCAACCGACCGAGGCCTCGACTGGGCCACCAACGTGGAGTGGATTCCAGTTCAAGTCTGCGGATAACCTCAACACCGCCCAGTTCGCCCCCGGCCTTTTCTTTTTCAGTCGTGTCGCGCCGTACCTGGGGTGGCCGCATTTCGTTGAAGAGGTGACAGGCCTTTGGGAACAATATCGTGATATCGCACAGCCAGTCCGCATTTTGCGAATGGGGCTAAGGTTCATAAACAGAATCGATCTTCGAGAAGATCCTGCTAGCCTTGACCAGTATCTCAGAACTGCCCCGAGATCTCCTGAGGGGCTTGAAGTCTCCTTAGGAGGGTTCTTCCAAGGGGACCTGCTGATCGTCCCGGGAACCAGTTACTCGATCAACTCGATGCGGACCAACGTTCCCCCGCCGGCACCCGGGATGGGCCGTGGCTCATTGATTCTTGACACGGATGTGTTCGCTACTGAAGGACTCGATGGAGGGAACGACAAGCTGCTCGGACACCTGGAGAAAATGCGGTGGCTAAAGAACAAGGTATTCTTCGGAACGGTCACGTCACATGCACTGGAGCCATATCTCTAATGATTGCTACCCACTCGTTTTCTCCTATTCAGGCCGCGCGACATTTCTCGAACGGCGTAAGTGACGCCGCCGCAGTCACCGTGCGCCTTTGGCACGATGGGACCCAGAATTTGGTACAGACAGAATTCATCGGTGCCCCGCTCCGTGACACGCTTCGAGAACTCGCAAGGGTTTCGGACGAGTGTTCCGAGGACGGCTGGGACGGAGAGGGGGCATTGGGCGTCGGTCCCGATGTCGTTACGACAGCTTCCGAGATACTGAACGCACTCCCATTTGATCTGCCTCGCCCCGAAGTATCGGGCGACCCTCGAGGATTCGTCCGACTCGAATGGTTCGGTACGCGGCAGAATATCTTGTCGCTCGTGGTAAATAGCCTCAACTCTTTCCACTTTGCTGCCCGCATAAACGATGATCGCGAGTGGGGGAGTGCGACCTTCAAGGGCGCGCTCTCTCACCGGATAGTGCGCCTAATCGCTGAGGCCGTCACGTGATGACCGCGGACGAGGATGCCCCCATTGGAGCGGGCGAGACTTTGGCGCGCTACATTCTGGAGAAGGATCGGATACGAGGCCGCTCGACTTCGGAACCAAGCGTTAAACCCGGAGCCTTCATCCCCCGCCCGCATCTTGAGCTCTCGGTTACCTGCCACAAGGGGCTCACCGAAGCCGAAATCTGGCAACTGGGGCAAGACGTTGCCGAGAAGAGAACGGAGCGAGAGGGCAGGGTCCGAACATTGTATGGGCGCGCCGACATTCAGTGCGCCACGATTGGTGAGATCGCCCGGAAGTACGAAGCTGCCGCCAGATTGACCGCGGTCCTTTCGGAGCCGCCCCGCAACCATGTCAACATCGTCGGCTGGCCGGCTGACGCGCAGATGCAGGACGTTATCGCACAAGAGCTCGCTGCTTCGGCGAAGTACCGACCGAACGAATTCAAACAAGATCCCTGAGCTTTCGTGAGGTTGGTGCCACCCCAACTTTCTTCCCTTTTTTTCCAACCAACCCCCCACCTACCGCACCAACCTTATGTATACCTCAGGTCGGCCCTCGGAGGGCGACCTGTCCAGTGCGAGGAAATTTCATGGCGCCAACACAGACACCCGCGAGCAGCAGCGCCCTGTATGGCCGGGCCGTTTCCGGCGATGCAGAGGCATTCTGGGAGCTGGTGAAGCCGCACGAGCGGCTCGTTTTTGCGGTGGCGCTCGGCATTCTTCGCGACCACGAGCTGGCCCAGGATGTCGTGCACGACACGTATGTGCGCGCGTTTGGGACGCTCGGCAGTCTGAGGTCCCCCGATCGGCTTTCGAGCTGGCTCTATGGGATGGGGCGCAACATCGCGCACGAAGTCCTGCGCAAGCGCATCCGCCATGACAAGTTCGTCGCCCAAGCCACCGAGGAACCCCAGGTCGTACCTGTCGCGGATATGCTGATTCGGGAGGAAGAGATGCAGGCGCTCGAACGGGCCATCAAGGAGTTGCCGGAACAACATCGCATCGTTCTCGGGCTCCGATACATGCAGAATCTCTCCTGTAAGGAAATCGCATCGACACTGGATATCGGGCTGGAGGCAGCCAAGTCGCGCCTCTTCGAAGCCCGCAAAGCCCTCCATCGCCGCATGAAGGCCGCCGAACATCAGGCCGCCCCCGCTCCCGCGCCATCTGTGCGCGGTGTCCAAGAAGAAGGCGGACGTTAAAACCCATGGATACGTCCGCGAAAGGTGACACCCACATGAGCATCGATCACATCGAAGATCGCATTCTCGCTCAACTCGATGGTGACCTGACTCCCGACGAAGAGAAGGCTCTCTTCGAGGAGTTGGGGCGAAACCCCGACCACGCGGCTCTCTACGAAGAGTACCGTCGTCAGGAACGGCGACTCGAAACATACTACACCGAACAGGCGAATCAAATCGCCGAGAAGGCGCGCCCGGAATTGGTCTCGCGCCCGACCGCGCGGCGTGGGGCGAGGGTCATTGACATGACTCCCTCCCAGCGCATCCAGGCCATTGTCGCGGCGAGCGTCCTGCTCGCGGCAACGCTGGGCGGCGTGGGCATTTGGCGTGGGCAAAGGGCAGCGCGGGACTTTGGTTCCGTCATCGCCCTCAGCGGCCCCGCCCAGTCCATCGGCGGCGGAGGTGGCGTGGCTGACCTCAGCGAGCTCGAGCGCCTCGACAGCCAGATCCGTCGTCTCAAGACCGGGACGCGCGGCTATCTGGAGGTCGCACTCCCCGCTGATTCCGGCTCGTTCGAAATGAACTCCAACACGGCGGTCCGCCTGCACAAGGAAGGCCTGCGCGGCAGCACGCTCGAACTCGAGCGCGGTGAAGTCGTCGTGCAGATCGCCGATGGATCGGCTGCGTCGCGCACGCACCTCAAGACTCCGGAACTTGAAGTCCGCAATGCTGCAGGTTCGGTCAGTGTCGTGCGCGGCTTGCGCGGTACCGAAGTCGCCGTGCTGAGCGGCCGCGCCGATGTCGTGCAGGGAAGTGTGCGTCGCACGCTCAAGGCAGGGGATTCGTTCAGCAGCCTCGGCATCGCGCCGGTCGTTTCGCCGGAACGCCTGACCTGGAGCCGCACGCAGAGCGACACCTCGACCGCCGCGCCGACGCATTCGAACACGGGTGCGAACACGACAGCGACCCCGAGCGTGCAGCTATCGCCGGAGAAGTTCCTCCCGGCGAACACGTTCGCCTACATCGAGGTTCCCAGCATCGCGCGGCTGATCAATCCGCTCGGCGCGGAAACACCTGCCGATCTCATTCAGCAGCAGGCATTCCTCGATAATATCTTCTCGCGCGCAGAAATCCGCGGCGAGGATCGCGCCAAGGTGGAAGAGATGCTGCGCACCATCATCGAACACGAAGATGTGCGCACGGTGCTCGAAGGACTGACGGGTTCCGCCGTGGTCGGCTTTACGCTCAAGGGGCCGATCCTTATCGTGGAACTCGGCGAGAAGGCTCCCTCTGTCGGGGCGTCGATCCAGCACCTGATCGATGAATTCGGAGGGGGAGCCCATAACGTGAATCAGGAACTCCCGATGAAGGTCATCGGATCGAAGCTCCTGCTTGGGATGCCGGGCGCGGAGTTTGAAGAGTCCGAGTTCGCGCTCGAGAACAACACGCCGACGCTCTTCTCGACGAGCATGTTCCTCAACGAAGTGCAGGCCAACACGGGGGGCAGCGCAGTCACTGCTGCCTTCTCCGTGCAAAGCCTGATCGCGCAAGCGAGCCCCGACCAAGAACCGGGATTCGGACGCGCGATGACACGCCTTGGTTTCGCGAACATGAAGACCGTCGTTGCTGCGACGGACTTTGGAGATCAGGCGGGGAATCAGGCCATTCGCGTCACGTTCGACGGCGAACGTCAGGGCGTGATGGGCTGGCTCGACGAGCCCGGCTCGATGGGATCGCTGCGCTACTACTCGCCCGATACCCACGCGCTTTCGGTACTCAAGATTCGTGAACCGAACGCGATGCTCGGCCAGCTCTTTTCCTGGATCGAGCAGGATCAGCCGAAGTTCCAAGCGCCGGACACGGCAGAGGAACAGGCGCTCGCGACCAAGCTGGCCAAGACGCTCGGAAACGAGATCGCCATCGGACTCGACAACCCTGTGCTCCCGGTGCCGAACGTCAAGATCGCCATCGAAGTGCTCGATCCCGAGGGCTTCCACACGAACATGGTCGAACTGCTCGACCTGATGTGGCAGTCCTCGTCCCCCGCGAATCAGGTGACCGCAGAAACCGCAACGTATCGCGATCACCTCATCGTCGACGTCAAGTATCCGGGCGCGCCGTTCGGCGTCAGCTACGCGATCATCGATGACTACGTGGTCTTTGGGCCGGGGCGTCCATTTCTGGAGCGCACCATCGACTCCGTGACGGAAGGACGCTCGATTGATCGCGAGTACGCGTTCACCAGCTCCCTCCCTGCAAGCAGCGGAACGCACGTATCGGCGCTCTTCTACTTCGCAGCGGACGAGAAGTTCATGGAGGCGATGCAGAGCCTCGGGCCACAGGTGATCGATCCGGAGATCCAGGCGCTCATGAAGCGCTCGGCGAAGGACCAGCATGGGTTGGTCGCCTATGCCGTCGCGAGCGACACCGCCATCGACTTCTTCCTGGAGGGCGTGCGTGTTGGCGATTATCGACTCGCGGGTGCAATCCCGGTTGTCGCCGAATGGCTCGGCAAGAAGCACTGAACGCATGACAAGCGCTCGGGGACGGATCGCCTCCGTCCCCGAGCGTGATTGCTCGAGGGAACGGCGCGGAAGGGGACTGGCATGGCATTCATCGAGATCGAAAATCTCGTCGTGAACTATGGTCGGCGTCGCATTCTGGACTCGATGTCCGCGAATGTGGACGGGCGATCGATCGGGCTTCTCGGGCCCAACGGCGCTGGCAAATCCACACTCATCAAGACACTCCTGGGATTCATCAAACCCATCTCCGGCACGGTGAGGGTTTTCGGTCATGATGTGCGTACACACGCGACCGAGATTCGCCAACTCATCGGGTACATGCCCGAGCACGAGGCGTTCATCAAGGGGCTCTCCGCGGTGCGCATCCTGCGCTATGCGGGTGAGCTCTCCGGCCTGAATCCCGGCGACGCGATGGAGCGCGCCCATGAGGTGCTCTACTACGTCGGCCTTGGCGAGATGCGCTATCGCCCCGTCGAGACGCTGTCGCTCGGCAATCAGCAGCGCGTGAAACTTGCCCAGGCGCTCGTGCATGGGCCGCGTCTCCTTATCCTCGACGAACCGACGAACGCGCTCGATCCCGAGGGACGCCGCGAGATGCTCCATCTCGTGCGCGACATCGGCAAGATTACGAATTCGCATGTGCTGATGTGCTCGCATATTCTGCAGGACGTCGAGTTCTGCTGCGACACCGTCACCGTTATCAACCGCGGCCGGATCGTCCTGAACGGAAACATCGCCGAGTTGCGCAAGCAGGACCTGCGTGTCTGCGAGGTCATCGTGGAGGGGGACCGCGAGCGCTTCGTCGGCGTCGTCGCCGAGCGCGGCTGGGAATGCACAGAATCTCGGCGCGGGATCGAAGTGAAGCTCCCCGATGGCGAGGAGGTTCGCTCGCTCTTTCAGATCGCGCGCGACGCCGGGGTGCAACTCCGCCATTTCCACCACAAGCAGGATTCCCTCGAGGAAATCTTCGTCAACGCCCTCGAAGAATCAGAACGGAGCGCGGTCGCCCATGGCAGTCTATGAAATCAGATACAAACCGTGGGAAGGGGACCTCGTTCCCAACAAGCTTCGGTGGCTTTCCATTCCCAAGTACTCGCTCATGGCGATCGCGAGCAGAGGCCTCGGCTGGAGCGTCTTCGGCGCGGGTACGCTGCAACTGCTCGGGTACACCGTCTTTCTCGTCGTGATCAACAACCCGGTACTGATGGCGCTGGTCAAGGCACCGCCGGGATCGGCGATTTCTCCCGATCGCATCATGCGCGCGTTTATGTTTGTGCAGACGTTCTTCTGTCTCGGCCCACTCGTGTTGGCCGCGCCCAAACTGGTCGCGCCGGAGCTGCAGCACAACGCGCTATCGATCCTGTATGCGCGGCCGATCACCAAGCTGGGATACTACGGGGGAAAGTACATCACCCTTGCTGCGATCCTCAGCTTCCTGACCTGGATTCAGGGACTGTTCCTCTTCCTTGTGATGTACGTGACCTACCCGGAAACCCACGCGTTCCACACGTCATTCGGTGAGGTCGCGTGGCCGTTGCTCAAGGGCGTCATGATTCACGGTCTCGCAATCACTGCCGTCTTCACGTCCGTCGGGGTCTGTGCATCCTCGCTCACGAAGAACTCCAGCTTTGCCGGAGGGCTGCTCTTGATGATGCTCTTCGGATCGTCCTTCATTGGGGCGTTCCTGGGCGAGGAGCTCGCACAGCCACTCTTCGCGATTGGCATCTGGTCCTCGTTGCAGCAGATCGGTCAGAACCTCTTCGGCGCCGAGGCTGATCTCTCGCTCTTCGCCGCGCTCGGCGGAGCCATCTTCTGGACAGTCGCACCGACGCTTGTCGCGCTTTGGCGCCTGCGTCCCGTCGACGTTCACAAGGACTGACCGACCATGAGCAACGTCGCCCTTGTCGAACTGAGCAACGTCTCGCGCTGGTATGGCGAAATCATCGGCGTAAACCGAATCTCGGTCACGCTCCGCCCGGGCATCACCGGGCTACTCGGCCCCAATGGAGCAGGGAAATCCACGCTGATGAACTTGATGGCGGGGATGCTCGCGCCAAGTCAGGGGACCGTCCACGTCTTTGACCAACCGGTTTGGGGGAACCCCAACCAGATGGGCCGCCTGGGCTACTGCGCCCAGTCGGATGCGTTCTACGAGAAGCTCACCGGCCTCGAGTTCGTTCAGTCGTTGCTCGAGGTACGCGGCTGGATGCGCTCCCGGGCCCGCGCCGCCGCGGAACACGCGATGACGCAGCTCGGCATGGCGCCGAACATGACCCGCAAAATCCAAGCATACAGCAAGGGCATGCGCCAACGCACCAAGGTCGCCCTCGCGATCGCGCACAATCCGGACATCCTGATTCTGGACGAACCCCTGAACGGGCTGGATGCCGTCGGGCGGCACGAGATGATCGAACTCGTGCGTCTCTTTGGCCAGGAGGGGCGAAACGTCATCATTTCGTCCCATGTTTTGCACGAAATCGAAGCCATGACGAACAACATCCTCATGATGAGCGGCGGGTATCTTCTCGCCGAAGGGGATGTTAAGGAAGTCCGCAGCGACCTTCAGGAACACCCGCACCAAGTGCTGGTCCGATGCACCGACCCGCGCAAGGCAGCCGTGTTCCTCCTGTCCCGCTCCGCCATTCAAAGTGTCCGCCTCCAGGAGGAAGATCATGCCCTCGTCGTCGAGACCCGCAACATCTCCGCTTTCTACAATGACCTCTCCGACCTCATCCTCGACGCCGGAATTGACGTCAGCCTCGTTACGGTCGCCGATGAAAACATCACCAGCATCTTCGATTACCTCAGCGGAGGAAGGAAATCCGACGGCGTTTGACGCGGCATTGCTCGGACGTCAACTGGGCGGAATGGTGCGTCTGGCGCTGACGCGCTATCGCCGCTCACGACACTTCTGGACGTCCCTGATCCTCGCGGCGGTGCCATTGATTGGCGCTTCGGTGTTCTCGCTCGTCTTCCTGTTGGGGAGCGGATTTGCATTCACGAATCCCCTGACGATCTCCGTCCCCTTGCTCGACCTCGAAATCGACGAGGCGCGTATGTCGGAAATCGTCAAGTCGTTCCAGTACATTTTCAAGGGTGCCTTCCTCCACTTCGGCGTCATCTTCGCCGCGCTTTCGTTTGCCAACTCCGTGATCCACGAGGAAAGGGCGGAGCAGACTCTGCACTATCTCTTCCTCCAGCCAACTCGGCGCTGGGTCATCGTCATTGGCAAGTACATCGCCTTCATGTTGATGGCGCTTCCTTGCTTCGTGATCTCTCTGGTTCTGGTTAAGTTCATCCTGCTGCTGCCATTCGGAGCGGGTGGATTGGGGGCGTTCTTCTCGGCGGAAAACATCTCGCTGACGCTCAAGGAAATCGCCGTCATGCTGCTCGCGATTTCGAGCTTCACCGCGCTCTTCCTCGGCCTGAGCAATCTCTTCAGGAACCCCATCGTGCCGCTGATGATCTACGGATGGGAGGCCGCAGTCAGTTTCCTCCCTGCCGTGCTTAAGCAGTTTTCGATCACGTACTATCTCAAGAGCATGCTCCCCGCAGGGAGCACCGGCTCGGGCAGCGCGATCGAGTTTATGGCCGAGGGCCCGAGCACGCTCCAGACCGTGCTCGTGCTGACGCTCCTACCTGTGGTCTGCGTCGGAATCACCTGCTGGCGTGCATCGCGCCAGGAGTGCCTGTACTCGGATTAGGCGCGCGCGGCGCAGGGCGCGCCCGCGAGTCCGTCCCTCGGGGAAAATCATCCCGAAGCCCGCAACCCGCTGGCGATGGCGTTTACGGAAAGCAGCACGGCCGGCAGCATCTCCTCCGCTGCGGAATCGTTCCCCGATGCGCGCAGTGCGCGCCAGTCGCGGAGCAGGCGAATCTGGTGCGCGTGCAGGCGGCGCAGCCCAGCATCGCGAAGGCGGATCGTCGCGAGCATGCGCGGGCGGCGCGTCTCGCGAGGCGCGGCAAAAATCTCATCGATCATCCCCCCGGCGAGCGCGTGCTCCCCCTGAATGATGTGGAGAAAGCGATCACGCACCTTCCTGTTCGTCACCAGCGAGGCGTAGTCCTTCATCAGGTCGGGCGCCGCGGATGCCAGACTCGTCTCCGCGTTGTAGAGCGCATTGCGCAGGAACGGCCAGCGCAGGCCTTCGCTTGCCAGAAGCGCAAACTCTCCGGGGTGGTCCTTCCTTAACCGCGAGAGCCCCGCACCGATTCCATACCAACCGGGGAGATAATGCCGCGCCTGATTCCAGGAAAACACCCACGGGATTGCGCGCAAATCATCGAGGGCCTTGCGTCCCGAGCGCCGTGACGGACGCGAGCCAATCGCTGCCCGCTCGAGCGCGTCGATCGGCGTGGCCTCGCTCCAATACTCGAGGAAGCCATCCTCCCTTACGAGCGACTGGTATGCGTCGCGGCTTGCTGCGGCGAGCAGTTCGGCCGCCTGAGCAAGGCGCGGATCTTCACCGGGCGCACGGCGATTTTCGAGCGCGCTCTTCGCGGCACCAGCCACAAGGAGTTCCAGATTGTATGTCGCCGTGCCGAGGTTTGCATACTTCTGCGCGATGGTTTCCCCCTGCTCCGTCACGCGAAGCGCACCCTTGAATGACGCCGCCGGGAGAGCCTCAAGGAACCGATGCGTCGGCCCTGCGCCACGGCTCGGCGTGCCTCCGCGACCGTGGAACACAAGGAGTTCGACCCCGCGTGCCGCCGCCGTCTGAGCCATCGCGTTTTGCGCGCGATGGATCGCCCACTGGCTGGCGAGAATTCCGCCATCCTTGTTGCTGTCGGAGTACCCCACCATCACCTGCTGCACGGGGGCGCCACCGCGCGCGGCGAGACTCGCCCTCGTCGCCGGATGATCGAGGAACGCGCCCAATGTCTTCGGTGCGTCGCGCAAATCGTCGAGCGTTTCAAACAGCGGCGCGACACCCATGCGGCACACGAGCACGCCGTCCTCGCCGATGCGGGCGAGTCCGCCCTCGCGCGCGATCAGATACACCGCCAGCAGGTCGGAGAGGCTGCGCGTCATGCTGACGATCAGCGAGCCCAGGCCCTCGCCGCCAAAACGATCCGCGTGGTCCGCGAGGACCTGATGGCACTCGACCGCTTCCTTCGCTTCCTTGCCGAGCCGCGCCCCTCGGGGGGCAAACGGGCGAGGCGAGCGGAGTTCCGCATCGAGGAACGCGACCCTCTTTTCCTCGCTCCACCCGGCAAAGTTCGAATCGGCGATTCCCGCAGCCTCCAGCAATTGGCCGATCGCACGATCATGGAATCCGCTGTTCTGGCGCACATCCATCGAGGCGAGATGCAGCCCGAATGAAATCGCCGCTCGTTCCGCCGGGCTCGCCTCGACGACGCCGAGTCTCCATGCGCCGATGTCACGGAGCGAACGGCGCAGGAGCGCGAAGTCAGCGGCGATTTCGTGCGAGCGCCAATATCCCGCCGGATCCCCAGTCGTGGTCGCCTCCAGACGCGCACGCATCAGCGCCGTGAACAATCGCCAGGGCTCGGGGCGTTCGTGCAGATAGGTCGGAACCTTGTCGCTGAACTGAGACATTCCCTCGATGGCGTCCAACAGATACTGCGGTGGCTCCTGCTGCGCCTGCGAGAGACTGAGGCTCTCAACCAGCGAATCGAGTTGGCGGTGGATGAGATTCAGCGCCTCCTCGTGCAAGCGCTCGAGCGCGCGCTTGGTCACTTCTGCCGTCACCATCGGGTGCCCATCGCGATCCCCGCCGACCCAGTTCCCGAATCGCGCCGTCGGCAGGCTCGTGGGTTCTTCGAGCAGGAGCGGGTCGAATCCGGCCGCCTTCCACGCCTGGCGCAGTCGCGTGTCGAGGCGGGGGAGTGCCTGCGGCACGACTTCCTTGAGATAGTGGAGGATGTTTTCGAACTCGGAGGAGACGTCGGGCTTGGATCGTAGAATTTCTCCCGTGCGCCACAACCGTTCGAGCGCGGCCTTCATGGCGCGTTCGATCTCGTGCCGCTCCGCCGGGGTCCACATCTGGTTCTCGAGTTCGAGCAAACGCACGAAGATGGCACGATGCAGATGCAGAATCGTCGGACGCTTCGCCTCGGTCGGATGAGCGGTAAAGACAGGCTCGACGACGATGGTAGGGAGTGCGGCGGCGATTTCCTCCGCGGAGCAACCCAGCTCGCGAAGCCCAGCCAGCGCGTGCGGCCACAGCCCGGGCTCGTGTCCCCGCGATGGGTCCCTCTCCTTCTCGCGCCGCTCGCGGCCGGCCGCGTTTTCCTCGACGAGGTTCATCAACTGGAACGCGACCGAGAGCGCGTGGATTTCGCGCAGTGGGTCGGACGTGCTCTTTGCGCCATCCCCCCAGGGCAACGCAGCCGCCACATCTGCATCGCCGCATTCAGTCAGCACCTCGCGAAACGCGGCGAGCATGCGCTCGAAATCGCCTCGGATTTTTGAGTGGACGTCAAATTCCTGGAGGGGCACTGGACAGACTCCGAGCGGGATGCCCACATTGAACCCGCAAACCTGCTCATCCGACAAGTCGAGATGGGCGCGGAGGAGGTGGTAGATCGGTTGCTTGCCATGCCGACGATTCAATCAGGGGACCGCGCCGCGGTGCTTCATCGTGCGGCGCGAGGTCTCCGTGGGTTGCCACGCTTTCGGGGCAATTCACGGGGAGTGGCGAGGGCGAGATCGGAAGTTTGCAGACAAACGGAAAATGAGTAACGACGAGCGTTCCCATGGCACCCCGCTTTGCCAAAGGAACGCTCGCCGTCAAAGAATGGAACCGATCCCGTGCTGCTCAACTGAACGGATTACTTCTTAGTCGAAGGTGCACTGTTGCCGCGTCCGCCGCCGGACGGATTGCCGGTTGTACTCGGACCGTTGGGGGGAGGCTGCGTGCCTTTGCCGCTGCTCATGGAGGGATCTCCTTTCGATAGGATTGGGCGGGGCACAGAAAGAGACCAACGACGAATCTGCGGGGTTTGAGGGAATTTGGCGCGAAGAAGAGCGCGTACCACCCATTGACCTCCCCGCCGCCGCGCATCATCGTTGCCAATCAAATCCCGATCCCTGCGTCGTGTGAGAGATGGCTGAAACCAACGGCTCCAACAATTCCGAGACACCGCTTCTCGAAATCAGCAACCTGAGGACTTACTTCCAAGGCGACGGTTTCGTGGCCAAGGCAGTCGATGGCGTCTCCTACGTCGTGCATCGCCGCCGGACACTCGGCGTCGTGGGTGAATCCGGATGCGGCAAGTCCGTCACCGCTCTGACGATTCTCCGTCTGATCCCGATGCCCCCCGGGCGGATCGAGACAGGGGAAATCTGGTTCAAGGACGAGGACCTCCTAAAGCTCTCGGATCGCGAGATGCGCCGCATCCGTGGCAACCAGATCTCGATGATTTTTCAGGAGCCGATGACGTCGTTGAACCCTGTGTTCACCGTCGGCGATCAAATCGGAGAGGTCTTTCGCGTTCACCAAGGGATGAGCAAGAAGCAGGCTTTGCAGGAAGCCGTGCGCATGCTCGAACTCGTGCGCATTCCCGCGGCGAACAAGCGCGTCCACGACTATCCCCACCAGCTCTCCGGCGGCATGCGCCAGCGCGTCATGATCGCCATGGCGCTGGCGTGCAATCCGGAGCTACTGATCGCAGACGAACCGACAACGGCACTCGACGTGACGGTGCAGGCACAGATTCTCGACCTGATGCAGAAGCTGAAAGAGGATTTCGGTTCTTCGATTCTCATGATCACCCACGACCTCGGCGTCATCGCGGAAATCAGCGATGAAGTCGCCGTCATGTACGCTGGCCAGGTCGTCGAGTTCGCCGAGACGGACAGCCTCTTCGAATCGCCGATGCATCCATACACGCTCGGGCTGCTTGCTTCGCGCCCCAAACTGAGCGACTCCATCACGAGCAAAAAGCTGAACCCGATCAAGGGTGCCGTGCCGAATCCCGCGCGCCACCCGAGCGGATGTCGCTTTCATCCGCGTTGTCCGTTCGCCACAGCGGAGTGCTCGAACGAGGACCCGCAGATGCGCGAGCTCAAGGCCGGGCATCTCGTGCGGTGCCACCACGCGGAGAAGATCCTCGAGGGCACCATGCCCCGGCACGAAGTCGAAATGCGTGGAGCAGGCTGACGCGCGCGGCAACCACTTGGGGACGCAGCTAGATCCATAGGCACGCATTTGGCCCCGTTCGAAACGGCGGGCCGCCTGCCCCCATTCGCACACCAACACCCGTTCGGAGTCCACCATGTCCCGCGTCGTCGGCATCGATCTCGGCACCACAAACAGTCTCGTCGCGATCGCGGAAGAGGGTGGGCCGCGCATCCTTACCGATGCGGAGGGGCGCACACTCCTGCCCTCCGTTGTTGCGGGGATCGGTCGCTCGGATCTGATCGTCGGCCAAGCCGCGCAGGAGCATCTCCTCACGTCGCCGCGCGATGTTGTTTACTCGGTGAAACGACTCATGGGGCGCGCGATGGAGGACGTGGCGGACTTGTTGCCGCGCCTCCCCTATCAGGTTCATGGCGAAGAAGGCGGCATCCTGCGCGTGAAACTCGGCCCGCGATGGATGACTGCATCTCAGGTGTCCGCCGAGATATTGCGCGCACTCAAGGACCGTGCGGAACACGCACTGCGCGCGACTGTATCCAGCGCCGTCGTCACCGTACCCGCCTATTTCAACGACGCGCAACGCCAGGCAACGCGCGACGCGGGGCGCATCGCCGGGCTGGATGTCCTCCGCATTGTCAACGAGCCCACGGCGGCGTGTCTCGCCTACGGATTGCAGGAGCGCCGCGAAGGAAACATCGCGGTCTATGACCTCGGCGGAGGCACGTTCGACATTTCGATTCTGCGCCTGAGCGATGGCATCTTCGAAGTGCTAGCAACGAACGGGGACACGCAACTTGGCGGGGATGACATCGACCGCCTTCTCGCAAATCACTTTGCCGAGCGCATCGCGGCGAAACACGGCAATCAGCTCCACACGCCGGAGCTCTTGCAACGGCTTCGCCTCGCGGCGGAGCAGGCCAAGATCGCGCTCAGCGACGCATCCACGACGCACGTCCCGATCACCCATGAGGGATGCATGCTGCTCGACATCGACTACACCCTCGCGGAGTTCGAAGCGCTGATTCGCCCGCTCGTGGCGCGCACGCTCGAGCCCTGCCGCGCAGCGCTTGAGGATGCGGACCTCATCCAGGAGGACATCGACGAAGTCGTCATGGTCGGCGGCACGACGCGCATCCCGCTCGTGCGGAAATTGGTGGGGGAGTACTTCGAACGCACGCCCCACACGGAACTGAATCCCGAGGAAGTTGTCGCGCTCGGCGCCGCCGTTCAGGGACGCATCCTCGCCGGTGAGGAGAAGTCGATCCTCCTCCTTGATGTCACGCCACTCTCGCTCGGTATCGAGGCCTACGGCGGCGTCATGCAGCGCATCATCCCGCGCAACACCACGATCCCCGCGTCGGTGACGGAACTATTCACCACGTTCGTCGATAGCCAAACGCACGTGGATGTGCACGTCCTTCAGGGCGAGCGCGACATCGCATCCGGGAATCGCAGTCTCGCGCGATTCAAGCTCGGGCCGCTGCCACCACTTCCGGCGGGCATGCATCGCATCGAGGTCACCTTCATGCTCGATGCCGACGGTGTGCTCGGAGTGCATGCGAAAGATCAGCGCACCGGCCGCGAGCACGCGATTCAGGTCAAGCCGACGTATGGCCTCACCGACAACGAGGTGGAGGAAATGTTGCTCGATGCCAAGGACGCATCGCGTAGCGACGCATCGGTCCGTCAGTTGGTGGAAGAACGCAACTATGCGACGATGGAACTCTCTGCGACGGAGAAAGGGATGCGCGAGGCAGGCGACCTGATCGACGAAATCGACGCGATCGTGATCGAGGAACAAATGACGCTGCTGAGGGAAGCGCTCCAAGGGGACGACCTTCTCGCCATGCGCGCGGCCCGCGACCGGCTCTCAGGCGCGACGCAACCCCTTGCTGTGGCGATGATGAATGCCGCACTCGTGCGCAGCCTGAAAGGCAAGAAGGCCTCGGAGGTCCTAGGCACTGACTCTGCCATCCCAGGTCTCACCCCCGCGCAGGTGAACCCGGACCATCAGAAGGTGATTCCAACCCAAGTTGAAGTCCGTGCGGAGGATGAAGGATGAATCTTTTGACTCACCCTTCATAATTCATCCCTGATTATCCTTCCACTCCTCAAACCATGCCATCTGGATGGCTTCGAGTTTGCCCTCGTTGGATTCTTCGCGTTTGCCAGTGAATCCTTCGAGTTCGAGCACCCAGTTGAGCAGATCAGTAAACCGCACCTGAAGCGGGTCGGTGTCCGGGCGGGAATCGTAGAGCGCGATTGCGACATCTTCGACGTCTGAAAAATCCATGGCGTGACCTCCGTTGAGTGTGTCGTGAATCAGAGTTCGCGCGGGGGCCAGTTTTCGATCCGCACCGTGACGTCGCCCATCACGCGGGACTGACAGCCCAAGCGCGAGTGCAGCGTCTGTGTCGAGCACAGCTTGTCGAGCGTGTCGATCTCGTCGTCCTCCTGCTCGGAGAGATTGTCGTCGGTGCCATCGAGCACGATGCAGTGGCAGGTCGAGCATGCGCACACGCCGCCGCAGGCGTGCTCGAGTCCGATGTCGAACTCCTCCGAAACTTCTAGGAGGCTCATCCCCTTCTCGGCTTCGACGGTCTTGTTCAGCGGCATGAATGTTACTTTAGGCATGTTGGCGTCCGGTTGTAACTCAGGATGTTGAGTCAAGTTTTCCACGCTCCCGGACGGAGAGCAACTGCGCATGTTGGGCAAAGTGTGGCGATCCCGGGTCAGTTTCCCTTGGGCTCTGTCTTAAACCGGAACAACTCATCCAGCCGCGCGCGCTCCGCCTCGACAGCTTCGGCCTGGGTCTTGCCGCGGTAGAACGCGGGTTCGAGTTGCGCCCGGACATACTCGTAAAAATCCAACGTATTCATGTCGCGCGGGAGGCCCCTCCAGTTCGGCGACGACTGGATTCGAGCGATCTCGGCGCGCCAGTCGAGGCCGGGAGTCTTCTCCAGATAGGCCAACGATAGCTTGCCGAATTCCTGCTTCAGCTTCTTGATCGCAGCGTTCCGATCTTCATCGCTGAGATCGGGAGGCAGTGCGTCGATGCGTTCCACAAGCCACCTCGGCGCAGAGACGTGCGGCCCGTATATCAACTCAGCCGGTGGAGGGGGTGCTGGTTCGATCCCGCGAGCCTCCAACATGCGCCAGGTATCCCCGCCAACGAAGTTGGAGAGTTGGCGAATGGCCGACGACCTTTGCAGGACTTTGGTCCCACGGTCAATATCCCCGCGCTCAAAGTATGTCCGCGCCATCAGTTCAAGTGACAGAGTGCTCTCTTCTGGAAAGTAGGGATCTTCAAAGAAGGCGCGGTCTCGCGATTGCTCAATCGTTCTGAATGAACCCATCACGAGGATCGCATCGCCGATGGAACCCTTGAGAACATCCGGGAATGCTTTCGTCACCGACCACAGGGCCGATTCGGTTTCGCCGCTCACGAATTCTTGTTCGGGCGTCTGAGAAATCGTCATGATCAGCGTGGCCGTGAGGTCGGTCACGGCACGGTTCACGTCCTCTATGAACGGATTCATGATCAGAACTGATTGAATCGCCAACAATGTCCCCCACCCCCCATCCGTAATCGATCCCTCCACGTTTCTAATGTCCTTGATCCTTGGTGGCAGCTTTGCTCTGACCCTTCGCAACCTCCACTGCTTGTATCGTTCGATCATCCACAGATCGAGCAACTCGCGGAACTCGTTCGTCTCGCCTGCCGCAAAGTCAGTTGATTTGGACGGGACAATCTCGAGCAACGTGCCGTCATAGGCGGATTCCTTGAAGACAACGCTTCGGCTGTCCGAGCTCACCTCACCGAAACCCTCGTCGATGTTGAAGACGTCCACTCCAGTCTTGGGGTCCCACAGGCGCGCCATCCCGCCAGATGCTGCAAGGATTCTGGTGTCGCCTGCGATGAATCGGACGTTCCCCATCGGGAAATCGGTTCTGGCCAACCGGGCGGTGTCCTTCCCTGTGCGCATGTCACGGACGACAGGAGGCCCGACCTCCGGACAGGCAACGAGCATCGTGCCATCCGAGGAAACCGCGATGTCCACGGGGAGGAAGTCGAACTTGTATTCCCCCTTGGGCTCGAGCGTCTCGTTGTCCGAGAAGAGCAGGCGATTGTCTGTGCCCCCCGTCACCAGCGCGTTCTGGCTCCGCATATTGTGGAACATCGTGAATCCCTCTGGTTGGGCGACGATGGTCTTTAGCTCGTTCCCGTTGGTGCAGTCGAGGAGCGAGAGACTCCCGTCTTCCCTCAGCAGCATCAGGCGCTGGCGGCTGCGCGAGAACACCAGACGAAGGATCCCCGGCGCTCCCTCTTCTCGTCTGTGCCGCCATAGCAGTTCCTCCTCCGGGCCCTCCAGCGACCAGAACGAGACTTCCCTGCCCTCGGGGCCCAGAATAGCCAGCCGCGCCGTCTCCGCATCGAGGGCGACGTTTACGATCGGTTCCTCGATGATAAACTTCGCGATCATGCGGCCCGTCTCGCGGTCCGACTTCTCAATGGTGAAGTCATCGCCGCGGATGCCGGGGAGGTAGATTGTCTTAAGGTCATCCGTCGTCGGCGCACCAAGGTAGAGCCGGTAATGGTATCCTCCGGTGAAAATGACTTCACCGGTGCTCGTGTCCCGCTGCTCAAAGTGATTCTCTCGAATCACGGCCGTGTACGCATCGCCTGCCCCGAAGGACGAGTCATTTCCGGGCAGGTTGGTTCCGACATATCTCGTCCCCAACGGCCGCAGAACCGTTCGATTGTCGCGGCGGACTCCCCAAAACGAATCCCCTGCAGGGGTCAACCTAACGCTCCTGAGGCCCTCCAGCGGAGTGTAGTTCATTTCAAGGGTACTGCCGAGAGAGGGAAACTCTTTCAGGAGAAGAGCCACCTCATTGTTGACCATGAGTTTCGTTTCATCGGCGCTCAGTTCCGGGCCACGCGCAACGGTGCCCAGAAAAGGCCCGTACCGCTTCGTGTCGAAGAGTGTTTCATTCCATGGATAGTAATCAAAGTATGCCCTCTTCTCAAGGTCCCAGACCTTGATGTGTGGCGAGTACTCCTTAAGGCAGAGTACGATCCAGGGTTTCGTTTCGCAGAACACGAAGGAATCCACGCTCTCGCGAAGGACCGAGAGGTCGCCCGAGTCCACCATGCCGTAACTCAGGGCGTGATTCTGATAGCCAAAGGCGAAGTACTTTCTGGACCTGTCCGACGTGCACTGAAACGGTTTGAATCCCCCCGTGACGGCTGACGAATGGTAGAGGACGAGTCCGCGTTGAGTCTCAAGATCGGTCCGGACAACCAAGTCCGAGGAGGCGACGACGATTGCTTTCTCTCCCCAGTAGATACCTTGGACAAATCGACCATGCGGCGTCAGGCTGATCGAGTTGGAGGTGCCGATATCGCGGATTTCGGCGTGTCCGGAGGAGTATCCAATCCCGAGCGAGAGGCCATCTGGCGAGAACTCCAGCGCAGTCACACCGACTCCCTCACGCGTCGCGACTTCGCCGATCCGGGCCCGGCTGGCAATGTCGACCACGCCAACTTTTCCCGCGCCGTCGTGGTACGCAATTCGCCCTTCATCGCGAGAGTAGACCACTACCGCTGGGTCCGGTCTCACGTCGGCAAGCTTGACCAATTCTTCCCCCGACTCCGCGCGAAGTAAGCAGTACCCTCGATCCGCCACATACCCCACGGCAAAGTTCTTGGTCGGTGACAGGCCGATGTACTCGAATGGACTGACCCACAGGTCATTCAGCGCGCGTGTCAGAACGAACTCCCATTCCCAGTAGCGCGAGGTCTCGGGGATGCGGAGAAGTTCCTCAATCGCCTCTTCACGCCTTCCCTGGCTGACGAGCGAGTCGGCAAGAAGGAGGATGGCGCGTTCCGATTCCTGCTGTGCCCTGAGGCGGGCCGCGGCCTCGGCGGCCTTTGCCGATTCGGTGAGGGCGAGCTGTCGCTTCGTTGCTTCACCCGCTTTCTGAAGTTGGAAAGTGAAGAACGCGCCACCCGTCAGGACGAGCAGCACGAGAACAACCGTCGCGACGGTGAGCTGAACCAGTCGGCGACGGCGAGCCGCCACGCGTACCTCGGCAGCCTCGACCTCGCGGAGAAACTGCGTGCGCGCATCGTTGCCCTGCAGGCGCTCTCCCTGTGCGCGCGCAAGTGTCAAATCTCCCGTCGAAAGTGCAAGTCGTGCGTACCCCTCCACCATCTTCTCGCGGATGGATGCGGCATCCGGGTTCCCCGGCCAGAGACGTTGCGCCTGACCCAATCGCCCCAGGGCATCGACAAACTCGGCGTAGGTACTGAGCGTGCCATCCCTCTGGATCTTGTCGGTGATCGCCGCAGATTCGCGCCGCCGTGAGGCACCGGTCAGGTAGTCCTGGATACGTTCGAAGAACCGCTTGGCGGTGGGGCGTTCTGCTGTGACCGGATTGAGTGCCGCCGCCGCGAGCGCGCACAGTTCCTCGGGTAGCTCGCGCCCTCCCCCTGCCTCTTCGAACGGGATGAAATGCCCGATGCTCGCGTTGCGAAATGCCTGATCGCTGGTTTCGCCGGGATGCGGTCGGAGCCCAGTAAGCAACTGATACAGGATGCCACCCAGCAGATAGACGTCGGTCCAGGGGCCGATGTTTCCCGAGTGCGACTCGGTCTGCTCCGGCGCCATGTAGGCAGGCGTCCCCGCCGGGTTGTCCGCCGACTCAACCGACGGGTAACGGATGCTCCCTTCTTCTCCCGCCTGATACTGCGGTTGGTCGCTGGCCATGCAGGCCAGCCCCCAATCCAGAAGTAGCACTTCGCCATATTCACCGACCATCACCTGCGACGGCTTCAGGTCGCGGTGGATGACACCCTTCGAGTGTGCGAAGGAAATCGCCTGCGCGAGTTGCGACAAGATTGGGATATGCTTGGCGAGGTGTTCTTCAGCGGAGAGTTCAGGAAAGTCACCCGCGAGCAAGAAGTTCCAGCCCGTCCCGCTAACCATCTTCATCGCGAGAAGGGGTGCGCCTGATTCGTCAAACCCGAGATCGTAGACGGGCACGATGTTCGGGTGATCCAAGAGCGCGGAGATTCGTGCCTCGGCCTCGAACATCCGCGCGATTGTCTGCGTCCCGTCGGAGTACGACCCGTCCGAGGACCGGTGCTTCCTCAGCCGCTTGACGGCGACCACGCGACCCAGCCGGCGCTGGATCGCCTCCCAGACCTCTCCCATGCCACCACGCCCGACCATGCGGATCATCTTGAAGCCAAGCGCCTCGGCTTGAGAGGCCTCGCCCGGCTTCAGGACACCCGTCTTGGAGGGCTGATTGACTTCGTCTGAGCTGGCAGGGGGGCGGTAAGCGATCGTCTCAATCAGCTCGTCGGGCCCTTCCCTCGGGCCCCGCCGGACGATGGTAGGGTTGTACGACGCCAACGGCTCCGCCGGCAGATCGGCGGGCGCTCCCCGGAACATTTGTGCGGGGGGGGGGGACTCGTCTTGGTCGGACACACTGCTAAAAACCCAATCGGACACCTTGCGCGCAAGGTCGTTCGAGGCGCAATTTTTGGCTTCTCAGGATTGAATGATGTCGGTCGTCGGGCGTATCGTTGGACGAGTGGGTTCAGGATATTGAACGGCTGGGGATTCGTTGGCTTGACCCCGGAGCCCCCCCCGGGCACCTTTCCCCACTCCCGCCTCAATCCTTTTCGGAGGGGGCAGGGTCTTTTGTACAACCGGCTGCACGAGGGCCCGACCTTCGCTGATTGACCGGTCAGTACCATTCGGAGACGTTGCCCAGCTTCCGCCCCGAGCGGCTGATCTCTGGGACCTCCCTACAATCTGAAGGAGTTTAGGACCTCATGAAGATGTCACTCAAGATCGCTGTGCTCTCTGCGACCGTTTTCGCGCTCGCTCCGATTTCCTCCGAAGCACGCGACCTAGCCGTCCCCGGCGCCACGCCGAAGAGCGCCGCAGCTATCTTCTCCATCAACGACACCCAGAGCATGTGGGCCGGCATTTCCCAGTCCCCGCTCAACGCGCCGATCACCGCGCTGTTCGCAAACCCCGCGTTGGCCAATGATCCGGGCTATGCCGAATTCCTCGCCGAGCGCGCCAAGGCCGAAGCAGCCCTCGGATACTCCATTACGGGGGCTTCGATCCTGGGCGAGGTCTTGAAGGGTTTTGACCTCTATGTCGTCCCTCCTGCCGAGGGATCCGACGAGCCCGGTTTCGTCATCGCCGCCTCCTTTGCTAACGAGGCGAATGTGACCAAGACCATGGACCACCTCCTTGCCCAGATGGCGGAGGAAACGGGCCAGACCGCGACCGAGTTCGACGTCAATGGCGCCAAGGTTAAAGCGTTCCCGGCTCAGAGCCTCTTCCTATCTGCGCGCGGCGCCGCACTCTTTACGGCAACCAATGAAGCAGCAATTCGCGAGACACTCACCGCGGATGGCAACGCAGACATCCTCCAGAGCGCAGACTACGCCGCCTCGATGAGCGGCCTCGCAAACATGCAGGGGCAGACGTGGTTCTACGGCGATGGCGCCAGCCTCGCAAACATCATTGAACTCGCCCCGGTGGGTTCGGAAATCACGCCCCTGGCCGGCGGGCTCAAGGGCACGGTGATCTCTGGCGTGGGTTCCTTCGCCGGCGACAAGATGCGCTTCACGACCTTCACCCCAGCCAGCAAGATGACCGAGACGGACAAGGCGGTCCTCGCCTCGACAACGACGACGCCGAATGGCGCGTCGCGCTTCCTTCCGGATTCGGGCTGGGTTTACTTCGCGATGCAGAATTTCAATTGGAAGACCCTCCTCGACGCAACGGTGGCAGACGCAGCCACCGCAGGCCCCGAAGCAGAGCAGGCCGTCCAGCTTCAGCGTGCGGTGCTTGAGCAAGGGAGCATGTCCATCGGCCTCTCCCTCGAGAATGACGTCCTCCCCGTCCTTGGCCCGGAGGTTTCTCTCGGCCTTGGAAAGGTCGTCCTCGACCTCATGGGTGGCGGTGCTCCGGATGCCGACCTCGTGATCGCGACCAAGGTCACCGACAACGCCAAGGCGACGGACTTGATGACGAAGCTCGAAGGTGCCCTCGTGGATGCGATGAAGGCTCAGTTTGAGAATCAGGGCGTCGCGCCTCCGGCCGATCTGGCCCTGTTCACGACTCAGGAGAACCCCGCGGGCAAGATGCGCATCTTCACGCCCCCGGCCGGTATGGAATCCCAGGTTCCGGTCGCGCCCGCCTACTCGATCACGAATGACGGCTACCTGGTGCTGGCCATGTCTGAGGGTGGGCTGAAGGACGCCCTGACCCGCGCCAATGGTGGGCAGAGCTTTGCCAACGGTGCCCTCGCTTCGAAGGTCGGCGCATTCAACCCCGCCGGCTCGTTCCAGAAGACGTTCATCGACCTCCCCAAGATCGTCGAGTTCGCCAGCCCGATGGCGATGATGTTCGCCGGCTCCGGCATGGACGAGATGCAGCGGAACATGATGGTAAACGCATTCGATATTACCAAGGCGATGGGCACGGCCTACTATGGCATCAGCGTCGAAGAGAGCGGACGCCGCTCTGACCTTCTCTTCGTCATGAAGTAACAGTCGGTGGCGGAATCGCCCCCTCGCTGGAAAGTACTCGCCGCGGCTCCCGTACTCGGGAGCCGCGGTTTTTTTTGAATCGGGCCTTTCGCCCGGCGCCCCGGAAACGACATCCTCCCCCCGCATACTCGAGCTCGAATCCAAGACTCTCCATGAACCGAAAACTAGGCACCTTCCTCGAAGCGATCAAGTTCTCCCACTCGGTCTTCGCGCTTCCCTTTGCACTGCTCGCGATGCTCCTTGCCGCGAATGGATGGCCCAGCTTCGGAAAAGTCTTCTGGATCGTCGTCGCCTGCGTCGCCGCGCGCACGGCGGCCATGTCTTTCAACCGTCTTGTCGACCGCGATGTGGATGCACGCAACCCGAGGACGAAGACTCGCGCGCTCGTCACGGGCGCACTCTCCCCGCAAGAGATGATGCTCGCGATGATCGGGAGTGCCATTCTCTTCGTCATCGCGGCGGGGATGTTGAACTATAAGTGCCTGATACTCTCCCCTTGGGCGTTGCTGATTCTCTTCGCGTACAGCTTCGCCAAGCGCGTCACCAACTACTCGCACTTCATCCTCGGGCTGGCATTGGCCATCGCGCCCATCGGGGGATGGATCGCGATCACGGGTTACTTCGCCGTGGTGCCGGTCGTCCTAGGATTTGGTGTGCTCTTCTGGGTTGCGGGATTCGACATCCTCTACGCGTGTCAGGACTACGACGTGGATCGGCGCGATCCGGGGCTGCATTCGATCCCCAAGATGCTCGGGCTGCGCAATGCCCTCATCTTCGCGAAGAAGGCCCACCTTGTGGCCTTCTTCGCGTTCCTCTTCGTTTGGCTCCTGAGCGATCTCGGCTGGCTCTTCCTGCTCGGCGTGCTCGGTGCGGGTACCCTCATGATCAAGCAGCATAGCCTTGTTTCGCCGCGCGATCTATCCCGCATCAACGCGGCATTCTTTACGATGAATGGCATCATCAGCGTTGGGCTCCTCCTGCTCGGCGCGCTCGACATCGCGCTGGCAAAGTGACCTCGCAATGAAGCTGCATCAGCTTCGGATCGAGAACTTCCGCCGGATCGGTTCGCTCGTGCTGGAACCACGTGCGGGGCTCACGCTGATCTCCGGCGCCAACGCGCAGGGGAAGACCTCAATCCTCGAAGCGATCTCGTACCTTTCGACGGGCCGCAGCTTTCGCACATCGCGCGATCGTGAGTGCCTGCCTCTCGATTCCGAGGAGGCGATCTGCGCCCGCGCGGAGGCGGGTTTCACCCGCGCCGACGTGCGTCATACGCTTGCCATCGCGATCGAGCGGAATCGCAAGACCGTCTGGCTCGACGACAAGCCCGTGCGTACCCTCTCGCAGTTGCTCGGTTCGCTCTGCACCGTCGTATTCACCCCGGATGACATCGAACTCCCTCGCGGCGCACCGGCATTGCGTCGCGCGTTTCTGGACCTGCTCGTGGCGCAAACTTCACCCGGCGCCGTAGTCGCCTTGACCGAGTACGACCGCGCCCTCCGCGAGCGGAATGCACTGTTGCGGTCGAGGAATCGGGCCACTCCCGGGGAGTTCGAAGCCTTCGAATCCCTCATGGCTACCCATGGCGCCGCGATAATGGACGCTCGCCGCGTCGCTGCCGCGGACCTCGTGCTCGCCGCCTCCCACCCGATGGACCGATTGGGGCAAGGTGGGGAGACCATCTCGATTTCCTACGAAGTGTCCGCGCCCATCGATGATGCCGAGCCGGAGGGTTCACTTCGCCGCATTTGGAAGGAGCAGCGACATGGTGACATCGAGGCGGGGACGACACGTTCCGGTCCCCATCGGGACGACATCGCCATCGCGCTCGCAGGCAAGGACGCCCGCCGCTACGCAAGCCAAGGCCAGTGCCGCAGCATCGCCCTCGTCCTTCGACTTGCCGAGGCGCGCCTGCTCGCCGACCGGTTGGGAGAGCCTCCCTTGCTTCTCCTCGACGACGTCCTGGGCGAGCTGGACGAAGGACGCACACGGCGGTTCCTCGCCGAAATCACCGGCGCCGGGATGCAGGCAATCTTGGCCGTAACGGACTCGGCAGCCATCGTGGCTGCGGGGTGTACCCCGGAATTGGCGCTGACTCTGGATGCAGGGCGACTTGCCCCGCTCGCTGGAAACCCGCAATGACTGGTCTTTGACAGTCGGCAGTCCAAAATCTGGCATTGTTGATGCAGGGCCATGGGTACTCTTCGAGCAGATTTTCGGAGGAACAGATGCAATCGAATCAGCCCGTGATCGCAGTTCAGGATCTCGTCGTTGACTATGGCAAGGGCGCGCAGAAACACCGCGCCGTGCACGACATCACTTTCAAGGTGGCACCCGGAGAGTGCGTCGGGTTCATCGGCGCCAACGGCGCAGGCAAGTCCACCACCATGAAAACGCTGATGGGATTTATCTTCCCGACCAGCGGCAAAGTGTCACTTTTTGGCCAGCCCTGCGGCACGGCGGAGAGCCGGCAACGGGTCGGGTATCTCCCCGAAGTCGCGCTCTACTATCCGTTTATGAAAGCCCGGGAGTTGCTCGAACTCTACGGCGGGCTCTCCGGGCTAAGTTCTTCCGAGTTGAAGAAGCGTATTCCAGCGACGCTCGAGAAGGTGGGACTCGGCGGGAAATCGGAAGTGCTTCTACGCCAGTTTTCCAAGGGCATGCAGCAGCGACTCGGCATCGCGCAATCGATCATCGCCGATCCGGAACTTCTCATCTTCGACGAGCTCTCAAGCGGGCTCGACCCCGTCGGGCGATTCGATCTGCGCGAGGTCATCCTCGACCTCAAGAAGCAAGGTCGCACGATCTTCTTCAGTTCGCATGAACTCTCCGAAGTTGAGACCCTGTGCGATCGAGTCATCATGATCCACCGTGGGCGCGTCGTGACGGAGGCCTCGGTCGTTGAGTTGATGAAGCCACTCAATGTCTTCGAGATACACTTTCGCGTTCCCGAAGGGGAACAGATCCCTGCCGAAGTCTCGCGGCACACGGTCGAGCACGACGGCGAGATATCCTCGGTGCGCATCCCCGACGCCGAGGCATACGCAGCGGCCATCTCCGCGCTCTCTCATGCGGGGATTCCTATTCAGGAAACTTCCTCTCAGATTCGCTCGCTCGAAGAATACTTCATCGACCTCGTTCGCAAGGATGAGGCGGAACGAAAGACGGGCTGATCGTCATGGGGTCGGCGCTGCTCATCGCCAAGAGTGTCCTGATCGAAGCCCTCCGCCGGCGTGAGATCTATGCGATCGTCCTTGTCTCGATACTGATCATCGGGGCGGTCATGACGGTGAACTTCTTCAACATCGAGGGACTGACCAAGTTCTATCGCGAGATCGCCCTCAAGGTCATGAGCGTCGCGACTTCCCTGACGGTGATCGTGCTCGCGGCTCGTCAACTCCCACGCGAGTTCGAGAATCGAACCATCTACCCACTGATGGCGAAACCGATCAGCCGCGCAGCGTTTCTCTTCGGGAAACTGCTGGGTGTGATGGCGGCAGGCCTGTTCTGCTTCGCGATCTTCATGTCGATTTATGTGCTGGGCGCACTCTACCTCAAGACCACGATCCCCATCCTTTTGTTCGTGCAGTATGTGTATCTCCAGATGTTGCAATTGCTCATTCTGGCGACACTCGCGTTTTGGCTCTCGATGCTCTTCAACCTTGATGCCGCCGTGACAATTTCCGCGCTCCTGTTCTTTGCGTCCGGAGTGCTCTCGTCCGCGATGTCCTACCTGTATGACTTCGTTGGGGAGGTCCAACAGATGGCACTCACCCTGCTGGCGTTCATCGTGCCGCAGTTCGTCATCCTCGACCTCTCTGGCAAGGCTGTCCACTCCTCGGCATGGCCCCCGCTCGAGATGGGGATCATCCTGAAGCTAACAGCCTACGCGCTGACGTTCGCGATCGTCTATTTCAGCTTCGCCATGTTCTGTTTCAGGAAGCGCGCACTATGAGTCACGCGCGCATCTCTTCGCTCACGGCGATCCACCTGATCGGCCGCGGAGTCCTGATCGAGACGATTCGGCGTAAGGAGTTCTACGTCCTTCTCGTCCTCATGATGGTGTTCGTGCTCGGCGCGCTCATCGCGTCGTTCGTCGGGATCAAACAGGCATCGGTGGCGACATTCCTTCTCAACCTCGGTGCGACCATGGCAGGGATCTGTGCGCACATTCTCACGGGACTGACGGCGGCTCGACAGATTCCCAACGAGATCGAATCGCGTACGCTGTATCCGCTCCTCGCCAAGCCTGTGGAACGCATCGAGTACCTACTCGGCAAGTGGGTCTCGACCGGTGCTGCGGGCTGCTTCGTCTGGGTCACGCTCTTCGCTCTCGCGTGGCTTGCTGTGCCGCGTCCCCCGGGGACTTACAGCATGCCTCTCCTGCTTCAGACACTTACACTTCAATGCGTGTCGCTCTACCTCCTATCGGCGATTGCCCTCTGGCTTTCGCTCCTTGCGCCGCAGGGAGTGAACATCGTGCTCCTGACGCTCCTCGTCGGCTTCGGAGGCAAGGCGGTCAATTTCTTCAACGCGAGATTCTCCGGGGATTCATTCTCGAGCGTCGTCGATTGGTTCCTGCGCTACATCCCCAGCTTCGGTGACTTGAACACGATCACTCGCTACACGGATGGGATCGGCCCCATGGCGGCGGGGGAGTTCCTCGGATTGGTACTGGCAGGAGTCGTCTTCGCCGCAGCAGCACTGATGGCTGCGTCTCACACACTCGAGCGCCGAGCGCTCTGATCAAGGAGGAGAACCCGTGTCCGAACAGACCCACATGACTCCTTCGACTCCGCTAGGTTCGCCCCTCCTCAAGGGCGCGATCGCGCTCCTCTTCCTTGCGAGTCCACTCGTGACACGAAACCTCGCTCCGAACACATACGAGGGAGGCTACTCCCGCGACTCCGCCCAAGTGGAGGAGCGCAACTCATCCGCATTTGCGATGATTCTCGGCGAGTTCCGCACGAGCATGGCCGACATGATGTTCATCAAGACGGAGCGCTACCTCCACAGCGGTGTGGGCTACGCCACGCACATCAATCTGGACCGCGTCGCGCAGACCGGAGAGATCGACGAGCCCCACGAGGATCATGAAGGGCACGATGACCACGACCCTCACCACGGCCACGATCATCGTCCGGAACTGGAGCCAGACGATCCGATGGCTGCTCCTTCCCTGAGGTTCACCGGTGAGATGGAGGCCCACCAGCAGATCGTGGCCGCGGGAGGGCTGGAAGCCATCGAGGACGACGCAGGGACCCCCACGATGATCCGGGATGCCGCAAACGACTTCCGAGGATTCATCGGTGATCTCGAAAGGGCCGTGCAACCGTATCAGGCTGCAGAAGACCAACACTTCCACACTGACGGAACGGAACTCCTCCCGTGGTATCGCCTCGCGACGCTGGCCGATCCGCACAATGTCCGATCGTACATGATCGGTGCCTGGTGGCTCTCGGGCATCCAGGGAGGCGAGAAGCATGAAGAAGCGATCGAATTCCTCGACGAGGGAATTCGCAACAATCCGCGCGCATTCCAACTCCCGATGATGAAGGGGACGATTCTGCACCGCATGGATCGGAGGGAAGAATCGCTAACGTCCTACATCGTGGCTGCCGAACTGGTCATGCAGGTACGCCCTCGCGATCCCAAGTCGGAACCGTGGTGGACCGAGTTCATGGAGGATGACGCCCTCGCGGCCGTTCGTCTAGCTGTCATCCAAGAACGCGAAGTCGGAGACTGGGACAAGGCGCTCGAATTGGGAAACCGATACAACGCCATATTCGAGGGTGGAGATCACATCCTCAATAACGTCATCGAGGAACTTCGATTCGCCCCGCGGCCGGATCCCAAGTAGGAAACTACTCCCCGGCGACGTCGTGCGCTGATTCGTTCCCTTCAGGAAACGGAAACGAAACATCGCGGAACGCTTCCCCCGCGACCTCAATCTGTGTGAGAACGACCGTGAATCGCGAGCGCCGGCGCAGGAACTCGGACGCTGCGGCGAACTGCGATGCGTCCCCTCGTTTCTCTCCAAGAGCTGGGTCATCCACTGCCCCGAGCACGAGTTGCCCCGTCGCATCATCTCCAGCTCGCGAAATCAAATGCAGCGAAATCGTCTCCTGAGCAAGGCGCACGCGTGTCGCCGCGTGCGAATCCACGACGTGCGCGGTCAGATCCCCCGACACGGCGTTGTGCACGAACTCGATGTGCGCGGCGTGGTCGCCGAGCTTCACCAGCGTCCCGCCGAGTCGCGCCTTGTGGGTCTGCGCGCGCGATTGATCGCCGCCCTCCCGCGAACAGGCCGCGGCAGAAAGCACCGCGCCAAACATCAAGGCCCACGCCAGAAATCTCCGCATCATCCGTTAGCTCTTACGAAACAGAAACTGGAAGTTGCCATCACGAAACCCGTCGTAACCGATGTGTTTCATCCCGCGCAAGATGCTGATGAATGGCCGACGCGCCCATCTCAGCTTCGGGTGCTCCATCCACAAGTATGACGCGCTAAGCCGATGCCATGCGATGAGACGCAGCCCCGTGTCGTCCTCCGCGAGTGCGCGAAAGTTGTCGAATGTGAACTTCTGAATGTGCGGACCGCGCTGACTACCGGCAAGGCGTGTCGCCAGACGGAACAGGCGGTCCTCCAGCGAACGATAATGAGGCACGGCGATGTAACACCACCCTCCGGGTTTGAGGACGCGATCGGCCTCGCGCAGGAAGGCGCGCGGTTCCGTCACATGCTCCAGGATGAACCCCATGATGACCGCGTCGCATGATGCATCCTCGATCGGAAATGCATCGAGCCGCCCCAACCTGAACTCGTCGATCCCGGGTTTCAGCCCCTCCTTCGTTTCAGGAGGGAACGCATCGAACGCGACAAATCTCGCGGGGTATTCCGCGTACTCGAATGGCCCCGGGCCGCAGCCGATATCCGCGACGACTTGATCGGCACCGAGATTCGCGTAGAGGAACTCCTTCAGGTTCGGATGCCCGACTTCTCCCTCCGGTGGAAAGGGGAGCGCGCGGTCCAGCGGGGGGCGCCACGCAGGATCGTGCTGATCCTGCCGAGGATCTGAAGGACGAGCCACCGTGCTAGAAGCGCTCGCGGTGCAGGCTGCGCTCCAGCGGCAGTCGCGTCTTGATCAGTTTCCCCTGCGCAGGATGCCCAAGCGCCACAAGCATGACGACGATGTGCGAACGCGGGATGTGCAGGGCTCGCTTCACGGCCACTTCGCCGAAACCCTCCATCGGGACGGTCGCGAGGTTCGCCGCCGTTGCCGCGAGCATGAACTGCATCGCGGAGAGCGCGACCTGCCGACTCAGCCAGAGACGCTTCTCCGCAGCGGGGACCGTCGGGACCTTCCCGAAGATCCGCGAAGCCGGGATGCCAAAGAGCGTCTTGGCGATTCCACCCAAGCCCAACGGCGCGCGGGAAAATCCGAGTGGGACGAATTTGCGAAGTTTCTTCTCGTACGCGTCGTTGATCGCGCCCGCCTCGCGATCCGATTTCAGCACGGCCTCGAAATTGTTCTCATAGACGCGCCGGTCTCCCGTGAACGCGACCACAATCGGCGCCTCCCGGATGTGCGACTGCTTCAGCGCGGCATGGTAGAGTTCCTCGCGCACCTCGGGGGAACGCGCGACGACGTAGTGCGTGGGTTGCAGGTTGTAGCCGCTCGGTGCCCAGTGCGCGATGTCGAGCAGGCGCATCAGCACCTCCTCAGGCACGGGATCCGGCAGGAAGTGCCGCACGGCGCGACGCCGCTTGGCGATGTCCTCAAAGATGTCCAGCTCGCTGCGTTCCATGCTCATGGATTGGTCTTGGGGGGTGGCACGCCGAGCATGTTGCCGATTCCAGAAATCGCCAGCGTCTTGAGCATCGGCTCGGAGAGTCCCTCCAGCGTAAGCGTGATCGCTTCCCGCTGACTGACCATGTGCATCCGCACGAGCAACCCGAGCATCATCGATCCGAGGAGCGTGACACGTTCGAAGTTCACGCGGATCTCTTCGACACCTTCCGAACGCATCGTGCCCATCGAATCGATACAGACACGCAGTTGTCCGATGGGATCATCCAGCAGGAGGAGGCGCCGAACAGCGGTTGGTTGTGCACTCATGATTCGCTCCTCGCGTGGTCTCATTCCGTCCTGAGTCCGTCAGGTGCCGAACAGATCGAGCATGTCGCCCATGACCTCTCGCACCGTCTTCGGTTTACGATGCTTCGAACACCACGCGCGAATCAAGCCCCCAAGGTGCGCATTCTCCCAAGCCATTGCCGCCTCGAACCAAGGATAGCGGCGCTCGAGAGCGCGGAACTCGCGCGTGTGGTGGTGCATTCGTCCCGTGCATCCCACTCCCGAGGGAATCGCGATGTGGGCCATTTCGTGATGGATCACACTGTCTATGTAGAACCCCGGGACTTTGGGATCATCCAGCATCGGATGGATGTTGATGGTCCTTCGTGCCGAATTCCATGTCCCTAGCGTCACCTTGGACATGGTGCGGCGCCGGGGGGCGGGCGGCTTGCTCCAACGAATATGATACTCGAGTTTCCCTTCGAAACAAAGCTCGTTGATCCGCACAGCACGGGCTTCCAGATCGTGGTGATGAGGACCCGTGTCCTTGGGCAATGCGGCCGGCGCTGGTGCGAGCTGTCCCCGCTGGTTCGCGATGAAGATACGCACGGCCTGCCGACTTGCCGGGGTGGGGCCCGTGATGAAATCCACCAGATGACGGCGAAGCGCGTCATCCGCCGTCAGGAAGACGCGATGCATGCTGACGCGCAGTCCGGGACCGGGGCGTTCAGGGGAAACGCTCAGGAGGTTGTGGGCGTTGTCGTTGATCTTGAGCCGGATCGGGCGCCCCGTGGCTTCGGAGAGAAATCGTCGCATGTCCTCGGCGTACATCATGGCTTCACTCGGCATGCGGATTCGGAGCGGATCTCGGAACAGGCGGCAAACTTCCTACCCCTTGTATGTGAAAAGTCTCGGTCATCTCGGTGAGACCGACAAGCCTCAACCGCCAGGATACCGCCGAGACAGGACGATTCCGTTCCTAGGCTGGACGAGCGGTTAGGAGCTTGAGTGCCCTGCGCGGCCTCGCGGTCAGCGCCGCTTGGATTTCGGGTAGGTATCGTCTCTTCGGACCCTTCGGAAGCAGCGTGTC
>Ga0268299_1001511_pt1 | contig 39763 bp, 33 predicted proteins | sample NOBtaG_FD_193484 | JGI IMG/M metagenome (GOLD analysis project Ga0268299, IMG submission 193484) | Activated sludge microbial communities from bioreactor in Nijmegen, Gelderland, Netherland - NOB reactor | ecosystem: Engineered > Bioreactor > Aerobic > Activated sludge | place: Netherlands... | reverse complement strand
GTACAAAGCGGTACTCAAACTCCTTGGCCTTGCGTTTCGCGCTCACGAAGATTGTCCCGGCCTCGTCAGAGCCCTCGCCGGGCGATACCACGACCAGTGTCATCTGCGGAAAGGTGAAGGCGGTGTAACCTTCGTGCCAGTAGAGTTCTAACTGCTCCAGGACGGTCGCCTGAATGTCCTGGGCTTCTTTGCGACTGGGTATCGTCTGATAGTTCTTCGCGTTGGGCACTCCTTCCACGCTCCATCCACTTTCCGGGGCGACCATTCCGCCGTACCGGTCTCCCGTCTCATCGACAAAGGCCGCGACTTCAAACGCCACCAACGTCCATTCGGTCGGTGTCAGGGCTTCGAGGTTCGTTTGCAGGAACGTGAGAACCCACCCGACGGCGCCATCCGGCATCGTGCGAATGCGCTCGATGGCTTTCTGGTACTCCTGTTGGAAGTCTTGCTCAGCTTTCCCCTGTGCGCTCATGCCTTCTGCTCCTTTTTCATGCCGAACCCTCTCAATTTTCCTGATCCCAACACCACTGAAAAAAGTGTCGTGCTGAAGGGCCGTCGCCACCTGAATTTGTTTGGCAAGTGTACCTCCTCACTGCTAATGGCTGTCAAGAATCATCACGCGTAAAAATAAATAAGCGTGACTCTTCACAACCATTGTTTCAAGGAGGTGTCCGATGGTCAGTACAAAATTAATCACCATTCGAGAGGCAGCCAATCGGTTAGGGCTCAAGGAAAGCACAATCAGGAAATACATCCTGAAACGGCAGATCGCTTATGTGAAGCCTTCGGTCCGCGCCGTACGGATTCCCATTGAGGAACTGGAACGGATTCTGGCTGCCGGCCTGAGGCCGGTGATTTCCCAGGCGGAAGGTGCCCGATGAGCCGCTGGAAGGAGTTCCGGCGGGAACCAGTCGCCGGGGAATGGTACCAGGAAGCAGAAACGGGGCTATCACCGTGTCCGGTCCTTGCTCTGGTTTTGGGAATGCCACCAGTTCCAAGTACTCTGGGTGACCCTCTCTACGGCAGAAGGCGGGGATGCGGAGAAGCTCACCTATCACCACAAACAACTGCGCCAACGCATCGAACGCCAGCTGGGTTTTCAGGGATTGGAGTACTACCAGGTCCGGACGGAAGAAGGGCATGGCGTGCTCCATATCTTCTGGGCCTGGCGGGTGCCGGACGGGGAACGGGCTCGCCGGTTCTGGATCTCGCAGGAATGGCTCTCGTCACAGTGGCAAGCCCTGCATGGGGCTCCGGTCGTCTGGATCAAGGCCTATCAGCCCAGTCATCGTTCCCGGAATCGTCTCAGCCGCTATGTCATTAGCCAGTACGTTCAGGATCAATGCGGCTACGTGAATATGTGCTGGTCCTGGAAACGGTCCCTCGGCTTTCCCATCAGCCGACTGTGGGAGGAGATGCGGCATCAATGGTCCACCAGGAATGCATATCGTCGGATCAGAGGCGAGATCGAAATCCCGAGGGTCGTTTTCATCAAGACCTGGGAGGATCTGCTCTCTGGCCACCCGATTTGGTTCAGCGGCACTATTCTGCAACTGGTGCTGGGGAAGGGGCTTGTCTATCAGGAGGTCTAACATGATTTGGCATCGATGCACCCTGAAGCAGCCAAGCCTGTTTGGTCCAATCTGTTGCGGACGGGAAGCGACCACGTATGATCGTGCGCGCAAAGCCTGGCTCTGTCCTGAGCATACGAAGGAATGGCTCTGTGAGTTCTGCCAATTCGAACGGGCGTGGGTGCGGTTTTGTTATCCGGAGAAGGATGTGACATGCGAAATCTGGCTCTGTGTGGAGTGTGCCGGACTTACGGGGCGCCGGTGAGACACTCTAATCCATTTCTCCCTGTCACCCGTCCACTATCCTTTACGGGTGAGAGGGAACAATGCTCCTTCATTACAAGGCGGCGATGCGGAAGCTTGGCCGCAGCTCTTGCGATGTTGCTTACAAACGGACAGAAGAGAAAAGGGATGCTGAAACCATGGGGAGATGGGTCACGCGAAGATTCCGCCCAACGAGGCCGCCCGGCCGTTCCGGACCACTGGACCGGACGGCCGGGGGGATCGGGGGCGCAGCCCCCGCTTCACTTGATTCATATGGTCAAAGTAGAAAGACTCTATCCTGTTCCTGAAATTCAGAATACTATTTCTGGCGGTCATTGGTTGTGCCGGCAGCAATAGTTTGATGCATGAATCCATGAAAAAAATGGGGAAGGAATCAAAAGTTCCAGGTGGGCACAATAGTTTAATGCTCATAATTCAGATGATTTAAGAGATCTTTGGACCTCGATTGGTCGAAGGTTAAAACGCGCTGCACGCGAAAAATGATCATCGTCATTTATCTAACTTCCAGGAGGGAATGTGGAACCAATCTTGATAAATAACGGCAAAAGTCCCAACGAACCACACAACGCGAGACTTGATTTTTGGCTTCCGGTCGATTCTCCGTATGGTAACTTTCAGCTCAAATTATTTAAGCTGTCGCAACGCATTGACGAGGCAAATCGTAGGGTAGGGGAGAGCTGGATATTTTGGGAACATTCAAGAATCCAGGAAATAACTAATGCCTACGAACGCCATATTTATGCCAGCGAACAAGCTGTCTATCTTTTGAGGCGGGCCGCCGATGAGATTATTGCATTGATATGGTGCCTGGCAGAGTGGGAAAGAAAACAGTCCTATCCCCAGGTGATCAAAATAGACTGCATCGGTGCTGTCCTCAAACAGCGTCAAGAAGAACAACCACCACCTTGCAGGACACACATTCAGCTTCTGACTGCATTAAACGAGGTGTCGAACGCCTTCAAACACTCTTTTGTGCAGTCTGATATTACCTTGGTCGGTAGGGATGAGCCGTGTGTTCACGCTCTAAGTTTGGCTTACAATAGACTGGATTCGGGCGTCAGATTCCACAGCTTCTCGCTTACGTGGATTGCAAAGTCTTTTACAGGTTTTTACGAAGAAGCGATGAATTGGCTTAGAGCGTTTTCGGAGAGGCATCGCCCTCAGCCGTCATCATAGGAGTTCAAGCTAAGCCATGGGGACAATACGGTCTCCGATTAGAGCCCCGTAACCGTACCTTACGTGCGGAGAGTTTCGCTGATCAGTTGGGAATTCGACTATTTGAATAGGAAATCCTGTGAATGAGGTCACACGACGGGCACAGAGAAAAACCATCATCATTTCGATCGTCTGGACAATGTTTTGGAGTATTTGTGTGAAAAACGCCCTAATGGGTACTTTAGTTATGGGCGTTTTAGAATGAATAATTTCCAGCATGGGTGGGAGCAGGACGTTTTGGGGATCGACGCTGAAATCTGCGACGACCAATTTCTGCTCTGGCCTGGGATGCTCCACGCAATTCCGGGCGTTGCGGATTAATTGGAGAAACGGAACCGTTTGCTCCAAGAATTGTGGAAAATTATCGATGCCTTGTGGCTCTCCATCGATCTTCTTTTTCAGGCCGTCCCATCCACCGGAACCGATGTCCGGATAGAACATTTTTACGATTCTGAAGAGTTCTCGTAGCGAATGATCTGATCTCTGCATAAATTCGTTGCATCGTGATTCGATATTCCCAATTGCTGGGACAACAATCGAGCGGTCTATATGGATCTTAGGATCGAGTGACTTTATTGCGAGATCTTCGGCTTCGCAATATTTCTCCACCAATTGATGAGCTCCTGCTAGATCTTCAGCAATTTCGAGCACTAGGCCGAATGCTTCAGCACCGTCAATATTGCCTGGAGAGCAGGAGCTTGAGAAGAGACGATGCGCTGTCAACACAACTGCGCCTACCCAAGGATCCTGCCCTCCATAGGGAAGAACCTTTTGAATAGTGTTAGGTGCATTAATGTTCGTTCTTTCGGGGTCTACTTGGTCTGCTAGTTTGATCTCGTAGATTCCCTTGGCTTTCACCACCAATAGCCGGTCTCCGAACGAAATCATCTCTAATGTTGGGGAATCATCATCAGGCGATTTTATCTCTAGAGAAAGTGCTCCGTCCCGCAATTTATCGATCGGTCTTTTGTTGTCAGATGGAGTACTCACCAGGACCTCTGGTAAATATGTCGCGATTTCATCCAAATCTTATAAATCTTACCGGTACAAACTGTATCATTATCCGGGAATAAAATAACTGTTGAACGAACTCGCCGGCACTTTTCATTATTTCTCAACGCTCTCTGTAACCGCTCCGCGGTTTGTTATGCATATGGATGCCAAAAAACGGAGAACGATTACAAAAAAATGCCTCCTTCCCAAGGCCCGGAATTAATCTGCATTTATTGCAGTGCGACAAATTTACTCCCTACGAGAGATCATGTCCCACCGAAATGTCTTTTTCCTAAGCCCAGACCACTGAACCTCGTAACGGTGCCAGCCTGCCCCAGCTGCAATCAGTCATTTAAGCTAGATGACGAATATTTTGGCCTCATGGTCGCGGGTGAGGCCGCATATAGGGACCCTGTCGCAACAAGAATTTGGACGGAACGGGTGATGCCTAACACAGGGGGTGGACTACGCAGACTTGTACTTAGTCAAGCTCGACTATGTGAGGTTAAGACACCGGGAGGCCTCTATGTTGGAAGGGCGGCGCAAATCGGTTTTAACTCGCATAGGATACGCCGGGTTGTCGAACGCATAGCGGTAGGCCTCATGTGGCATCATTACCGACAAAGATTGATCCCAGAAGCGATAGTAGAGACGCACTATAGACCCGATCTCACCCCTCTCAGTGAAATTCTAATGTCTTCAAGCTTAGCGAACATGGGCGACACCATTTTCAGATACCGCTATTGTAGAGCGTGGGACGCCCCAGACTCCTCCATGTGGGGATTTCAGTTCTACGGCAAGGCCCATTTTATTGTAACTATCCAGGGGCCGCGGCCGAATCCCTCAGAGGTTGACGACGCCTCAGAAATCACTCCCGGTTTCACTCCCGGTTGACTCCCGGTTTTGCTCCCAACTCTCAATCTTTCTCAATCACATTCCTTCACCACCCTAATCGAATTTTCCTATTGTTCTACGCCAGTTTGATAGCTATCCTTCACACTTTATCGCGCTCGGTGTTAGGTGACTTAAGAGGGTCTTCTAAGCTGAGGGTCGCTGGTTCGATTCCAGCCGGGCGCACCACCTCCTCGACGCGTTCCTGACATGACGCTCTTGTCGCGGTATCGAACAGTCCTGATTGTGCTCTGTGGCATCGTCGCACTCTATGCGCTGCTCGGTTTTGTCGTCGCGCCCTATGCCGTCAAGACCTACGCGATTCCTGCCTTGGCCGAACGACTTCGGCACCCTGTCGTGCTCGGTGACGTCCGGATCAATCCGTTTACCTTTTCGGTGACGCTGACGGCCTTCGAGGTTCGAGAGCCGGATCAGACGCCCATGCTGGGGTTCGAGGAACTCTTCGTGGATTTCGAAGGGACCTCGTTGGTGCGGTCGGCCTATCTGTTCGACGAAATCCGATTGACCCTCCCCTTCGGCCTTGTCCACATCCGGGCCGACGGCACGTTGAATCTGCTTGGGCTGGTGCCACCGGCTTCTGACTCACCGGCCGATCCTCCCCCGCCAGCCGATGTTAAGGCGGAGAAGGCCCCTGTGCCGCCGGTCGAAATCCGCCTTCTGAGCATCCGGCAGGGGGTCATCGAGTACCGGGACGATTCGAAGCGCAAGCCGGTGACGATCGATGTGGTGCCGATTGAGATCACGCTGCGCAATTTCGGTACCCGGCGCGGGGGTGAAAACGCCTATGCCTTCTCGGCCGAGTTCGGTGAGGGGGAAACGCTGGCCTGGGAAGGAACGGTCCACCTCGATCCGCTGGAATCCGACGGCCATGTCTCTTTGTCAAACGTCAAACTCAACACGTTCTGGCCGAGCCTGCGCGATCGATTTCGATTCGACATTCTAAGCGGGGCCGTCCTCGTCGATGCCCGGTATCACTTTGATACATCGGTTGCTCCCGTCAATCTGCAGGTGAACGAGGGAAAATTCGTCCTGTCCGATTTCCGGCTGTCTGCAGCGGGGGATCGTGATCCGGTCATTTCGGTGCCGGCGCTGGCGTTCGAGGGCATTCGCATGGACCTTCATAAGCGGGAGGCGGGTGTCGAGACGATCGCCCTGAGCGGTACGGAGATCCGTGCCTGGCTTGCCGAGGACGGCGTCGTGAATTTGAAACCACTCTTTACTCCGGTGGCGTCTTCCCCTGAGGTCCCGGTTGAGCCGCAGCGGCCTGCGGCGGATCCCGGGCAGCCCTGGTCGGTGGATGTGCAGGCGATTGAGGTGAGCAAGGCGCAGGTGGCGTTCGAAGATCGGAGTCTGAAGACGCCGGCGCAGGTGGCAATCGATGACCTGCATGTGACGGTGAACGGGCTTCATGTGCCGTTGAAGGGCTCGTGGCCGGTGGTAGCCGGTTTTCGGCTCAATCAACAGGGCACCGTTGAGAGCAACGGCACTCTGCAACTGGATCCCCTGCACGCTGCGCTCACCCTCAAATTGGCGCATATCGGTCTGCGGCCCTTTCAGCCCTATCTCGACCGCAGCATGCAGGTAGAAATCAGAGACGGCGAATTGGAGTTGGACGGGGAACTGGTGTATCGCAGTCAGCATGACCCGGAACCGATGATCCGGTATACGGGACGGCTGGGGCTGAATAATCTGCATGTGGCCGACGGAGTGTCTGCCCAGGAGTTCCTTGGCTGGACGGCACTGGGGCTGAACAAGGTCTCGCTGGAGGTGGCCCCGACAAAAGTGAAGATCGGGGAGATTGCATGGCGCGATCCGGCGATCCGGTTTGTGACGGCCAAAGACGGAACCACGAATCTTTCGCGCGTCATGAAGGCTCCTGCTGGAGGTGCTGCACAGCCGCCGGTATCGAAGCCGGTTGAGGCGACGGCCCCCAAGAAGGCGACGCCCCCGATCCCCATCGATGTGAATGTCGTCCAATTGTCAAAATTGTCGGCCATGTTCATCGACGAGTCGATCGAACCGGTTGTCACAACCGGAATTCAAGACCTGAGCGGCACGATCAAGGGCCTGTCTTCGAAGCAGATTGCAAAGGCGGAGGTAGCGTTGACCGGGACCGTCGACGAAGTGGCACCGCTCAAGATTCAAGGGCAGATCAATCCCCTCAGCGAGGATACGTATACGCACCTGACGTTCCTGTTCAAGGGCGTCGATCTGACGGCCGTGTCGCCCTACGCGGGCAAGTATGTCGGCTATCCGATCACCAAGGGCAAGCTCTCTCTCGATCTTATGTATCAGGTGTCGAAGCAGCAACTGGTAGGGGAGAACAAGGTCCTGCTCGATCAGCTGACCTTCGGGGAGAAAACCGACAGTCCGGATGCCACGAGCCTGCCGGTTCGGCTGGCCGTGGGATTGTTGAAGGACCGCCGGGGGCGGATTGATATCGATATGCCGGTACGCGGTGATTTGAACGAACCGGATTTTCGCTACGGCCGGGTGGTGTTGAATGCGTTGGTCAATCTGATCACCAAAGTGGCGACCTCGCCATTTTCGGCACTGGGAGGCCTTGCCGGCGGCGGCGGTGAAGACTTGCAGTTCATCGACTTCATGGCCGGCAGCGAGGTGTTGGAGAGTGCAGAACAGCGAAAGATCGAGTCGATTGCCAAGGCACTCCAGGAACGACCGGCGTTGCGGGTGGATGTGGCGGGTGCGGCCGATCCTGCGCGAGACCGCGAAGCCCTGGCCTTGCAGAAAATTGGGGCCGAGGTGCAGCGACGGTTTACTCAGGGGGGAACTAAAAATCTGCAGGCTGTGCCCTCGTCCTCGCGGGAGTTTGAACTTCTGAGCGATCTCTATGCGGAAAAGTTGGGAAAGCAACCAATGAAGCGTGAAGAGCTCCCGGGGGGGAAATTCGTCGAACGGGTGTTGACGGCCGACGAACTGCGACAGCAGCTTTCTCCGGCGATGACGGTTGAGGAATCAGAATTGCGCCAGTTGGGGCAGGGACGCGCCAGGGCCATTCGTGAACATCTGATTGAACAGGGCGGGTTGCCAGAAGATCGCGTCTTCCTGATGGACGCGGAGCTGGCGCCTTCAGAGGGAAAACAGGTCAGGGTCAGGCTGAATTTGACGGGAGGTTGAGCGGTCCGGGCAGGGTCAGGGCTTGGGCTGATAGCGCATTCGCGTCCCGTGCAGCAGTGAGAGCTCGATTTCACTCGCGCTCAATTCAATCGGGAAATAGGCCCCGGAAATCTTGGCGGCATTGATGCTGGCTCCTTCGAGCTTTGCGTTGCGGAAGTCGATACCTCGAAGATCGGCTTGCCGAAAGTAACACTCGCTGAAGTCCAATCCATCCGTCTCCAGCCCACGCAAGTCGAGGCCCCGCAAATCGCAGCGGGTCAGATCGACCGGCTCTCCTCCCGCCCGTTTGACGTTGAACTCCTTGATGCATCCCTCGCGAAGCAAACGGTACATGGGATCATTGGAGATCCGGAGTCCGATGGCGGGTGGTTTGGTGTTCTCCATGCGCTCCTCCTGTGGCACCTGAGGTTCTTATCGGATACATGAGTGAAAACTTGAGAGGAGGCAGGCGGTTTCTCGCGGCACCGGTGGTGCGGCATTCTTCGCAAGCTTCCGCTTGCGCCGGACTGACGAGAAACGGTACTCTAACCCTGTCTTTCTGCTCTCTTACGCAGTGCCATCACCAGGTCGGACCTGACATCGAAGGAGGAAATTATGGGACTACGATTGGGCGACGATGCCCCAAACTTTACAGCTGAGACGACGGAAGGAACGATCAACTTTCATGAGTGGCTAGGCGGCGGGTGGGGGATTCTGTTTTCACATCCGAAGGATTATACCCCCGTCTGCACGACGGAATTGGGATATATGGCGAGGATCAAAGGGGAGTTTGATAAGCGTGGCGTGAAGATTCTCGCTATCAGCGTGGACCCCTTGGATTCGCATCGCGGCTGGACCAAGGACATCAACGAAACCCAGAATTGTACGGTCAGTTACCCGATCATTGCCGACCCGGAGAAGAAGGTCGCCGATCTGTATGATATGATCCACCCGAACTCGCTGGATAGCATGACCGTGCGATCGGTCTTCGTGATCGGGCCGGACAAGAAGATCAAGTTGATGCTGACCTACCCGGCTTCCTGCGGGAGAAATTTCGACGAATTGCTGCGCGTGGTGGATTCTCTGCAGCTGACGGCGAAATACAAGGTGGCGACCCCGGTGAACTGGAAGGACGGGCAGGATTGCATCATCACGCCGGCGGTGAACGATGCCGAAGCCAAGACGCTGTTTCCGAAGGGATTCAAAGCGATCAAGCCCTATCTTCGGCTGACTCCGCAGCCCAACAAGTAGCGCGAGATTCGACGGCGGTCGAGATGAGAGGAGCCGGCCAAGAGGTCGGCTCCTCTTTTCGTTTGAGTAAGAGCCGTCATCTGCGGGACATTCATCCACCGATTGAGTAGTTCCCCCCTTGCCGCCTGGTTCTCTATCCAGTCCCCGTCAATCCACAACGCGTGGATCTGTGGACATTGTCTGCGTTGTAAGGGGGGCGAGCGCGATGCGGAATAGCGCAGCCGGGTCGCGCAGCCTGACGCGCGATACCGGTGGCGGGGCAAGAGAGCCATTGCCTGAGGAATGGATGTGTGGAAGCACAAGGGGGAGTCAGCTTCAGGCTGACTCCCCCTTGTGCGTTACAAAGTTGCTAACGCGCGGCTATTCAGGAAGGAGAGACTTTCGTCGCGCCCATACCAGGACAGCCAAGCCACTTCCGAGGAGAAGGACGGCAGCCGGGGCCGGGACGGCTTGCGGCTCGCCGTAGATGAAATCATCCATGGCGACAAAGTCGAATCCATCCAACGCCGAGAGGGCGGCGTTTCCGGCCGTGATCCTGACGCGGTTAATGATGGCCTGTTCCAAAGAGACGCCTAAAAAGGACAGGCTGGTCACGCCAGGTGTATTGAGAACAGTTTGTTTGCCCAGGCTGTTGTTGTGAAAATCAAAAAACTCAATCGTGGTAGGACCAGCCAAATCGACGTCGGTGAAGACCGAGCCGAACCCGCGGACGGCTCCGGGTTGATTGGTGCCGGGCACAAAAAACCTTACATCGACGATGTTGCTGTCGATGGCCGTGAAGAGTTTCTGGGAACTGAACACGGAAAAGCTGGTTGGAAAAGAGGGATTGATGCTGCCGAAGCGAACCGGCGTGGCCGAACCAGAGTTTGCACTGACCCTGAATGCGGATCCAGGCGTTTCGAATACGGCGCCACGAGCCGAATTGGAATTGAAGAAGTTCCCCGGCAGATTGTTCGGGTCGGAGAATCCGGCAGGTACCCCGTCCCAATTGATTTCCCGGCGACCGCTTGTGAACGAGCCGCCCACACCGTTGTTCGCTCCCAGGTCGTTTCTGAAGCCATCGACGGAACCTTGAATCGAAGCGGCGTTAGGGCCGGAGGACGAATAGACGGCGATAGCTAAGGCCGAAAGCGGCGCCGACAAGAGAATGCCGGTGGCCAGCAATGGGGTTAGCAATCGTGTGATGAGCATAGTGCATCTCCTCTGTAAGGTGAGCTCATAAGTAGGCCCCACATGTAGTGCAAGTACGCAAGGATGTCAACACGTTGCGTGCGATTTTTTTGTTATTTACAACAAAATACTAATAAGTACTACAAGTCACGGTTTTGCATGCTTCATGAATGCACACGTGTCGCACATCGATCCATGAGATGTACGGAAAACCATACAGTCATATGCGGGTGGAGGCGCGTAACTATTTGGGAGGTGCGGATGGGTGGAGGCGCGTGAAGTCTTACACGAGGAGGAGGCCCGCTTGGCGGATCGACTGCCAGGCGGCGCTTCTGCTGAATCGGTCGAATCCGCGTGCGCCGGCGGCCGGAAAGCGATCACGGACTTCGGCGAGGCGCGGGTAGTCGTAGTTCGTCCGGCGGGGCGAAGGAGTCGATGCGTGCAGGAAGCGGAGCAACCATTCGGTGTGCGGAGACGCCAGGCTGATCGTAAAATCTTCTGTGCGTGTCGGGAGAATGACCCTGGTGCGCGTACGTCCGGTTGCCGCGATTACAGGCCGGCCGCCGGTCCAGACGCAACGCCGTTCGGCGGTCAGTGGCACGTCGGAGGAAGCCTCCAGCGCCTGCGTGAGCCAGGTCTTCGTCACCCGTGGCGGTTTCACCCGATGTGAGAACCAGCGTTGTGCCGGAATATCGAATCCGGCCTGTTCCATGTAGTTGAGCAAGGCGGCGCGCAGGCCTTCGCCGAGCCAGGCCGGGCAGGTGGCGTTGGGATCAGAATGACGGAGATCATTTTCGGCAAATCCTGCGAATCGCGGACCGAGGATCGTGAGGCCTTCCGCGGCCGGGTTGAGCCCGATGGGACTGTGGGCGGTGGCCGTAAATTTGTGCCAGAAGGCGGACTGCAGGAGATGGTTTGCAAACAGTTGTCGCACACGTTCCAGTGAATCCACCGTATCGGCAATGGTCTCACCGGGACACCCGTACATGAGATAGGCATGGACCAGGATGCCGGCCTGGCGAAATGCCGCCGCAACCCGCGCCGTTTGGTCTACCGTAATTCCTTTTTTCATCCGCTCCAGCAAGCGATCCGATGCCGCTTCGAGCCCGGCGGTGAGGGCGATGCAGCCCGATGCCGCCAGCAGCCTAGCCAAATCTGGGGAGAACGCCTCTTCGAATCGAATGTTCCCCCACCAGGAAATGGTCAGGCCGGTTTCCAGCAGGCGAAGGGCCAGGGCTTTGAGCGCGGCCGGCGGTGCGGCCTCATCGACGAAATGGAAGCCCCGTTGCCCGGTTTCTTGTATCAACGCCTCGATCTGCTCGATCAGGACGTCGGTCGGCGTCATCTCATAACGCGAGATATAGTTCAGCCCGACATCGCAAAACGTGCACTGCTTCCAATAACAGCCGTGCGCAACGGTCAACTTGTTCCAATGGCCTTCCGACCAGAGCCGATGCATGGGGTTCAGGCTGTCGAGGATCGAGAGGTAGTCGGTCAGCGGGAGTCCGGCATAGGTCGGCCGGCCGAGCTCATGCATTGGAATGTCCGCTTCGTTACTGCCGTCTCGAAATATGACGCGCCTGTCTTTGCAGAGAAATGTCCGCCGGAGCAGGGTCTCCGGTCGACCGCCTGCCAGGTGCTCCAGGAGGCAGAGGAACGGGCGTTCCCCGTCGTCGAGCGTCACATAATCCACGTACTGGAACAGTCGTGGGTCTTCGAGTCGTCTCAGTTCGGTGTTCACATATCCGCCGCCCAGGACAATGACGATCTGTGGTGATTGTGCCTTGATCGCCTGCGCAATCCTCAACGCGCCGAACAGATTGCCGGGAAAGGGAATCGTGAGGCCCACGACATCGGGTACGGTTCGGTGGAGATGTGGCCGGAGCGCCTCGAGCAGCAATTCGTCCGTGAGGCTGAGAGGTCGAGTCAGGGCGTCTTCGATCCGGTCGAACGACGAGGTGGCTTGCATGATTTGCTCGGCGTAACGATTGAGAAACAGGTGGGGGGCAACGGTACTCTGGAGGAGGTCCGTCAGGTCCTCAATGTACAGCGTGGCGCGGTGCCGGGCGGTGTCCGTCGGCGAGGCTGCGAGCGATCCTTCTCCGGGCCGACGATCAGCGGCAAAACGGGGGCCCTCCGGAAGAAATCCCGGGCGTGCGAGGTGGGGAGCCAACATCGGGTCCTTCCCTTGGAGAAACGCGATCACCGGCTCGATAGTTTCGAGATACGCGTCTTCAAGCGCCAGGATCTGTTGGACTTCCCCTCGCCACGGCCGATCCGTCTGCTTGATGCGGGTAAACGCCTGCTCCAGCCCTGATCGAGAGAAGAGGCGCAACACCATTTCGAGGCCGAGGTCGGCTTGCGCGGTCTCATATCCCCGTGAGCGCAGGAAGCCCGTCAGGTAGGCGGTCGCAGGATAGGGCGTATTCAGTTGGGTCAACGGAGGAATAACAAGGAGGACGCGTGGCTTGGCCATGCGAGGGAGATACCATACTGCAGGGCAGCGCTGCCAGCTGTCTGCCCGGGGCGAGGCGCCCGGTTCGGCTAGGCGGCACGCATGGACGATTGGACGAAGTAGCCGGTCCATCGCTTGATGCGAAAGTACTCGACCACATTCGCCGGTAACTCGCCCCTCGGGATGGCCCGAAGAATGCTGAGTTCCGACTCTGTTTGGAGATCGACGGTGTGGGGCTGGTCGGCGGGGGCAGCCTGGTCGCACAGCAGCACGAGGGGCTTGAGACGGTGTTTGAAATTGATATTGAGTACCTGTCCGAACGAGCCGTCGGTCAACGTGACGACGGTTCCGGGCGGAAACACGCCCAGTGTTTGGATCATCGCAATCAGGACTTCCGGCGAAAAGAGTCGCTGTTGATGCTTGTACATCGTCGCCAACGCTTCCGCCGGCGAAAGGGCGTCTTCAGGATGAAAACTATTGACGAGTGCGTCGTAGTGGTCCACGGCGCTCACGATCCTGGTGGGGAGCGAGATTTGATCTCCCTTGAGTTTCTCGGGGTAGCCGGACCCGTCTAGCCGTTCATGGTGGCTGCGGATGACATCCAGCACTTCCTCGGGAAACCCGGGGAATCGTCTGAGCATCTCGACCCCAAGGTAGGGATGCAGCTGATATTTCACATTCTCGACTTCGGAACGACGGGCACGGTTCTGCAGGATGTGCCGCGGGATGCGTTGCTCACCCACGTCGAGGAGCAATCCGGCCATGCCGATGAGCTGGAGCGCGTCCTGGTCGATGTCGAATTGCTGCGCCACGATCATGGATAGCGTCGCCACATTGAGGGCATGCAGCAGATTGGCGTTGGCGATGTCTTCCGAGTCGAAGGCGCTTGCGACCGTGCCGGCGGCTTCCGTGTTGGTCAAGAGCGTGCTGAGCCCGCCGATCATGGACTGCGCGTGCCGCAGTCCCTCCTCTGATCCGCTCACGAGGTTCTTCATCATCTGCGAACTCTGATCCAGCATCTGCCGATAGGCGGTGGAGGCGAGTTCGACCGCCTGATGGTAGTCACCATGGGTGGGCTGCTCTTCTTCGACCGGCGTCGGAGCCTCCGGTTCGGCGTCGGCCTCGGTTCCGCTGGTCTGCGCAGTCGTTTCCGAAACGCCGCTCGAAGACGGAGTCGGCTGGATTGCGTTGCCCTCTTCGTCCGTCTCCGGGTCCGATTCCCGCGGGTAGACCAGCACGGTGGCCAATCCAAGCCCTTTGATTGTCGTGATCTGATTTTGGGAGGTGAGTTTGAACGACCGGCGCGGGAAGGGATGCTTGAACCAGGAGCAATTCAGGTCGACATACATGCCCAGGCGGAGATGCTCCGGACGGAGCACCAAGGTGTCGGACGTGTCGAGTTTGGATGTTTCGTCTGAGGTTCGAAGCAGCGCCATGGGTGTTTCTTTTGCACGTGAACCGTCGGTCGATACGTAAGCACTTCAGGCTATGGGCTATATCGGACCCGGGCAGAAGAAACTTGATAAACAAAGGGGCCGGCCGATGTATCTGCATATATTACGAGTGGCCCTGTTTTCGGTGAATGTCGAATCAGGCTCCTGGATCTGCATCAGATGCACGTTGGGCATGATTCAGCTATGTGAGTAATATCAATAGCATAGGAGGTATCGCCTTCAGTGTGCGAAGCAGTATCAGGGGGATGAGCACGTCTCCGCTTCGACAAGGCGACGAAAATCCAGACAGGCAGAGCGGATCGGTGTCGGCCCTCGTCGTAGGTCGCTGCCAAGAATAAAGACGATGTCCGAACCGTAGAGGGTGACCATCTCGCGAATACGCGACGCGGTCATTCTTCCTGCGGCGGTCGGGAGAATGGAGGGGCAGCCGTCGAGTGCTCGCCGGCATGCCGCGGCAATCTGCCGACAGTCCTCTTCCGATATCGGATAGTTCAGGCCATAGGTCGGGTAGATGGTGATATCGGCGCCGGCCAGCCTCGGGAGAAGACCGAAGAGCACCGCGGGAGCGATGCCGCTGTCCGGCGTCACATAGTGGCTCCCGAGAAAGTCCGGATGGGCGAGGAGGGGCAGCGACAACGATGACAGCTGAGCCAGGGAAGCTACGGCGTCAAAACCGGTCAGCCCGGGGCAGAGCAGGAGTGCACCCGCGCCTGCCTGCATTGCCTTGGCGGCCTGTTCCACGAGAGAGGGCCAGGGGCCGGAGATATGCGGCGCATAGAGACACCGTTTTCCGGTCTGGCGCGAAGCCTTGGCGATGGCTTCGGCGCAGAGGGCGATCCGCTCATCAAACCGGCAAAAAGGGTGATCGCGCAGACTCTGGTCGTCTTTGATCAGATCAACCTCACCCAGGGCAAACTCGTGAGCCAGTTCAGCCAGTTGCTGCGGAGAATACCCGAGCGGCTTCAATACCGCGCAGATCAGCGGACGTCGGGGGACTCGCAGCAGGTCGCGGAGACCGCGCGAGCCGTATCGGGGTCGCGTCCACCGGGAGGCGACCGCATCGGGCAATGACAGGTCCGTGACGCGGATCTGTCCTTGCAGGCCGGCCATGCCGATGATCATGTGAAGGAGGGCGCTCATGGTCCCGTCGAGCAGTTCGACGGGGAAACTGATCACTGCGCGGTGAGATTCGGGGGTGATTGCCTCAAGCTGAATCACCCGGCCCAGAAGCTGATCCAGAATTGCTCCGGAGGGAATGACATGATCGGCCGCTTCGACGGTCTGGTCGATGCAGAGCAGGTCTGCCCGCCTGCGTGCATCGGCGGCCGATCCGTGCAGACGATACTCCACGGAAAAGCGTTCTCCTGAAAATTGCAGATCGGTATTCCGGCTTGAACGGTTCGGCATGTCCCGTCTCTTCTTAGTTGCGCTGCGCGAGGAGGAGAGGGTACCGTATTTTCGCCTGATTCGATAGGTGGGGCGTTCTAAGCAGGTTATGGTACGTGTCTGGTGATTGGAGCGTGGATCATGGTGTCGAAGCAGCAAGTCCGGCAGTGGATGATGCGAGTTCCGGTCGCGGGTCGATGGGTCCTGGTGATAGTGCTGAGTTGCTGGAGTGCCGCCGACGCAGCGCAACGATTCGTGGACCTGACCTACACGTTCGATGAGAGCACTCAAGTCTGGCCCGCCAATCCTCCCTTTCATCGTGACTCGACCGAGCGGGGAGGTACGCCGACGGAAAAATGGTATGCCACAGGGCAGGTGGCGCTGTCCGAGCATGCGGGAACGCACATGGATGCGCCCGTTCATTTCGCGCAGGGGCAAACGGGGATCGATGGCATTCCGGTCGACCGCCTCATCGGCCCCGCCGTGGTCATCGATGTTCGCGCTGCGGTGGCGGCAGATCGCGACTATCGCGTCTCCTTGTCGGATATTCATCGATGGGAGTCTGCGCACAATACGATTCCGACGGGGGCCATTGTCATGGTGCTCACGGGATGGGGCGTGTACTGGAAGGATCGTGAACGATATTTCGGCAGCACCACGCCGGATGTGCCGGCGACGCTGCATTTCCCTGGTTTCTCACAAGAAGTCGCGGAGTTTCTGGTGGCGGAGCGACACATCTCGGGAATTGGAATCGATACAGCCAGCATCGATTATGGCCCCTCGCAGGATTTTGTGGTGCACCGGATTGTCAACGGAGCCGGCCTCTATGGGATCGAGAATGTGGCGCGACTGGATGAAGTCCCTGCGTCGGGTGCGACGGTCATGGCGCTCCCGATGAAAATTGCCGGTGGGACAGGGGCGCCGGTTCGTATCATCGCGATTCTGCCTTAGCCCGGACTATTCATGGATACCTGCTCCGGCGCTCGGTCCCATCGCCCGGCGAGGCTGTTCTCGTTCGGCCTTCTCGACGGACTGCCGGTACGCCTGCGTCGGCCTTACGTGCGAGCAGCCTCGGCGTCCTTCCGTCTCGAACGCCTCGCGACGGTATTCATTAATAATCCGAGCTTGCAGGATGGTGAAAAAGACCGCCAGCGTTGAGGGGACGCGTGAAGCGTGATTTGTAAAACGTCTCGCGCCAGGGTCTGGAGGTTCCGATCCCCGGTCTTGTTCTTCAATATTCTACTGGTGATGTCATGAACCTGTCCCGGCTCTACAGCGACTTCAACTGTCCGTTTTGTTATGCGATGCATGAACGCCTCCATTCACTTGGCGTGATGGATCGAATCTCCTGGCAGGGGGTTCAGCATGCACCGCATCTGCCGGTCCCGATGGCTGGGTGGGCAGGGCACCTGGCAGCTGAATTGAAACAGGAGGTGCAGATGGTCCGCCGGCTCGCGCCCGAGTTGCCGGTCGCTGTGCCGCCGGGAAAACCACATACCGGGCGGGCGATTGCCGCGTCTGCGCGTGCGCTTCACATTGACCCGCTTCGGGGCGGGGAGTTTGTGCGATCGTTGTATCGGTCGTTCTGGGTGGACGGGCAGGATCTCTCCGATGAGACGGTGCTGCAGCGGGAGGCCGAACGTCAGGGATTCGCCTCCGCGCAGATTGTCGGCACGGAGGCCACCACAGTAGATGCGATTCTTCGGGCCTGGAATAATCAATGGGCCGAGGCGGATCATCAAGGTGTGCCGCTCCTGCAACGCCCGGACGGCACGTTGCTCGTCGGCCTGATGCCGGCGGATGTCATCGAGGAATTTCTCTCCGGCAAATAGCCCCTGCTCTGATCTACCTTTCGCTGATCATCGGGCGTATCCCGGTATGTAACCGGTCGGCTGACGCGGTCCCACCTTACTGCAGAAACTGCCGAATCAGTTTGTCGTCACGAGTCCCCGTGGTATGAGTGCCTATTGCAGAGCTGAGTAGTTCTGCTAGGCCGTTTAGCCCACAGGAGTAATCCATGAAATCAGCGCAATGGTTCCTCGCCGCGTTCATATTGAGCTGTTCGTTGTTTGTGACAGGTCATGCCGTTGCGTCGGCAGCGGAACCGGCTCCCAGCGCAGCCAAGGCTCCGTCAACATCTCCCGAGGCCAAACAGGAAGGGGAGAAAACCGAATTCTATGTCGGTGTCTATCTCCAGGGAAGCCGGCCCCTGAATCGTCCGGTGAGACTGCAGGAAGATCCCTTCACGAATACCGACGTGCAGGGCGGGTTGGGAGGCGGGTTGAAGGTCGGGATTTTTCCGGCGTTCGCCGGCCGGTTCGTCGGATTGGAGGCGGACCTGTCCGGACTCGATGGCAAGGTCAATGCGCCTTCGGCCACGACAGGCGGTGTGACGAGGAGCGCGAATTTCCGTCTCCAGTCCATCAACGTCATGGCGAATGTATTGCTGCGCTACCCCGGCGAGACGATTCAACCGTATATCGGCATCGGTGCAGGTGTGTCCGGAGGGTTTGCGCGGGATTTAAATCTCCAGCACAGCACCATCGGCACGGTGCATGAGAATGCCGCCGACGGCGCTTTCGCCTATCAGTTTGTCGGCGGGGTGCGCGCCAACGTCACGGAGCGCATGTTCCTCTTTACGGAATACAAATATTTTGTGGCGAATTATCAGTGGGAGAGTGAAGTCGCGAACGGTGCACGCGGTCCGTCATTCACCATGAACTATCGAGCCCATATTGTCTCCGGCGGCATCGGCTTCACCTTCTAGCAGACGGTGGACCTGGTCTGCCGTTGGCATTCTCGACATCCGTGAAGCGTGCATCGTGGGGCGTATCTCATCGGGCATCTGAGCCGATGGCTGATGGCGGAGCGGCGTATCGGCGGTTGCAGTAGAAGCCTTCGTGAATAATGCGGGTTGTGTCCACCGATTTTGCCATACAGCGGAGTGGGTACCTGTTCGATGCGGCTAAATGATGTCGCCGCTTGGCTGAGGCGCCGGCGGGCGTTTGGAAGATTTGAAACGAAGGGAGAACTCCTGTTGTCCGGGATCGGGCGAGAGGCGGAACGATCCCTCGGCGCTCAGATATTCCTGCGATCGGGATTTCCCCTGAGGAAAGACTTTGAGTCGAAACTCTCCCCCTTGTGCCTGTGTCTCACCATCTTGCGGTAGGCTTCCATCAATCTCGATATATTCCTGTAAGGCGGCGAGGGCCTGGTTGTAGAGGCTGCGGAGACCGTCTGAGGTCGGCCGATCGAATGATTCGATCGAGTCCGGAGCGTGTGCTGTGTCGCCGGGCGCTGCCTGGCTCTGCACGGCCGAGAGCAGCGGCGCAGTACAGAGCAGCGTTACCATGAGCCAACGCGTCATGCCGACAGTCTACCGAGCAGAAAAAAACAGGTCAAGCCGAGGGGAGTGAGCGGGCGTCGCTGGTGCGGTCAATCGGGGGATCAACAACGCGGGAGCAGTTTCTCATTCCGGTTCCATTGCGAAACCGTACCGCTGTTGTCGGTCAGTTCAAGCCTGTCCTGCGCCAACACCCGTACGAACATGGGCGGAGTTTTGCTTTGGGGGACGATCAAGCGGAAGCGGTCCTGCTCCTTCTCGATGCGACCCGACTGCGAAGTTGCCTTGTAGAACTCCGAAACGTTGGCGGAGGTGATCGTCCAGACGAATTCCTCCTGCCGATCGACGAACTTGGCGGAACCTTCCCACGTGCCCACGAGGGAGGGCTCAACCGGCGGCAACCGCTTGACGGCGACCTTGCGCGGGACGGCCGCAAATGATTGCCAGAGCAGCGGGTCGAACTTGTTCGGCCCCTGATTCTTGGCGAGTTTGTCCCACGTGACACTCAAAATGCCGGTGGTTGAGAAGCGGTCGTTCCCGGCCACTTGATAGGTTCCGTGCAGGATCTCTTGATAGGATTCCGCCTGCCAGCGTCCCCGGTCTGCGGTCACGGTGCCCGGCATCAATACGGCAGTCGTGAGGGACCAGGTGCCGCCCTCGCTCAGTGCAAGATGGCCTTTCCCATACATCAATCCGACGGGCGGACACCCATACCAATCACCGGCCCATTGGGAAGGAGTGGCGGTCAGACCTGGCTCGGTTGACGCCGCCGGACCGGTGCGGAGGGGGCCGCCGAGTCTGGTCGCGGCGACCTTGGCGAGGTTGGTCACGGCCGCTTGCGCGTTGGGTTGTTTCGAGGCCGAGAGCGACAGCGTGACGAGGGCATCAGCCTTCAAAAACGTCAACTGAATCCCGCCGATCGGCGACCGCAGGGTGAAGGCGCCGTCGCCGACTCCTGGAACCGGTTGGTGACCGGCCTTTGAACGCTGATCGTGAAACAGACTTTTTGTGTCCCCGTCAGGACCGGGGTTCAGTTCCACCGTCACGGTTTCCTGGGGATTACGCTTCGCCTGGTACAGACATTGGCGATCATTCTGGCGAAGGCCCGGCGTCACGGGGGTGCCGATGGCCAATTCGACATCGGCCTCTGTGACGATCAAGCAGGCGTTGAGATTGGATGAGATTACGTCGGAGGATTGTGAACAACCGAGCACTGCAGTCCCGGCCACGAGGAGGCCCAGGAGCGGTCGTATCAGGGAGCAGTACGCCATGGCATGCGCAGTCTAGGAGGGTTCAGCGACAAATTGCAAGGTGCGGCGCCACGCTCCGGCGGGGAAGCGGTGGCCGTCGCAATGATCGGCCCGCGTCCTGCGCCGGGCCGGCAGAGGTCATCGCGCAATCAGGCCGGAACGAACTTCAGGGAAACGCCGTTGATGCAGTAGCGGAGGCCGGTAGGTCTGGGGCCGTCATCGAAGACATGTCCTTGATGGCCGCCGCATCGAGCACAGTGGACTTCCACCCGGGTCATGAAAAATCTGGAGTCCGTCCGTTTTTCCACCACCTTGGGATCGATCGGTTGCCAGAAGCTTGGCCAGCCGGTGCCGCTATCGAACTTATGTTCCGAGGAATAGGCGGGCAGGTCACAACCCGCGCAATAATAGGTGCCCGCCTGGTGATTCTCGTGGAGCGGACTCGTAAAGGCCCGTTCCGTATCTTCATGCCGCAGCACCTGATAGGCCGCGGGCGACAGCAGTTTTTTCCATTCGTCGTCGGGCTTGGTCACCTTCACGATTTCCCCGATTTCAATTTTGGGCGGCATGGCAATCTCCTTCACGTCGTGGCAGGACCTGCGCACCGGTCGAACAGGCGTGTGATCCTGACATAAGTGATTACGGAAGGGCAAGGGAAGCGGATGTGTGGGAGCCCGGCACTGAGGGCCCCGGCTGTTCAGCCGGGGCCCTATCGCTTACGAGGCGGTCGCGCTTGCCAACGGTTCGCCGCGTTCGGATGAGGGCGCGGGATCCTGATTGAACGCGGCCGGGAGCACTTCCTCGATCCGTTCCACCGGAATGACCGTGAGTTCATCGCGCACTTCCTGCGGGACTTCTTTCAAGTCCTTCTCGTTGGCCTTCGGCAGAATGATCCGCCGGATGCCGGCGCGATGGGCGGCCAGGACTTTTTCCTTGATACCGCCGACCGGAAGCACCAACCCGGTCAGGCTGATTTCTCCCGTCATCGCCGTGTCGCTGCGCACCGGCTTGCCGACATAAGCCGACGCCAGCGCGGTCGCCATGGTAATGCCGGCCGAGGGACCGTCTTTGGGAATCGCACCCGACGGCACGTGGATGTGCACCCCGTTGCGTTTGAATCGCGAGATATCCAGCCCCATGCTCTCGGCATGCGACCAGAGGTAGCTGCGCGCCGCGCGTGCGGACTCCTGCATGACATCGCCCAACTGTCCCGTCAGGGTCAGCTCGTGACTGCCGGGCAGCAGGGTCGTCTCGATATAGAGCACGTCACCGCCGGTCGGAGTCCAGGCCAGACCGGTGGCGACTCCGGCCGGCAGATTCTTTCGCGCCTCTTCCGGCTGGAATCGTTCCTGTCCGAGCCACTCGTCCAGGAGCGGTTGTGTGATGTCCACAGGGGTCGCCGGAGCATCGGCCGGCCGATCCGCGAAGGTCACGGCGACCTTTCTCGTAATGCGGCCCAACATCTGTTCCAGCTGCCGTACGCCCGATTCCCTGGTATAGCGGCCGATGATATGGTCCAGCACCACGTCGGGAAGATTCACTTCCTCGGCTCGCAGCCCGGCCTCTTTCAACCGTCTCGGCCAGAGGTACCGCAGGGCGATTTCGCGTTTCTCCCGCTCGCTGTACCCGTTCAACCGGATGATTTCCATACGGTCGAGCAGCGGTTGCGAGAGCGTCTCCAGCGTATTCGCCGTCGTGATGAAGAACACTTTCGACAGATCGAACGGCAGATCCAGATAGTGGTCCCGGAATGTATGGTTCTGCGCGGGATCCAGAATCTCGAGCAACGCCGCCGCGGGATCGCCGCGGAAATCGCGTCCGAGTTTATCCACTTCGTCCAGCATGATGACCGGATTGTTCACACCGGCGCGCCGCACCGCCTGGATAATCCGGCCTGGAAGGGCGCCGACATAGGTGCGGCGGTGGCCGCGCAATTCGCCCTCGTCATGCAATCCGCCGAGGCTGAAGCGCTCAAACGTGCGCCCCATGGACTTGGCGATGGACTGCCCCAGGCTGGTCTTCCCCACGCCGGGAGGGCCGACGAGGCAGAGGATCGGCGCCTTGGCGGACGGGTTCAATTTCAAGACCGCCAGGTGCTCCACGATGCGTTCCTTCACTTCCTTGATGCCGTAATGATCCTCGTTGAGGACTTTCCGGACATGGGCGAGATCGAGTCCTTCTTCCGAGGACTTTTTCCATGGCAGTTCGAGCACCAGTTCCAAATAGCTCCGGATCACCTGATGCTCGGGCGACGCGCTCGGCGTCTTGGCGAGGCGCGCCAGCTCACGGTCCGTCTCTTTCCGGACATGTTCGGGGAGATCGGCTTCCTGAATCTTGGTTCTCAGCGTGCCGACTTCATCTTCTTCCCCGTTCCCTTCGCCCAGCTCCTGCTGAATCGTCTTGAGCTGCTCGCGGAGGAGATATTCCCGTTGCGTCTTCCCCAGTTTCTCCCTGGCTTCGCTGGTGATCTTGTCGCGCAACTGGAGAATCTGGACTTCCCGCGACAGCGCCGCATAGAGCCCGCGTAGCAGATCGGCCCGGGTAGGCGCCGCCAGCAATTGCTGCTCGCCGTCCAAGGTGAGATTCAACAAGGACGCAATGCGATAGGCCAGGACCACGGGATCTTCTTCCGTGCCCAGGGCGGCGACCGCTTCATGCACGCCGGGAGTCTGGATCAGTTTCGGCAGTTCGGTGATGATGTCCAGAATGGCCCGATGCAGTGCCTCGACTTCCGTGCTCTGCTCACTCGGAGGCGCAAGCTGTTTCACCCGGGCCTGGAGATAGGGATCCATCTGGTCGAGCTTCAGTAGCACGAACCGCTCCAGCCCCTGGATCAAAATGTTGTAGTGCCCTTCCGGCGTTCGAGCCGTCTGTTTGATCACGGCCTTGGTGCCGATAGGATAGAGATCTTCCAACGTGGGCTGATCGGTTTGCGCATCCCGCTGGGCCACGACGAGGAGCGTTTTATCTTCGGTCTTGAGCGCCGCCTCGACCGCGGCGATGGAACGGTCTCGGCCGACGGTCAGGGGCATCATCGTGCCGGGAAACAACACCGTCCGCTTTAAGGGCAATACGGGCAAATGCGTGAGTGTCGGGGCATTCGATTCGTTCATTGTATCCTCCGCTGTGCTCGGATGGTCATCGGGTAGAGCGACGTGTCGGGTACAGAAGGCACGGTCACGCTCGTTCTTACCGATTAAGATAGCCACAAGAGAGGGGGAGTCAAGCGCCACCTTGGGAGCTGATGGCTTATAGCGGATGGCTGATAGCGGGCGAGAGGCGTTGCTGTCAGAAAGCGGAAGTCAGAAGTCGGCAGGCAACCCACCATTCTGCTATCGGTCGATGAAGAGGCTGCCCTCGTTTTCAATGAAGGTTTTCCGATTAAGCCGCTCAGGGCGTGCCCCTGTGGCGGGCGGGGGGACGGAGGAATAATCGTCTCTTCCCTCCAGGTCGAAAAATGCGCCGATGCTGTGTTCTGCCCCTTGTCCGAGCCCCCGGCTTACCGCATATTGATCCGCGCCGCCTTCTTCGATGAACAACCCCCATCCCCCGAGGTCGCCCATTCCCAAACCGGTCGAGGCGGGGAGATCGTAAAAATCGCTGTCCGTGCCGCCGTCTACGGCGAGGCCGACACTGCCGTCCCAGGCCGCGCCGCCGTTATAGAAGGGACCTTTGGATCCGTACCGGTCCTTGCCCTGGTAATCGATGTTCAGGCCCACGCCGAAGTGCGCGGCGGTGCCGTGACCATACCGTGCGGCCTGGTGTTCATCGTCACCGTTCAGATCCAGCTTCACGCCGAGACCGAAAAAATACCCGTGCCCTTGGGAAAAGTTCGCACTCCGATAACGGTCGCGACCGTCGAGATCGATGAAGAGTCCCCACCCCCCGGCCAGACTGAGCGCGCGGTGGGCCGGTTGTTTACTGAAGACCCGAAGCCCCGATCCGGTTCCAAGCCCAAAACAATCGTATTGAAACGCAGGGTCCTGCGGGTGCGCATTCGGCGCGTCGGTCTCGTTGTACGCGCTGGGATACCGTCCGCCGCATTCGTAGGAATCGTTTCCCGATACGTCGATCAACGCGCCGACACCCAATGGCGCTCCGAAGCCCAGCGCGTAACCGAAGCTGGAATACCGGTCGTCTCCGGCGCGATCCACCAGTAAGCCGAACCCGCCGAAGGCCGCCCCCTGGGTGAACCGGTTTCCTTCGTAGATATCCTGTCCTTCTCCATCATACAGGATACCGAGGCCTGCGAGGCCGACCCCTCCGGAGCCGGGTGCCAGCCGATAGGTATCGTTGCCGCTATGATCGATGACGATGCCGATTCCTGCGCGCCCGGTGGCCAGACCCAGCGGGGCCGGCTGATAGGTATCGTTGCCGCTCAGGTCGAGGACGACACTGTTGCCCAGATCGCTGTTCGGGCTCGCCCCGATCGTTCCACGATATGTGTCGTTGCCGCCCAGGTCGATGATCAGCGCAGCGCCCTTTTCGAGGTCATAGGTGTTCGGACCGTGGCCTCCCACCACCACCAGCCCGTACGACGTCTGTTGAGCCAGGAGGAGATCTCCGGTGATGCCGGGCACGGTCTGGCCGATCGGTTTGCGGTTGTGCAACGCAATATCGAGTTGCTGCAGGAATTTCCGGTTGCCGAGCCGCGCCAGCCGTTGTGCGGCGCTGATGAGCGAGGCATAGTCCACCTGCTGCATGAGCAGGGTCGCGTATCTGGCTGCGGCTTCGGCCTCCGACAGTTGCGCGGGAGGGGCGACCTGAGGAATGAAATGTTCCACCAGCGGGCGAGCCTGTGTGAACAAGAACTCCCGGTCCTGTGGCGAGAGATGGCGGAGCGCCTGTTCGCGGTCCTGATAGGCCTGTTCGAGCACGTCGGTGAGAAAGGTCAGGAGATCCTCAGTCGCGAGCGTGACCGGAAAGGTCAGCGGCGCAAAGGAGGCGCCGGTACGATCCATACCGCCTTCGAGAATATCGATCACGGCCGGCAGTCCTTCGACGCCCGATTCGGCCGCCGTCGCCGCCAGTAGCCCGGCCTGTTCGGCGGCTGCCAGGCCGTCCCAGGGATCGGCCAGCGTCCGCAGGACCAGGTTCCGTTTGAACTTCGCAATCTTGTGTGTCTGATCGGCCAGGCTCTTCCGAACCGCCGGGAGCGCCGTCGTGAGATTATCCTGCAGATCCGGCTCGACCAGGGCTTTCAGTCGCGTGACGATTGCCTGTTGTAGTCGATCCACCGGTTGGTCTGAGGGTTGGGTGACGGCAAACAACTGCGAGAATTTGGCACAGCCTCCGAAGGCCAGGCAGAGGCCCATGGTGAGCAGCAGGTTCAGCAGTCGGCTCGGGATGCGGAATCGGTCGGTGTCTGTCCGGTACCGGTTCGGGCGCCGCGGGTGGCCGGGGGACGATGCGCTGTCCTGTGGAACTGAGGCAGTGTCGATCACGGGCCGGCTCCACAGGCGCATGGGTGTCGGCGCCGGTTATTCATACGTGGGGCGATCATCGGGTGGGAGAATTCCTGCATCGCGCAAGCACTCGTCCGACCAGGCCCGGATGTCATGGGCTTCGAGGTAGGTCCGCATGCGGTGCATACGCTCCCGGCGTTCCTCCAAGGGCATTTCGATGGCCTGGCGAATGGCGTCGGCGACGCCTTCAAGGTCGTAGGGATTGATGACCAGGGCATCGGTCATTTCCGCGGCTGCCCCCGCCATGTGGCTCACCAGCAGCACGCCTTTTTCGTCGACCTGGCTGGCGACATACTCTTTGGCGACCAGGTTCATGCCGTCGTATACGGAACTCACCAGCGCCAGGTCCGCCATCCGATAGTAGGCCGCGAGGGTGTCCACGCCGATGCGGCCTTCCCGGAACTCGATCGGTCGCCAGCGAGAGGCCTGGGGACTGCCCGAGTTGGAGATGCTGCCATACCGCATATTGATGTCATTCACGGTTTCGCGGATGAGTTCGCGATAACTGCGATAGGCCTCGACATCGCCCCTGGTCGGCACGGCCACCTGCACAAAGGTGAACCGGCCCCGATACTGAGGGTACTGCTCGAAGAAGGCATCGATGGCCCAGAAGCGTTTGAGAAGCCCTTTGGTGTAGTCGAGCCGGTCGACGCCGAGGCCGATGCGGACCTCGGGCTGAAAGACATGCAGGTTACGTAACACGTCCATGGCGCGTGTGACCTGCGTTGTGCGGGCGCGTTCCGACCAGGCTTGGAAACTCACACTGATCGGGCGGGCCACGAGTCGCGTCGTGTGGCCGTTATAGTCGATCTGAAGGTCATCGCTCCGGACTTCGACGCCCAGGAACTCCTTGGCGCATTCGACAAAACAATGCAGAAAGTTGTGGGTCTGGAACATCAGCAGATCGCTCGCCAGTAGGGATTCGAGCAGCTCTCGACGTTCCGGGAGAATGCGAAATGCATCAGGACCGGGCCAGGGCGTGTGCCAGAAGACTGCCACCGGCTGGGCCGGCAACGCGGCCTTGACGAGGCCGGGTACCAGAGCCAGGTGAAAGTCGTGCACCCACACAAAACCGGACTTCCCGCGCAATTCACCGAGGACAGCTGCCGCGAAGCGCGCATTCATGGCTTGGTACGCATGCCAATAGGCTTTGCGATAGGCCACGCGATCCAGCGTGAGGTGACACAGGGGCCAGAGCACCTGATTGGCATAGCCTTGATATCCGCCCTTGATCTCAGTCGGGTCAAGCCACACGCGGCGCAAATGGTAGGTCGGGGCGTCAGGAGGCACTTCGACGATCATGTCCTGGTCCACCACATTCCGATCCGCCTTGCCGCTGCCCCAGGCAATCCAGGTGCCGCCGAGCCGCCGCATGACCGGATCGAGCGCCGAGATGAGACCGCCGGACGTGCGTTCCCAGATCAGATGGTTCTTGACCAGCCGGTGTTCGTATGGTTCACGATTCGAGACGACGATCAGGCGCGAAAGGGAGAGATCCTGCTCCGGCTGCAGCTCTTCGAGGGGCGCGTGAGACGCGTTCATAGGCTGAAAATAGGAGTCTTTCGCGACGCTGTCAAGCCTGGACGCGTGAGGCACACGAGTATATGGCGGATGGCCGATAGCGAGAAGGGCACGATGCCAGGGCCGATCGCTCGGGGCAGAAATGAAATATTGAGAAGGTGTCTGGCTCCGGTCTGCGGGACTCGGATTCCGGGCCATGAGCTATCGGCTAGACGCCACCAGCTCTTGTCTTCCGGAGGCTTCCGGCGACCATGCGAAACTCGAAGAGGCGGCATTCGATCGCTCCGTTGAAGAGAGGGACCCGGCGGGAAGGGGCCAGCCGCAACTGGCCGGGCAGTTTTAAGTCGGCGGTGAAGATCTGCACGGTCCAGCCGCAAAAGTGTTTCTTCAGGTGATCGCCGAATTGGGGATAAAACGTGCGCAGGCTTTCCGCCTCTCCCATGCGGTGCCCGTAGGGCGGGTTCGTGACAAGCAGGCCGGATTCGGCCGGGGCGGGGAGTTGCAGGACATCGCCCTGTTGAAGGGTGACCGCATCGCCGCTCCCGGCGATGGTGAGGTTGGCCTTGATCGATGTAATCGCGTGCGCATTGTCATCGGCCGCATGGATCAGGCCCGGCTTGATGGGGATTTCCATCGCCTTGAGTTCTGTGCGCAGGTCGTTCAATCGGCGGGTATCGAATGACAGCAGTTTTTCGAAGGCGAAATGCCGGCCGATTCCCGGCGCGACACGACGGGCCATTAAGGCGGCCTCGATGACGAATGTGCCGCTTCCGCACATGGGATCGTAGAGCACCGTATCCGCAGTCCATTTCGAGAGCCGCAGGATGCCGGCTGCGAGATTTTCCCTGATCGGCGCTTCACCCGCCGACTTCCTCCAACCCCGTTTGAACAGTGGCTCGCCAGAGGTGTCCAGATAGAAGGTGCAGGTCGACGCATCCAGATACACGGCGATCAGGATATCCGGCGCATGGGTATCCACCGTCGGGCGCTTGCCCCTCGCAAATTGAAAGCGATCGCAGACGGCATCCTTCACCCGCAGGGTGACGAAATCCAGGCTCTTCAGCGGACAGTGGTGTGCGCTCACCTTTACCTTGATGCGCTGCTGCGGTGTGAACCAATCCTGCCAGCGGATGGCGTTCGCCGCGTCGTACACATCGTGTTCGTCGCGATAGGACCCGTCGGCAATCCGCAGGAGAATGCGGCTGGCGATGCGGCTCTGCAGATTGACGCGATAGCAGAGAGCAAGGGTGCCATGGAAGGCGACTCCGCCGGCCGTGGACTTCACGTCGGCGGCGCCCAGGTCGGTGAGTTCATCGGCCAGAACCGCTTCGAGTCCGCGAGGGCAGGGTGCAAAGAAGGCGTGGTTTGTGCTATCCATTTCTGTCTTTCTGTTGTCGTGATCGGGGGCCGCAATGAAGTTCTGCAGCGAGTGCGGGGCCGGGCTGTCGAAAAAAATTCCTCCCGGCGACAACCTGCCGCGGTTTGTGTGCGATACCTGTCAGGTCGTCCATTACATCAATCCGAAAATCGTCGCGGGCTGCATTCCCGAGTGGGAAGATAAGATTCTGCTGTGCCGCCGGGCCATCGAACCGCGCACCGGCCATTGGACGTTTCCAGCCGGCTTCATGGAGATCGGGGAGAGCACCGAGCAGGCCGCGATCCGCGAAACGTTTGAAGAGGCGCATGCCGACGTCGAGATTACCTCCCTGTATGCCGTCTTGAGTCTGCCCCGTATCAGCCAGGTCCACATGATCTTTCGCGGCTCCATGCGCACCCGGGAGTTCAAACCCGGCACGGAGAGTCTGGATGTGCAACTGTTCTCGCTGGAGGACATCCCCTGGGATGATCTCGCCTTTCCCGTGATCACCGAAGCCCTCGAACGCTACGTCGCCGATGTGGCCCGCGGCGCCTTCTCCATGCATTTCGGCAGCGTCTTCCCCCGGATGAAATCGTAGCTAACACATAAGAGCGTATGGCGAATGGCTTATGGCAAGAAAGCGAAAAACGACGCGTCGCTCGTCCAGCCGTGACGTCTCAGGCTTCTGCAGCCATCAGTCGCAGGCACTCATCTCCATCGACTAGTCACTCCCTCCACGCTATCAGCCATACGCCATCGGCTCTTGTTCCCTGCCATGGCTAATTGCTGCTGGGCATGATCAGCCCCAACTCTTCCGTCGGGGGATGCACGAAGGTGAATCCCTTGTCCGCCTGAAAGTCCACTGTCATTCCGTTTGTGCGGTGCACGCTCGCCCGATCCAGTGCCACGGTTAGGCCTTCAATGTGTTGCACCTCATCTTCTTCCTGCGCTGCAGGTTCCAGCGTAATCGACAGGGACAGGCGTTGCGCATCCACGTCGCGCAGCGTAATCCGCACGACCGGATCGTCCGGATGTTCTCCGATCAGCTTGCGTAACCGTTCGATGGCAGTCCAGGTGAGATTCATCATGGTCAGGCCGGTCTGGCCCGTTGGGGCGGGACGGCGTGGTGGATGTGGTGAATGTCCATGAGTTGTTCGGTCCGGTCGATCGAATAAAAAATGCGCCAGTCGCCGACGGCGTACTTATGGATTCCGGGCAGGTCGGTAGCGACCGGCTCATGGCGCAGATTATCGACGTTGGAGGCCAGCCACTTCGTCTTGTCGAACAGGCGTTGAGCCGTGGCGGGATCCGCTACCTGTAGGTCGGTGATCACATCGGGCCGGAAGGCTAAGCGAAACCAGGGCATATCACCACCGCAATCCGAGCTTGTCGGCCACTTCGTCACCGGTGATGCGTTCTGTCGAGGCCAGGGACTGCTTCAGGCGATCGCGAACCGATTCGCCGAGGGGCGCGCCGAGATCCGGGTCGCCCAGAAGCACGCGCAGCCGGTCGTCCACGAGGCCTTCGACCAGGTTCTTGAGTTCGGCCAGGGTCAGAGTGGAAAGAGGCGTTGTGGGTTCTGTCATTGTGTCACCAACCTCATGCTGGGAGCATACGGGGCTGGTTGCGAGAAATGCAAGAATAGCGTCGCGGTCTGATGAGAAAATGGCATGCACTGTGACCCCGGATGTCATCGTGCGATGGTAGCCTGAAACCGCTTGTGTAGTCGCTTGTGTGGAGCGGGCCGAAGCAGTATTCTCCCGTGGAACTTAAAAGATGAGGTACTCCCACCGGCAGAGCATCAGTGCGAAGGATCATATGACCGACGGAAGCTTCAAAGATATCGAAAAACTCGAAACCTCACTCTGGGAAGCGGCGGATAACCTTCGGGCCAATTCCAAGCTGACGTCCAGCGATTATTTCATGCCGGTCCTCGGTGTGATTTTTCTACGCCATGCGGCGAATCGTTTCGATGCCGCGACACAGCAGATTGATGCAGATCGAGCCAGCGGGAAGATGCCGAAGCGTAAGGTCCTTCCTGAGGACTACGTCCGTCGGCGGGCGCTGTGGCTTCCAGTGGAAGCGCGCTATGACCACATCATGTCGGAAGCGACCGTCAATCCTTCCGGCCTTCCTACGCTGGTGACCAACGCTATGACGGCAATCGAAGATGTGTTCATGCCACTCAAGGGCGTGTTGCCGAAGGACTATGGCATCTTCGAGGCGAAGGTGCTCGAAGATCTGATGCGCCTCTTCAATAGCGAGCAGATCAAGCAAGCCACCGGCGACGTGTTTGGCCGTATCTACGAATACTTCCTCGCCAAATTTTCCATCCAGAAGGCGCACGACAACGGCGAGTTCTTCACGCCTGCGTCCATCGTGCAAACGATCGTCAACGTCATCGAGCCGGATCATGGCACGGTGTTCGACCCGGCCTGCGGGTCCGGCGGCATGTTCGTGCAATCCAGCCACTTCATCGAGCATGGAGGTGGCGATACGGCGAAGAAGGTCATCTTCTACGGCCAGGAGAAGAATCGGGAAACCATTCGCATCGCCAAGATGAACCTTGCCGTGCACGGGCTGGAAGGGAAAATCGCCGAGGCCATCACCTACTACCAGGACGAATACAGCCTCGTCGGCGCGTGCGATTTTGTCATGGCCAATCCGCCGTTTAATGTGGATCTAGTGGATGCGGTGCGAGCCGAGGAGGACAAGCGGCGCCTTCCCTTCGGGCTGCCCGGCGTGAACAAGGCGAAGAAAGTCTCCAATGGCAACTACCTCTGGATCTCGTATTTTTGGAGCTATCTCAATAAGAAAGGGCGGGCCGGGTTTGTCATGTCGTCCCAGGCGTCGAGTGCCGGTCATGGTGAGAAACTAGTCCGGCAGAAGATTGTCGAGACGGGCGATGTCGATGTGATGATCTCGATCCGCTCCAACTTCTTCTACACCCGCACCGTCCCCTGCGAGTTGTGGCACTTCGACCGGGACAAGCCGGCGGACCGGAAGGACAAAGTCCTGATGCTCGACGCGCGCAATGTCTATCGCAAGGTCACGCGCAAGATCTATGACTTCTCGCCCGAACAGATGCAGAACCTCGCCGCCATCGTCTGGCTCTACCGTGGCCAAACGAACCGCTTCCTGGCCCTCGTACGAGACTACATCAGTCGGGTCTGCACCGAAAGCGCTGCCATACCAGCGGCAGTGGCCGTCTTCGACGCTAGGCTCGCGGAGCTGCGTGGGCGCTTCGACCGTCTTGCCGCTGCGGTAGAGAAGCATGAGATGCTCGACAGAGAGAAAAAACAGGCGCTTGCCGAGGCGGTGACCGAGCTGCGCGAGGCGCAGTCTTTGTATGAGGTGGATAGAAAAACGTTACTTTCCGCTCTTGGCGACTTCGTCAAAAAATATGCGAAGGCCTTGCCCGACAAAAACAGCGCGCAGCACAGCGCCCGTAAGAGCTATGACACAAGCGCCACATCGATCCGCGACCTCATCAAGCAGGTGGACCTGCTCTACAAGCTTGCCGCGCGCAATGCAGACATGGGCGCTGAGTCGGTGACGGACGATGTCCTTGCGGAAGCCTACGACCGACGCGCAACGAGCAAGTTAGTCAAGCAGCTCGATGACGAGCGCAAGGCCGCCGTCGAGCAACTCAAGCAGGCCGCGTATTTCCACCGGCAAGTGGCTTGGCTGCAGGATCGCTTTCCGAAAGCCGAGCTTGAGGCCGTGCCGGGATTGGTCAAACTGGTGGACCGCAAAGACATTGAGGCGGCCGACTGGAGCCTCACCCCCGGTCGTTATGTCGGCGTCGCCCCGCAGGAGGAGGAAGAAGATTTCGACTTCGAGCAGACCTTGCGCGACATCCACACCGAGCTGGCCGACCTTAATAAGGAAGCGGTTGAATTGGCGGAGAAGATCCAGTCGAACTTCGAGGAGTTGGGAGCATGAGCTCAGTGCTCGCGACGAAGCATTGGAACAGGGGCCAGTTGCAAGACCTTGTGTTTTTTCAACGAGGCTTCGACATCACCCAAGCCCAACAGAGCCCCGGCCCTTTCCCAGTGATCTCGTCGTCCGGTGTCACTAGCTACCACAGTGAGCCAAAGGCAAATGGGCCAGGCATTGTAATTGGCCGCAAGGGGACGCTCGGTTCGGTACATTATTCTGAGTGCGACTACTGGCCACATGACACAACGTTATGGAGCAAGGATCTGCGGGGGAATAACCCTCGGTTCGTGTACTTCTATCTCCATACGATTGACTTCAAACGGTTTGATGTTGGCAATTCCAACCCAACTTTAAATCGGAACCACATCCATGATTTGCCAGCGCTCATTCCGCCGCTAGACATTCAACAGCGCATCGCCGATTTCCTCTCTTCCTACGACGACCTCATCGAGAACAACAAGCGGCGGATGACGCTGCTGGAGGCGGTGGCGCGGCAGCTCTATCGCGAATGGTTCGTCCGCCTCCGCTTCCCCGGTCACGAACATACCCGCATCACCAACGGCGTGCCGGAGGGGTGGGCGCGAGTGCCGACACCGGAAGCCATTGAAATCAATCCGCTCACTAAACTGTCAGACGAGGAAGAACATTGGTATGTCGAGATGGCCGACTTGCCGACGGATTCGATGGTAATTCAGCGCGCCATCAAGCGCGATGGGCGAAGCGGTAGCAAGTTCCGAAACGGTGACACGCTGCTTGCGCGAATCACACCCTGCCTGGAGAACGGCAAGACTGGCTTTGTTAACTTCATGCCTGACGGCGAAACGGGCAGAGGCTCGACCGAGTTCATCGTGTTACGTCCAAACCGTGTCACACCAGAGTTCGTTTACTGCCTGTCGCGCACCTATCACTTCCGGGAAAACGCCATTAAGAGCATGGTCGGCTCATCTGGTCGGCAGCGTGTTCAAGAGAGCTGCTTCGAAAAGTTCCTGGTGCCAATTCCACCGCGATTGCTGCTGAATTTGTTCAGCGAGTCTGCCGAGCCAATCTTTGAGCAAATCAAAGTGCTCCACGCTAAAAACCAGAAGCTCCGCGCTGCCCGCGATCTGCTATTGCCGCGCCTGATGAGCGGGGAGATCTCGGTCTAGTCGGGGTCGTACACTATTTCATGGATAATCCCTTGACAGGGGATTTACCCACACATACAGTGCGGCTATGAAAAAGGGTTTGGGAGAGATCGAACGGCTCCTGTTTGCCTATGTCCAGATGCGGGGACAAGCCGTCGTCCGGGCCGGCGACCTGGTCCGCCCCCTGCACTTAACCGCACCGAGAGAACGAAAGCTCCTCAGCCGGTTAGCCAAAGCCGGCTGGATCGTTCGTGTTCAACGTGGGCTCTATCTTGCGCCGCAGAAACTGCCGCTCGGCGGCAAGTGGAGTCCGAGCGAAGCGTTGGCCTTGAATACCCTGATGAAGGAACGCAAAGGGCGGTACCAACTCTCCGGCCCCAACGCGTTCAACTATTACGGTTTCGATGAACAGATTCCGGTTCGGCTATATGCGTATAACAACCGGATATCGGGCGAGTGGAAAATCGGCGCGCTGGACATCACGTTGATTAAAGTCGCCGGTAGCCGGCTCGGGGACACAACCACGGGCCCGGCGCCGGACGGAGAAACGGCGGTCTATTCCTCCCGGGTGCGGACGCTGGTGGATGCCGTTTACGACTGGTCCCGCTTCAACGGCATCCCACGCGGGTATGAGTGGATTCGTCGCGAGATGAAGGCCCGACGAATCAGCGCGGCGGAATTGGTCCTATGCACGCTGCGCTATGGTGACAAAGGCACGATCCGACGCATGGGAGTCTTGCTGGAGAAGGAAGGTGTCGAAGAAAAGCTGTTACGTAAGCTGGAGCGGGCCCTGACACCCACGAAGGGGCCCATCCCCTGGATCCCCGGCAAGCCGAAGCGCGGACCCGTTCACGGGCGCTGGGGGGTAGTCGTCAACGACAAGGAATCATCTGCATGACGGATCTGTTCGCGGAGCCCGAATTCTTCCGGGAAGCGCTCGGGTTCACGAGGCAACAATACGGATTCCCCGAGCGGTTGATCGAAAAAGACTATCTCTGCTCGCTGTTGCTCGAATATCTTAGCGACGCTCATAAGAACCTGGTGTTTAAGGGTGGAACGTGCCTCGCCAAGGTCCATGCCGATTTCTATCGTCTCAGCGAAGATCTGGACTTTGTGATTCCCATGCCGACCGATGCGTCCCGCGCGGCCAGAAGTAGAACGGCGGAGGGTCTGAAGACCGTTATTGCTGCGCTTCCGAACAGATTTCCTTCGGTAACGGTGATCGAGCCGCTGACGGGTGCCAACAGCTCGACGCAGTACAATGCCCTGCTTGGGTATCGATCTCTCCTCGGGCAACGAGAGGAAACGATCAAGATCGAGGTGGGGTTACGCGAGCCGCTGTTGCATCCGGTTGTGAACGGTGACGCCAAAACGATTCTGCTCGACCCGGTGTCCGGGCAGACGTTGATTCCCCCGAAACAAGTGCGGTGTATTTCCCGGGCGGAGGCCTTCGCCGAAAAATTTCGCGCGGCCTTCACTCGCCGGGAAGCCGCCATTCGCGATTTCTTCGATATCGACTACGCCGTACAGACACTCGGCCTGGGGCCACAAGACACCGAGCTGGTCGGTTTGGTCCAGGCTAAGTTGGCGGTCCCCGGCAACGAGCCGATCAATGTATCCGCTGAACGATTAGCCACCCTCCGGCAGCAGCTTGCGCCGCAGTTGCGACCGGTGCTCCGTGAGAAGGACTTTCGTGCGTTTGATCTGGATCGAGCCTTCAGGGTGGTGGCGGAGATGGCCGACCGATTGGGTGTGCGTCCATGATCACCGACATTAACAGCGAAGACCGGCTGGTTCAGCAGACGTTCGCCGATCACCTGCGTGATCGGCTGGGATGGGAAGGCATCTATGCCTACAATGCCGAGACCTTCGGTCCGCAAAGCCTCTTGGGGCGCTCATCCGAGCGGGATGTTGTACTGGTGCGGGATCTGCGGGCGGCGCTCGCACGACTGAACCCCGAACTTCCGAACGCCGCTAGAGAGCAGGCGATTGAAACGCTGACGCGCACCGACTTCGCGCGCTCGCTCATCCAGCACAACCGGGAGTTGTATGGGTTTCTTCGTGGCGGTGTCCCGGTCGAGTGGCGGGATGACTCAGGCGAAACCTGCCATGCCCATGCCCGGGTGATAGACTTTCGTGCTCCCGGGAACAACCGGTTCCTGGCCGTGCGCGAGCTCAAGATTCAGGGCCTGCTGGTTCCGCACTACAACCGCCGGGCCGACCTGGTCTGCTTTGTGAACGGGTTGCCGCTGGTCTTTATCGAACTGAAGGCGGTCTATCGGAACATCCGCGCCGGGTTCGACGACAACCTGACCGATTACCTGAGTGCGCACAGTATCGCCCATGCGTTTCACCACAATGCGTTTCTTGTCGTGAGCAACGGCGATCGCGCCCGTTATGGCTCGATCACGAGCAAGTGGGAACATTTTGTCGAATGGAAGCGCGATACAGAGTCGGCTCAGGCACGCGTGGATGCCGAGGCGTTCCTCGATGGAATGCTGGCCAAGGATCGGCTGCTCGATCTGGTGGAGAACTTCATCCTGTTCGATGAGAGTCGTGCCGGCGGGACGCGCAAGGTGGTCGCCCGCAATCATCAAGTGCTCGGCGTGAATAATGCGGTGGGTTCAGTGATTCACCAGGAGGAACTGAAACGACAGTATCCACCGGAGCAGCGACTTGTCGAATACCGGGCATCAATTGAACGGCCCTCCCTCGCGGCTGAGTCTGTACCGGCAGATCAGGCCTATCTATTAGCCGCTCCCGCGCAGTCACAGGATCTGATAGACCTACCTCTGCTCAAACGCGCACATCCGGACCTCGGACGACTAGGCGTGTTCTGGCACACGCAAGGCAGCGGGAAATCCTACTCCATGGCGTTTTTTGTGGAGAAGGTGCGGCGCGTGGTCCCCGGTAACTTTACCTTTCTGGTGATGACGGACCGGGAAGACTTGGACGAGCAGATCTGGCGCACCTTCGTCGGCTGCGGCGTCTCCGACGAGAAGACCCCGCGCGCTGCCTCCGGGAAAGAACTCCAAGAAACTCTGCGCGGGAATCACCGGTTTGTCTTTAGCCTGATTCACAAGTTCAATCAGCCCGTTACTGCCCCGTACAGCGAGCGCGACGACATCATTGTCATCTCGGATGAAGCCCACCGGACGCAGGCGGGGAAGTTTGCGCGGAACATGCGGTTGGCTTTGCCCAACGCCTCGTTTCTCGGCTTTACCGGCACGCCGCTCTTTAAGCATGACGAACTCACCCGGCGGATCTTCGGTGGATACATTTCCCGTTATGACTTCAAACGGTCGGAGGAGGACCAATCCACCGTCAAGCTCGTTTATGAGAACCGAGGCGAGAAGTTGGGACTCGCCAGGTTGGACCTGAACGATCGGATCGCCGCGAAGATTGAAGAAGCTGAACTGAATCCGGACCAGGAAGCCTTGCTCGAACGCCTGTTGGGCCAGGACTATGAAGTGATCACCGCGGATGACCGTCTCGACAAGCTCGCCGACGATTTCGTGCAGCATTGTTCCACCCGGTGGCAAAGCGGGAAGTCGATGCTGGTCTGTATCGACAAGATTACCTGCGCGCGGATGCTACAGCGCATCCAGCCTCGCTGGAATGCTGCACTAGCTGTGATTCGTGCCGCTCTCCCGATCAAGGAAACGGAGCTGGCGACGGCGACCGATCCGGATATCAGGGAACGGCTGGAGAAGGAACTCGATGGCCTGCGAGGGCAGGAACAATGGATGGCAAGCACCATCATCGAAATCGTCATCAGCGAAGCTCAGAACGAAGTCCGGGACTTCAAGAAGTGGGACTTCGACATCATCCCGCACCGCCTGGTGATGAAGACGGGCTTCCAGACCGAAGACGGGAGACGCGTGGCGGTGGATGACGCCTTTAAAGACCCTGAGCACCCCTTCCGCATTGCGATCGTTTGTGCCATGTGGCTGACCGGCTTCGACGTGGAGTGCCTCGGAACGCTCTATATCGACAAGCCGATGAAAGCCCACAACCTCATGCAGGCCATTGCCCGTGCGAACCGGATCTATCCCGGAAAAAGTTGCGGCGTGATTGTCGATTACAACGGCATGCTCAAGAGCCTGCGTGAAGCGCTGGCACAGTACGCGCTGGGGGATGAGGATGAGGAGGAGGCCGGTGACATTGTCGCCCCCATCGCTGAACTGGTGCTGGCCTTGCTTCAGTCCATTGAGCTGACCGAACAGCATCTCATTGGTCTCGGATTTGATCCCGGTCGGCTTCAAGGCGCTACAGGGTTCACCCGCATCGAAGCCGTACGGGATGCCGTGGATGCCATTTACACCTCAGATGAAGCCAAACGCCGGTTCGAAATTATGGCGCGGCAGGTCTTCATCTGCTTCAAGGCGTTGCTCATGGAGCCGAGCGTATTTGCCTATGCGGAGCGCCATGACAATATTGAGACCATCTACAAGAAGCTGCAAGAAAACCGTGATACTGCTGATGTGACCGAGGTGCTGAAGGAGTTGCACCGGATTGTCAACGAGGCCATCCGGGCATCGGCACCGGGGGAGGATCATGCCGAGGGGCTCACGGTGGACTTAAGCCGCCTTGATTTGGCCAAGTTGCGCGATGAGTTTGCCGGTAAAGTACGCCGGAAACACGCGGCGCTGCAGGATATCCGCGACCTTGTTGAAAAGAAATTGGCCCAGATGCTCGCCCGCAATCCCTTGCGAATGGACTATTACAAAAAGTACCAGGAGATCATTGCCGATTATAATCGTGAGAAAGACCGAGTGACCGTCGAGGCGACCTTCGCGCGCTTGTTTGCACTGGCCAGCAGCTTGGATGCAGAGGAGCACCGCGCTGCAGAGGAAGGCTTGAGCCAGGACGAATACGTTCTGTTCCAAATGATTTTCAGGGACAACCTGACGATGGCTGACCGTGAGCGGCTCAAACAGGCGAGCAGGGGGCTGCTCAAGTCATTACAAGAGTTGCTCAAACCTATGGCGAACTGGACTCAAAATTCTGCGACGCAGGCCGAAGTGAAGGTCTGTATCCTAGACAACCTTTGGGACTCGCTACCTCGGCCGCCATTCACAGACGATGAGGCAGAGGCAGTCGCCGGGCAGGTCTATGACTATGTCTGGCAGCGGAGCACGGCTGGTCATTGGGACCAGGCTCGCCATGAGAGCGGCCGCTAGCACGCCGCAATACTAGGCGGAGGTTCGTTTACCCTTCGCACTTCGATCCGCCTGCTGCCTCACAGGAACAATCCAAACAACCATGGACGGAGCAGGTGCCGCAGGCCTTTTCGATCTGGCGACGCAGCGCCGCTCTAGCCCGATGCACGCGGACGGCCGCATTTTCGGCCGTGATGCCTGACTGTTGAGCCAGGTCTTTCAATTTGCCTTCGTGCAGATCTACGACCTGCAGGGCTTCGCGATATTCCGGTTTGAGTGTCTCCAGCAAACCGGATACGCACCGGCAGATTTCCTGTCGCAGTTCCGCCTCCGGTTCCTGGACATCCGGAAATTCTCTGGTCCAGGCTTCCGCTGCCCGCTCGGCGGTTGACCGTTGCCGGTAGTGATCGATCACGGCATTGCGGAGCACACGATAGAACCAGGCCACGACCTTTTCGTCGTCCACCCCGGCTCCGCGTTCCAGTCCACGGGCAAAGGCCGATTGCAGAATGTCTTCGGCCACGGCTCTGGATTCGACCCGCCGCTCCAGGAATGTCAGGAATTGCTGATGCCCCTTCACCAGCTGCGCAATAGCCTCTGGCGAAAGTGCTGTCGAGGGTGTCGATTCGAGAGTCATGACGGCAGCTTACCAAACTCTCGATCGAACTGTAAGGTTTCCGGTGCCCCTCCGTCAGCCTCTGTGACGACGCAATCACGCGCCGGCATGACAAAGGAGACCGACCATGGCTGACATCAAAACAACCACCTCGCAGAAGATTGCCAAGACAGG
>Ga0268299_1001510_pt1 | contig 39776 bp, 32 predicted proteins | sample NOBtaG_FD_193484 | JGI IMG/M metagenome (GOLD analysis project Ga0268299, IMG submission 193484) | Activated sludge microbial communities from bioreactor in Nijmegen, Gelderland, Netherland - NOB reactor | ecosystem: Engineered > Bioreactor > Aerobic > Activated sludge | place: Netherlands... | reverse complement strand
GAGGTGATCCGCGATGGCGTAGAAGGCGCGCTCGTGGAGTTCTTCAGCGCCCGCGTGCTGGCTCGCCGCCTGGAGTCTCTACTGCAGAGCGCCGAGGCCGGCGCCAAGTACCGCGTGCAAGCGCTGTCGGCAGTCAGGCGATTCGGCCAAGACCGAGGTCTGGCGGGCTATGACCGATGCGTGGCCGGCACCGGTGATCGCGATCTTGTTCAGCCGACGGGTCCTTGCACGAATAGGAGAGTCGCTGCGATGCCATCAACCGATCAAAAAGGAGTTGTTGCATGAACGTCGTGCTGCACATCGTTCTCTTGGCGCTGACCGGTGGGACCGCGCACGCTGGCGGGGTGACGACCTACGAACCGGTGAAGTGGACCAAGTTCGTGCCAGTCGAAGGCCAGCCGCTGCCGGTGCCAGAGCAGTGGCTGGACACTGAGGAAGCGCGTATCGCGCACAACTTGAAGCTGCCCGACGCGGTGCCCAAGCCAGTGCCGTTCGACTTCAAGGCGGCTGGCTCCGGGGCCTTGTTCACCAGTGATCGCAAGGTCGCGGTGAAGTACTTCGATCACCTGTGCAAGACCGAAGCTGGGGAGTGGATCTTCAAGACGGTCAAGGATGTCGAGGGGCTTTACTTCGCTCGGCCGCAGAGGCCACCGACCAGCGACCAGCTCGCCGACCCTTACGGGCCGGAGATGCCGTGGATACAGCGGGTGTTCTTGCTCACCGGGGACAGCCTCAAGTGGCACGGAGCTTGGTTCGTTCAGCCACCGATCTACAACTACAAGTTCGTCGAGCAGCCGCGGCGTGATGTGAAGTGGCAGGCAGGCCTCCGCGAGCGATACATCAGGCTGTTTGGGTACACGCGCGAGCCTGCGTTGGACCAGAACGGAAGGCCGACGGTCTATCTCAAGGACGAGACTCCGATGCAAGTCGTTGGCATACCGCAGCCGACGGCACGCTACGGCTATACCTGGCGCGGAATCAGAAGAGAGCGTGATCGCGAGCACAACGTTGCCGGCGGCGAAGTGCTGATCTACGACTTGGTGACGCAAGAAGTACTGGCTGTGCGTCGACAGTTCTTGATTGCCGGGAAGAACCCACGTGGCAGGGAAAGGACGCTGTGGGAGATCGCGGCCCGATGCCGGGAGCTACCAGGGCATCTAGATGGCGGTGAGTTCTCGCAGTTCGCGTTCGATGTGCTCCAGACCACGGAACGGTCAACCACTAAAGGGAGATGATCATGCCGACGCCTTTCAACACTGATGTCAGCTCGCTCTACGGCTACGTTCTACAGCAGATGGCCGCAGAGTCGTACTTTGAGGGGGTGGCACCAACTGACGCGAGCTTGATCAGGCGCCGACTGCTTCTAGGAACCAACCGAGAAGGCTACCGCGATGGGCCGCCCGAACTCAACGAAGGGTATCGCGGCTACACGCGCATGACCTCGTCGCAAGCCGACGAGTTCCTGAGCAGATTCCAGATCGTTCACCAGTGGTCTGATAACCCTAGTACCGACCCCAACGGCAACCCGGTCGCGCCTCGACCCGGCCCCGAAGGTCGACCTGACAGACCGCAGCTCTTCGACGAGCTCTTGGCAAATACAGGGCTATCGGCGACGCTGATTCGCACGAAGGACAGTGCGGGCAACTTGATCAATCAGTACACCTTGGCCATCCGCTCCACCGAGTCGCGCCATTGGAGAGCCGGCGGCGACCGCGAGCGCGACGGCCTCGGCGCAGACATTGGTGACTTGGTGCCGAACGGCTTTGCGTTGGCCCAGCTCAACGCGTTGCAGCTGTACTACCAGTGGCTCAAGGACAACAACCATCTGCCGGCCGGGGCGCGACTGGACGTTACCGGCTACAGCCTGGGTGGTCATCTGGCGACGGTCTTCACCGAGATTCACCGCGCCGACCTCGACATCCAGTTTGGCCAGACCGTCACATTCAACGGTGCGGGTCGCGGCTCATGGAACAGCGCTGCGGGTTCCTTGAGCGACATGATCGACTACTACCGCGCGGTCTTGAGCGATCCGCGGGTTGCCCCTGATCCGGGCGGCGGTATCGCCACGAGCCTGCGGGGGGGCGCAATCGCCCGGCTAGGCAGTGCCTTCGATGCGAGGTCAAGCTACAACGACGAGCGGCATGCGTGGGCAGTCATCGCTACGCAAATCAGATTCGGCCTATCGATCCTAGCGCCGAGCAGCGAAAGCCGCACCGGCACCCTGGCCGACGACATCATCACCCAGGTGTTCGGCTACGAGAGCATCCACAACACCAACTTTACCGCCAACTCGGGCTACCACGGGCCGGCGCTGCGCGTCGGCATCGAGTCCCAGCCACTAGTGGAGGGTCTGCTCGACGACTTCGGCAGCGGCCACTCGATCACCCTGATCGCTGATTCGCTCGCGGTCCAGCGCGTCATGCGCACGCTCGCTCCCTCGTTCAAGCCTGCGGACTTCGTCGGCATGCTGCCGGGGCTGTCGAACAAGAGGCCGATCACGGGCGCGGATGCGAACTACGAGACCGATGCCCTCGAGAATGCACTGGATGGACTGCGGCGCATCGTCCTTGGTGAGAGTGTTGCCCGTACCTCAGCCAGAGACGGCGCCGGTGGCTTTGGTGACATCACAACACGCGAGCAGTTCCACACCAACCTTGAGGCGCTGACCCGGGCCGATGCCCTTGAGGCTCTGGCGGGCCTCGTGACCATTGGTGCGACCAGCGGTGGCGCCCTGCAGGCAGCCTCCCGCACCGACTTCGCTGCGTTCCTTACGCTGCACACCCTGTCACCGGTGGCAATCAAGGCGACGACTGGCAACGAAGCCGCAGTTGCGGCGGCGCTGGGCGGTGCATGGAACTCGGTTCATCAGGCCTGGATGGCCGATGGTGCACAGACGCCTACACAACGGCAGCAAGGGCTGGCCATCTACTCGGACCAATACCTCGCCGATCGCGCCGCGATGCTCGACACGCTGGTGGCGCGCAACATGCTTAACGCCGAATCGACCTTGTCTGGCGGCCAACTCGGCCGTGCACTCACGCAGTCCCTTGTCTATGAGGACCTTGCCAGTGGTCTCGTGATCCGCGCCGGACATGCCGATGGAGACAGTCAGCGTGTCCGAGTCTGGTTCGGCGGTGATGGATCGGACGGACCTCCGGTAGTCAGTGGTCTGGCCGATCGCCTCTACGGTGGTGCCGGCGACGACACACTCGACGGTCTGGGAGGTGCCGACCGCCTCGAAGGCCAATCAGGGAATGACGGCCTGTACGGCGGCGCGGGCAGCGACACCCTGCTCGGCGGCACCGGCAACGACGTGCTCAACGGCGGCGCCGACAACGACCGCCTCCTCGGCGGTCAGGGCCTGGATGTCTACGGCTTCAGTGCCGGCTGGGGTGCCGATGCGATCGTCGACAGCGATGGCTCGGGCGGCATCTTCGTGGACGGATTGGCGCAGATCGACGGCGCGGGTGCCATCAAGATCGCTGAAGGCACCTGGCAGACGCCAGACCGCCGCATCAACTACAGCCTGGTGCCGATGGATGGCGGACGCAGCGACCTGTTCATCAGTTTCTCTGACCGCAATGACGTCATCCGCATCGAGGACTGGAGCGATCAACGCCGTCTCGGCATCACCCTGCCGGGCAGCATTGCCCCGCCGCCGGCCAACGGCAGCTTGCTGGCTGGCGACATCATCAAGCAGTTCGAAGGAACCACCTACGCCACGATCCCCGACGGTGGTTACGTCAGTGCCGGCGTCCACGCAGACGCGCCGGACGTTCTGATCGGGGGCCAGACCAACGACAGTCTCAGCGGGCTGGGCGGCAACGACGGCCTCTCCGGGGGCGAAGGGCACGATCTTCTCGAAGGTGGCGCGGGTCACGACTTGCTGATCGGCGGCCTGGGCGCAGACACTCTCAACGGCGGCACGGGCAATGACCTGATCTACGGCAGCGGGGTCGGCGGCATCGATCGGCCCACGCGCACGGATTTCACGCCACCGACGACGACCGGCTTGGAAGTCGCCCGCGGGTTCAGCTGGGTGGCTGCGAGAGCCGATGCGCCACGCTGGCAAGGTGACACGGCGACCATGCGCTATGTCGGCGTGACAGGCGCCTACGTGAATCCGCAGTTCACCAGCGGCGGGCAGGTCTACGTGGAGGCCCATAGCAACGTCATCGACGGCGGCGCCGGCGACGACTACATCGTCGCCGGCTCCGGGATGGACGTCGTGCACGGCGGTGACGACAACGACGACATCATCGGCATGCGGGACGACGATCTGCTGTTCGGCGACGCCGGAGACGACTTCATCTGGGGTGATGGGCAGGGGGCTGTGGGTACCGCCGAGTACACCCCGCCGGACCAGCAAGGCGACGACATCTTGATCGGCGGCGCCGGTGATGACGTGCTGGTCGGCCAGGGCGGGCGCGATCAGCTGTACGGCGGCGCCGATGACGACATGCTGTGGGGGGACTACACCGACGTGGAGGACACGCCGCTCGACACGCACGGTGAAGACTTCCTTGATGGCGGCGCAGGCGATGATCGCCTGGCAGGAGGAGGACTGAACGATACCGTGATTGGAGGGATCGGCAACGATCGACTCTGGGGCGATGGCAGCGCTGGCGAGGGGCTGACGTTGGAGGTGCAGGGGCGAGATGATCTCGAGGGCGGGGCCGATCACGACCAGATCCACGGCGGCGGCAGTGACGACAGGCTGGACGGCGGGACTGGCAACGACAGCCTCTGGGGTGACGATGACATCGATGAGCAGATTGAGGTCTCATCGCACGGCCGGGACACTTTGGACGGCGACGCCGGCGACGACTACCTGGAAGGTGGTGCGAACAGCGACACGCTGATGGGCGGCACGGACAACGACACGCTGTTCGGTGACGGGCGGCTCTATGCCAGCGATCGCTACGGTGTCGACTTCCTGGATGGCGGATCCGGAAACGACTATCTCGATGGCGGCGGCGGAGCCGACGCGCTCATGGGTGGGGATGGCCACGACTATCTGTACGGTGACGGTGGCGCGGTCGACATCCACTCCATCGATCATGGCGCGGACCACCTCGATGGGGGGGCCGGCAATGACTGGTTGTTCGGCTACGGCGGCGACGATGTCCTTGTTGGCAGCGACGGTAACGACTGGCTCGCCGGTGAAGACTATGACGGTCGCCTGCTCAGCTCTGCCTTGACGGGTAACGACCGGCTGAGTGGCGGCGCTGGCGCTGATACCCTCCACGGAGGCAACGGCGTCGACACGCTGGACGGCGGAGCGGGAGACGACCTGCTCGTCGGAGGCGAGGGAGCAGACGTCTATGCCTTCAGCGCTGGTTGGGGGCACGATGTGCTGGTGGATGCGGGCCCTTCACAGGGTGTCGCCGACGTCGTCGTGTTCGCGGAAGGTGTTGCGGTGTCGGACGTGACCCTGAGCGCTCTGGCCGACTTCGGCCTGCAGATCAGATTCAGCGGTGGTGATGAAGTTGTCGTACAACGGCAATTCGCGCCGAGCGACAGCTCGAACCCTTACGGGCAAAGCATTGAGACGATCGTCTTCGCGGACGGCACCGTCTGGGACTATTCGACGATCACGCGAATGGTCCTCGCTTCGACCGATGGTGACGACAGCCTGGTCGGCTACTGGACCAACGACACGGTGTCGGGTGGTGACGGCAACGACACGTTGCTCGGCAACGCCGGGGCCGATCTGCTCGAGGGCGGAACAGGCTCCGACTCGTTGGACGGCGGCGTCGGAGATGACACGCTAGTAGGCGGCACGGGTTCGGACACGATGTTCGCCGGCGACGGCGACGACCACCTGCAAGGCAACGGGGCGTACGACCAACTGTACGGTGGAGCGGGGAACGACACGCTGGACGGTGGGCAGAGCCGTGGGCCCGGCTATTTCTCGGATCTCCTCGGTGCCTACATGGACGGAGGCGATGGCGACGACGTCTACTTGTTCGGGAGAGGCTCTGGGAATCAGAGCGCTCGGGATAACGGTCTGCTCGGCAGCAGTTTTGACACCGTCTTGCTTGGTGCAGGCGTCGTGCCTTCCGATGTGACGCTCACTCGCGTCTCGGACTATGGACTGTTGATTCAGATCAACGGCACAGATGATCAGCTTCTTGTCGACAACCACTTCTATCCTCTGTACCCGACCAGCACGTTGGAGCGACGGATCGAGAGCATTGCGTTCTCTGATGGAGCACGATGGGATTTGGCTGCGATCAACAGTCGCGTACTGAATTCGACGTCTGGTGACGATCTGCTCGTTGGCTACGCTGACATTGACGACCTGTCTGGAGGCCGCGGCAATGACACGCTCGATGGTGGTGAGGGTGCCGACACGCTCGCTGGCGGCGATGGCGCTGACTGGCTGAGCGGAGATCTGCATGCCGACTTGCTGGACGGCGGCAATGGCAATGACTCGCTCTTCGGCGGGGACGGTAGCGACGTGCTTGCCGGCGGCGCCGGAGCGGATACGCTTAGTGGAGGGGCAGGCAACGATACCCTGGACGGCGGTGCTGGGGACGACTTTATCGAAGGCTCCGAAGGCATCGACACGTTCCGCTTTGCATTGGATTCGGGCAATGACACGGTGTACGCGCTCGAAGCGGACGCTGCGAATCAAGATCGCATCGAGTTCTTGGCCGGTGTCGACCCCGGGGATGTCACGGTCACGCAGTCGGGCGGCGACTTGATTCTCGGCATCAACGGAAGCTCCGGCCAGCTCGTCGTTCAGCACTACTTCTCTTCGTCCTACACGGCTCCTCGTATCGTCTTCAACAACGGCACCAACTGGGACTACGCGACCACCAGCAGCCTGATCTCCGTCACGGTACCAGCCGGAGTGGCGATCAACGGCGGCAGCGGCGGCGAGTCGTTGCAGGGTGGGGACGGTGCCGACTACGTCTATGGGAATGGTGGCAACGACACCTTGGATGCCGGCGCTGGCAACGATCACCTTGCGGGGGGCGCCGGCAACGATGTCTACCTGTTCGGTCCGGGATGGGGCCACGACACCGTCTATCAGCAGGATGCGTCGACCAACACGGTCGACGAAGTTCGGATGGGCGTGGGCATCGCGGCATCCGACGTTCTGCTGACCAGAGACGCCTATGACCTGTTGATTCGCGTCCTCGGGACAGCCGACAGCCTGCGGCTGAAGGACCACTACTATCCGTCCCCATCGCCGAACAGGATCGACCGAATTGCATTCGCCGACGGAAGAGTCTGGGACTCGGCGATGATCGAACTGATGGTTGGAGCTGGCGATGGTGGGCAGACGCTAATTGGTGGCAGCAATGACGACGCGTTGCTCGGTGGGGGGGACGGTGACCGGGCGTTAGGCGGAGCCGGCGATGACATGCTGCAAGGCGGCGGCGGCAAGGACGGATTGTTCGGCGAAGCGGGCGACGACAGCCTGACAGGCCAAGACGGCGACGACACGCTCCTCGGTGGCCTCGATAACGACTTGCTGGACGGCGGCGCGGGCCGAGATCTGCTGGATGGCGGCCTGGGGAATGACACCTACGTCTTCGCTCTTGGGTCCGGCAAGGACACCATCAGCAGCTTTGACGCCACCGCTGGCCGAGTGGATCTGGTTCGTCTGGGAGTGGGCATCACGGCCGACAACTTGGTAGCGACCAACTCCGACTGGATTGAGCGATCGTTGCTCCTGTCGGTTCGCGGCACCTCAGACAGCCTGCAGATCGACGGCTTCTTCTCCGAAGATGGAGCCGGAGGCCGTCAAGTTGATCAGGTCATCTTCGCCGATGGCACCGTCTGGGGTGTGGCCGACATCAAGTCCCGCGTGCTGACAGCCAGTGACGACAACGACCGCCTCGTAGGCTACGCCACCGATGACTCGATCGAGGGTCTGCTGGGGGACGATCTGATCTTCGGCCTCGCGGGTGACGACACGTTGGACGGCAGTCACGGTGAAGACGAGCTGCGCGGCGGCGATGGTGCGGACGTGATTCTGGGCGGCAATCAGCACGACGACCTGGATGGCGATGAGGGTAATGACACCCTCCACGGCCAGGACGGTAACGATACCTTGAGTGGTGGGTTCGGTGACGATCTCCTGTATGGCGGTGCCGGCAACGACGTACTGTCCGGCGGCGGCAGCGCACATGGTGGCACCAACAACGACACCCTTGACGGCGGCGCAGGTGATGACGAACTGCTCGGGAGTGACGGATACGCAACCTTCCTGTTCGGTCGAGGTGACGGACAAGACCGGCTCTTCGGAAGCGTCAGTTCGGAACAGCGCAATGTCCTGCAGTTCAAGGCGGGGGTATCACCATCGGATATCCGGGTCGCGCGAGTTGCCGAGAACGCCTACTACAACTGGCTCGAACTCAGCATCGTTGGCAGCGGGGATCGTGTCAGGGTTGGTAGCTTCTTCAACTCAAGCGGCTCGCTCGGCCAGCAGACGTCGCTGCAGACCGTCCGCTTTTCCGACGGAACCACTTGGGATGCACCGATGCTGGCAGCGATGGCAACCCTCGCGCCGATCACAGGCACGGCGCTTGCGGACTCCCTCAGCGGAACCGCAGCTTCAGAGATTCTTGCCGGCCTGGGTGGCAACGACAGCCTCGATGGTGGTGGCGGCGACGATTGGATCGACGGCGGTACTGGCGCGGACGCCATGACAGGCGGCGTCGGAGGTGACACCTACGTTGTCGACAACACGTCTGACACCGTCGTTGAGAACGCTGGCGAAGGCAACGATACGACCGTGAGCTCGGTCGACTGGGTGCTTGGTGACAACGTGGAGACGCTAAGGCTGGTTGGGGCAGCGGCCATTGCCGGTAGCGGCAATGCGATGAGCAACGCGTTAGCCGGCAACAGCGCCAGTAACGTTCTGAATGGCGGAGAGGGCGCCGACACGATGAGCGGAGGTGCCGGCGACGACGTCTACGTCGTCGATGACTCTGGCGATGTCGTGACGGAAGGGGTTGGCGGGGGCGTTGACACCGTGCGATCGAGCTTGACCTGGACGCTCGGTGCCGACTTGGAGAACCTAACGCTCCTCGGAACGCTTGCTGTAAGCGGGACTGGCAATGCAGGTGCGAACGTGTTGCAGGGCAACTCTGCCAACAACGTGCTGACGGGAGGTGCGGGGGCCGACACGATGCTCGGAGGTGCAGGAGACGACCTTTACCGCGTTGATGTCGCTGGGGATCTAGTCATCGAGTCCGTCAATGAGGGTATCGACACGGTTGAGACCGTACTGACATGGGGGTTGGCCGAGAACATCGAGCGCCTTGTACTGACTGGAACTGGTGCCATCAACGGTACGGGCAATGCGCTCGACAACGCGCTGACCGGCAACAACGCGGCCAATCGGCTTGATGGAGGAGCAGGCATCGATACGATCGCAGGTGGTGCGGGCAACGACACCTACGTCGTAGACGACCATGGCGATCTGGTGATTGAACTCACCGCTGGCGGCACGGACACCGTGGAAGCATCCGTGAGCTACTTGCTGCCCGCGGAGGTCGAACGCCTGACGTTGATCGGGGCTGGCGCGATCAATGGTACGGGCAATGCGCTGGCAAATGCACTGATCGGCAACGCCGCGGCCAACCGCATCAATGGCGGCGCCGGCATCGATTCGATGACCGGGAATGGCGGAGACGATACGTATGTCGTCGACAGCACGGGCGACAGCATCATCGAGGCCATCAACGGCGGGAACGACACCGTCGAGTCGACGATCAGTTGGACCTTGGCCGGCAACCTCGAGAATCTTGTGCTCGTCGGGTCGGGCACGATCAATGCCACCGGCAACTCTGCGACCAACGTGCTGACGGGAAACAGCGCGGCAAACGTGCTCGTTGGTGCGGCTGGCGCCGATACCATGTCCGGCGGCGATGGTGATGATGTCTATGGTGTCGACAACGTGCTTGACGTCGTCGTCGAGATGGCCGCGCGAGGCGCTGACCGGATCGAGTCCAGCGTCTCGTACACGCTCTCTGCCTGGACTGAGAACTTGACACTCACTGGAACCGGCAACATCAATGCAACGGGCAACGAGCTGAACAATGCTCTGCTGGGAAACGCTGGCGCGAACCGCCTTGACGGAGGAGTTGGCGCTGACACGATGATCGGTGGTGCGGGCAATGACGTGTACGTGGTTGACACAACAGCGGACGGTATCAGCGAGGCAACCAGTGGTGGCACCGATACGATTGAAGCGTCCCTCAGCTGGGTGCTGGGAGCCGAGTTGGAGAACTTGACGCTGACGGGCGCGAACACCATCAACGGGACGGGCAACGCCGCTGCCAACACTCTGCGCGGGAACAGCGGCAACAACGTTCTCGTTGGCCTCGCCGGAAGCGACACGATGATCGGAGGAGCGGGCGACGACACCTATGTCGTTGACGTCACCACGGACGTGGTGACCGAGAGCGCGAGTCAGGGCGACGACCTGGTTCAGTCGACCGTGACCTGGACATTGGGATCGAATGTCGAGCGCTTGACGCTGACCGGCAACTCGGCGATCAACGGAACCGGCAACGCACTCAGCAATGCGCTGGTGGGTAACGGCGCGAATAACACGCTGACCGGTGGAGACGGCCACGACACGATCGATGGAGGTCTTGGGACGGATTCGATGGTCGGGGGCAATGGGGACGACAGCTACTTCGTCAACGCCAGTACGGACGTCGTGACAGAGGCGACCGGCGCAGGTGTCGATCTGGTGAACAGCGCGGTGACGTGGACTCTCGGCAGCAATCTCGAGAACCTGACGCTCAGCGGCAGCTCGGCCATCAACGGCAACGGCAACGCGCTCAACAACGTGCTGACCGGCAATTCGGCCGCCAATGCGCTGGCCGGCGCGGCCGGCAATGACACCTATGTCGGTGGGCAGGGAAACGACAGCCTGACCGACAGCTCGACGACATCGGCCGACGTCTATCGCTGGGGCACCGGGCAGGGCAACGACAGCATCAACGATGCGGGCGGCAGCGATCGCATCGAGATCTTGCCCGGCGTGACGAGTTCGCAAGTCACGCTCACGCGCAGCGGCAACAACCTTCAGGTCGGCATTGCCGGGGCATCGGACGTGCTGACAGTACTCAACTGGTACACGAGCAGCGCCAACCGGATCGAGGAGATTCGTCTGTCCGATGGTTCGGTCATCGGCGCAGGTGCCGCGCCGCAGTCGGTCACGACCGGTTCGGCATCGACGCTCGGTGCGCGGGCCATGGCAGACAGCGAGACGATGCCCGCAACCCCTTGGCGTGGACCTGCCACGGCGACGGCGTGGCTGATCGCATCCAAGTCAGACCTGCTGCTGGACGCCATGGCGCAGTTCGATCCGCCGGTCGGTGTCGTGCTGGCCGGCGATGCAGATCGCTTGGCGACCACCATGCCGGCGCTGGCGGCCAACGCGATGTAGTCGTCGGCTGGGGATGGTGGCTCGGCGGCTGGGGATGGTGGCTCGGCGGCTGGTGTCACCCGCCCTGCCGCATCAACCCCAACCGCTCGACCACCCGCTTCTCGTTGGCAAAGGCCTCCTTGCAGGCGGCGGCGTACTCCGCCGGGCCCAGGTAGGCCAGTTCCTGGTCGGACTTGGCCAGTTCGGCGATGTAGGCCGGCTCCTGCATCGCGGCGCGAAAGCCGTCGTGCAGCGTCTGCACGAGCCCGGCCGACAGGCCGCGCGGGCCGCCCAGGCCGTAGGGCGAGGTGGCGACGATGCCCAGGCCCAGCTCCTTCAGCGTCGGCACCTGGGGCCAGCGCTTGCTGCGCTTCTCGCCGAAGGTGACCAGCAGCCGCAGCTTGCCGTTGTCGACGAAAGGCCCGAAGGCGGTGGAGCCGACGCCGACCTGCACCTGGCCGGTCGCCACGCCCAGCATCTGCTCGGCCACGCCCTTGTAGGGCACGTGCACGTACTCCAGGTTGCGCTGGCCGAACAGGTCTTCCACCACGACGTGCGGCGTGGTGCCGACGCCGTTGGTGGCGATGGTGATCTTGCTGCCGGCCCGGCGCGCCGCGCGTGCGGCGGCAAAGATGTCCTCGACGGTCTTGAAGGGGCTGTCGGCCGCGACCACCATGCCGAAGGTCGTGCCGGTCAGCTGCAGGATCGGCGTCACGTCGCGGATCGGGTCCCACAGCACCTTCTGCGTGTAGGGCGCGCGGAAGATGGTCTGCGGCAGCTGCGCGATGGTGTAGCCGTCGGGCGCGGCCTGCTGCAGCACCGGCATGCACAGCGTGCCGCCGGCGCCGCTGCGGTTTTCGGTCAGGACCTTCTGGCCGAGGTGGTGGCTCGCGGCCTCGGCCAGCACGCGCATCGCGAGGTCGGTGCCGCCGCCGGCCGGCCAGGGGATCCACAGCGTGATCGGCCGCGTGAAGTGGCCGTCGGGTTGTGCGCGTGCCCCGGCGGCCGGCAAGGCGATCGACGCCGCCGTGCCGCGCAGCAGGGTGCGGCGCCGGATGCGGTTGTGCAGCAGTTCGAGTGCGTCGCGCATCGCTTCAGCCTCCGCCGCCGCCGCGCTTGGCCAGCTGGCCGAAGCCGCGCTGCGGGTCGTAGCCCCAGCAGGCCAGCACGAAGAACGCCGCCAGGCAGCCCAGCACCACGTAGGGCGCCAGCCCCGGGTCCTTGCCGTAGAGCGCGAAGCGCACCCACTCGACCGCGTAGGTGAAGGGGTTGAAGCGCGCGATCTGGTAGACCCACTCGGCGCCCGACTCCTGCAGCTTCCACAGCGGGTAGAGCGCGGTCGACAGGAAGTACATCGGGAAGATGACGAAGTTCATCGTGCCGGCAAAGTTCTCGAGCTGCTTGATGTGCACGCTGAGCAGCAGGCCCAGCGCACCCAGCATCAGCGCCCCTGCCATCACGGCGACCAGAGCATGCACGCCGGCCAGCGTGAAAACCGGCAGCTCGGTGCCGATGACCAGCGCCACGGCCACGAAGGCCAGCGCCTGCAGCACCGACAGGAGCGCCGTCGCGCACAGCTTGCAGAACAGGATCCAGGGCCGCGGCAGCGGCGCGGTCAGCAGCAGGCGCATCAGGCCCATCTCGCGGTCGTAGACCATCGCCAGGCTGGACTGCATGCCGTTGAACAGCAGCACCATGCCCACCAGCCCCGGCGCGATGTAGACCTCGTAGGGGATGTAGGTGTCGTAGGGTTCGACGATGGCGATGCCGAACACGTTGCGGAAGCCCGCCGCAAAGACCGCCAGCCACAGCAGAGGCCGCACCAGCGCCGACACCAGCCGGCCGGTCTGCTGGCTGAACTTGAGCACTTCGCGCATGACGATCGCGCGCAGCGCCTGCAGCGCGTGCAGCGGGCCGTGGCGAGCGCCGGAGGTCGAGGCGATGTAGAGGGGCGCGGCGGTGTTCATCGCATGATTCCGTTCGCCCTGAGCTGGTATTCCCGTTCGTCCTGAGCCCGTCGAAGGAAGGGCCGGGTGGTGCGGTGCAGGGGCTTCGACAGGCTCAGCCCGAACGGAGAGGGACTCATCGGGCAGCCTTGCAGAGCTTCTCGCCGGCGTCGGCGCCCAGCGTGTCGAGCACGTTGACCGGGTGCAGGATGCCGTCGACCGGCGCCTGCGAGATCACGCCCTGGCCGTCGGTCAGCAGCAGCGGCTGGCGCAGCTGGCCGTCCCAGGCGCGGAAGCTCATGTTCACGCCCTTCGACCCGTCGAGCTGGGCCTTGGCCAGCGCCGCCTGCCAGGCTGCGGCCGGACCCTTGGGCTGGGCCACGGCGACGGTGATCAGGGCCTTGCCGGCCAGCCAGGCAGTCCAGTCGTGGGCGGTCATCGGGCGCTTGGTGGCCTTGGCGAAACGGCGGCTGACCTGCGGCGCCCCGAAGCGCTCGAACTGCGCGTGCCAGGCCACCGCCACCAGGCCGGCATCGCCGACCACCGGTCGCGGCAGCACCGTGTGGTAGGGCAGGCCGCGCGCGAACTCGCCGTCGCTGTCGACGACCCAGACGGCGTCGTACTGTGCGCCGGCGGTCAGCAGCAGCGGGTTGGCGAGGTTGCGTTCGCGCGGGTCGGCCGACAGCTTGTAGGGCTTGGCGGCGACGACCTGCAGGCCGTAGCGCTTGATCGAGGCCTGCGCGACCGCGGCGCGCTGCTGGTCGGCCGGGCTCGGGCCGGTCAGCAGCAGCAGCTTGCTCCACTTGCGCGACACCAGCGTCTGCGCCAGGGCGTCGGCACGCTGCCGCTCGCTGGCGGCCAGGTGGAAGACGCGCGCCCGGCAGTCGGCGGCGCGCAGGCGGTCGTCGGCGGCGCTGAGGTTCAGCACCGGGATCTTGACGGCATCGGCGACCGCCAGCAGCCAGTCGGCCGGCAGGTCGGCCAGCAGCACCGCGGCACCGGCCTTCTCGGCGGCGATGGCGGCGCTGCGTGCGCCGGCGGCGTCGCGCGCCGCCTGCGTGTCGAGCGCGACGGCGGCGCCGGCCGCGTCGAGCTCGAACTTGCCCTCCTCGAGCGCGACCTTCAGCGCGTCCTCGGCCGGGCCGGTCGGGTGGCCGAGGTAGGCGCGCTCGGCGCGGCTGCGTTCGAGGCGCGGATCGTCCTCGGGCACCAGCAGCGTGGCCTTCAGGGTCGCGGCCTGGGCCGCGAGCGCGGCAAGGGCCAGCGCGAAGGCGGTCAGGGCGCGCTTCATTCGACGATCACGACGCCGTAGGGCACGCGGCCCACCGGGATGGACTTGATCGCCTTGACGCCGGCGACGTCGACCACCGTCACGTCGTCGCTCAGGCCGTTGACGACCCAGAGCTGCGACTCGGCCTTGTTGAGCGTCACGTTCCAGGCGCGCTTGCCCACCAGCACCAGGCCGGTCACCTTGCGCGCGGCGACGTCGACGAAGGCCACGTGGTTGGCCTTGCCCAGGCCGACGAAGGCGCGCTTGCCGTCCTTCGTCATCGTGATGCCGACCGGCGTGATGTCCTCGGCGCGCGCCCCCTTGACCTCGAACTTGATCGTGCCGACGACGCTGTGGTCGGCGGTCGAGATGATGGAGACGCTGGTGTCGAGCTCGCTGGTGACCCACAGCTCCTTGCCGTCGGCCGTGATGGCCATGCGGCGCGGGCGCTTGCCGACCTTCACGTTCTTGACGACCTTGGCGGTGGCGGTGTCGATCACGTGCACCAGGCTCGCGACCTCGGAGGTCACGTAGAGCGTCTTGCCGTCGGCGCTGAGCTTCACGCCTTCGGGCTCCTCGCCGACCTTGACCTTCTTGAGCACCTTGCCGGTCGCGGCATCGACGAAGCTGGCCTCGCCCTCGTCCTCGTTCGAGACATAGATGGTCTTGCCGTCGGGCGACAGGTCGAAGGCCTCGGGCTCGTCGCCGAGCGCGACGCGCCGCACCGACTTGCCGGTGGCGGGGTCGATGATGTCGGCGGCGTTGGAGTCGGTGCAGGCCACCATCAGCTTGCCGTCGGGCATGCGCTGCACGTGGCGGGCGCGCTTGCAGGTCTTGATCGTGCCCTTGACCGCGAGCGTCGCGGTGTCGATCAGGGTCAGCGCGTCGTCCTTCTCGCTGCTCACGTAGGCGGTGCCCTGGGCGGCGGCCGTGCCGGCGATCAGGCCGAACGACAGGCCGACCAAGAGGCTCGTGGCGAAGGTCGCGAGGCGCATCGGGAATTTCTCCTGGGTTGTCGTTGTCAGGCTGCGGGGACGGCAGACACCGCGGCGCGGGGCGCGCCGTCGGCACTCGTGCGGGCGATGAAGCCCTGCTCCAGCGTCGGCTTGCCGAGCGCGGCGGTGACCTCGGCCGGCGTGCCGTCGGCCAGCAGCTGGCCCTTGTGCAGCACCAGCACGCGGTCGGCCTGCTCGGCTTCCTCGACCAGGTGGGTCGCCCACAGCACCGTGACGCCGCGCTCGCGGATGTCGTCGCGCAGCGCCCCGATCAGGTCGTGGCGCGACTTGGGGTCGAGACCGACGGTGGCTTCGTCCATCAGCAACACCGCCGGTTGGTGCAGGATGGCGCGCACGAGTTCCACCTTGCGGCGGTTGCCGCCGGACAGCTCGCGGACCTTGCGGTCGAGGTCGGCCTCGACGCCCAGCCGCGCGCAGCCGGCCGCGATGCGCTCGGCCGCCAGCTTGCGCGGCAGGCCCTGCAGGTCGGCCTGGAACATCAGGTTGCGGCGGATGCTGAGATCCAGGTCCAGCGAGATCTGCTGGAACACCACGCCGATGTGGCGCAGCGCGGCGGCGGTGCCGTGGCGCAGCGAATGGCCCGCCACCTCGACGTCGCCCTCGTCGGCCGCGAACAGGCCGGTCAGCACCTGGAACAGCGTGGACTTGCCGGCGCCGTTGGGCCCGAGCAGCGCGGTGAACTGGCCCGCCCGCAATTCGAGATCCAGGCCCTTCAGGGCCACGCGTTCGCCATAGCGCTTGGTGAGGCCGCGCACGCTCAGCATCGTCTTGTCGTCTCCGTCATGAGGCGGGGCCGCGAAGGCCCCGGGCCGAGTTTCGCGTCAGCGGCCTTCGAGCGCCGCGGACTCTAACCCAGCGTCCTGCGATCCGCAGAGCGTCCGCGAGTTCGCGTCGGTGCGGTACAGCATCTCGCCGCCGCGCGCCGCGCCGGCGACGAAGCGCAGCGGCTGGGCCGTCGCCGGCAGCGCGCTGCCCTGGGCGGCAGCCAGCGCCAAGGCTTCGTCGATCAGGTGCCGGTCGGGGCTCTTCGGGCACACGGGGTCGGTGGCGGTCGCGTCGCCGGTGACGAGGAAGGCCTGGCAGCGGCAGCCGCCGAAGTCCTTGGGGTGTTCGTCGCAGGCGAGGCAGGTCTCGCTCATCCAGGACGTGCCGCGGTAGCGGTTGAAGGCGTCGCTGTCGCGCCAGATGTGCGAGATGGAATGTTCGGTGACCTTGGGGAAGTCGAAGCCGGGCAGCATGCGCGCGCTGTGGCAGGGCAGGGCCGTGCCGTCGGGCGCGATCACCATGAAGACCGCGCCCCAGCCGGCCATGCAGGGCTTGACCTTGGCGTCGTAGTAGTCGGGCGAGACCCACAGGATCTTCATCTTGCCGTCGAGTCGCGCGCGGTGGCTGTCGGCCACGGCCTCGGCGACCTTCAGCTCGTCGGGCGTGGGCATCAGCGCCGCGCGGTTGTGCCAGGCCCAGCCGTAGTACTGGGTGTTGGCGAGTTCCAGGAACTCGGCGCCCATGCCTTCGGCCATCTCGATGATGCGGCCGACGTGCGGCAGGTTGTAGCGATGCATCACGCAGTTCAGCACCATCGGGTAGCCGAGCGACTTGATGATCGCGGCGACCTTGTTCTTGTGGTCGAAGGTGCGCGTCGACGACAGGAAGTCGTTGAGCTCCTTGGTCGAATCCTGGAAGCTGAGCTGGATGTGGTCGAGCCCTGCGTCCTTCAGCGCGCGCGCGCGCTTCTCGGTCAGGCCGATGCCCGAGGTGATGAGGTTGCTGTAGTAGCCGAGCTGGCGCGCCTCGGCGACCAGCTCCTCGAGGTCGTCGCGCAGCAGCGGTTCGCCGCCCGACAGGCCCAGCTGCACCGCGCCCATCTGGCGCGCCTCGCGGAACACGCGCTTCCAGTCCTCGGTCCCGATCTCGCTCATGTGCGCGGCGTAGTCGGTCGGGTTGGAGCAGAACACGCAGTGCAGCGGGCAGCGGTAGGTCAGCTCGGCGAGCAGCCACATCGGCGCGCCCGGCGCTGCGCGTGAACGTTCACGCGGCTGCACCTCGGCCTGCCCCGAGGGCACGCCCATGTCGTGCATGACTTCAGACGACCCAGTGCTGGCCATAGGCGTGCTTCAGGAAGTCGTCGACGTCGTCGCGCAGGCCGGTGGCCGAGAAGGCCTGCTCGAGGTCGGCGGTGATGGCGGCCACGTCGGTCTTGCCGTCGCAGCGCTTGAGGATCTCGGTCGCCGGCTGGTTCAGCTTGACCAGGCCTTCGGGGTAGAGCAGCACCCAGCAGTCCTGCGCCGGCTCGAACTGCAGTCGGTACATCGGCGCGAGCTTCGGTGTGCGGTAATCGCTCATGGCCGCTGCGCCTCGGGCAGATCGTCGGGGTAGGCGCGCTCGACCGCGTCGAGCATGGCCCACAGCACGTCGATCTTGAACTGCAGGATCTCGATCGCGCGCTCCTGCTTGCGGCGCGTGTCGCCGTAGGCCATCGCGACCTCGAGGCCGTGCTCGACATCGCGCTGCGCCAGCGGGATGCGGGCGCGGAAGTAGCCCAGGCCCTTGGCGTCGATCCAGGGGTAGTGGTTGGGCCAGCCGGCCAGCCGGTCGGCGTGGATCTTCGGCGCGAACATCTCGGTCAACGAGGAGATCACGCCTTCCTGCCACGGCGAGCGGCGCGCGAAGTTGACGTAGGCGTCGACGGCGAAGCGCACGCCCGGCTGCACGTGACGCTGCGACCACAGGTCCTCGCGCGTCAGGCCGACCGCGAGGCCGAGCTGGGTCCAGATCTCGATGCCGCCGGCGTTGGCGCCCTCGAAGTCGTCGTGGCCGTCGTGGTCCAGCATGCGCAGCAGCCAGCGGCGGCGGGTCTCGCGGTCCTCGCAGTTGCTCATCACCGCGGCGTCCTTCATCGGGATCGCGAGCTGGTAGTAGAAGCGGTTGGCGACCCAGCCGCGCACCTGGAAGGGCGCGAGCGCGCCGCTGTTGAGCCGCTTGTTGAACGGATGGTGGATGTGATAGCCGGACTCCCTGGCGCGCAGGCGCGCCTCGAACTCGGCCGGCGGCCAGGGGGCGTCGCTCACAGCTCGATCTCCATGCCGTCGTGCGCCACCTCGATGCCGCGTGCGGTCAGCTCGGCACGCTCGGGGCCGTGCTCGTCCAGGATGGGGTTGCTGTTGTTGATGTGGATCAGCAGCTTGCGCTGGGCGCGCGTGCGGTCCAGCGCGTCCATCATGCCGCCGCGGCCGGCGCTGCCGGTCTGCGGCAGGTGGCCCATGTCGGAGGCGTGCTTGGTGCCCAGGCCGGCGCGGACCATCTCGTCCTCGGTCCAGAAGGTGCCGTCGACCAGCACGCAGGCGGCGTCCTGCATCCACTCCAGCTCCGCGGGGCCGACGTCGGCCAGGCCCGGCGCGTAGAAGAGCCGCTTGCCGGTCGCGCGATCGGTGATCTCGAGCGCGATGTTGTCGCCGACCTTGGGATCGTGGCGGTGCGGCGAGTAGGGCGGCGCCTTGCCGGGGATCGCGATGGCGCGAAAGCGCAGCGTCTCGAAGCCGTCGATCGCGAACTCGGCCAGCTTCTGCTCGCCGGCCACCGGCAGCATGTGCCAGCGCACGCCGCAGTAGTGCTCGAGCACGGTGAGGATGGGCAGGCCGGTCGTCAGGTCCTCGAACACGCAGGGCGTGACGTAGAGCTCCAGCGGCGGGCCTTCGCGCAGGCTCAGCAGGCCGGTCGCGTGGTCGATCTGCGCGTCCATCAGCACCACGGCCTTGATCGGCGAGTCGCGCAGGCCCTGCTTGGGATGCAGGGACGGCTGCGAGCGCAGCTGCGTGCCGATGTCGGGCGAGGCGTTCAGCAGCACCCAGCGCTGGCCGTCGGGCGACACGGCGATCGAACTCTGCGTGCGCGGCCGGATCAGGCGCGAGCCCTCGCGGGTCGCGGCGCACATCGCGCAGTTGCAGTTCCACTGCGGGCAGCCGCCGCCGGCCCCCGCGCCGAGCACCAGGACTTTCATCGCGACGGGCGGCGCGCACGGCGCCGGGCAAGAATGGGACTCCTCATCCGCGAGAGAGTGGCCGACGCGAGCAGGTCGCCGCAACCCCGCACAGACCCTGTGAAGAAAACCATGAGCGACGCCTCGCGAACCTCGCCAGAGCCGGCCCCGGGGCTGCCGTCCGGCGACTGGCTGGAGGCCTGCGACGGGCACCGCGTCTGGTGGGCCGAGGGCGGCGATCCGCAGGGCCTGCCGGTGCTGGTCGTGCACGGCGGGCCGGGCGGCGCCAGCCGGTCCGAGCCGACGCGCTGGTTCGCCGGCCTGGCGGTGCGCTGGATCCTGCTGGACCAGCGCGGCTGCGGGCGCAGCACGCCGCTGGGCGAGACGGCGCACAACGACCTGCCCGCGCTGCTGGCCGACATGGAGCGCCTGCGCGAACGCCTGGGCCTCGCGCGCTGGGCGCTGGCCGGCGGGTCCTGGGGCGCGCGGGTCGCGCTGGCCTACGCGGGGCGCTGGCCGCAGCGGGTCGACGGGCTGTTCCTGAGGAGCCCGTTCACCGGCACGGCGCCCGAGACGCGGCGCTATATCGCGTCCTGGCAGCGCTGGCTGGGCGCGGACGGGCGAGCCTGGCTGGGCGAGGGCGCCGCCGACGCGGTCGAGGCGTTGTTTCAGGGCGCGACAGTGGCGCGTCGCGCTGACTCAGGGTTAACGCCGAGCGCGCTGCCCGACGACGAGCGCGTCGCCCGGGCCTGGTCGGCCTACGACGACCTGCAGTCGCAGCCGGGCGGCGTGGCCGCGCAGGCCGGGGCCCATTTCGATGCCGCGCGCCTGCCGGCCGCGACGCCGGCGATGCGCGCCGGCTGGCGCGTGCATGCGCACTACGCGCAGGGCTCCTGGGGCGGCGACGCCGATACGCCGCAGGGGTCGCCGGGCGAGCAACCGGTGAGCGTGGTCTGGGGCGACGCCGACGCCACCTGCGATCCGGCCGTGGCGCGTGCGCTCGTCGCACGGCTGCCGCGCGCGCGCTCGCTCGCCGTGGCGGGCGCGGGGCACCGGATGAGCGATCGCCTGCTGGCGCCTGCGCTGGCGTCGGCCGCGCGCGACTGGGCGGCCGAGGTGGCGGCCTACTCCGCCGCGCGCCAGCGCAGCTTGCGGTAGATCGTGTTGCGGCTGATGCCCAGCCGCTTGGACGCGACCGAGATGTTGCCGTCGGCGGCCTCGACCGCCTGACGGATCATCTCGCGCTCCAGTTCCTCGAGCGTCGCACCGGTGCCGGCGCCGACCGCGGCACGACTGACCACCGCCGCCTCGGACGCCGCGGCGGCGCCGATCTCGGCGCCGGCGCGCTGCAAGGCCTCTTCGAGGAAGTCGTCCGACAGGTGTTCGCGCGTGATCAGGCTCTCGCCCGCGGCCATCACCGCGGCGGTGTGCAGCACGTTGGCCAGCTGGCGCAGGTTGCCGGGCCAGTCGTAGCGCTGCAGCAGCGTCTCGACCTCGGGTGCCAGGCCGAGGTCGCGATGGGGCGACTCCTCGGACAGCAGCCGGCGCACCAGCGCCATCAGGTCGGAGCGCTCGCGCAGCGGCGGCAGCTTGACCGCCAGTCCGTTGAGCCGGTAGTAGAGATCCTCGCGGATGCAGTGGCTGTCGATCAGCTCGCGCGGGTTGCGATCGGTCGCGGCGACCAGCGCCACGTCGATGTCGACCGGCTGCATCGCGCCCAGCGGCGTGACCTGGCGTTCCTGCAGCACGCGCAGCAGCCGGGCCTGCAGGCCCGCAGGCAGGCCGCCGACCTCGTCGAGGAAGAGCGTGCCGCCCGAGGCCTGCACCAGCTTGCCGACCGCGCCCTGGCGCCGCGCACCGGGGAAGGCGCCTTCCGCATAGCCGAACAGCTCGGCCTCGAGCTGGGCCTCGGCGGTCGAGGCGCACTGCACCGACACGAAGGGCCGTGCCGCGCGGCGCGACTCGGCGTGGATCGCACGCGCCAGCATCTCCTTGCCGCTGCCGGCCTCGCCGAGGATCAGCACCGGGATGTCGCGGTTGAGCACGCGACGCAGCTTGCCGACCACGGTCTCGACCTGCGGGTCGCCGCACAGCAGGCGCGCGAAGCTGGGGGTGGGCGCCTTCGGCGCGGCCTCGGCGACGTGGGGCGACGCCGGCGCGCCCGCGTCGACGGACGGGCCGGCCAGGTCGGACGCGACCGGGAGGCCGCCGCCGGGTGCCTCGCCGACGGCCGTCCAGCCGCCCTGCCACAGCGGCCAGTTGCAGCGCGCCTGGACGTGGATGGACTGGCCGCTGGGCAGGGCCATGCGCATCGGCGCCACCAGCAACGAGCGGCCGCGGTCGACGATCGCGCCCATCGGCGTCGACAGCAGGCTGGTCACGGTGTGCATGCGCAGCGCCGCGCCCGACAGGCCCAGCAGGTCGAGCGCGCTGCGGTTGGCGCCGAGGATGCGGCCGTCGCGGTCGACCGCGAGGATGCCTTCCATCAGCGTCCCGATGAACTCCATGCGCGGGTGGAAGTGCAGGCGCAGCGAGTCGCTGAAGTCGTCGTTCAGCCAGTGGTTCTCGATCATGCGCGCCGACATCTTGACCAGCCCCATCGTGTGCGGGTGGTAGCCGCGGCGGTCGCCGGAGACGTCGAGCACGCCGAGGATGTTGCCGCGCGGGTCGAGGATGGGCGCGGCCTGGCAGGTCAGGAAGTGGTTGGCGTGCATGAAGTGCTCGTCGGCGTGCACCAGCACCGCGGTCTCGTCGACCAGCGCGGTGCCCATGCCGTTGGTGCCCTTGTTGCACTCGGCCCAATTGACGCCGGGGGCCAGCGCGACCTTGCCGGCCTTCTCGAGGAAGTCCTCGTCGCCGAGCGAGTGCAGGATGGTGCCCTGCGCATCGGTCAGCACCACCATGCTCTGGGTCCGCACCACCTGGCCGTACAGCAGCTCCATGACCGGGGCCGCGTGGGTGAAGAGGCGACGGTTGCGCTCGCGGATCAGGCTGAAGTCCGAACGGCCCATCGGCGTGTAGTCGGGGGCGCCGATGCGGCTCAGGCCCAGCGCGGCGCAGCGCTCGTGCGACTCGTTGATCGACAGCACGTGCTCGCCGTCCAGCGGCAGCGCGCTGGCGATCGGACGCTCCATCGACTCGTCGCGGCGCCGGCGTCCGGCGGACGGGGCGGGTTGCACGCTCTGGCTGGACATCCTGGGTCCTTTCTCGCCGCCGCGGCGGCTTGTCCCGGTCTTCTTCGGTCTTCTCGTGAGGCCTGCCGGTGATACGGCGGCCCGCCAGACCCGGATGCGGTCTGCAAGCCATTGTTGAAGGGGCGATGCTAGAAGATATGGAAGCGCTGTTCAATTTCGCAGCAAGGCCGGCCGGCGAAGGCGGCCTTGCCGTCAGCATCCTGCGCCGGGCTGGCACATGCTCCCGTCCGCGGGGTGGGAGCGGCGTCCTCGGCCGCCGCAGCGCTTTGTGCCGTGCCAGATCAGGGTTATCCCCGGATATGAACCGCGCTGCCTAGTCCAGAACATAGGCATCGAGGTTCCCAGGGCGGGCTGGTGGTGGTCGCTCGGGCTTCAGAGATATCTTCACAACGCCAGCGGAGACAGCCAGCCATGCAGAAGACCCTCCACCTCGACCCGGAGAAGTGCACCGGGTGCCTGCAGTGCGAGATGGCATGTTCCTTCGAGAACTACGCCACCTACGCGCCGAGCAAGTCGCGCATCAAGGTGTTCGACTTCCACCATACGGGGCGCAAGGTGCCGTACACCTGCACGCAGTGCGACGAGGCCTGGTGCCTGCACGCCTGCCCGGTGGAGGCGATCACGATCGATCACCTGACCGGCGCCAAGGTCGTCAACGAGACCACCTGCGTCGGCTGCAAGGTCTGCACCATCGCCTGCCCCTTCGGCACGGTGAACTACGTGCAGGAGACCGGCAAGGTCCAGAAGTGCGACCTGTGCGGCGGCGAACCGGCCTGTGCCGAGGCCTGCCCGACCGGCGCGATCACCTACGTCGACGCCAACTGGACCGGGCTGAACAAGATGGCCGCCTGGGCCGAGAAGCTCGGCAACCAGCCCACCGCGGCTTGAGGAGAACAGCATGTCCTGGGCAGGAAGAATTCTTCGCGTCAATCTCACCAAGGGCACGGTCACGTCCGAGCCGCTGAAGATGGAATGGGCCCGCGCCTACCTCGGCTCGCGCGGCCTGGCTTCGAAATACCTGGTGGAGGAGATCGACCCCAAGGTCGATCCGCTGTCGCCCGACAACAAGCTGATCTGGGCCACCGGCCCGCTGACCGGCACGATGGCGTCCACGGGCGGGCGCTACACGGTCGTGACCAAGGGCCCGCTGACCGGCGCCATCGCCTGCTCCAACTCGGGCGGCTACTGGGGCGCTGAGCTCAAGTTCGCCGGCTGGGACATGGTGATCTTCGAGGGCAGGTCGCCCAAGCCGGTCTACCTCTCGATCGAGGACGACAAGGCCGAGCTGCGTGACGCCGCACACCTGTGGGGCAAGACGGTCTGGCAGACCGAGGAGATCATCAAGAAGCAGCACCAGGACCCGCTGACGCGCGTCTCGAGCATCGGCGGCGCCGGTGAGAACCTCGTGCTGTACGCGGCCGTCGTCAACGACCTGCACCGTGCGGCCGGCCGCTCGGGCGTGGGCGCGGTGATGGGCAGCAAGAACCTGAAGGCGATCGCGGTGCGCGGCACCAAGGGCGTGGGCAACATCGCCAACCCCAAGGAGTTCATGAAGGCGACCTTCGAGAAGAAGAAGATCCTCGCCGACAACGCCGTCACCGGCCAGGGCCTGCCGACCTACGGCACCCAGGTGCTGATGAACGTGATCAACGAGATCGGTGCCTCGCCGACGCGCAACCACCGCGACGTCCAGTTCGAGGGCGCGAAGGACATCTCGGCCGAGGCGATGGCGACGCCGCGCAAGACCGACGGCAAGAAGCCGCTGGTGACCAACCAGGCCTGCTTCGGCTGCACCATCGCCTGCGGTCGCATCCAGAAGATCGACCAGGGGCACTTCTCGGTCGAGAACAAGCCGCAGTACTGGGGCGCCTCGGGCGGCCTGGAGTACGAGGCGGCGTGGGCCCTGGGCAATGCCAACGGCGTCAACGATCTCGATGCGCTGCAGTACGCCAACGTGCTGTGCAACGAGCACGGCATGGACCCGATCTCCTTCGGCGCCACCATCGGCGCGGTGATGGAGCTCTTCGAGATGGGCGTGCTGACCAAGGAGCAGCTCGGCACCGACGCGCCCTTCGGCTCGGCCCGGGCGCTGGTGCACTTCGCCGAGATCACGGCCAAGGGCGAGGGCTTCGGCAAGGAGATCGGCCAGGGCTCGGCGCGCCTGACCAAGAAGTACGGCCACCCGGACCTGAGCATGAGCGTCAAGGGCCAGGAGTTCCCGGCCTACGACTCGCGCGGCATCCAGGGCATGGGCCTGGCCTACGCCACCTCCAACCGCGGCGCCTGCCACCTGCGGGGCTACACCGTGGCCTCGGAAGTGCTGGGCATCCCGGTCAAGACCGACCCGCTCTCGGCCGAAGGCAAGCCCGACCTCGTCAAGGCCTTCCAGGATGCGACCGCGGCCTTCGACTCGGCCGGCATCTGCATCTTCACCAGCTTCGCCTGGGGCCTGGCCGACGTGCAGCCGCAGGTCGCGGCGGCCTGCGGCGACGAGTTCACGCTCGAGAAGCTGAACGACATCGGCGAGCGCATCTGGAACATGGAGCGCGACTTCAACAACAAGGCCGGCTTCACGGCCAAGGACGACACGCTGCCCAAGCGCCTGCTGACCGAGCCGGCCAAGACCGGACCGGCCAAGGGCCTGGTCAACAAGCTGCCCGAGATGCTGCCGAAGTACTACGAGATCCGCGGCTGGGACGCGAACGGCCAGCTCAAGCCCGAGACCCGCAAGAGGCTCGGCTTGTGAGTTGATCGTTCCCGCAAGGGACAAGGGCGGACGAGGCGACTTGTTCCGCCCTTCGCATTTGGTGGAGACCGACACATGAGACACATCATCCTGGGCGCCGGGCCGGCCGGCGTCATCGCGGCCGAGACGATCCGCAAGCACGCACCCTACGACAGCATCACCGTCGTCGGCGACGAGCCGGAGCCGCCGTACTCGCGCATGGCGATCCCCTACCTGCTGGTGGGCAACGTGAAGGAAAGCGGCACCTACCTGCGCCGCGATCCCGACCAGTTCACCAGGCTGAACATCCAGCTACTGCAGCAGCGCGCGACCGCGGTCGACGCGGCGCGCCGCACGGTGACGCTCGGCAACGGCAGCATCCTCGGCTTCGACAAGCTGCTGATCGCCACCGGCTCGCAACCGGTGCGTCCGCCGATCCCCGGCATGGACCTGCCCGGCGTGCATCCGTGCTGGACGCTGGAGAACGCGCGCCACATCGAGCAGCTGGCCAAGCCCGGCGCGAAGGTGCTGCAGATGGGCGCCGGCTTCATCGGCTGCATCATCATGGAGGCGCTGGCCGCGCGCGGTGTCGAGCTGACGGTGGTCGAGATGGGCGACCGCATGGTGCCGCGCATGATGGGGCCGACCGCCGGCAACATGATCAAGGCCTGGTGCGAGAAGAAGGGCGTGCGCGTCTTCACCGGCACCAAGGTCGAGGCGATCGAGGCGGCCGGTGCGGCGCGGGCGCCCGCGCCCGCGCCTGCGCCGGGGGGCCTGCTGAACAAGGTCGCCAGCTTCTTCGGCATGGGGGACGGCGCGCCGGCCGCGGCGCCGGCGACTCCCGCCGCGGGCGGCGGCAGCGCGATGCGCGTGAAGCTGTCCAACGGACAGACGGTCGATGCGGACCTCGTGATCAGCGCCACCGGCGTCAAGCCCAACGTCGCCTTCCTCGAGGGCTCGGGCATCGAGTGCAACCGCGGCGTGCTGGCCGACGAGTGCCTGCAGACCAACGTGCCCGGCATCTTCGCGGCCGGCGACTGCGCCGAGGCCTTCGACCTGGCGACGCGGCAGCGCGTCATCAGCGCGATCCAGCCGAACGCCGCCGACCAGGCCGCGGTCGCGGCGCTCAACATGCTGGAGCGCGGCGCCGAACTCAAGCGCGTGACGCAGATCAACGTGCTGGACACGCTGGGCCTGATCTCGGCCAGCTTCGGCGACTGGCAGGGCGTGCCGGGCGGGCAGCAGGTCGAGCTCACCGACCGCGACGGCTTCCGGCACCTCAGCCTGCAGTTCGACGGCGAGAAGCTGGTCGGCTGCAACAGCATCGGCTGGACCGAGCACGTGGGCGTGATGCGCGGCCTGGTCGAAGGCAAGGTGCGGCTCGGCGAATGGCGCGACAAGCTGATGGCCGACCCGACCCGGCTGACCGAGGCCTACATTGCGCGAGGCCAGGCCCAGCAGCAGTGGTCGCAGACGCATGCCCGCGCACGCTGAGGCGCCCTGCGCGATCATGCCGGCATGAAGATCGTCTTCAAGCTCTACGCGACGCTCACCGACTACCTGCCGCCCGAGGCCCGCAGCAGCAACCGGGTCGAGCTCGACATCGCGCCCGAGGCCACGATCGCCGACGTGATCGCGCCCTACGGGCTGCCGATGAAGCTGGTGCACCTGGTGCTGGTCAACGGCCACTACATCGCGCCGGCCGACCGGGCGACGCACACCTTCGTCGAGGGCGACGTGCTGGCGATCTGGCCGCCGATCGCGGGCGGCTAGGTCGACCGCTGCATGCAGTCCGACTACCCGGCGCGCTTCACGCGCGACACCGGCGGGACCGAGGCGGAGTGGCTGGGGCGCCTGGTCGGGGCCTGCAACGGTCAGCCGATCGAGATCGGCGAGCGTCGCGCCACCATCGCGATCGACGGCGGCGTGCTCGCGCTGGCGTGGCGGCCGCTGCCGCCGCGGCGCATCGCGCTGATGAGCATGCCGCGGCTGGAAGTGGAGTTCGTCTTCGAGAACCTGCCTGCCGAAGCGCGGAAGCGCTTCATGCGCTACTTCGACCTGTACATGCAGCGCGGCGGCGGCTGAGCGCGGGTCTCATCTCGCCCAGCTGCCGAGCCGGATCGCGCCGGCGATCGTGCCGCCGTAGACGACCAGGCTGAGCGCCACGACGACGAACAGGCCGGTGGGCGGCAGGCCCAGCACGTGCACGCCGACCCAGCCGCCGACGGCGACGATCACGAGCCGCGCCGTGCTGCCGACGAGCGGCCAGACCATGCGGCCGGCGCCCTGGGAGGCGAAGAACAGCGCCAGGCCGAGGCCGAAGAAGCCGTAGCAGGCGCCGACGATGTTCAGGTAGGCCGCGCCGAAGTCGATGACGGCCGGGTCGGTCGTGAACAGCCCCAGCCACAGCGTCGGCACGAGCGCCGTCGTGATGCCGATGAGGCCGGTCACGGCCGCGACCACGGCGCCGCCGCTCCAGGTGGCCTGCAGCGCACGTTCGGCCTGGCCGGCACCCATGTTGGTGGCGACCATCGCCGTGAGGGCGGTGCCGAAGCCGAAGGCGATCGGCACCAGGATGTACTCGAGGCGGGCCGCGATGCCGTAACCCGCCAGGGCCGCGACCCCATAGCTGCCGACCAGCGTCGTCGCGGCCGCGATGGACGCGTTGCTGAGGATCGGGCTCAGCGAGGCGGGCAGTCCGACGCGCAGGATGTCGCGCAGCAGGCGCGTGCTCAGGCGCCATGGCGACCGGCCCAGGTGCACGGCGCCGTCGCGCCGCAGCAGGTGGGCGGCCATGACCGCCGCGGCCACGCCGTTGGCCGCCAGCGTGCTGGCGGCGGCACCGCTCACACCCAGTCCGCCCAGCGGGCCCCAGCCGAACACCAGCAGCGGGCAGAGCACGACGTGCACGGCGGCGGTGGCCACCAGCATCAGCGACGGCAGCAGCATGTTGCCGGCGCCGCGCACGATGGCCGCCAGCACGTTCGTCAGCCATATCACGATGGCCCCGCCGAAGAGGAGGTTCGAATAGCCCAGCGCATCTGCCAGCGCCGCGCTCCGACCCCCCATCGCCGCGTAGACCACGGATCCGAACCCGAGCAGCGCCAGCGTGAACAGCGCGGCCATGGCCCCCGCGATCAGCAAGGCATGCTGGGCCAGCCGGTCGGCCTCGTCGCGCCGGCCGGCGCCCAGCGCCCGCGCGACGGCGGCCGTGGTCGCCCCGCCGATGCCGCCGGCCGACATCTGCAGCATCAGCATCGACAGGGGCAGCACCAGCGCGACGCCGGCCAGCGCATCGGCGCCCAGGCGCCCGAGGATGTAGCCGTCGTAGCCGATCACCAGCGTGGTCGCGAACAGGCCGATGACGTTGGGCGTGGCGAGCCGGAACAGGGTGGGCAGCAGCGGCCCGTGCAGCATCTGGTGGGTCGGGGCGTTCATGGCGTGGCGGCCGCAGGACCTAGCGCGCGATCGCTTGCAGGTAGACGCCCGGATCGGCCGAGAGGCCGCGCTTGACCTGCTGGGTGATGTCGTCGGCCAGAACCTCCTCGGCCCCGGCCTCGAGCGCGTCGAGCGCGCGGCGGACGACGTCCTCGGGCGTGGTCTTGGGCATGTCGATGCCGCGCGTGAGGTCGGTGTCGACGAAGCCCATGTGCATGCCCAGCACCTGGGTGCCCTGGGCGCGCAGCTCGTGACGCAGGCCGTTGGTCAGCGACCAGGCGGCCGACTTGGTCGCGCCGTAGGTCGCCAGCAGCGGCGAGTTGATCCAGCTCGCGATCGACAGCACGTTGAGGATGGCCCCGCCACCGTGGGCGGCCAGCACCGGCGCGAAGGCCTGGCTCAGGCGCAGCGGGCCGAAGAAGTTGGTCTCGAACTGCTCGCGGGCCGCGTCGACGCTGCCCTCGGCGAGAAAGCCGCCGACCCGGGCGATGCCGGCGTTGTTGACCAGCAGCGTCACGTCCTTGCAGCGCTGTGCGGTGGCGGCCACCTCGTCGGGGCGCGTGACGTCGAGCCGCAGGGCCTCGACGCCCGCGAGGCGGACGCTGGCCGGGTCGCGGGCGGCGGCGTAGACCTTGCGGGCGCCGCGGGCGAGCGCCTCGCGGGCGAAAGCCAGGCCGATGCCGCGGTTGGCGCCGGTGATCAGGACGGTGGCGTTGTCGAGCTTCATGGTTCGGATCCTTGCGAGCAGATTGCGGCGGTGCCGCGGGAGGCCTTTTGTATGATGATCATCATACTTTTGGGCGAAAGCAGGGGTCGCGTGAGGCGACGCGGCGATGCATGGCTCAGTGGCCCGGTGCGGTGTCGTGCTGCGCCAGCAGCGCGCGGCGCGTGGCGGCCAGCAGGGCCTTGCCTTCGGCATTGGGGCCGAGGGCACGCGCCAGCTGCAGGCTGCCGACCATCTGGCCGGCGATGACCGCGGCGCTGTCGGCGGCCGCGTCGGGAGGCAGCGCGCGCTGCACCGCGGCGATCAGGCCGCGCACGCGCCGGGCGGCCACCTGGGCGACCTCGCGCGACTGGCGCGGCATCTCGGAGGCGAGGGCGGCGACCGGACAGCCGTTCTCGGTCGAGACGAGATGACTCTCCGACAGGTACTGTTCCACCAGCGCACGCAGGGCGCTGGTGCCGCGCGATGGCCGGGTGGCGATCGCCGCAGCGACGCGGCCGGCGCTGTCCGTGCCCGCGCGTTCGAGCGCTTCGCACAGCAGCGCATCGCGGGACGCGAAGTGCGCATAGAAGCCGCCGTGGGTGAGCCCGGCCTCCTTCATGATGTCGGCCACGCCGACGCCGGCAAAGCCGCCGCGCCGGATCGCCCGCGCCGCCGTCTCCACGATGCGCTCGTGGGTGACTTGCTTGCGGCCGGGTTCACGATCCATGGCAGGAGTCTAGCACGATTATGACGATCATCATAATCGTCCCGACCGCGCGCGAACAACTTGCCGCTGCAGGAGCAGCGCCCGCCGTCAGCCGTAGCGCAGTTCCGTGGCCTTCCCCCAGAACACCCGGTACGAGAAGACCGTGTAGGCCGCGATCGCCGGCACCGAGATGCACACGCCGACCAGGATCACCTTCAGCGCGGCCGGGCTGCTGGCGGCCTGCCAGATCGTCAAGCGGTCGATCACCACGTAGGGATAGATACTGTAGGCCAGGCCGACGAAGCCGAGGCAGAACACCGCCACCAGCAGCACGAAGGGCAGCCAGCACAGCGCGCCGCGCACGATCGCCTTGTCGAGCACCACGCGCGTCACGACCAGCGCGATGGCGGTCGTCACCGGGATCACCATCAGCGCGATGACGGCCGGCAGCGTGAACCAGCGCTCGCGCACCGTCTCGCTGATCCACGGCGTGGCCAGCGAGATCAGCAGCATGCCGACCACCACCGGCGCCCAGGCCAGCCTGGCCCAGTGCACGGCCTTCTCCTGCAGCGCGCCCTCGGTCTTCATGATCAGCCAGGCCGCGCCGAGCAGCGCGTAGGCGGCGGGCAGCGCCAGCGCGATGGCCGCGGCGAAGACAGGGTAGTTCCAGCCGCCGTCGCCGAAGCCGCTGATGTAGCGCCCGAGCATCCAGCCCTGCGACAGCGACGCGATCATCGAGCCGGCAAAGAACAGCCGGTCCCACATCGGCTTGGCGTCCGACTTGGCCTTGACGCGAAAGTCGAAGGCCACGCCGCGCAGAATCAGGCCGATCAGCATCAGCGTCACCGGCAGGTAGAGCTGCGTCAGCACCAGGCCGTGCGCCTTGGGGAAGGCCACCAGCAGGATGCCGACGCCCAGCACCAGCCAGGTCTCGTTGGCGTCCCAGAACGGGCCGATCGAGGCGATCAGCACGTCCTTCTCCTCGGGCGTCGCGCGGTGCATCAGCAGGCCGACGCCGAGGTCGTAGCCGTCGCTGATGACGTAGATCAGCATCGACAGACCCATCAGGGCCATGAAGATCACCGGCAGCGCCGCGTCGAAGCTCATGCGCGCTCCTCCCCGGCCAGCACGCCGGCGGCGTGGGCCTGCGCGGCCTCGACCGCGTTCGGCTGCAGCACGTCCTCGGGCTTTTCGGCCATGTACTTCAGCACCGTCACGTAGGCGAAGATGAGCGCGATGTAGAGCGTCAGGTACAGCGCGAAGCTCAGCGCGATCATCGGCGACGGCACGGTGGTTGCGGCGACGTCGGCGGTGCGCAGCAGGCCGTAGACGATGTAGGGCTGGCGGCCGATCTCGGTGACGTACCAGCCGGCGACGGTGGCAACCCAGCCCGAGAAGCTCATGCCGGCCAGCACCCACAGCAGCGTCGGCGGCAGGCGTTCGGGTCGCCAGCCGGCGCGGCGCCCGAGGAACCAGCCGACCCAGCTGACCGCGAGCATCAGCATGCCCATGCCCACCATCACGCGGAAGGCCCAGAACACCGGCGCGACCGGCGGGTGCGCATCGGGGAACTCGTTCAGGCCCTTGATCTCGCCGTCGACGTCGTGCGTGAGGATGAAGCTGGCCATCTTGGGGATGGCGACCTCGAACCGGTTCTTGCGCGCCTCGCCGTCGGGCCAGGCGAACAGCAGCAGCGGTGCGCCCTTCTCGGTGTTCCACACGCCTTCCATCGCGGCGATCTTCTGGGGCTGGTGCTCCAGGGTGTTGAGGCCGTGCAGGTCGCCGACGAAGATCTGCACCGGGATCAGGACGGCCGCGACCGTCAGGCCGACGCGCAGCACCTTGGGCGCCGAGCGCTCGGCCTTGCCGCGCAGCAGCTGCCAGGCCGACAAACCGGCCAGCAGGAAGGCGCAGGTCAGCGCCGACGCCAGCAGCATGTGCGCGAAGCGGTAGGGGAAGGACGGGTTGAGGAGCACCTCGCCCCAGTCCTTGACGTGGAAGACGCCGTCGACGATCTCGTGGCCTGCGGGCGTCTGCATCCACGAGTTGAGGACCAGGATCCAGAACGCGCTGACGGTGGTGCCGAAGGCGACGAAGAAGGTCGCCATCAGGTGCACGCGCTCGCTGACGCGGCCGTGGCCGAACAACATGATCCCCAGGAAGCCCGCCTCGAGGAAGAAGGCGGTCAGTACCTCGTAGCCCAGCAGCGGCCCGGCGATGTTGCCGGCCTTCTCCATGAAGCCGGGCCAGTTGGTGCCGAACTGGAAACTCATCGTGATGCCGCTGACGACGCCGAGCGCGAAGGACAGCGCGAACACCTTGGTCCAGAAGCGGTAGGCGGCGAGCCAGGCGCCGTCCTGCGTGCGCAGCCAGCGCCAGCGCATGAACATCAGCAGCCAGCCCAAGGCGATCGTGATCGTCGGGAACAGGATGTGGAAGGTGATGTTGGCGGCGAACTGCGCCCGCGCAAGCAGGAGTGCGTCCATCGGAGTGCTTCAGGCCATCGGTCAGGCACTGTAGCGCGCAGGCTTGCGTTCGGCCGTCGATAATCGGATTCATGAGTGAACGTCTCGACCTTGCCGGCAAGCGTCTTGTCCTGGGCCTGTCCGGCGGCATCGCCTGCTACAAGTCGGCCGAGCTGCTGCGCCTGCTGGTCAAGGCCGGCGCCGACGTCCGGGTCGTGATGACCGAGGCGGCGCGCCAGTTCATCACGCCGGTGACGATGCAGGCCCTGTCCGGTCAGCCGGTGCTGACCGACCAGTGGGATGCGGGCGAGCCCAACAACATGGCCCACATCAACCTGACGCGCGACGCCGACGCGGTGATCGTGGCGCCGGCCAGCGCCGACTTCATCGCCCGGCTGGCGCAGGGCTCGGCGTCCGAGCTGCTGAGCCTGCTGTGTCTGGCCCGCCCGATCGCCCACTGCCCGCTGCTGCTGGCGCCGGCGATGAACCGCGAGATGTGGGCGCACCCGGCGACGCAGCGCAACCTCGCGCAGGTGCGTGCCGATGGTGCGCTGCTGCTCGGCCCCGGCAACGGCGACCAGGCCTGCGGCGAGACCGGCGACGGCCGCATGCTCGAGGCCGAGGAACTGTTCGAGGACATCGTCAGCGCGCTGTCGCCCAAGCCTCTGGCCGGCGAGCGCGTGCTGATCACCGCCGGTCCGACCTTCGAGGCGATCGATCCGGTGCGTGGCCTGACCAATCGCTCCAGCGGCAAGATGGGCTTCGCGCTGGCGCGCGCCGCGCGCGAGGCCGGCGCGCAGGTGACGCTGGTGGCCGGGCCGGTGCACCTGCCGACGCCGCGCGGCGTGACGCGCATCGACGTGCAGAGCGCCGAGCAGATGCTGGGTGCGGTGCTGCCGCTGGCGACCACGCACGGCGTCTTCATCGCCACCGCGGCGGTGGCCGACTGGCGGCCGGCGAGGCTGGCCGATCACAAGATCAAGAAGGACGGCAAGAAGGTCCCGCCGGGCGTCGAGCTGAGCGAGAACACCGACATCCTGGCGACCGTCGCGGCCCTGCCCAGGCCGCCGTTCTGCGTCGGCTTCGCGGCAGAGAGCGAGCAACTGGCGCGTCACGCGCGCGAGAAGCTGGTGCGCAAGAAGCTGCCGCTGGTGGTGGGCAATCTCGGGCCGGCGACCTTCGGCCGCGACGACAACGCCTTGCTGCTGGTCGATGCGCAGGGCGAGCAGCCGCTGCCGCCCGATGGCGGCACGGCCGACAAGCTGACGCTGGCGCGCCAGCTGGTGGCCGAGATCGCGCGCCGGCGAGCGACCGACGCCGCATGACGACCATCGACGTCCGCGTCCTCGACGCGCGCCTCGCGGACCAGCTGCCGGCCTACGCGACGCCGGGCAGCGCCGGGCTAGACCTGCGCGCCTGCCTCGATGCGCCGCTGGTGCTCGAACCTGGCCAGGCCCAGTTGATCCCGACGGGGCTCGCCATCCACATCGGCGATCCGGGTCTGGCGGCGATGATCCTGCCCCGCTCGGGCCTGGGCCACAGGCATGGCATCGTGCTGGGCAACCTGGTCGGCCTGATCGACTCCGACTACCAGGGGCCGCTGATGGTGAGTTGCTGGAACCGCGGTCGCGAGGCCTTCACCGTGCAGCCGCTCGAGCGCATCGCGCAACTGGTGATCGTGCCGGTGGTGCAGGCGGCGTTCCGCGTCGTCGAGAGTTTCGAGGCTTCGGCGCGCGGCGAGGGCGGCTTCGGCTCGACCGGCAAGGCCTGAGGCGGCCGCGTCGCCGCCTCAGTGCAACTGCGGCGGCGGGGGCAGGGTGCTCAGCACCGACAGCGGCGAGGTGGCGACCGAGCGGTGCTCGAGTTCCTCGGCGCTGGCCGCGCGCACGTCGCGCACCTTCAGCGCCAGCACCAGCGCGATGCCCGCGAGCGGGTGGTTGCCGTCGAGCACCACATGGCTGTCGTAGACCTCGGTGATGGTGTAGACCGCATCGGTCGGGACGTCGCGCGTGGCGGCACCTTCGGGCAGGCCGTCGAACTGCATGCCCTCCTCGATGTGCTCGGAAAAGACGCTGCGGTCCTCGAAGAACACCAGGTCGGCGTCGTACTCGCCGAAGGCGTGCTCGGGCTCGAGATGCAGGGTCGCCTCGAAGCCCTCGCTCTGTCCGACCAGCGCTTCCTCGACCTTGGACAGCAGGTCGTCGCCGCCGACGAAGAACTCCACGGGCTCGGCCAGCTCGTCGATCAGCTGGCCCTGGGCATCTTCGAGTCGCCAGGTCAGGCTGACGACGCAGGGCGGGTCGATCTGCATGCGGAGATGATCGCACAATGACTGCATGAGCCAGCCTCCGGACATCGATGCGCCGACTCCCTTGCTCGGCGGCTTGAGCCCGCGTGCGTTCATGCGTCGCCACTGGCAGAAACAGCCCCTGCTGGTGCGTCAGGCGCTGCCCGGCGTGCTGGCGCCGCTGGGTCGTGCGGCACTGTTCGCGCTGGCCGGCAGCGAGGCGGTCGAGTCGCGGCTGGTCGTGCGCGAGCGCGCGTCCTGGCGCCTGAAGCGCGGCCCCTTGCCGCGACGCGCCCTGCCGCCGGTGTCGCGACCGGGCTGGACCCTGCTGGTGCAGGGACTCGACCTGCACGTGCCGGCGGCGCGCGAGCTGTTGTCGATGTTCCGCTTCGTGCCTGAGGCGCGCCTCGACGACCTGATGCTGTCCTGGGCCAGCGACGGCGGCGGCGTCGGCCCGCACGTCGACTCCTACGACGTCTTCCTGCTGCAGGTGCAGGGCCGGCGCCGCTGGCGTGTCGGCCCGATGGGCGATGGAGCCCTGCGGCCCGACCTGCCCTTGAAGATCCTGGCGCGCTTCGTCCCCACCGAGGAATGGCTGCTCGAGCCGGGCGACATGCTGTATCTGCCGCCCGGTTGGGGCCACGACGGCGTGGCCGAGGGCGAGTGCCTGACGGCCTCGATCGGCTTTCGTGCGCCGGCCCGCGACGAACTGGCGCGCGAGGTGCTGGGCCGGCTGCTGGAGCGCAGCGACGAGGACCCGCCGCGGCTGTACCGCGACCCGTCGCAAGGCGCGACCGCCACGCCGGGACGCATCCCCGTGGCGCTGCAGCGCTTTGCCGAGGTGGCCGTGGCACGCGCGGTCCGCGAACGGCGTGCGCTGCAGGCCGCGCTGGGTGAGGTCCTGACCGAGCCCAAGCCCCAGGTCTGGTTCGGGCCTGCGGACGCGGCGACGATCGTGCGGGGGCTGCGCCTCGATCCGCGTTCGCGGATGATGTACGACGACGCCCATGTGTTCCTGAACGGGGAGTCCTGGCGCGCCGCCGGTCGCGACGCGAGCCTGATGCGGCGTCTGGCCGATCGGCAGGTGCTGACGGCCGCCGAAGTCGCGCGGGCGAGCGACGGCGCGCGCGAACTGCTGATGCAATGGACCGAAGACGGCTGGCTGCAGCCGCTGGGAGTCGACGATGACTGAGGACGATGCAGGACGGCCCGCGGCAGCGACGCCGATCGAGGGCCGCAAGGACTTCCAGCGCGAGGTGCTGGCGGCACTCGAGCAGTGCGCCGCGGAGGGCGTGCCGCAGCTGTGGATGGCCGACACCGACTTCGACGCCTGGCCGCTCGGCCAGCCGGCGTTGGTCGACGCGCTGGCACGCTGGGCCAGTTCGCGCCGGCGGCTCACGCTGCTGGCCGGCGACTACGCGCTGTTTCCGCAGCGCTTCCCGCGCTGGATCGCGTGGCGCCAGCAGTGGTCGCATGTCGTGCAATGCCTCGTCGTGCAGGAGGAGTTCGTGGCGCAGCTGCCCTGCCTGCTGTTCGCGCCGGACCGGGTCGCGGTGCGGCTGTTCGACCGCGAGCGCCACCGTGGCCGCGTGCTGCACGAGGCGGTCGACCTGCTGCGTTGCCGGGAGCTGGTCGATGCGTTGTCGCAACGCTCGGAGGAAGGCTTTCCCGTCACGACTCTCGGCCTATGAGGGTATGCCCGGGGTAACGGCTAGAATGCCGGGCTAGGCATAGGACTGCTCGAGCGGTCCTGGTCTTGTACGGAACTTGGCGCGCAGGCGCGGGTTCTGCCACTACCGGTATGTTTGCCACCCTCCGTTCACAAGGATTTCAAGATGACTAAGTCGCTCCTGCTGGCTTCGCTGATCGCCGCCGCCGCCCTCGCCGCCTGCGGCAAGAAGGAAGAAGTGGCTGCCCCCGCCGCCGCCGCCGCGTCGGCCGCCATGGCCACCGCCGCGTCCGCCGCCGGTGATGCCGCCTCGGCCGCCGCCGGCGCTGCTGCCGGTGCCGCCGACGCCGCTGCCTCGGCCGCCGCCGGTGCAGCCGCCACGGCCGCGACCGCCGCTGCCGATGCCGCCTCGGCTGCCGCCGGCGCTGCCTCGGCCGCGATCGACGCCGCGAAGAAGTAAGCAGCGCGACGGGGCGCCAGCCCCGCGCCATCGAGAGGCAGAAGGCCACCCCGCGGGGTGGCCTTCTGCTTTTCGCGCTGCCTGGGCCGTCAGCCGAGGCTCAGCCAGCCGAAGCCGTCGCGTGCCGTCGCGACGACCACCTCGTCCGGGCTCGTGCCCAGCGCGCCGGCCAGGGCAGCGGCGGCGAGGGCCGGCCGGTTGTTCTGCTCGCTCAGGTGGGCCGCCACGACGTGACGCAGGCCTTCGTGGCGGCAAGCGGCCAGCAGTTCGGCGGCGCTGTCGTTGGCCAGGTGGCCGAGCCGGCCGCCGACGCGCGCCTTCAGGGATGCCGGGTAGCTCGACGCCGCGAGCAGCGCGCGGTCGTGGTTGCACTCCAGCAGCAGGGCCTCGCAAGCCTGCAGCGCCGCCAGCAGGTGGCCGGTGATCGATCCGGCGTCGGTCAGCACGCCGAGGCGCGACACGCCGTCGCTGCAGCACAGCTGCAGCGGCTCGGCGGCATCGTGGGGCACGGTGTAGGGCTGCAGCTGCAGGCCGCCGGTCTCGATGACCTCGCCGTCGCGCGCGAAGCGCAGCAGGCCGTCGTCGAATTCGGGCGCGCCGATGGCCCGCCAGGTGCCGCGGCTCATCCACAGCGGGATGCCGTGCCGGCGCGCCAGCGCCAAGGCACAGCCGATGTGGTCGCCGTGCTCGTGCGTCACGAAGATCGCGTCGACATCGGCCACGGCCAGGCCGATGCGGCCGAGCCGCGCGTCGAACTCCTTCTGGGTGAACCCGCAATCGATCAGCAGGCGCGTGGTGCGCGCGCCGTCGCGGGCCTCGACCAGCGTCGCGTTGCCGCTGCTGCCGCTGCCGAGGCTGCAAAAACGCATGCTCAATGCTTGCGATGCGTGGTTCGTCTCGTCTCCCAGCAGCCGCCGCGGGCCGGCTGGGCCGGCTCGCCAGCGGCGCCCCCTGGAGGGGGAGCGGCGAAGCCGCAACGGGGGTGGATCACTTCAGATCCGTGACGAGCAGGTCGAGGATGCGCTTGGCGGCATCGCCGGTCTCGGACGCCCCCTGGTTGTTGAGGACGGTGACGACGGTCGAGTCGGCCTGCGTCTTCAGCGCGATGCGATAGCGCGCCAGGCCGCCCTGCGGGTCTTCCTTGGCACCGAAGAGCTTGCTGAAGAAACCGGGCTCCTCCTTGCCGGCCTGGGCCGGATCGACGTAGCGCACGAAGTACAGGCCCTGGGCGCGATCGCGGTCCTCGACCGTGAAGCCGCTGCGATCCAGCGCCAGGCCGACGCGCCGCCAGGCGCGGTCGAAGCCGTCGTCCACCTGCAGACCGGCGCCGGGCCCGCCGGCCAGCAGGCGGGCCCGCGGAGCCGGCACTGCGGCGGCCGCCGTCGGCGGCAGGGCCGCCGCGGCCGCGGCCGCCTTGGCCTGCTCTTCCTTGGCGCCGAGCTTCTGCATCAGCCGCGACAGCATCACGGCCTCCAGCTCCGGATCGGCCGGGCGCGGCTGCCAGACGGTGTTGTCCTTGCGCTCGTTGGTGTAGACCTCGACCATGCCGCGGTGGCTGATGTAGATCTCGGTGCCGCCGTCGGGCGCGCGCTCGATGCGTGTGCGGAAGCGGTCGCGCTCGCCGGTGTCGTAGATGCTCTCGAACACCTTGCCGATGGTGTTGCGGATGAAGTCCTGCGGCAGCTTGGCGCGGTTCTCGTTCCAGTTGGTCTCCATCAGGCCGGTGTCCTTCTGCTCGACGTCGAGCTGGAAACCTCGCTCGGCCCAGAAGGCCTGCAACTGCGGCCACAGCTGTTCCGGCGTCTGCTTCGTCACCAGCCAGCGCTGGCTGCCGGCGCGTTCGAGCTTCACGTCACCGACCACGGCCGGTGCGACGGCCACCGCCCCCGGCGCGGCCGTGGTGGCCGCAGCGCCCGCCGGCGCGGCCTGCTGCAGCGTCGACGCGCTGATCGTGCCGCCGGTCGGCTGGTAGCGCGAGTCGCGCGCGAGCTGGGTCAGGTCGGGCGGCACCTCCAGCGACACGGACTTCGAGGCGCTGGACTTGTAGTCGACCTTGTCGCCCTGGAGCGCGTTGTTGACCGTCGAGCAGGAAGCCAGGCCGGTGGCCAGGGCCAGCATCAGCAGGCGGGACGGGAGGGGAAGACGCGGGAAATTCACGGGAAGCTACTCCGAAGGTCGGGCGATGCCGACCGCAGCGCGGCCAGGCAGGGGCACGGGTGAGACGCGGCAGCGCCGGACGAGTTCAGCAGGGGTCGATTCACAACAGGCCGGCGTCGCGCAGGGCCTGCTCGACGGCCGGCTGCTGCGACTCGCCGAGCGGCGTCAGCGGCAGCCGCAGCGCGCCACCGCAGCGGCCCAGGCGCTGCAGCGCCCACTTGACGGGGATCGGATTCGGCTCGCAGAAGAGCTGCTTGTGCAGCGGCAGCAGGCGCATGTGGATCTCGGTGGCGCGCCGCGCGTCGCCGGCCACGGCCGCCATGCACAGGTCGTGCATCGCGCGCGGCGCGACGTTGGCCG
>Ga0268299_1001509_pt1 | contig 39801 bp, 37 predicted proteins | sample NOBtaG_FD_193484 | JGI IMG/M metagenome (GOLD analysis project Ga0268299, IMG submission 193484) | Activated sludge microbial communities from bioreactor in Nijmegen, Gelderland, Netherland - NOB reactor | ecosystem: Engineered > Bioreactor > Aerobic > Activated sludge | place: Netherlands... | reverse complement strand
AGAAAGGCCGCGAATTGCATGAGTAACGTATCGCAGACACATCTTAATACGTCCCCATCCGATGTGCTCGCCTGGCGAGCCATTAGCAGAGGCATTCCATGCTGGTGGTGCTGCTCGTTAATGGTCAAAGCTACGCCTTGCAGCCGCTCCTGCAAGCGCTCCAGGTCGGGCGGTTCGCCGAAATGCAAGCTGGTGACCTGCGCGCGCATGAAATCGAGCTGGTCGAAAAACCGGCCGAGCTCTTCAGTGGAAACATTCAGCTTGCGACCGGTCATTTTATATAGCCATCCGAGAACTTCATCATTTGAAGTCCAGACGGTCTGTTCGTTCAAAGTTTCAATCCAGCGCAGTTTCAAGGTTTTCAAATTCAACTCGTTGACTACCACGGACCGCCGTGGTATCGTTACCACGACCGAGCGTTGTAAAATTATACAACAGCGTCGGTAAGAGAGTTCGCCACCCGCGAGCTTCACTTTTTGCCGATTCAAAACCTTAAAAGCCTTTCGCGAAACTGACGCGCTCATGCTCACAGGCATGTGCTCGCGCCGCCTTTGTCACATCGCCGGAAAAACCACCATGCAAAAAATCAATTTCCTCATTTCCAAAAATAATCTTCTCGAAGTTCTGAGCATCATCAAAAATGTGATTCCCGTCTGCATTGCAGTCGGTCTGGCAGCAGCTATCGGGCTTGTAGACGTTCATTTGGCGGGAAATCTCGGCTCGGCAGTGCAAGCAGGCGTTGGCATCGGCGATCAAGCGCTTTTCTTTGCCGCATTGATGGGCACAGGGATCGCACAGGCATGCGGGTCTCTTATGGCTCGGGCGACGGGTGCAAACAAACCAAACGAAGCGAAAAGTTTCGCCGCAACAGGATTAATGCTCGCGAGTCTTTTGGGAGCTGCCGCCTCGATTCTCACATTTGCAGGCGCTGACTGGTTTCTCACTCTCTTCAGCAGCGATGCCAAAGTGTGCAGCACAGGAGCTCTTTACTTGAAACTTTGCTCGATTGCCAATGCTCCTTACTGTTTGATGCTCACGCAATCTGCCATTCTGCGCGCGATGGGAAAGAGCTTCTCAACGATATTCCCGTGGCTTGTCGCTGCTTCAATCAGTATTGCGCTCTCGATCTGCTTACCTCAACTTATGCCGAACGGACGCCAAAACACACTCGAATATATCGCTCTGGCATGGAATCTCGGCGCTCTGGTCGCTGTATGCTTCGGTCATGTCGAGCTGCGAAAATGCGGATTTTGCATTTATGATCGCTATTGCAATTCACAGAGAGTTTTTGAAAGCGCAAAACAAATTTTCACGCTGGGATTGCCGATTGCGCTCACGGAGGCAGCCTGGCTGGGCTCCAACTTCATCATCTATCTTATTCTCGCGCAGATGCCCGAACCCAACGATGCTCAAGCAGCCTGGACACTTCGACTGAAGATTGAAGAGATTGCCGCTGCACCTTTGATACTTGCCTCGAGCATGACCGCCGCATCTCTGGTGGGTCAAACAGTCGGTGCCGGCAATTTCGCTAAAGCGGCAAAAACAGCGGACAATACAGCCATCTTCGCAGCTCTTTTGCTGCTGTGCATAGGAGCAATTGTTTGCTTGAACAGCGAATATCTTGCCGGACTTCATGCCACCACCCAACAATCCGCAGACTGCATGCGAATTTTCCTCTGGTCATCATTGCTGATCTATCCGCTTTCCGCGTTTTACAGCACTATCTTTGGGGCTTTAGAAGGCGCTGGTTCCACTGTAAAGCCGATGCTCGCCGTTGTGTGTGGTCTGTTTCTCCTGCGCATTCCAATGTCGGCTTTGCTTGCTGTCTTCATACAAATGGGAATAGCAGGAATTGTAGTTGCTGTTTTAATTTCCCACATTGCCGTGGCACTGTCCGCAGTATCACAGTTGCGGACCTTTTTTGCTGATAAAAAACCTGCCACCAAGGTGCCAATCTTAGCTTTCAACTGAGGCAATCCGGGTACATTCCTACAATCTACAATTTCTAAAACCTACAACAGGAATGGGACTTTGAAAGAGAAAAAGGAAGAGCTTGAAGACAATTCGTTCGTGGTCTCAAACTCCACGACTGGAAGCGAGCAAGATTTCGAAGTCCGAGCCGCCAAAAATGTCGAGAAGAAAAGCGCATCATACGAAGCCGACCTCGACGAAGTCGAAGCAGAACAACGCAGCAACAAAAAACCCGCCTGGGCTCTAGCCGGCTTGACTCTCCTTGGATTGGGTCTCGCTTTCGTTGCCTGTCTTTTCTGGCAACCGGCAAAGGTTGATGCTCAATCCGAGCCAGAAACGCAAAACGCTCCGGCATTACCAGAGAAAGTGCATTACCGGCTCGGGCTTCAGCCCAATACCTACGCTGCAAAGGGCGCGCTGCGGGCGACGGAACAGAATCGCTTCACAGAGCTGAACGATGCGACTGTAAAAATGATGGATGAGAAAAATGTCGCCGATGTTTCACTGGAAGGCGCGAAAATCAAAGACGGTGATTTGAAAAAGCTGGCCGGGCTGAAAAACATCTACATGCTGGACCTTCAGGACGGCACCGGCTTCAGTCATAAAGGGCTGAAAGCGTTTAAAAACACCAATTTGAAACGGCTTTATCTGGACGGCTCCGGCGTCACCGATGAATGGATTCCCACCATAATCGAATTGCCGGTGGAATTTCTTTCCTTGATGGGCAACAAACTTTCCGACGAGAGTATCGAAAAATTGGCAAACAGCGCCACTTTGAAATATCTCAAATTCGAAGCGGACAATTCCAAGAAGCTTATAGACACTTTCAGATCCGGACAATGGCTGAGGCTGCCGGAAGGCAACACCAGGGCATTCAGTTTCTATCGCAATGCCAACCCTCCTCCTCAGCAACAGTGATCAACCGTGATTCAATATTGGAGCAATAGCCCGGCGCGGCTCATGTAAAATAGGGCAACGGGGTCCCAGAAAAACATTCGCCTTCAGGCGCTGGCCGGATCGCACGCGAGCGAGTTCAAATTGCAGCGCTTCTTGTGAAAGAGGAAAGATGGCTGAGATTACCGCGGACCTGAAGACTGAGGAGCTCCTCAAGCTCGCCGCAGACAATCATCATAAGCGCATAACTTTGAGCGAAGAAGAGCGCAAGATGGTGATCGACCTCTTGAAGAAAAAAGGCGCGGAAGAACTGGAGTACGGTCAGGAAATCGAATTCGACACGGTCAGGCTTGTCAGGCGCGTGACTGGAGCCGTAGGCGTCTATTTCAGTTAAAACGTTCGCGCCCAGGCAGTCAGCACCCTTTCGCCCCAAAAGTCAAGTGTAACCGGGCGTTACAGCCCGCCGTTCTAATGCCAAACGGCGCGACATTCTAGGGGATAATTGCCTCTCGACCAACCGGCACACCCAAAGAAGGGGTGCCGAGATTGCGCTCCGCATGAGGAAACAAAAAAATGGCCCGAGTGGTTTTGGGGATGCTGGGACTGGGAACGGTCGGCACTGGCGTTGTAGAACTCCTGAGCAAGCACCGCCACCTGACTCTCAAAAAAGTTGCGGTCAAGGACGTTCAAAAAGAGCGTGATTTAAAGCCGAATTGCCCGCTCACAACCGACGTCAACGAGATTATCAATGATCCGGAAATCGAAGTTCTGGTCGAAGTGATGGGCGGTGAAAATCCGACTGTTTCCTATCTCGAACAGGCGATTAAGAAGCGCAAGCACATTGTGACCGCGAACAAAGAAGTTTTGGCCAAACACGGCCCGCGCCTTTTTGCGCTGGCTAAAGAGCATGGCGTGGCGATATTTTTTGAAGCCTCCGTGGCGGGCGGAGTGCCGCTCTTATCGACCATCCATAAAGGGCTGGAAGCTAACGAAATCGAGTCGGTTACCGGTATTTTAAATGGCACGACCAATTTCATCCTCTCCAAAATGGAAGCCGGAAACAGTTATGCGTCGGCATTGAAGGAAGCTCAAGAACTCGGTTTTGCCGAGGCGGACCCGACAGCAGACGTAGACGGATTCGATGTTGCTTACAAGCTCTCCGTACTTGCAGCACTCGGCTTCGGTCACTTCGTCAAACCGGACACCATATACAAAGAAGGCATTCGCAACATCACCGAAGAAGATATGGCGCTGGCCAAAGAATTCGGCTACAGGATAAAACTGCTGGGAACGGCGGCCAGAGGCGGCAGCAACGGCAACAGCGGATTTGATGTGCGGGTGCACCCCACACTTGTTCCGCTAGATCATCCGCTCGCATCCGTTTCCGGCCCGAACAACGGCATTCTCGTGCGCGGGCACGCTGTCGGACAATTGACACTGATCGGCCCGGGCGCAGGCAAACTGCCGACAGCCTCGGCTGTTGTTGGCGACCTGATGAATCTTGCCGGAGCTTTGAAACTGCCCGATTTCGCCAGCTACTTTCAGCCCGCTATCGATGCTTCGCCCGCGTCGGCGGCACCTCCGGATTCGTGGAAATGCCCATTCTATTTGCGCCTGGTCGTCAAAGACACGCCGGGGGTAATCGGCAAGCTCGGCACCATATTCGGTGCGCATAATATAAGCATCTCGACAATTATTCAGCGCGGCGTCGAAGGTCAGGCGGCTACCGTAGTCATCCTTACCCACGATGTACTGGGCAAAGACATGAATGCGGCTATAGCCGAACTGAAAAAATCCGACTTCCTCGCTTCAAAAGACGAAATAGGCAACGCAATCAGAATTTTCAGAGCAGCGTAGAACACTGTTGAGAAAAACGCAAAAGGAATTTTCAAAGTGCAAAAAATAGCGCCACAAATGATGTCACTGATTGATAAATATGCCGAGTTTTTGCCGGTCACCCTCGACACCCCAATCGTTTCTCTTGGCGAGGGAAACACCCCTCTGGTAGCGGCTTCGGCGCTGCCGAAAAAACTTGGCTATCCGGGTCTCAAGCTCTACTTCAAGCTGGAAGGACTGAACCCGACCGGAAGCTTTAAAGACAGGGGCATGACTCTTGCTGTTTCGAAAGCCGTCGAAGAAAAAGCCGGTGCCGTCATCTGCGCCTCCACGGGTAATACCAGCGCATCGGCGGCGGCGTTTGCCACCAAAGCGGGACTGGCTTGTTTCGTACTGCTTCCGCACGGTTATGTCGCCCTGGGTAAAGTCGCCCAGGCAATTCATTACGGCGCCAAACTCGTTCAGATCAAAGGCAATTTCGACAGAGCCCTGGATCTCGTAAAAGAGATCGGCGACAAGTGTGCCGTCACCATCGTCAATTCAATCAATCCTTATCGCCTCGAGGGACAAAAAACGGCGGCCTTCGAAGTGATCGAACAACTTGGTGAAGCCCCTGACTATCTCTGCATCCCAGTCGGGAACGCAGGCAATATCAGCGCTTACAGACGCGGCTTCAAGCTGTTTCACGACATCGGTCGAGTTTCATCCGCTCCTAAAATGCACGGGTTTGAAGCGGAAGGTTCCGCTGCGATTGTTCAAGGCAAGCCAATCGAGAATCCGGAAACCATAGCGACGGCAATTCGCATCGGCAATCCCGCCAGTTGGGAAGAAGCTGAGGCAGCCGCACGGGACTCGGGTGGAAAAATAGATTCCGTGACGGATGAAGAAATCCTGGAAGCGTATAAGATGCTTGGATCGAGCGAAGGAATATTTTGCGAACCATCGAGCGCAGCCAGTGTGGCAGGCTTAATCAAACATCTCAAAGCCGGACTTATACCGGCTGAAGCAAGCGCGGTCTGCGTTCTTACCGGCAACGGATTGAAAGATCCGGAAACGCCTCAGAAGGTCAACAAGGTCGACCTCGATCCTGTCGAAGCTGATTTGGATGCCTTGAGAAGGGTGATGGGAATTTGATGCCGAATAAGGACCTTCCCGAATTTGCTCACACGCTGATTGGCAGGCGCCTGGTCATCAGCGTACCGGGAAGCACTACCAATCTTGGTCCTGGATTTGACGCCATCGGTCTTGCGCTCAATGTTTACAGCCGCTTCTCGTTTTTCTTCACGGAAGGCGATCGGTTGGTTATCGATGCAAAAGGAAGCTGCGCGGGCGATCTTTCGGACAGGAAAAACAATCTGCTTTTGAGCGTTCTTCTCAAATCTCTGCAACAAGAAGAGCGCGATCTTAAAGGATTGAATATCACCATCGAAACGGACATACCTCTGGCTCGAGGCTTGGGCAGCTCGTCTACGGCGGTTTTGAGTGCGCTATGGGCAGCAGAGATTCTGAAAGGTCGTGTTCCTGATCGCATGAGAGTGCTCTCGGAAGCCGCCCAGATCGAAGGACATCCTGATAATGTCGCTGCCAGCTTGCTGGGCGGATTGGTCGTTTGCGCGCCAGCCATTCACGGCAGCAAGGCCGTTGTTCGCCAGCTAGCTTGGCCGGAAAAGTGGAAAACGCTTGTCGTCGTTCCTCCCTACAAACTTTCAACCGAAGCCGCGCGCGCTGCGCTGCCTAAAAAAGTTCCACTCAAAGATGCAACAGCCAATGTGCAACGCGCCGCGCTATTCGTCGCCGCCGTGGCATCCAAAGACGAAGAGGCGCTTCGCGAGTCGCTGATAGACAATCTGCACGAACCTTACCGCGCATCGCTGGTTCCGGATTTGAATAAGTTGAAAGCACTCGTGCGCGGCACGAGCGGACTTGGTTGCGTACTCAGCGGGGCCGGATCTTCAGTGCTGATAATTACGCATCAGCGCAACCACAGCGACATGATGAGTGAATTGACAGACTGGTGCTCACGCCAGCAAGAAGGCTACAGAGTGCTGGATCTGGATGTCGATACAAAAGGATTGAGGGCGGACTATGAGTCATTCAACTAGCGGTCTTGCGCCAGAGAAAAGTGCCAATAAGAAATTACCCCCCATATCGGTATTAAAATTCGGCGGCACTTCCGTCAAAAATATGGCGCGCATTCAGCACGTTGCAGAAATCGTCAAAGAACGGCTCAAGCTGGGCAAAGTATTGGTTGTGGTTTCAGCAATGGGAGACACCACCGACTACTTGCTGAAGCTTGCTCATCAGTGCACGAAAAATCCCGATCGCCGCGAATTGGATTCATTGCTTTCAACCGGCGAACATATCTCGATCACTTTGCTGGCCATGATGTTAAAGACAATGGATGTGTCAGCCCGCTCAGTGACCGCGTATCAACTGGGTATTTTTACCGAGAGCGTGCACACGAAAGCAAGAATTGTCGATATAAAAACTGAAAATCTTGCCGACGCATTCGAGTCATGCGATGCATTGGTCGTAGCAGGATTTCAGGGTGTCACCGCCGATGGTGACATCACCACTCTGGGCAGAGGCGGTTCAGATACGACTGCAGTAGCGCTTGCGGCAGCAGCCGGAGCCAAATACTGCGACATATATACGGACGTGGACGGCATTTACACCTCCGACCCCAACAAAATTCCCAAAGCAAGACTTCTCGATCGCATCTCATACGGTGAAGTAGTGGAGATGGCCAGATTGGGAGCGCAGGTCATCCACCCGCGTGCTGTGGAATTGGCAAGGCAATACGGCGTCATTCTCAGAGTGCGCAATACATTTAAGCCCGCGCACGAGGGCACGAGCATAGACGGAGGAGAAGACATGGAAATCTACCGCAGCATTAGCGGTGTCGCGACAGATAAAGACCAAGCCTGCGTTGCCATAATGGACGTGCCCGATCAGCCGGGCATCGCCGCCCGCATTGTAGAAGCCCTGGCAAAGAAAGCGATCGTCATAGATATGATCATGCAAGCATTTCATCCAACCGCCGGACTCAACAATATAACTTTTACAGTAGCGTCTACAGACCTGCCGCAGACCATCAAAATTCTGGAAGAATTAAAATCCGAGATGGGCGCAAAAGCCGTGCACGCGGATGAAGACATTGCCAAAGTCAGCCTGGTCGGCGCAGGCATGGCCGGTCAGCCGGAAATTGCAGCGCGCCTCTTCAGCACACTGGGCAATGCGAAAATCAACATCAAGATGATTTCTTCCAGCGAAATGAAAATCACCTGCGTTGTTTCCCGCGGTCAAGCGGAAAAAGCAGCAAAACTGATTCATGATGCCTTTGAGCTTGAGAAAGCATAAGGGACTATTTAAATTTTCGCATTCTTTCCATTTCGTCCCAAACCCCTGATTGCACTGGTGCGGAACTTGGCTTTCGTGATGCGGGAATTGATTGTCGGGTGTGGGTCGGGCGCTGTGTTTGAGACCTTGTTTTCGAAGTGGATTTGGTTACAGGCGAGTGCGTTGTTTCCTTTTCGCGCTCCACTTTCTGCGGCGAAACTGTTTTGATAGGAGGCGCGACCGGCTCGGTCGGTGCAATTTTTCGCGAAGAATCTGATTTACTGCGAGTAACATAGTTATTAAACGAAAAAACAAGCAAAACCATGAAGAGTGTTGAAACAACGACCGCTCCGACCATTTTCCAATCTATCGAGTCATTGCTGCGAAGCTTGGAGGTTGAAATAGTTTGCGAACCTTTGTGAGCTTTCGGAATGTGAATTGATGCTAGTTTGCCGTCCTTTATCTTTTTGAGATCCACAAGCAACTGAGAAATCGTCTGATAACGCATCAGCGGATCTTTAGCGAGGCATTTGTGCGTTACTCCTTCAATTTGTTTTGTCACATTCGGATTTAGCGAATTCAAAATGCGTGGCTCTTCGGAAACTTGCTTTGCTACGGTTGCCAAAACATTTTCTCCAATCAAAGGAGGCTCGCCGGCAAACATCTCATACATAATGCAACCAAAAGAATAAATGTCCGTTCGATAGTCGAGCTTCTGACCAAGGCACTGCTCAGGGCTCATGTATAAAGGACTTCCAAATACCTCGCCACTCTGAGTAATATCGAGCTTTTCTTTATTAGGTTCAACGTCTTTGGCAAAGCCAAAGTCGACGATCTTCAAGAATAGAGGCTCTTTACTGCCGACGATAATATTTCCCGGTTTCAAGTCTCTGTGAATTACGTGCCGGCTGTGCGCATAGGAAAGTCCTTCTGCAATTTGAATTAGCAGATTGATTGCGCGTTTGGGATCGAGAATTTTCTGTTGCCGGAGCAAAGACTGCAAGGTCTGCCCGTTCACTAACTCCATAATCAAGTAAAACTGCCCATTTCTGTCTACTCCATATCCATACACGCTGGCAAGATTAGGATGCTGAAATTCGGATGAAATCTCTACTTCTTTCTTTACTCGGAGAATGGCGTGTTCGCTCTTGAGCAATTCGGGATGTATGAGCTTGATTGCCACATCCTTCTGCTCGATAAGATCTTTCGCTTTGTAGACACAACCGGCACCGCCTTCTCCCAATTGGTCCAGCAGCAGGTAGCGGTTGTCTAACTTAACGCCTTCGCCTTTGTCTTTGTCTTTGTCTCGATCGCACTCACAGGTTCTATCCTCGAATATCCATGCGGTCATTGAGCCTTTTGTTGCAAACGGGCTGCCGCATTTAGGGCACTTTTGCGGCGATTGCTCCAAACTGTTTGTCTCATCGGGCACTGCCACCGACCCCCTTGACGTGCGACAAAGCACTTCTTATAACTTTGTGATAGCTTAATGCTTGACTCATTAAATTTAACAGAGCTTCTGAACTTAATGAATACTGGTTCGGCTGAATAGATGAAACACTTTAAGGTCAGTTTTTTCAGTTTGTGCAGGCCTGCTATAAGTGTCCTCGCTGTAGTTTTCTCTTCTGCCACCGTATGTTTTGCCGGCAATCCGCCGACAGAAGCGAATGTGGCGGCAGCAATAGAATCATCGAAAGTATTGGATGCTTCACGCAGAGTCAGAGTTTCATTTAGTGGCAACGAACTTTGCGTGTCTTCCTTTTGCGACTCGAACGCGCGAGATATTGACCTCAAGATTTCTGCATTGATGATTCTAAAGACCGTCATGCACGACTTTGCCGAGAGATTGAGCGTCAGCCGGCTTCGCGCGCTCTTTTTTGATCTCCGCAACCCGAACGAATACAGAGAAGTAGTCGTGAAACCCGCACATGTTGAGCTTCTGAATCGTGGAGCGCAACCGGCAAATCTATTGACCACAGTAGAAGTTTCCCGCGGTTCTTACAATAGAACAATGACTGTATCACCTGGAATATTGCTGGGTGAAAGAACGAAGTTGCGGGATTTGTTGCTGAGGCTCAAGCGTAACGGCAAAGACATAAGCGATGTAGCCGCCAAATATTCACGCCTGGAACAACTTGTGAAATCAGGCGCGAAAAGAGAATCGATCTCGGAAGTTTGCAACGAAGCTTTCCTGGATGCCTCTATCTTAACGACTCAAGCTCAAAAAAAATACGCTATACCTAAGAGAATGACTCTCCGCCAGAACGGCCTTACTTTCAATTACATGGATGATTGGAAACTCGTAAAACCTAGTGATAATCAATGCTTTGCTCAGCTCGATCGTTGGGACGGACCGATTTGCAGTCGAATACAGATAAGAGAATGCCTTGAGGCGTCAGTTGTTGAACCTGCCACCAAGAATTGGCACCTGCACTTTCGCAATCATGATTATTGGGTTGGGACCATCAAATTAGCTAAATTCGGCAATTGTGAAACAGGGTTGTTCGACTTAAGAAAGCCAAATGAAGCAGAACCGAATCTGGAAACTATGTTGTATTTCGGTGAACATGGTCGAATCTACTGCTTTCACCTGCTGTACGATACTAGAGTTAGAACAACCATCTTTCCGATGGTTGTTAGCATGATCTCGAATTCGACAATTGCTCCTAATCCATCGGCAACTGAGTGACTTCTGTTTTGAAACGAGCGAAAGCATTTACAGCGAATTTTTCTGTTATCTACAGGGGAACTACGAGTCTCTTATCGGCGCTTCTTCTGTCTTCGCCCCTCTGTCTTGCAGGCAACCCGCCTACAGAGGCAAATTTGACAGCGGCAATCGAGTCATCGAAAGTATTGGATGCATCCCGCAGAGTTAGAGTTTCATTCAGAGGAAATGAACTCTGCGTGTCTTCCTTTTGCGACTCGAGAGCCAGCGATACTGATATCAAAATTTCAGCATTGATGATTTTGAAAACTCTTATGCGCGACTTTTCCGGAAGATTGACCATTAGCCAACTTCGAGCAATCTTTTTTGACGACCGCCAAACTGGCGAATTCAGAGAGGTTGCAGTCAAACCAGCACACGTAGAGCTACTGAATCGCGGAGCACAACCGGCAAGTCTATTGACCACAGTCGAAGTGTCCCGCGGCTCTTACAATAGAACAATGACTGTATCACCTGGAATATTGATGGGTGAGAGAACCAGGTTGCGAGACTTATTGTTAAAGTTGAAGCGCAGCGGCAAGGATATAAACGATGTCGCCGCTAAGTACTCCCGCCTGGAACAACTTGTAAGATCAGGCGCCAATAGACAGTTGGTCAATGACTTGTACAACGAAGTTTATTTAGATGCCTCGGTCTCATCGACTCAAACACAGAAAAAGTACGCTATTCCCAAGCGGCTGACTTTCAGCCAGAACGGTCTTACCTTCAATTACATGGATGATTGGAAAATAGCAAAGTCTACCGATAATCAATGCTTCGCTCAGCTTGACCATTGGGATGGACCTATTTGCAGTCGAATACAGATAAGAGAATGCGTCGAAGCATCACTCGTTGAAACTGCGACCAATAACTGGCACCAATATTATCCGGGTGTTAATCACTGGGTTGGGAGTGTTAGATTCGCAAAATTCGGCAATTGCGAAACCGGTTTTTTTGACATGAGGAAGCCGAAACAAACGGAGCCTGAGCTGGCCACAATGCTGTATTTCGGTGAGCACGGCCGAGTCTTCTCCTTTCACCTGCTCTACGATACCAGGGTTCGAACAACTATATTTCCGGCAGTTACCAATATGATTTCCAGTGCAACCATCGCTCCCAAGTCTTCTACACCTGAATAAACTCGATTGCCGACCTTAGCGCCAAAACTAGAGAACGGCTGGACTTAACGGCAAGCGAAACCAAAACGTGCTTCCGGAACCCAGCTCGCTTGCTACGCCTATACTTCCGCCATGCTGCTCAATTATTTTCTTGCATATTTGAAGACCCAGACCGGTACCCTTTATCTTTCGCGCGTCTGTTTCTTTTATCTGAACGAACGGATGGAACACGCGCTCAAGATTCTCTTTTGCAATTCCGCGTCCGTTATCACAGACTCTAAACTCCATAAAGTCCGGCGAACGCTCAACCTCGATTCGCACGCGCGAGCCTCGCGGAGAAAACTTTATCGCATTGGAAATCAAATTGACCAGAACTCGAACAATGCTCTCTCCATCGCACTCCAGATGAAAATCAACTTGATCGGCATCAAGACTTATGTCAAATTGCCTGGCGAATTCTTGAACCGCTTCAACTGAGTCTTGTACTAATTGAGCGACAATGAAATTTTCAATGCAAAGCTCTGTTTTACCCGCTTCCAATTTCTCCACATCGAGCAGGTTATTTACGAGATTTATCAATCTTTTGGTGCTGCGCTGAGCAATACTCAAAGAATCATGGACAGCTTTCGGAATCGGCCCACAATACTCGAGCTGCAACATTTCGTGCATAGCAAAGAGAGCTGCTAATGGATTGCGCAAATCATGGATAACGAGAGCTACGAATTCCTGCTTGAGTCTCTCGATCTCATGCCTTTGAGTTACGTCTTCAATCGTGGCTAGCCAGTTAGTCTCATCCGAATTCGCCATGTTGATTTTGCAGAGTGCGACTTCAACATTGAGAGGCTCGCCGGTAGCTTTCACAGACTCAAGCTCGATTCTCTTTTGTCCTGGTTCCCCGTCGAGAAGGTACTGGGTTTGCTCGTCCGACATTGGCAGAATGCTTCCAAGCGCCACGTTAGTAACTGAACCGCCCGTGGTTTGAAAGATCTTTTCGAACGCAGCATTTACAGATTGAATTTTGCCCGCAGAATCAGTTATCACCAGACCTACGGGTACACTTTGAAAAACTGCGCGTACTCTTGCTCTTAACTTGTCCGTTGAATCTTCAGGCATAAGAAAAATCCGATCTCTAAATCGGATAGTTCACCAAACACGCTGAGCGTCTGCGGCAAAAATCTAGCGTGTATCTCGACACCTTCAGATACACGCTAGGTTTTGTGATTGCGATTAGTCCTCCAAACTAATCATTTATTCTATAGAACCTGCGCTTAAAATTCCTCTGCACTGCTCTTACACACCGATAGTGCGATTTCAATGTGTCAGGAAAGTGATTCGCAAATAAAAAGGACAAAGCGCTGCCGAACACCCGCTGTAATTAGAGACGTCCTCAGGTGTTCAGTCGATAGCCGACTTTTTTTACATTTTCGATAATCAATCCATCAGTATCATTGATGGCCTGGCGTATCCTTTTTATCGCAGAACGAACAGCATCGTTCCCAGGCTCGGCACCTGTATGCCAGACCTTATCTATGAGTTCGTCACAACTGAAAATGGTGTTCGGATGACGAATAAAAAACTGAATCAAATTATAGTCTGTGGGATTTAGCGTGATTGGTTTTTCGTCCATGAGTATCGTATGTTTTCTGCTGTCCAGGGAAAATTTCCCTGCCGCTATAACCTGCTGGTACTGATCACGGGGTCGTCGCAAAATAGCTGTAATACGCGAGGACAATTCTTTAACGCTAAATGGCTTTGTTACATAATCATCGGCACCCAAATCCAGTCCCTTGACCTTATCGGCGATAAGGTTTCTTCCGGTGAGCATGATGATAGGGGAAGCGCCCCTGGAATCTCTGTACCTTTTACAGACTTCAATGCCATCAAGCTTAGGCAGGGACAAATCAAGGACAATCAAGTCGAAATACGCGCCCAGCATGTAGTTGAGCGCATCTTCACCGTTGTCGCAAATCTCTACCGTGTGATTGCAGCTAACGAGCCAGCGCTCTATAACAGCTTGCATTTCCAGGTCGTCTTCAACCAAAAGTATCTTCGCCAAGCCATACCCTCAGAAAACAACAGTCCAATTATAGCGCTCCAGGGAAAAATGACGTCGAGACTTCGCTTATGCCGTCTTGGTCGAGACCTTTTAATCTGCAAGTCCGACTAATGCGCAGACACAGGTTTGACACACAAGATATCGAAGATAGAACTCATCTCCCCTATCACTTCCAAACAGGAATTTTTGAATTTGTCGCAAAATTGCTCGCAAATGATATTGCCATTAGTCTGCCTGATAACCATTAGTTCGGCTCTTCCTCAGCCGGCACATGCGCAATACTATCAACCAGAAGCTATCGAGGAGCATAAACCGCAAGCGCTCTTTTGCTACCACAGCGGTCAAAAGTCTGCAGTTTCTCCAGAGCTTTTTTGGTCTGACAATCAATACTCAAATGAAAGTGAGCAGTCTCCACTTGAAGGAATCTTGGCATTTGTAATTTCGTTGACAGCAGCAGCCATAGCAATTCCAATATTTATTTTAGCTGTAATGCGCCTCGCTTTGGCGAGCGGCTATCGCAGGGGGGTCATTGTCGAGAATTTAGATTCGCCTCTTCCACCGACAAGATGGTACGACCCGAACATCAAACATCATTTTGAAATGGTTAATCAACGCCGTTGATTTAGTGTTTCGTGCTTTCGAGCGAGTGAAAAATCAAGCCAGCTACATCAATACCCGCGGCATTCCAGTCGATTGCGACCAGCTCGGCTGAGCCAGTAGTTAGCCAGAGCACTATTTTGCTCGCATCCCAAGCCACAAGAAAGCATAAAGGCGACATAGAATTGCGCCAGAGCATAACCTTGAATGGCAGAGTCCATGAACCATCTGAAAGAAAGCCGTAAATCTCTTGATCGGCCCCGTCCTTCGAGAAAAATCTTTCCAAGATTGTACTTCGAAGCCGCAATTCCTTGTAAGGCGGCCTTGAGAAAACACTGGTAGGCAATTTCATCGCTCTGCGAAACGCCGATACCTAAAGTGAACAAAACTCCCAGCTCATTTTGAGATTGTGCATGTCCATTTTCAGCCGCCCTAAAGAGCCACGTGGCTGCTTCAACATCAGATTTCGGATCATCGCGGCACAGTAACTTTTTTGCATAGAGAAACTGCTCGTCCAAATTGTTTACCGAAGATCTATCCGACCGGAGCACTTTTTCGTTAGCTTCGATCAGAGTTTCTTTCACAAGAGCCCGATGATTCGACGTTCTCGTTGCAATCGTTTCCAATTCAACATCCTGCCACAGTCCATTCATCATATTTCTCCAATAAGAACTTAAGATACCGACCTGCGTGTTGGCGCCGTATTCATGGAGTACGTTGCTTATTTCTCTGTACTCTGGTCGATTATCAATTCCGACTGTGTCAATACGATGTCAGATAGAGCATCTCCTTCCCCACGAAAAAGACGCAGGGGCGGGCAACCTGCGCGAAGCGTTTTCCGTTTCGCCAAATCAATTTAGAGCTTAGTCTGTTTGTCCATGTCCTGCAGCACGCCGCCCCAGGAATCATCAACGAGTGATTTTGCGCTTTTCCTGTCCTTGCGGGCCAGATCGAATTTTCCCAACTTTTCGTATGCGTCCGCTCGCATTGTATAAAGCCTGTCCTGAAGCTTTGGCATCTTGTGAGTAAGTGCTTCCGTGTAGTCGGCTATCGCTCTCTTGTAGTCCTTTAACGAATAATACTGATTGCCCCGCAGCATGATGGCGTGAGGATCCATCTTAAGCGCAAGCGATCTTGTGAAATCCTCTATCGCCAGATTGTACTCTTTGGCGGTTGAATGCATCTTGGCTTCAAGCTTGATGATTTCAGCCTTCTCCGTGGAATTAGTGCAAACTTTCTCAGCGTTCTTATAGTCCCTCATTGCTTCCACAATTTTCCCGCGCTCGTAGCTGAGCCTGGCGCGCCGCTTGTATGCAGGATAGTGGCGCGGGTCCAGTTCGATTGCCTTTGTAAAATCTGCGTAGGCTTCCGGCAATTTATCGAGTTCAAGCAATGAATCACCGCGGCGAAAATAGAACTCTGCGCACCTCGGGTCTAGTTTTATCGCCTGGTCATATTGAACCAATGACTCTTTCATTTTTCCACGTTTGTGAAGTTGGACACCATTGCTGAAATAGTATCGGGCTTGTCTATTGGCTGTTTGCGGACGGTACTGCCAAACTCCATCAGCGGCAACCTGCGCCACCGCCGGCGGTGAAGCAACCAAGGCCGAAACTATCCCATAAGCGACTGTCATTTTTCGGAATGTCTTTTCAAAGAACCGCAAACAACTTCACCTCATGGAAATCAAATCGGTGCCACTATTGGTTTCTTCCTCGATTAATACAGTTCCCTCTGCAATTCTAGACTAATTGAGGTATGCCTGAAAAAACTCGGACGTGTGATAATACTCAACCTCAATGAGAAGGGGGAAGTCATGTCGAATCATCCGAAAATCCTTTGTCTGGCAGGCAGTTTGCGCCGCGACTCCTTTAACAAGAAGCTTGTCAAAGTTGCTATGGCTGCTGCTCAAGAGGCAGGCGCTGAGACGACCTATATCGATCTCAAGGATTACCCGATGCCCATCTATGATGGCGACATCGAGGCGGAGAGCGGTATTCCTGAAAACGCGCAAAAGCTGAAGAAGATAATGAAAGAGCATCAAGGCTTGCTCATCGCCTCTCCCGAATACAACAGCTCTGTAAGTGGTGCGCTCAAAAACTTCATCGACTGGACATCCCGCCCGGAAAAAGGCGAGAAAAGTATTGAGGCATTCACAGGGAAGGTGGCAGGCATCATGGCTTGTTCTCCCGGAGCTTTAGGTGGTCTTCGGGGACTCGTCACACTCAGATCGATTCTCGGAAACATCGCCGTTGTCGTCGTTCCGGAGCAGCACGCTATCGGCAAGGTCGCCGAAGCATTTACGCAAGACGGCAAACTCAAAGAAGAAAAGGATCAGCAAGCGGTTGCCAAAATTGCCAAGCGCGTGACCCAGCTCACAAAAGCGATAATCGAATCGGAAATGGTTGTTAAGACCTCCTAATAAGCCGTCGCCTCCCGTCGCGCAATTGGAGGTGGCAACATGCGTAAAATTTTTGCCTTGGCTTTGACGGTCCAACTAGGACTTGTTTTTTGCTGTTCAGCTCATGCGGCTAGTGCAAAGAGTGAGGAAGCTTACGGTTATATAGACCGCTCGGGGAAAATGGTTATCCCGCCCGGGTTCGACGATGCGAAGTCCTTCTCGGAAGGTCTTGCCGCTGTCAAAGTTGGGGACCGTTACGGTTACGTCGATAAATCGGGCGCGATGAAAATTCCTCCGCGTTTTGATGAGGCGGAACCATTCAAGGACGGGCTGGCCGCAGTTACCCTGGCGGACGCCGACTACCGGCGCTACGGTTTTATCGACAAAGAAGGCAAATTTGTTATCGAGCCGACCTTCGAAGACGCCGGTTCGTTCTCGCAAGGTGTGGCTGCAGTCAAATTTCCAGCAACCGGCGCCATAAAGTCCGACGAGCAATGGGGCTTTATCGACAAAACAGGCAAAACGGTTATCCCGCCGCAGTTCAAAGAAGCCGGCCCATTTATGCAAGGGCAGTCCATAGTTCAGAGCGGGTACTTGTATGGAGTGATAGACCGCGATGGAACGTACATAGTTAAACCGTCATATCAATTAATTCTGCCTGGACAGGACAACACGCTCACATATTTGAAATTGAGCGGCAAGGTCATGGGACTTACCGGCATGGGCTACAACTGGCTGGTGACGGGAGGACTCTTCGGTTATTTAAATTCGAAAGGAACACCGATTATCAAACCTGCCTACGATGGCGCCAGCTCATTTTCGGAAGGGCTGGCGTGCGTTGCCACAGGCGAGAAACAAAAAGATGGGCGCCCACGCAAGTGGACTTATATCAACAGCAACGGCAATAAAACCATCGACGGAAATTACAGCTTCGGGCTGCCGTTTTCGGAGGGTCTGGCTCCGGTCGCTAAAGGCAGATGGCAAATGGGCATGGCACCATCATTGGTGGCAGCGAAGTGGGGCTTCATAGACAAGAAGGGTAAAGTGATCGTACCGCTTTCGTATGACGAGGCACATCCGTTTTCCGGCGGAATGGCTCGCGTAGTAGCCGACGACAAAACGGGTTTTCTAGATCACAACGGCAAGGTAGCTATCGAGCCTAAGTTTTCCGATGCTGAAGATTTTTCCGAAGATCTGGCAGCCGTTAAAACCGAGCGAGTCAAGCAATAACGGCTATTCTTCGTAGTCGAATCCCCAAAGACCGATCATCGCTCTTTCCATTTCCGGCGAACACTCGATTTTTTTCTGTGAGGGATAAAGCATCGGTGATTCCAAATCATCAGCCAAGGCACCGAAGCGCTCCTTGAGGTGGGCTTCAACCGCATCCACCCCCAGTTCGTCTATTATTTTGTCGATTCTCGCGACGGTTTTCCTATGGCGCGATTCGAACCTGGCTTGCTCCGCGCAGGGTTCAAGTGCCGGATCTCTTTCGGAACTGAACTTTATCATTTCGCGCAAACAAACAAAGGCAACGGCTAGTTCTTCCTTGGCAGCAATCAAGCCGTTTTGTTGCAGATTTTTGTTGGCTTTGACGACAGCCTTTGAGCCGCTGAAAACGTCTCCGCACATGGTATTGAAAAAGCTCTCAATTCCAACCAGATTGTCGTATTCTGCTTTTGATGCAGACCCTTTTTGAACTTCAATAGAAAGATTCAGCTCGGCTATAACATCTGACACCGACGACAAGCTTGGCTGGCGATACATTTTTCCGAGCATCTGCTCATATTCGGATTCTATGGGGGTCCTGGGCCGCGGGTTACGCAACAGTTCCAATGGGTCAAAAGAACTATCCTTCGGCAACTTATCTTTCAGGTGAATCAAAAGCATGGCGATCGTTTCCTCCTCACCATACTTCTCAACTATTTCAGTCAATCCCTGACTGATCTTTTCTCGATCTTCAGGCGGGTTCGTGCCCAAAGACATCTGATTCATCTCTTCGAATTCCATCTCAATAAGAGCTTTTCGCGCCTTGTAGATACCGCCGTCTTGCAAACTGGCGATAATCCTGCGCAAGGCAGCTTCGTCGGAATGTTCGGCATTGAAGAGGCTCAGAATGTCAGTCATGGAATTTGGAAGCATCACCCGGAGGGTCCATTGCAGCAACCAGGCTCTCGATGCAGGCTTATCCCAAGAAGAAATCAGGCATAAGCTTTTGACCGGGCATCACTGCGTATGACTCCAGATCATTTATGCCCGCATTTTTCAAAACTTCCGAGTCAATGTAAAAATTGCCCGTGCAATCCGTAGATGACTGCGTGAGAATCCAATGAGCCGCATCCGCGACAATTTCCGGCATCCGGCACATTTTCATGGCGTCATCTCCGCCCAGAAGGTTTTTCACGGCGGCCGTGGCGATACCCGTTTCAGGCCAGAGCGAATTGACCCCGATGCGTTTTTTCTTTAACTCTCTGGCCATGCCCAATGTGCACATGGACATTCCGTATTTGGACATGGTGTAAGCAACGTGATTGCCGAACCATTTAGGATCGAGATTAAGGGGCGGCGAAAGGTTCAAAATATGAGGATTTGAAGCTTTCTCCAAATGAGGAATGGCCGCTCGGGACATGAGATACGTAGCACGCACATTAACCTGATGCATCAAGTCAAAGCGCTTCGCATCAGTTTCGAGGGTGCCGGTCAAACTGATAGCTGATGCGTTGTTGACCAGGACATCCAGACCGCCGAATTTTTCAACAGCCTGCGCAACCGCGTTCTGAATCTGGTCGTCATGCCGCACGTCAACCTGCAACGCGAGTGCTTTCCCTCCCAGTTTTTCAATATCTTCAGCCGCACTGAATATGGTGCCGGGCAATTTACTGTTGGGCTCGACTGTTTTGGCGGCAATCACCACATTGGCGCCGTCCTTTGCTGCACGTTCGGCTATCGCCTTGCCTATGCCGCGTGATGCTCCGGTTATAAAAATTGTCTTGCCGCTTAAGCTCATTGCACTAAATTTCCTCAGCATAAAATCCAAGTCGGGCGGTGTGTGAAACACCAACCAAAATTCGTAACGTGATCATATGCTATTTGCTTCGTTCCGGCCCTCGAGCAAGTCGTAAAGAGTACAATCGAAGAAGGACTTGCAGTGTGAAAAGATGCCTGAAAGAAACAGATTCAAAGCCGGATTGGATAACGCCTTTGCTCCTTTGCGAAACTGGGCGATGGGCAAAATACCGGCTCGGGTCAACGAAAGAAGCGCCATGGTCAGCACGCAGATTGCCGCGCGGGGCATCAAAAACCCGGATGTGCTGGCAGCCATGCGGGCAATACCGCGTCACGAATTCGTTCCGCCGACGCTCAGAGATCACGCATACGAAGACGGGGCGCTGCCCATCGGAAACGGACAAACGATTTCGCAGCCGTACATCGTGGCGCTCATGACGGAAGCGCTGGGATTGACGAAGGACTGCCGGGTGCTGGAGATTGGCACCGGTTGCGGATACCAGTCCGCCGTGCTGGCGGCTCTATGCCAGAAGGTGTACTCACTGGAAATCATTGCCGAACTGGCTGACGAAACGCGCCAGAGACTGGCACGACTGGGCATCGATAACGTCGAAATTCGGACCGCTGACGGCTATCGCGGCTGGCCGGAGGAAGCGCCCTTTGACTGCATCATGGTTACGGCAGCGCCCGACCACATCCCCGAGCATCTTATCGCCCAACTGAAAGAAGGCGGAAGGCTGATTATTCCGGTGGGGGAAGGAAACCAAGACCTGATAGTTTTCACACTTACCAGGGAAGGTCTGCAATCAAAACGGCTCATTCCAGTGCGATTCGTGCCTATGACGGGCGAAGCGATGAACCCGGCGCGTCGGAGGTGGGGAAACCAACATGCGGATGGCCATTAAATTGGCTCTCAATACGTTCAGCATATAGATTATCTATGTTATCTTTACAATTCAGGCATCACGGAAATCAGTAATCATGGAAGGTCAAAACACTTCGCCGTTCAGATGGCTCCTCGTACTGCCGGGGGGAGTTATTGGCTTTTCCATTGGTCAGTTCCTCTTTGCCGCCTGGAAGGATGCAGCAGCGGTAGTGCCGCCCCTGGCAATTTTGAACGGCGCCGCCTGGGTCATTGGCGCCTGCATCTCGGCCGGATTATTCATTCTTCTGGGTACCAAAGCCGCACCCACTCACAAGCTGCCCACGGCAATCGTGCTGGGTCTTTTGACCGCGACCTGGAGCGGCGCGCTCCTGACAGTGAAGCGTGAGGGACTAATCACGGCTTTCCTGCCCTTGGAAAGCGCACATTCGCAATATTTGATGCCTTATGCCGCGGTACTGACCGTGCTCCTGGCTGCCTTCCTGTGCATAGACCTTGCCCGCAGAGAGCGCCGCTTCAATATGAGCGGGCTTTCCGAATACTATTTCGAGCGCGAGGACGAGCATCCGGATAATCATCCCCGGTTCAGAACACACGTCTACTCCGGACACGAAGAAGACGATCGCAGAGATCGCCATCACGACGATGAGGATGACGACGCACCACTTTCAGTGCCTGATGTTTTTACCCCTTCGTCATCGATGAAAGAGCAAATGTTTATGGCATCGGATTTGGTGCTGCTCGAACGCGAGCTTCTCAAAATCGAGCCGTCGGTCGATGCTTATGTTTCCGCGCTCAGGCTGGGCATTGCCATCGAGAAGGACGAAGGCTATCAAAACCTGGACGGCGAATGTTTCTCCTTCTCTCAACTGATGCGCGACCTGGCTATGCGGCTTTCTGTGCCGGATTCAAGCGACGAGCGCTGGCTGCAAATTGCCGGTCTTTTCAGACAGTATGAAAAGGCAGCCGAATCGGAGCGCAAGCAGATGCTCGCACAAGTCTCATCCATGCTGGAAGTGAAAGAGCAAACGCAAGAATCTGCCGAAGGCGAAACCGCAGAAGCGAAAAATTCCGAACAGCGCGTCTCGGCTAACTAAGTAAAGCGTATAACACAAAAATGTTGCTAAGACCGGGGATAGTTACGCCTGTTCATAGACAAGATGCATAAAAACATCAGCTTCAAGGCCCTTTCAATCGCCACAGTCATCACTTTCCTTGTATCGCCACCATCTTTGGCGGAACCAGTGTATCTGCAATTCGGACCATTTGAGTGTGCGTCTACTTCATTTGACGGATTTCCCCAAGAGCCTCGTTTTTATAAGACTCCCAAGCAGAAAACATATGCCGAAGAAATGGCTCAGCAAGCTGCAAATGCGAAGATACACCTTGAGCTGGTTGCCGGAAAAAAAATAGATACTAGAAACAACACTGGCTTTTTGGACAAAGAATCACTAGCTGTTGAAGACGTAAATTTTTCAAGCTGGGAATTCATCAAACACTTACCGAAACTGAATTCAGTTGGAGTTAGCCTAACCGGAAGACATAAGGTTTCCCAAGGTTTCTTTGACGCGCTAGAAACATGTCCGGCACTAGAGAGTTTGAACATTAATGGTGATGTATCAAACGTTGACGTGTCGTGTCTGAACGGTCATCCATTTCTGAAAAGAATATCGTTTGGCGGTGAAGTCTCACTGAAAACGTTAAAGGAAGTTGCTCAAATCAAAGGGTTGAAATCCCTGTCCTTTTCAAACTCCAAGCTGCCACAGGAGGCAATAGGTGTAATCGGCTCCATCAAGACACTGCACACTCTGAATGCAGTTGGAGAATTTATAAAGGACTTTGCAGTTGTCGACTACTCTTCATGGGAGAACCTTCCTAATCTAGAAAACCTCAGGATAGTGACTCCAATAAGAGACAGTGAAGCAGATGCAATATCCAATCTGAAGCACATTCGGGTTCTTTGTATTAGCAATGCGCAAAACCAGAATCTTGTATACAAAATCGCACAAATTCCCACACTTTTCGCCGCGGAAATAAGATCCACGCGCCTAAGTGATCGAGATATAGAAGTGTTGAAAAACAGCAGCATAAAACATTTGCACATTGGGGACGAATTTAATCCGGGAGTGTTTAAGCGATTTGCAGAATTAACCAATATCGAATCGCTCGTAGTTGGGACGTTGAAAGGTCCTGATGCAAGCCTGCTCGCGCTGGAAGATCTACCTCATTTGAACTATCTATTTGTTCAAGGAGATGAAAGCACGGCCTACAGCGCTTCATTGTTATCCAGAGCAAAGCCGCAATTGAAAATAAGCGTTTATGCAGGCGGTTTACCTGGGAGCGGCGTCGATCTAACTTCGTACTATGCGATGCTGCGCGCAGATGTTCTGAAAAAAATTGGAGCAGGCGAAACTTTAACTGACCCAGAAATAGAAGAGCTAATTTTTCTATCCGAACACGTTTGTTGTACCTATGACTACAATCTTCCCCCGATTCGTGAAGTTGTAGCTTTAGCCCTGGCGAAACAAGGACAGCTAGAAAGAGCCTTAAAAATCCAGCAGGCATCACATGAATTACTGCTTGAACAATACGCAAAACAACATTCAGGACCCTCGTCCCTTCATTTCTTGCCTGCTATGGATCTTTCAAATTCTGTCCATGCCTACATATTGGGGAAGCAGAAGAAATTTGCAATGGCTAACAAAGCTTTCGAAATTTCCCTCGATATGCCTGGGATATTCGTCGGACAAGCCAATTTTGCAGCCGAAATTTTTGATTGCTATGCCGAAATTCTCAAGGACGAAGGAAGATTTGACCTTGCTCGCATCCAAGAGCGAAAAGCCATATATCTTAAAGAGAACCCTCCCTTGGGAGCTTCGACTCACAGTTTTGATACCAGGTATTGGGTTACCCCCAACACGCCAAGGCAATTTTGGTAATCAACACCTGACGGCTCAAGTTCTAGCGCGTGCCGGCGACCTTCGTGAGCGCGTCTTCGTTGATGATTTCAACGGGCTCGACAGGATTTCCCAATTCGAAATCGAATACACGCGAGTAGAAATACAACTCGGCTTCGAGCGCGCGCGCTATGTTTTTCGCTTGCCTGAACCCATGCTGCTCGCCTTCGAACAACACATACGCGACCGGCAATTTCTTCTCCTCCAGCGCTTTTACCATAGCCTCAGATTGCGATGGCGGCACGACTTTGTCCTCCGTGCCCTGCAAGAAGATGATCGGGCATGAGAGTTTGTCGGTGTGATGAATCGGCGAGCGCTGAGTATAAATATCCTTTTCCGCCGGATAGTCGCCGACCAGGCGATCGAGATAGCGCGATTCGAATTTGTGCGTATCGAGGGCTAAAGCCTCCAGATCGCTGACGCCGAAGTGGCTTGCACCGGCGCGAAAAATCTCGCCGAACGTCAGAGCGCAAAGCGTCGTGTAACCACCGGCGCTACCGCCTGCAATCGCCATTCTTTCCCTGTCCACAAGTCCTTTGTTTGCTAAATACCGAGCAGCATTTTCGCAATCTTGCATATCGACAATGCCCCAATTGCGTTTCAATCTTTCTCTGTACTCTCTTCCAAAGCCGGTGCTGCCGCCATAATTGACGTCTACAATTGCGAATCCCCGGCTGGTCCAATACTGGACGCTCAATCTTAGATCATTTGATGTCTGACCGGTCGGACCGCCGTGACTGAATACTATCAATGGCGGCAATTCTCCTTTTGGAGCTTCAAAATCTTCATTCTTTGGCGGATAGAAGAAAGCGAAAGCTGTCTTGCCGCCTGCGGTTTCGAATTCGATAGTCTGAGGTTTCGAGATATATTTTTTCTCGACCTGCATCTCGGTTGTATTGCGTTCGACATTGAAGGTGTGTTCTTTCAAGTCGAAAGAAACGAGAGCATTGAAAGTTTCAGGTGACCCAGCGCACATGGAAGCCTGTTTATTGCCTGCCTTTACGTAGCCAAAAGATGTGTAGGGCGCTTTGATCCGCAACGGCTTATGTCCGCCGGCACCATCTTTTTCCAGCAACAGCAATTCCCATGTCCCGCGATCGTTTGCGGCAAGAAGAACATTCCCGTCTTTCAGAGGCGCGTACGTGGACATACCGAATACCCAGGCAGGAAGCCCATGTTCGCGCGATTCACTAAGAACCGGGACAGCTTTCGAGTAAAGATCTTTGGTTGGCGAACCGGTCAAATATTCCGCATCGATTTTGTAGAGATTCCAGAATCCGGTTTCTTCATTCACGAAAAATAGAGTGCCGTCAGCGCCCCACTGCGGCGAAGACACAGACAACTCCTTGCCTCCGGCTATTCTTTCTACGGCGGATACTTTGCCTTCGCTGTTCAGTTCGCACAGTTGCAACTCACATTCATCCCACGGCATGTTGGGGTGATTCCATTGCATGTAGCAGAGAAAACGTCCGTCCGGGCTCACGCGTGGAGATGCGTAGAAGTCGCACCCCTCCGCCACAGGCGTTATCTCACCCTTTTCGTTAATTGAAACAATCGAATTTTTTACATCATGTTCCGTTTCGCCGTGTGTTTCCATCACACAGAAAAGAAGCTTGCGTTTGCGATCGAAATTGTAGTCGGCAAAGCGAGTGCGATCGCTGCCGGCGAGGTAGGTCGGCAGCGAGCCTGCTCTACAAACATAAATCTGCTGATCGGCAAAATTGGAAAAATAAATCGTCCCGTCAGCGACCAGGAAATCACCGCCGCCATATTCATGAACGCGGGTTCGCGCATTGAACGGCGCATGAATCATATCCTCGATTTTTCCTGCAGCAGAGCGCCGAACAATTACGTTGCGCCCGCCTTCCAGAGGACGACCTTCGAGCCAGTAGAGGTCGTCTCCATCCCATTGAGGCTGTCCGACCTTGATTACACCGGCAGCGATTTGCGAGGCGGCAAGAGGTGAAACCCACGAACCATAAGGCTTTTTCTCAACTGCTGACATATTGCGCTCCTGGAAAGCTCGATTGGGGAGCAACAACTTTAACAGCTTGAGAATTAGATCGACAGGGGCAATTGCGAAAATTGCGCTGTCGCGGGAAATGGCATGTTCTCCACCTGGGACATGGTTTCACATTCCGGCAAAACCGCCTGCGGAACCACTTCCAGCAATTGATGTTTCAACGCGTGCAGTTTTTCAACGACGCCGGCATCACTCTGGTTTTCCACCAATGGCAACATCAGCTCCACGCGCGATGTCTCTGAGTCTTCAGCGTAAAACTTCTGCAGAACATAAGATTGAAGCTTGCAATTCTCTATCGAGGACAATATCTTCTCGCGAGAAAAGACTGAATTCACGCGTACCACCTGATGGTAGCCGGTGGAGCTGGCACCAACGGCAAACATTCCTTTGAAGTCACTCTGCAAAAGAGCAAGAAGCTGCTGTCGCCTCTGCGCGAGCTGGGCGCGCATTCTCAGTATCGAGAGATCGAGCGCTCCGGTCTCGATAAAATTCGCCAGGACCAGCATCTCCAATCGCGGCTGAATGCCGCTTTCCACGATATTGCCCGGCGCTGCCAAAATATGATCCGGCACGATCAGATATGAAATCTGGCAAAGAGGGCCCAGATAAGCGCCGAACGAGCCGATGTGAAGCGCATTTTTGAACTTATTGAAGAGACAAGGTTCGGGCGATTTTCCAAATCTCATCAGCGCCGCGCCATCATCCTCCAAAATAAATGCGTCATTGTGTCCTGCATAACGAGCGACTTGCTGGCGCCTGCGCTCGGACAGAACGACACCGGACGGAAATTGCGCAGAAGGGCTCACGACCATCATTTTTATCCCGGCTCCAGGCGGCAAATGGTCGATGACGGCACCTTCACGATCTACCGCCATGGCAAAGAATTTGGCGGAACGCTCGCTGAAAACTTCGCGGACAAGCGGCTCTCCAGGGCTTTCAACAGCGACCCCGGCCCCTTGCTCAACTACGTGTCGCGCCACGAAACTAAGCGCATCCCGCTTCGTATTAAACAGAAGAACGTTTTGCGGATAAAGCGACATCCCCCTGTTGCGCGAAAGAAAAGCCGTGATTGCCATCTTGAGGCGCATCGTCAGATATTTCCCGTCCCGGCCAAAAAAATCGGGAAGCGGCTCATCCAGAACAGCCCCCATTGCGCGCAGCCAGGCTTTAGAAGGGAGTACCTCGTGAGGGGGGAGCTGCAAACAGGACGGGCTTTCTGTCCGGCAGATGTCAAATTCAGCCTCCAGCTCGTTCGGCGCAGCCAAAGAGCCGCCTGACGACCAGTTCCAATTAAGCGCAGCAGGAAGGGATGGATTGACGATTGTGGCGCCGCCGCGCCTGGCGGTGAGGTATCCGCGCGCCTTCAGTTGCTCGTAACAGCGCACGGCCGTGACGCGGGAAATTCCGTACTGCTCAGCCAGCGAATAGGTGGATGGCACCGCGTCGCCCGGCTTGAGACGACCGCAAACGATGTCTTGAACGAAGGATTCTTCAAGCTGTTTATAAAGCGGCGCAGAGGAGGACGTTTCGCTTTTCGCAGCCATGAGCGCACTCCTTCGGTATCGCCCCAAAACTTAGCTGCTGGGAGTTTCCGAGTTGTTAAATGCGGGACTGCCTTTTATGACAAGAGGCGTGGCAATATGCGAAAATCAGTGCCGTGAGCCCAGGAATGGAGGTATTGGCGCACTTGGCAGGCAACAGCAAGACTGTCCGCGTGGACTATTTCGCATTGCTCAAGGAGCAACGCGGGCTGGCCAGCGAGAAGCTGCAAACTAATAGTTCGACTGTTCTCGAACTGTATGAAGAGCTGCAAGGGCGCTACGGTTTTTCGCTTAAACACTCTTCCATTGCCGTTGCGCTCAACGACGAGTTTGCCGACTGGAGCGAGAAACTGAGCGAAAGCGACAAGGTGGTTTTCATTCCTCCGGTAGCGGGTGGCTAGCATGTTTTCACTCTCCAGCAAACCCATTGATGCCGATGCCCTGAAGAGCCTGGTCAATACACAGGAAGCGGGAGCATACGTAGCCTTCGAAGGCTGGGTGAGAGATCACAACGAAGGTCGCCAGGTCACGGGACTCGAATACGAGGCGTACGAAGCGCTCGCAGTGAAAGAAGGCAACAAGATACTTGAAGAAGCGCAGAAATTTTCCATTTTGAAAGCGCATTGCGTGCACCGCACGGGCGCCCTGAAAATTGGCGACATGGCTGTGATGGTGGTCGTTTCATCGGCTCACAGAAAAGAGGCGTTTGTCGCTTGCGAATTCATTATCAACGAGATAAAAAAACGCGTTCCCATTTGGAAAAGAGAAACATATGATGATGGTTCGACATCATGGGTAAATTGCGCGCACGGACATAAAACCGCGCATGGTGCAAAGTCATGACCTCATCATTGCTCAAAGACGGTTTCAACCGCGTCCACACTTATTTGCGAATCTCTGTCACTGACCGCTGCAACCTGCGCTGCGCATATTGCATGCCTGCCGAAGGCATTGTTTATCGCGAGAAAAAAGAGCTGCTCACTTTCGAAGAAATTGAAAGAGTCGCAGCCATCATGGTCCGACATGGTGTTACGAAAATCCGCCTCACGGGCGGAGAGCCGATGGTCAGGCGAGGCATCGAAGACCTCGCGAAAAGACTCTCGCGTTTGAAAGGACTGAAAACTCTGGCGATGACGACCAACGCCACATTGCTGAGCGACAAGGCCGAGACACTGAAGAAAAGCGGTATAAAGGCACTTAATATCAGCCTTGACACGCTGAGAAAAGAACGTTTTCTGGAAGTGACCCGGCGCGATCAATTCGATCAAGTTTGGAATGGAATTCAATCAGCGCTAAAGCAAAATTTCGACGAACTCAAGCTGAATGTCGTCATCATGGCCGGCTTCAACGATGATGAAATCCTGGACTTCGTTGATTTCGCATTTCAAAATCGCATCAATGTTCGCTTTATAGAATTCATGCCTTTCAAAGACAACGAATGGAAAATCGATAAAGTCGTCACCTACAAAGAAATGACCGAGCGGATAGAAACGCAGTATAAATTAACCGCGCTCTCCGCCGATCCATCGGCTGTGGGTAAGGATTTCGTGCTGTCGGACAAAAATGGAAACAGAGGAAGCGGCACAGTAAGTTTTATCACTTCCATGTCGGACAGCTTTTGCTCGACCTGCAATCGCTTGCGATTGACCGCGGATGGTTCGGTGAAATCGTGTCTCTTTTACCCTGCCGAAATAAACTTGCGCGACAGAATGCGTGACGGTGCAACGGATATCGAGATTGAAGAGATGATCGGTTATTCGCTTTCACTTAAGCCCGAGGCTCATGCACCAGCCGAGGAGCTTTCGCAGTCGGACAATAGAACAATGATCGAGATCGGCGGATAGAGCGAAAAGAAGGAAAGCGCAAACAGCGCTGCGGAGGATAAATCGGGTAATGCGAGACGTTTCGAGCAAAGTCAACACACTGAGAATTGCGACGGCGCGCGCCACTCTCAAAGCCAGCCCTGAAACCATCGAGTTGATCAAGAAAGGCGGCGCACCAAAAGGCGATCCCTTGCCGGTGGCAAAGGTGGCGGCAATACAAGCAGCAAAGAATTGCTCGCAAATAATTCCTTACTGCCACCCGATGCCGGTCGACTATGTGGGAGTCGATTTCGATTTGGACGAGGATGCCATTCATATCACGACCACAGTCAAAGCAATTTACAAAACCGGCGTCGAGATGGAAGCTCTGACTGCTGCATCGGTCGCAGCTCTGACTATCTACGACATGCTGAAAATGGTCGACGAATTGATGCAGATAGAAACTGTCGTATTGCTTGAAAAAAAGGGCGGCAAATCAGATTTCAAAAACAAGCGGGCTGGAACATTGAAAGCGGCGGTTCTGGTGCTTTCCGATACTTGCGCCGCAGGAAAAAAACAAGATGTCTCCGGCCGATTGATAGTTGAAAAACTCGAAGAAGAAGGGCTCAGCGTCGAGGAGTACAAAATCATCCCCGATGATGCGGAGCTTGCCAGAACCAATCTTCTCCAATGGTCCGACGATCTCAAACTGGATATAATTATCACCACCGGCGGTACCGGGCTGTCGTCTCGCGACACGACGCCGGAGGCGATCAAAGAAGTAATTGAGCGGGAATTGCCGGGCGTTGCAGAAACATTGCGCGCTTACGGGCAGGAGCGCAATCCGTTTGCAATGTTCTCGCGTTCGCTGGCGGGCGTCAGAAACAAAACCGTCATTATTACATTGCCGGGCTCGACCGGTGGTGTCAAAGATGGTCTGAGCGCGCTGTTTCCCTTCATCTTTCACGCATTCAAAATGCTCAACGACGAATGCCACGATGCAAAAGGCGACGAGTCCAGACTGCAAGAATCTTCGAAGAAATGATCACATACGAGGAAGCGCTTCGACTGATCGAAAAGCATGTCGAGCCGTTGGGCAAATGCGAAGCTCGGCTGGAAGACATGTTCGGCGCCTATCTGGCCGAGGATGTAGTGGCGACTATGCCCAGCCCGCAGTTCGACAATTCTGCAGTGGATGGATATGGAGTCAGAGCAAATGACCTGGCGGCAGCCTCTTCGGAAACACCGAAAGAATTGAAGCTGGTAACTGCAATTGCCGCAGGAGCACCTTCGGATTTGCAAATCGAATCCGGCCAGGCGGTGAAGATTTTTACGGGCGCCCGCGTCCCTACTTCCTGCCAGGCGGTTGTTATGCGGGAATACTGCCGCGAAGAAAACGGCAATGTGCTGATTGAATGCACGACTCAGCCCGGTGAGAACATTCGCCGCCAGGGCGAGGAATATCGAAAAGGCGAAACGGTTTTGCACGTCGGGATCAAGGTCACTCCACCCGTCGTTTCACTGCTTGCTTCTCTCGGTCATGTCCGGTTTCCAATTTTCGAAAAACCTCGCGTTGCTCTCGTCGTTACAGGCGATGAGCTGGTTGAGCCCGGGCATCCGCTTAAAGAAGGCCAGATTTACAACTCCAACGCGTATGGCTTGACGGCTGCTCTCAATGCGCTGGGCATCAAGGAATGCACAAGTTTTATCGCCCGCGACACTCGCGAGCAAACAAGCGAATGCTTCAAAAAGGCGCTCGAGCAAAGCGATCTGGTAATTTCCTCAGGCGGAGTTTCAGTGGGAGACCACGACTATGTGAAGGAAACGCTGGAGGCACTGGGAGCAAAAACGATATTCTGGCGCATTGCTATCAAGCCCGGGAAGCCCGTATATTTCGGCGTCCTTGAGACCGGCGGCAAGCGCAAATACATCTTCGGTCTGCCCGGCAATCCGGTCTCCGTGCTGGTCACCTTCCACCAGATAGTGAAGCCGGCGATCAAGAAAATGGCCGGCGGCGCATTTTCAGCCAGCCGGTCGGTACGCCTGAAAACGGGCGCCCGGCTGAAAAAACGCCCCGGGCGGGTGGACTTCGTGCGCGGCACGCTGATGAGAGAAGAAAACGGTGACAGCGCCGCCATCCCGACCCGGGGGCAAGAGTCCCATATGCTGAGCGGGCTGGCAAAAGCAGACGCGCTGCTCCACTTCGCCAGCGAAGCAGAGCAACTGGAGCCCGGAGATCCTGTCGATCTGACACTGATCAATTGGGCGGACTAGAGTTCGCTCCTGAACCAGACTTAAGCTTGGCAAGTGCGATTTTGCGGCACTCTTGCGGTTTTTACCATAGCCAAAGAGGCGAATTTCCATAAAATTGGAAATCATCGTCCTCCAGGCATACATGCAAATACCACTCACAACGGTAAAAGAATCAGCCATATGACCAATTACATGCAACCAACCGAAGACAACGGCGAAGTCCTGAGCAAGATTATTCTTCTTGTTCTGGGGATTTTCATCGGCGCAACCGTCATGGGCGCTTGGTGCTGGCTTGTTCCGCCTAGAGCGCACACAGCCCATGCAGACACCGCCGGACCCGGCGCCGCCCACGCCATGGAGAATCTGCCCAATTCAGGACCGGTCGCAGTTCCGGCTCCCGAACAGCAAGACCCCGCTTACGCAGCGCAAGCCATGCAACAACCAATGCCGGGCGCGATGCCGGCGCCGCAAATCATTCAGACCGGCGTGCCTTTAATGTTGCCGGCTCAGATGCAACAGACTCAAACTTTCATTCCGGCGCAGCCGACCACACTTTATGCAGGCCAAATGATGGACGACCAGGATCATCAGATAGGACGCAACGGGCTGCGCGGCAACCCCTGTGTCGACCCGCCTTCATGCCGCGGCCGCGCCTATTCTTCGTCACTTCAATAGCTTCGACGAGAGACAATCGACAGGCATACGAAAGTTTCCTTTTTCGCAACGAATTGCGGCTCATTATGCTGCGCCGTGTTAACATTCAGCCTAGTTAGTAGAATTGGCTTCAAGAATACCGGAATCACATTGGCGAGCATGGGCTGGCAGCAGTTTCAACAGGCAGCAGACGAAGCACTGGCGCAAGGTCAGTTTGCCGACGCAGAGCGTCTCTACCGCACCTTCCTGAAAGAGTGCCGGCAAGACGAAACCGCTTACACAGCTCACGCGCACGCGGCCAAAGGGCTCGCCGACATGCTCTCCAGGCGCTCCGCCTTTACAGAAGCCGAAACAGTGCTTTTCGAAACACTCAATCATCTGGAATGCGCATCGCCTCGCGATAATCTGGCTGTCAGCAACATCCTCGAATCGATTGGCAGCGTCTATCTTTTGCGCAAGGAATTTTATCGTTCCGCTATTTTTCTTTCTCGTGCAGCCGTTCTTCGCAAGTCGACCAGCGAAGCAAAATCGGCCTCGATGGCGAATTTGATTTCCAAACTTGCCAGAGCGGAAGTGATGCTCGGCAATTTGCCTGAGGCCGAAACGCTCATGCGCAAGGCGCTCAAGAAGAAGGAAACAATTTTCGGCTCGGAACATCCGGTGCTGGCAGAATCATTGTTTGATCTCGGCGATTTGCTGAGAGAAATGAATCGCTACAACGATGCGGAAGTTCTGCTCTTGCGCGCCCTTAATCTGGTCGGCGAACCGAGCATCAAAAATCCCCTTTCCATCAGTATTTTGGAAGCACTGGCGGAAGCTTACGCGCAAATGGGACAAACAAGCGCGGCAACCGATCTTCTGAAAAAAGCGGTCGCACTTTACGGACAGGAAAAATCGGATAGCTCACACGAGTCGATGCGACTGCAAGCCCGTATCGATCAGTTGAGCGGCTCTGCGGCTGCGGATAAAGCGAAGAGCAAAGCAGACGATCGCTTGGAAGTTTTGATGCGCGAATTTGAGTATCTGGAAGAATTCGATACGCATAATTCATTGCGCTTCCGCGAACTGTCTCAGCAGATAGCCGACATTCTGGAAGAAAGAAGCAAATATGCAGACGCGCTGCGCTTCCGCAAACAAGAGATGGATTTGACTGAAAGACTCTTCGGCGTCAAGCATCCGGAATCCGTGCGTTCGTTGTCGAGTCTCGTGCATAACAACTTGATGATTGATGACCTCAAGGAAGCCGGTGCCTACTTGCAGGAGATTCTCGATATACAAGATTATTGCTTCGGCATCACTCCCGAAGACCGGCTCAACACCTACCTTCTTTTAGCCGAGCTGGCACGCAAGAGCAGCGATCTTTCCAGTGCGGAAAATTGGATTTTCGCTTGCGTTTCTCTTCTGGAAGTATCCAGCGAAAAAGCAAAGCATCGCTTGCTGAAAGAAATTCAGGCACAAGAAAAGCTGCATACAGAGCGCGGCGAAACAGACTCGGCAAAACGCTTGAATGATTTGAAAGTTTCCCTGCTTCCTCACGGAACAGAATTTCCCGAGAAAAAGGAAACGCACGTCATAGACGAGAACATGGACAAAGTGATGCGCGAGCACGGTATTATCCCGTAGCATCGTTTCATGAGTTGCGTCGCAAACGCCGCTTGCTAAACCTGGCCGACCCAATCTTTGCGGGCGACATTTTTCCAAACAGCGCGAATAGCCTCGAATTCAGCATCCGGCAAATTGCCCTGCTCCACAATCTTTGCGTTTTCGAGCCAGCGCGTTGGTTTGGTGGTGCCTACGATCATGGTGTGCACATTCGGACAAGATAAAGTAAAGCGCAATGCTTTCTCACCGGCAGCTTCTTTATTGCCATTGATGAAATCGTATTTCAGTTCTTTCAGCCGTTCCCAATAAGGCTGAACATATATATTCTGCGGGCGGCTGGAATGACGCCAGGCGGCATTGGCAATCGGGCGTTTGGCAATCACGCCCATGCCCTTTTCACCCGCCAAAGGCAATAGTTTTTCAATGCACTCTTGATCGGCAATGCTGCACGATGTTTGCAAAACATCAAAGGCTCCGGTCTTAATCGCAAAAAGCGCATCTTCGCCATCGCCACTGTATCCGATTGCGCGCACCTTGCCTTCTTGCTTGGCTTTTTCCAGCGCCTTAATGCAATCGCCTTTTTGCAGAATCTTCTTGCTGCAACTGTGGAGTTGCAAAAGGTCCACATAATCAGTTTTCAATCTCTTCAAACTGCGCTCGAGACTTTCGGCAATATCGGCGGCGCCCCATGCTTCTTCGGTATAGGTCCACTTGTGACCGCATTTTGTGAACAGGTAAAAATCCTGGCGCCTGGAGGATACGGCTTCGCCAATCAGCTCCTCGCTGTCCATGTAACACTCGGCGGTATCAATCACATTCAACCCGGCATCCAGGGCAGCACCGAGAATTTCCCTCACGGTCGAGGCAGAAGCGCCCTCAAAACCGATTTCCGCCCCGCCAAAACCAAGCACACTCACCTTCATGCCGGTCTTGCCAAACTCTCTTTTTTCCATTGAACCTCCCGGAATTTTCGTCCGGCTGATGTTTCGGCTCCCGACGCTCGCCTGACAACCAGCACCGGCAAACTGCCGTCCATATATGATCGCTTCTTTTATACCCGATGCGAATTGGTTTCGTTCTGTTTGCGACCATATGTTCAATCAAAATTCGCAATTGCGCATCTTGCTGTCGTACAGCCTTCGCCGTTCAAGAACAAACAATGAAAAATCGCCACTCGAGCATTGACACTATATTCGGTGCCACGATTCAATTCGGATTGAAAAATGCGCTCACAGGAACACTCTCTAATTTTGCAAAATATTTTTACGCACGCACATCGGCACGCAAGATCAATTCACGATCGCTGGAAGATAAATTTCCACCCGCTAGAATATGGTGATTCTATAGCCGACAAGAGGGGTTCGACAGCCAGTGACTACAACTAGACACAAACGCCGGCCGCTCAAGCGGTTTCCTGCAACCAGCATACTTGTCGCCCTGACCATGACACTTTTACCTCTGGCCCAGGCTGTCGCCAAGGGCAATACACTTGCCTGGGAAACCTTTTACGACCTGGGCAACCGACTTTTGAAGTCGGGGGCCCTGGCGGATGCTGAAAAACAAATCGCCCTTGCAATGAAAGAAGCGCAATTGTTCGGGCCGCAAGACATACACGTTCTGAAGACCCTCAAACTCATGTCCCAGCTCTACAAAGCGCAGAATCGAACAGCCGATGAAGAGAGCATCAATAAAGTAATCGCCGAAATGGAGAGCAAAACAGACGCGACTGCCGCCACATCGAGCGCGGCTGCGGCATCGGCACCGTCCCAAAAAGAGCGCCCGGCCTGGCTGGTCACACCCGACAGCGCAGATGCAGGCAAAGCCGAAACCAAACCGGCCGAGCAAACACCAGGCGCAAATCCGTCCGGCGAGCCGGCTGCAGCTACAGCAACACCTGCAGCTACAGCAACACCCGCACCTGCAGCAACACCCGCACCTGCAGCTACCGACACGGACACTTCTGCATACAGCCATTCGACAGCACCCAGCAAAGAAGCGACGGAACTCAAGCAATTGTCCGGTCACATCAATTGGGTGAAAAGCATCGTCGTATCGAAAGACGGCACACGAGCGGTTTCCGGCGGCGCCGACAATTCGGTCCGGCTCTGGGACATGGCCGGCGGCAAGCAGATTCGCCAATATTCCGGACACACCAATCAAGTCAATGCCGTGACGTTCACGCCGGACGAGAAGTACATCGTCTCCGGCTCCGACGACTGCACAGTCCGCGTATTCGAGGTGGAAAGCGGCAATCAGATTGCCTGCTTCCGCGGTCACACCAATTTGATCACCAGCGTTGGCGTTTCAGAAGACGGAAAACGCGCGCTTTCAGCCGGTTACGATCGCACTGTGAAAGTGCTGTCACTGCCGGACGCCAAGGAAATCATGACTATGATCGGGCACGCCCAACCGGTGCGCTGCGCGGCATTTCTTTCCAACGACAAGGCGGTGAGCGGCTCTGACGACGGTGTTTTGAAGTTCTGGGACCTGAACGCGCAGAAAGAAATTCGCTCTGTAGATGCGCATACGGACAGCATTCTTTCCATGGCTGTTTCCGGAGACGGGCAAAGAGTGCTTACGGGCAGCCGCGACCTCAGCGCCAAAGTCTGGGATGCCGCAAAGGGAGAGCGCTCCCAATTGCTCGACGGACACAAGGACTGGGTAGTAAAAGTCGCGTTTGTAGAAGGTTCCGACCGAGCGATAACCGGCAGCCTGGACTGCACGATCCGAACCTGGGAGCTATCATCAGGTAAGGAGCTGGCCGAGATTGGCGGGCTCAAATTCGGCATCTGGAGCGAAGCATTCACTCCCGATCGCAAGCAAGCGCTCACCGGCAGCAACGACAAGACGATAAGAGTCTGGTCGCTTCCGGACTAAAAGACCGCAAAAGAGAAGGAATCAATGACAGGGCATATTCTTATCGCCAGCAAGGACAAACGAGTCGGCGAGCTAGCCAAAGAAGCCGTTCAGTCGCTCGATTACAACGTAGTCGTGGCAAGCGATCTGTCGCTGGCGCTCTATTTGACGAATAAGAACATGCCCGACTTGATTGTCACCGACGAGGAATTGATCGGCGGCAGCGGATATGACTTGCTGTCCGAGCTGCAAACGGACGAAGAGCTCGGAGTCATCCCAATTTTATTCATGACCGAACAGGCAGGCAACGGCAACAAGGCAGCGATTGAAGCAAAGGCTAAGGATCTGGGCGCGCGCAAGGTAATTGCCCATCCGAAAACCATTGATGAGCTTTTTCTGGAACTCATGCCGCACCTTAAACTAGACGAAAAAGCACGAAAGCAGAGACCGGAATACAGCCCGGAGTAGTGGAAGCCATGGCTACACATTCAGCTTCCGAAGGAACCGACAGGGGTCAAGCGCATTCTGTTGTAAAAACCTCGATATAGTCAAAGATCAGTTCACGAACAGCCGCGGCCGGCATGTTCCTGGTGCTGTCGATTTCCGTTGTGAGAATTACGAAGAAGGACTCCGCGACGGCGTCACTTCAGTTGCGGAAAAAGATCAAATTTTTTTGATGCGAAGGAAAGCGACCGGTTTTCAAGCCGGTCGCTTTCACATTGGCAGCAAAAAATATCAGATGCTACGTGTCCGTTCAGCGGCCTTGTAATTACCCGAAGTTTCCGGGACTTTTTGACCTTTAACCGCGCACCGAATATGGCGGCAGATTTATTTGTCGGCAGGGGCCGATAAGTTCGGTTATGTCTTATGCACCAATTCTTGAAAGGCTGACAGGCGCCTACGCTACGAGAACGGTGTCATGCCGGAGCGACTTTTGGGGAAGCTGGGAGGCATTGATCCCGGCAGTTTTCCATATGTGAGGAAGAAGCTGTTCAAGGTCGCAATCAGGATTTCGCATCAATTGCTCGATGACGTCGGTGAGATAGGTGTACGGATCGACTTTGTGTTTCTTGCAAGTTGCGATAATTGAGAAGAGCACTTCAGCGTTTTCTCCGCCGTTATCGTTTCCGAAAAACAGCCAGGCCTTTCTGCCCATGGCGATGCGCTTCATTTCCTGTTCGGCGATGTTATTGTCTATGCTCAGATTTTCATGAACGAATTGATAGATGAGATCGACGTCGTTGCGCAGAGCGCGAGCGAGTTCTGGAATTGAATGCGGACCGGCGACGCAATTGTTGGCATAGCCAAGAGATGCGGCCGCGGTTTTCTTGGAGAGCTTTTTCGGCGCTTCCTTGCGCAGTTTGTCGACGGTTTTGGGGGAAGTTTTGCGACCGACCTTCTTGGCGGTCGTCTTCGTGTCGTCTTTCTTGCCTTTTGGCATAGAAGTTTCCTTTCGTTTCTTGCCACCATAAGTGGTGGCAGGCATTTAACAGTGCCTCTACACAAAGAAGCACCGTCTTTTGCTTTTTTGTAGAAAAAGCTGCAAAAGCACAGACTTTTCGGCGTCTGCGATGGCTTAAAAGATCAAATTTTTTTTGAAGTGGTAAAAGGCGACGAGGTTTTATCCTCGCCGCCTTCACCGTTGCAAGCAAAAATTATCGGCTGGCTGTGAAGGTCGCCGTGTCAAACCCCGCGCTAGCCGTACTTTTACAGGCACGATTAATACCCGCCAAAAATGTCTTTAATTCTTCTGACGAGTGACAGGGGCATCCTCCGGGCTCGAATCCGGTGCCGATGATTTCCTGACCAGACCGTTCGACATACGCGAGTTGTTGTCGCGCGTCAGAACCATCCTCAGGCGCCCCCCTGTAGTCGGCTACAAGACGATAACGGTGCGGGACATAGAATTACCCGTAGAGCACAGCGTCAAAATGGCGGGTTCTGAATTTAAGCTTGCCCGAAAGAATTTTCGCTGCTGCGACTGTTTATGTTGCACCCAAAGCAGGTATTTTCGCAGGATGATTTGCTGAGTAGAGTGTGTCAGAGAGACTCAGAGGAATTATGATGCGCTTAAGGCAGAAAGTGCTAATTCAGACTATAAGGGAATTTGGGTATCGTTTGAATCTTTAGTTCAAAATTCTTTTCTCGGCTTTATCGGAGGTTAGGTCACTGAAACTGTCAACAGAAGCAATTTTTTTTTAATAGAAGTCGAAGACGTTACACTGAAATGAGGTCTTACATTCAGATGGTTGAGCAGAAAAGTCGAATAAGCGTAGTGGGAAGATATCTTTCTTTTGGGGCTGTGGTGTTTCTTTCTTTTTCGACGTTTTTTTCGGTATGTGCTCAGAGCTCAAATACCGAAAAACCAAATATTGAAAAGCTCAACCGAGCGAAACCTGGTCTTGGTTTTCCCAAAAAAGATATCAGTACAGCAAGGTACATTGGCACAGTGTCTATGCTGAAAATAATTTCGCGCCCTGAGGACTACCATCGAAGGTTTATTGTTACTTCTGGATTTCTTACTGCTGAGCGAACAAATCATCTGTATTTGAATGAAATTGAAGGACGAAAACATCTCACAAATAACTCTATTCTGCTGAATATAAGGACGGATGCGGTCGATAATACGGAGCACGGTAAACCCGATGTTGCAGGAATGAATTTGAAATACGTTTTCGTTGAAGGTGTATTCGACCAATTTGATAGAGATCCCAACTATTACCCGAATGGTTCGATTCAAGTTTCCAGAATCTTTACGGGGATGGGTGACTAAAAAAAGAGGAAGCGAGACTAGAGGACTAGTCTCGCTCTTGAACGATTCTCAATTACTTGATTGATTCATCGGAATTGTCGAAAGATCCGTTGTCTCCGTAGTAAGTGTTGTTGACCTGACCCCAAAAAGCTGAACCACGCCAAGTGGATTTTCGAAAGAAAATCAGGCATAGTTTCATCAGAAAGGACGGTCGCAATGAGAAAGAGCCGATTTACCGAAGAACAAATCGTCGCCATCCTCAAAGAATCCGAGGGTGGTGTTACCGGCAAGGAGATCTGCCGCAAGCACGGCATCTCCAATCAGACGCTGTACCACTGGAAAAACAAGTACGCAGGCATGAACGTGAGCGACGTGCGGCGCTTAAAAGCGCTCGAAGATGAGAACGCCCAGCTCAAGAAAATCTTGGGCGAGCAGGCGCTTCTAATCGACGGCTACAAGAACGCACTTTCAAAAAAGTATTGACCACCTCGCATCGCAAGGCCGCAGTTGAAGCGCTTTGTGAGGTGGGAATTAGCGAGCGAAAAGCGGTAAAGGAGAT
>Ga0268299_1001508_pt1 | contig 39853 bp, 22 predicted proteins | sample NOBtaG_FD_193484 | JGI IMG/M metagenome (GOLD analysis project Ga0268299, IMG submission 193484) | Activated sludge microbial communities from bioreactor in Nijmegen, Gelderland, Netherland - NOB reactor | ecosystem: Engineered > Bioreactor > Aerobic > Activated sludge | place: Netherlands... | reverse complement strand
GTACCTAGCACGGTTGTAGTAAAGGGCTAAATTACTATCCCACTGTTCACCAGCATAGAGATAATTATTAGGAGTGTTACCGCTACTATTGATTAGTAATCCGAAGGAATCATAATCATATTCAATTCTTGCTAACCTTAAGTCTATGTTTACATTAGGGATAATTTTGCCATCAATATCAGTAACAATTGATTTAATGATAAATGGCTCATCTTTACCAACAAAAGTTTTTTCACTTCGCAAGCCTACATAAAGATTAGCAGGATGTACCAGCAAAGTTGAAGACGACGACCAGGCTTGACGGTTAACATCCATCACACTAGCTTGAACATTTAGGCTTGTTGGTTGAGCAGGATTAACTGAATCAAAATCTATTCTTAAATTATGTGTTCCATTAGGGCTAGTTTTACCTTGAAAGCTTTCTCCAGTGCTATTTGACTCTTCTGCTCCCCCATAATAACGCCCAAAGCCATGATGACCATCAGAAATCCACCAAGGTGTCCATTTGCCAAAAGTGTAATCACTGCGATTAGGCGGAGTGTAATTTGTTGGCGTTGCAGTAGCTTCCCAATTTACTTCAGCATTATTTAATGTACCTCCAGCATAATAACTAGCTGTCACAGTTACATTTGAATGTCCACCTATGATATTAGTATTTTCACTAGCAGTAGTTGAAACTTCAAACTCAGGTCGTCTAAACTCTTGTACTTGAAAATTATGTGAGTGTTGTAAACCTGAATAGCTTGTTTTTGGCAAAGCTTCAAAGCTTAAATTAGCATTGCCTAAATTCATAGTTGCAGGTAAATCAAGCGTTAAATTAAAACCGCCTAAAGGGTTAACTTCGGCTGTGCCATTAGAAATCTTGTTACCTTGAGAATCGTTTAAGCTGTAATTTACAGTTTTTATCTCACCAGCTAGTTTTATATCTCCACCTTTTTTATTTTCAAAAAGTCTTACCCATCCCTTTATTGTTACTTTTTCACCTGGTCGATAAGTCTTTCTATCATCAACAACATACCAAGATAAATAGTTTGTTTGTTCTGAGCATGTCCAAGCTTGAGGATCATAACTAGAAGGAGGTAGAATTGCAGTATCTTTGCCTAATTTTGCTATTAAACAGCTAACATCCTTTAAAGAAGGAGAAGCATTTTCTAGCTTAATTCGAGCAATTCCATCTGCACCTGTAGTAGCAGAAATAGTTCTTAAATTAATTTCCACACCTGCTAGGGGTTTACCTGTTTTTAGAGAATTTGCCCAAACCAAAAGTTCTTCATTATCAAAAGTTGCATCAAGCCCAATGTTAGTAAATTGCACCCATTTTCTAATATATTGGCGTAGATAGATCTCTTTTGGCTGTTCTGTAGGCTCAATTAAAACAAAAACCTGTCCTGCTCCCGCTTGAATTGCCGCGCTAAGGTCAATAGCTGTTTCAATTTGTTCATTATCAACAGATTTTAATTTAACAACTTCAGAAGAAATTAAGCGTCCAACAGGCTCTTTATAAGTTTCTTTTTTATAATTGTAATCTTCACTAATTTTACGTCTAATTTGTACAAAACTTGCCCAATCTGTTGGTTGAGCAGCATATAGACTTACTTTTAACTCTTTATGATTTGTGGTAAATACAGGTAGTTTTGTAGGGCCAAATGGGTCTAAAACTAGAAATTCCCCTCCTAAAGAAGTTAGTTCTTTAGGGCTAGCACCCATATAAAAATTAAGTGTGGTTGGAGTTTCTAAAGCTTGTCCAAAATTATCTTTAACAAAACCTGGCTCTAACTTTAACTTATAGACTCTATTGCCTTTAAATTTTCCTTTGATGTTCATGTTATAAGCATAAAGTTGTATTGTTAAACCTTCTACTTTGGGTGAAAATTCAGCCTTAGTAAGATCTAAGGATTTTGGATCAAGGAAATTGTTAAAACGAACATTTACATAGCGTGTTGGAGGACAAGGATATTTTTGCTCATTACAAGTATTGTCTTCTACTCGCAAAGGTCTATAAGTTGTAAAACTAAAATCTTGTTTGGCAACAGTTTTCAAAGGCCCTTCGGCTGATGACGCGCCAGCTTCAATACTAACATTTATAGTTGTATTTTTTGGAAGTGGAGCAATTAATTTATCAGCTAGCCCATTGTCTATTTTTAGTGCTACCCAATATTTTTCTTTAGCTGATTTAGTTAAGCTAAAAGTTGGACTAGAAGCTATTTCTTCTTGTGTAGCTAACCTAGTTTTATAAATTGCTCCTTTATCAGACTTAACCCTAATACTTTGTAAAATTGTATCTTTATTTATTTCTTGGTCAAATTCTAAAAAAATTACAGGATTTGTATCTATTCCGCTACCTTGAGGAAAATAGCGTTTTAATGTCAAAGTTGGTGTCTTAAACTGCCAATTTACAGCCGCTTGTAAGCTTTGACCTGTAGCAGATTTTGTTCCTGCTGGCACTTCAATAAAATATAAAGTTGACATTGGAAAACGAACTTTAGGTTCAAAAACTAGGGTTTTTGTCCCTAACCAACGCCATTGTCCAGCAACTTGAGGACTAAGCTTAACAGGAACATTTTGCGCGGCTTCTGATTGGGAATTTAAGATAACCATTGGCTGGGAAAATGTAATGCTAAGGTTAGCTGCTATTGGTACTTCACCTTTAGGGGAATATCTAAGGATTTCTAAAGATCCAGATGAGGTCACTTCATTAGACTTAATATTTTTATCAGGTGGAAATTTTGTGTTAATTACTTGTCCGGTTTTAGGTGGAGGAAGCGAACTTTCACGTAAGGCAAATTCGGTTTGGTCGTTTGGGTCAGTTTTTATAGGTTCTAGTCGGCTTAATATGCTTTCTACATCAGCAGTTGCAAGCTCTTTAGCATCAACTACAGGAACGCGCTTTGGAAGTTGTGCTTCACCTTCGCTTAGGCGAAACTGCAATCCTTTTTTATTTTTAGAGGAAACTTCTTTTTTAATAGGGCTTGGTTGTGGCTTTTGTCTTTGTTTATAGTAATACCAATTACCTACAACAGTTACAGCCACTAAAAGAAAAATACCTATAGCTTGTTTAGCTTTACCCATAAAACCCACCTTAATTTTGTTGGATATGTTTAAAGTATCATCAAATGTTCTTTTAGTCGCCTAAGTCATTAAAATTGTTCCCATTTATCTAGCACTTTTATTTATTTTTTTGTCTATAAAAAAATTAACCCAACAATCTTATGTTGGGTTAATTAAAAAATTAAATAAATTGTTTTATTGCTAAAACTGTTTATTGATGATATTCAACAATTTTTCCAGCAATAGCCGAAGCAGCAACCGTATATGGGCTAGCTAAATACATTTGACCTGGGCCGCTACGACCAGGAAAATTACGATTAATTGCGCTAATAGTTATTTGAGGTTTTAAGGTGCTAATGCCTGGCCCGGCATTTATACAAGCACCGCAGCTAGGTTCAATAATATGTGCGCCTACTTTTTCAAATACATCTACATAGCCTTTGGATAAGCAATATTCACGTACTTCTTGAGAACCAAATTGTATAAAACAATGGACTTGTGGATGAATTTTTTCACCAGCATTTAGCGCGTCTTGGAAAACTTTTGCATACATGTCCATATCTTCGGCTTTTCCGCCTGTACAAGAACCACCATAAGCAATATCAATTTTTACTTCTTCGCCAAGTTCATCAACAAATATTCCATTGCCTGGGTCGCCTGGTAGCGCGATCATTGGACGTAGCGAACTTGCATCAATTTCAATTGTGTGAACATATTCTGCATCTGGGTCAGAATAAAGCCCTTCACAATATTTTTCTGCTTCTTGTTGGCTTATACCACGTTGAGCAACTAGAAATTCTGCTGCCTTTTTATCTGGTGCAATAATTCCAGTAAATGCTCCAACTTCGGCGGCCATATTGGTCATAGTTGCGCGTTCATCAATGTTTAATGCCTCTACAGCCTCGCCACAATATTCAACAATTTTACCTATTGCTTCACCATTTTTAACATAAGGATCACGTAAAATTGCTAGCATAAAGTCTTTTGCTGTAATGTTATCGCCCTTTTTGCCTTTAACAATTACTCGCATTGATTCAGGAACTTTGACGCGAACATCTTTTGTAATCCAGGAATTAAAAATGTCTGTTGTGCCAACTCCAAAGGCAACACAGCCAATTGCGCCGGAATGAGGAGTATGCGAATCTGAACCGATGATTAGCTGACCTGGCAAGGCATAAGACTGTAAAATTTTGCTATGACAAATAGCTTCAGAGCCTTTACGATCAGTTAATTCGCCGTGTAGAGTAATGCCTTGCTCACGAGCAAAATTTTCCTGCTTAAATTTTAGTTGATTAGCAACATCTAGTAGTCCCATAGCTTTACGCTCTGGAGACATTACATCATCAAGGAAAGTTAAATGGTCACGGAAGAAATAAATTGATTCAGGATCTTTAACTTTTTCTTGTTCGCCAACATATTTTTGGAAAAATATGGCTGACATCGGCGTAACGTATTCGTGCGAAAATCTAATGTCTGTTTGAACAAAACCAGAATCACCTGGTTTTACTGCTTCAACGCCTATTTTATCAGTCGCTAAATCAACAACATAATGACGAGCAAAAATCTTTTCTGCTAAAGTCATTGGACGAGGTTTTGTATTAATTTCTGGAACGTATGCTTTGCCTTGTAAACGAGCAATATTAAAGTTAAATAACCCACCATATTCAATAATTTGACGAGTAATTTCATCTGTTCCAGCAGTAAACTCGCTTAATTGAATTTCTTCACCACGTTGTAATTTTTCAACCAAAGCAAAGTTTGTAGAGGTAAGTAGCCCAAGGTTTTGGCAATTTTGGTTATAAATTCGCTCAATATTTTCGGCAATTACAACTTGGATACCTGCACACATTTCTGCATATGGTGATTGCTCACGACTTGAACCTTTGCCACGACGCTTTCCAGACACACAAGCAACAAAATTCCCTTTTTTGACGCTACCACGAACAAGCGGAAATTCTTCTCCAGCTTTTAAGCCAAGATAAGGAAATTCTCCTAAAGTATCATCAAAGTAGTAACAAATATAAGCCGGTGTGATCTCGTCCGTGCTGATGTTATCACGTAGCTTTATAGAACTATCCCAAGTTAAATCTTCCCCTGCTAGTTGACGTTTGATTAGCTCTGGATCTTCGGTTAAAAAAAGCACACGCCCAGAAAACTTTACTGTTTCCGAGCGTTTTTGCACATCACGAGTCAGTAGGCTGTTAGACATAATAGTTATGCTCCTAAGAAAAAATTAATGCAAATTAGGTAAATAACTATTTTCTATTCTTTTTTGTTTTTTGGTCAACCTTTGCAGGAAGTTTTGCGAGCGCAGTTGTCTCGCTTGTATGTTTTCAAAACATAGCAACTGCGGATGAAAACATCTGCGCTCGTTGTAGGTTAAGTATTTATTGTGCAGTAAAATATTTAGGCTCGTTACCTGTTTTCCATTTAATGTTGCAGCCAAGACTAGCTCTTTGATTTTCACTAACTTCTTGACCATTTAACGCGGCTTCAATAGCTGCTCTTAAGTCTTTTCCTGTAATAGGAATTTCTGTCTTTGGACGGCTATCATCTAGCTGACCTCTATAAACAAGCTCTCGATTTCCATCAAACAAGTAAAAATCAGGTGTACAAGCAGCTTCATAAGCTTTAGCAACAGCTTGATCGCCATCATAGCAGTAAGGAAAAGTAAAGCCTAATTCTACAGCCATTTCTCTTAAGCTTTCTGGAGAATCATCTGGATAAGTTTCTGCATCATTGGAACTAATAGCAACAATGCCAAGGGCAGAATTTTGATAATCTTTTCCTAGTTTGGCTAGTTCGTGCTGTATGTGTTTTACATAAGGACAATGACGGCAAATAAACATCACTAGCAATGCTTTTTTATCTGCAAATGTTTGTAAAGAAATGCTTTCACCAGAAACAACATCCGTTAAATTAAATTCAGGGGCTTTTGTTCCTAGGTCTAACATTGTGGATAGAGTTCTTACCATTTAGCAATATCTCCTTTTATTTTTAATTTATTCTGAGATTTTACTAGCAACTAGGCTTTTTCCCAATGCTACTAGCCCATTATTTACCTAAGTTAAAAAATTGCTCTGCATTGTTGGTTGTGATTTGAGCAATTTCTATTGGTGATTTACCTAGTAGTTTTGCAATAGAGTTAGATATATGAAGTAAAAAGCTAGGTTCATTTCGGTTATCTTTAGGCTTAGGGTTTAAGTCTCGTGGAGTTAAAAAAGGTGCGTCAGTTTCTAACATTAATTTATCTAACGGGATTTTCTTAACTAAATCTTGGAGGTGTTTTCCTCGTCGCTCATCACAAATCCAACCAGTAATGCCAATATAAAAACCTAGGTCTAAATAAGCTTTTAATTCATGGGCGTTACCAGTAAAACAATGAACTACAACTTTATCTAGTTGATTTTGATAGGAGTTAAGAATTTCTACAAAGCGTTGATGTGCATCTCTTTCATGTAAAAATAGAGGTTTTTTTAGTTCACAAGCTAGCTGAATTTGAGCTTCAAACCATTTATCTTGCACTGGACGAGGTGAAAAATCTCTATTGTAATCTAAACCACATTCGCCAACAGCTACTACTTCTTTTTTCTGTAATAAACTTCGCAAATTACTTAAAGTTTGTTCATTACATTCTCGTGCATTATGAGGATGAATTCCTGCTGTAGAATAAAGTACACTAGGATATTGACTAGCTAATTTTTGTGCTTTATGGCTAGCAGCAATATTAGTTCCAGTAATTATCATTACTGAAACACCCGAATTAACAGCACGACTAATTAAATCTGCTCGATCTGCGTCAAAAGAGCGATGTACTAAATTAACTCCAATATCTACTAGTTTTATAGCCATTTTTTAAGCAGCCTTTTGTTTTATGATCTTTAAAAACTTTTCTTCTTTTCATTAGAAAGTTTAGTTAAATTAGACTTTATATAATTACGAACTTGAATTGATACTTGAGGATCATTAGATAAATCTCGTAAGTCTTTTGCTATCATTCCTTGTAAAAAATTTAGTGCTAAACCTAGGGTAAGATGTCTAGTTCTAAGTAAAGCATAACGAATATCATAACGACAAGACCATTTACCATTAGTAGCTAATAATTCAATTAGATGCGGTTTTACTGTAGCTTTACGAATAGCTGTACAAATAATTCTTTCTTTTAGGAATGGATTCATTAAAACAGAAGAAACAACTTCCTTGCTACCATCATCTAGCAATAAAGTTAGTAAGCGTTCGCCATTAGTTCTTTTTGCTAAAGTAAGTTTTTCACCTAAAGATAATTGAGTTAATTTGCGACAAAGTTGTTCTTCACCTGCTACTTTGACTTCAGGAGGGACAAAGGGAACAAGCATTATTGAGACAACATCAAAAGTAAATAGTTGTCCAATATATTTTAAGGAAATAGAGGCTGGAGTTTTAGGATTAAGTAGGAGTGATTTTTTTAACCCATAGCTAGAAAGTATGCGATTGTCACCACCTAAGCGATGTATTATCTCTACGCTCAAATCTTTTCTATCTATTAATATTTCTAGCTCTTGTTCAGATAAATTTTCATTGTCTAGCAGAGCATTTAAGACTTCCTCAGCTTTATCAAAAAGCAATGCTTTACGTTCTTCAATATCTGCTTGACGGGCTTTAATTACTCTACGATATAAATCTAGTAAGTCATGATCGCTCATAAAAAACCTCTAATCAATTAATCAGCCACTGCACCAGCTTTCTTGCGTTCTAGTTTTAGCTCTAAGGCTCTAGCTAACGCGCTACGAGGGTTAACAATTCCCCATCCTTGACGCTCAAAAGCGACGTGTGGCAAACGTTGTGCTGTTTTAATTAGTATTTGTTTAATTTCTTGAGGTGTCAATGCTGGATTAGCTTCTAACATTTGCGCAACTATGGAAGAAACTATTGGGGCAGCAAAAGAAGTTCCATCAACGTGTTTATAATGCTGGGAAATTACATTATTAGAACTAATTTTGATTTGTACCAAATGACGAATCAAATAAATATCTAAGGAAATTGCAGCATCTAGCTCAGGGTCTATGCCCTTATGTTCAGCAATTATTTTACGGATATCTTTATCATGAGTTTTTTCTAATTTTTCTAACAGCATTGCTTGTGATGCTGTAGGTGTGCCGGGCAAAATTGGTGCTGCTACCCAAATACCAGGAGCTACAATTTCTGGTTTTTGTAGTCCGTCAATTGTTGGCCCATAACTAGAATGATACATATCATCCGTATTTGGATCTAAGGTATTTTTATCATCTAATCCCCCAACAGCAATAACCGAAGGCGAGCTAGCTGGAGGGATTACACCATGATTTTGATGATGACCTGCATTACCAGCAGCAGCAATTACCACAATTCCTTGTCTGACAGCTTCTTCGGCTGTTTGGCAAAGGCTATCGTGAAGGTAAGAAATTTCATAATCGCCACCACAAGAAATATTTACAACTTTGATGTCATATTTGCGACGGTTTTTTATTACCCATTCTAACCCACGAGTAATATCATCATGTTTTATTCTTTGAGAAGTACCAACTTTTACTAAAACCAACCGGGCTTTTGAAGCTATTGCGCGATAAATCCCGCCTGATAAATGCCCATTCCCCGCCGCAACAACAGAAGTCATCATCCCATGCCAACTAGAAGCATCTCGTGACATTAATTCTTTAATGCTAGATCGCTGTGCAGCAATATTTTTATAACCAACAATTCTAATTTCTGGACGAGTTAGATCTGGGTGCCAAAAAAAACCAGAATCCAGAAAAGCTATTGTTACACCTTCGCCAGTAAAGCGAGTACTAGCACCAAGTCTTAATGGTGTTGGAAGAATTTTTAATTCCTCTGCTGACTCTTTAGGTAAATAGCTATCTAATTCAGCTTGTCCTGAAATAAATCTCTCTACACATTGATTACAAACAAAATTTTTGCTTGTCCAGCGAGGAATATTAGCTTGTAAAATTGTTTGTACATACTCTCCTAAATCTCCACCATAACGAGAATGTTTGTCATCAACTTCATAAAGACATACTGAACAAATACGTTTTTTCATTTACTTGAAACTCCTTAAGATTTAGCCAATGGTGACATCAACAAATTCTTAATTATGAAATAATTTAGGAAAGTATTGAGGCATTAGAGATAAAAGGTTTTTTATTATACAAAAAAATAAATTATTTCTTGAATTAGGAAAACTAACCAGGTACTATCTCTCTTGATTAAAAGCCATCCAACCATTTATAATTGTAGTGGCTCTAACAACTTTATTTATATAATATTTATAACCTTACTCGTTGTTTTCTTTAACAGTGTTTTTATTAATTGAAAGGATTGATTGTGATTAAAGAGTCTGCTAGATCAAGGAAGCAAATTGAAGCCGCAGAAAACAGCGAACGCGCTGCTAGCGTTTTTATGCAACTGCTTGCACTACTACCAACTGAAGAACAAGACATAATGTTAGCTTTAATAATGGATGAAAAACGCTTGGAAGAGCCAGAAAAATTTCATGAGCTTTTTTTTAATTCATTAAAAGTCTTAGATTTAACACTTAATAGAGAAGAAATTGTAAGACTTTTATTAGAGCTTATTCCTGTAGAAAAGCTAGTTCCTACAATTTATGAAAAATATCGTCCAATGATTGTAGATGCAGCTAATGTAATACTTAGCCATTTAAACCCAGAAAGATTACGTACTAAGTTAGTAGAGCAAATGCTACTACCATTTGAAGCATCTTTACCAGAACGATTGCTTTGCTTAATTGCTAAAATGCCTACAATGCAAAAGTTAGGTCAAATCATTGCACGTAACCGAAACCTTGATCCTAAGTTTCGTAAATTGTTGCAAAAACTAGAAAATGGGATCAAAGATGCTACTTATGAATCAATTTTAGACAAAGTAAATCAAGAGTTAAAACACCAGATCAAGACTTATAAAATCCGTCTTGGAAGTCGTTTTCTAGCAGAAGCAAGCGTTTGTGCAGTTGTGCCATTTACCTGGCATAGCCCTAATGATGGCGCACGCCGTCGAGGAGTTTTTAAGGTCTTAAAACCTTTTGTTAGCCGTTATTGGGCAGAAGAATTAAAAATTTTAGAATCCCTAGCCACTTATTTAGATGAAAATCGTCATCGATATAATTTACCAACAATAGGCTTTCGTGAAATCCTTAATGAAGTAAGAGAATTACTTAAGAAAGAAGTAAAACTGCCTATTGAGCAAGAACGACTAATTCAAGCAAGGGATTTTTATTCTAAAGATCAAGATGTTCGTATCCCTCATTTGTTACCAATGAATACTTCTTCAGTAACAGGGATGGAATTCTTAAATGGTCTAAAAGTCACTCAAGCAGCAAATCGCTATCCTGAACGCCGCCGCCGTATGGCAGAGCTAGTTTTAGATAAATTAATTGTTTCTGTGCTTTTTAATATGCACAATGAATCATTATTTCATGCTGATCCACACGCAGGAAATGTTTTTTATAGTTATGAAGACGATGAATTAGCATTATTAGATTGGGGATTAAGCTGTACTCTAAAACGCTCTAGCCGTCGTGAGATCGTCCAATTAATTCTTGGCTTTATCCTTAATGACCAAAAAAGAGCTATTCAAGCTGCCTGCAATTTAACAGAAGGTAAGCTAAACAAAGGCCAAATAACAATAATCGAGCGTAAAGTTTTAGGTATTTTTACATCTTTACCTAAGTTTCCTTTAGTACGTCTTGAACCATTAACTAAGCTACTAGATGAGCTAATTTTAGAAGGTATTCGCTTCCCTGCTGAACTTTTAATGTTTCGCAAAAGCTTATTTACGCTTATTGGCGTGTTACACGACATTGACCCAACATTTAATATTGACTGGCATTTAACACGCTCATTGTTTGGTCACATTTTGCAAGAAATTCCGTCTAGGCTTACTCATATGCCTTGGTCGCGCGAATTTCCAACCCAAATAACTACTTGGGAATTGCGCGGCGTACTATTTAGACTTTCTCAAATTACATTGCAACTAGGTTTAGAGCTAACTCAACTTCTAGCACAATTTGGTTTAGATAAAGCGGCTGAAGCCCTTTATGAATCAGGATTTCCTTATACACCACAACCTTCAGAAGAAAAAGCTTAGTGAAAGTTACTAAAATTAGGGGAAGGTAAAATATCTTTCCCTAATTAGCTTAACCTACCAAAACTTAAAAACTTTACTAGTTTAGTCAAATGCAGCAAGCTGATAAGTTATCAGACATACTTAAAAAAGTTATTCAAGTTAATCCCTATCCATTAAATTATTGGGAAACAACAGCAATAGTTGAATCTTTAGGCTATACAGATAAATTAGTCCAACAAGATTTAGGTTTTGAAAACTGTCTAGCCCTTGGTCAAGAACTTTATAATCAATTATCTAATCAACCAATTCCAATAACTAAAACATTACAAGTTAGTTGGCAAAAAGTTATTAAAAATGAAATCTTTTGTTTTTTAGAGCAATTTTCCTATAGTTTTGTTTATGCAATTCCTTGGCTGGTAATGTTTATTTTAGAAAATAGTAAATTTGGTAAATTTGAATTTATCTTACCTCCAGATTTAGCCGCGCCTTTAAGTTTAGCTTTAATGGCTAGCTTGATTACTAGTGGTGGATTTATCCAAATAATTGTTAGGAGAGGTCAGCTTTACCTTAATTTAGGAGAAATTGCCCTAGCTAGAAAAATTTGCTTACAATTTCTTTTTCTAGCAATTTCTATAACCATAATACTAGCTTTTATTGGCTTAGTTTTAGGATTCTATCGTAATTTATTTCCAGATAAATATTTAATTATGGCAGCTATTTATTATTTAATACTTAGCTTATTATGGTTACTTTGTGCAATTATTTCTTTAAGAAAACCTGTTTGGCATATTCCTAGTATTTTTATTATTGCAAGCATAATTTTTATCTTACTTAGCTATTTAGGTTTTAACGTTTTGTTTGTCCAATTTGCTAGCATAGGGTTTAGTTTAATTGTCGCTATTGGGTTGGTAATTTTTAAGCTTCCTAGTAATAAAACAAATGAAAAAATGGAAATGCCCCGCGCACCTGTTTTGATTTATTCGCTTGCACCTTATTTTTGTTATGGTCTTTGTTATTTTAGCTTTCTTTTTGCTGATCGCCTTACAGCAGGCTCAACCGTGTCTGTAGCAGCAGGACTAAGTTTTGCGCTAAATTTAGATTATAAAAAAGGAATGGACATAGCACTTTTAATATTTTTAATATTAGTTGCCGTTACTGAGTATTTACACTATAAATTTATGCACTTTTGGTATGACCAAGCCAAAAATTTTGTTATTACTACCAGAGATAATCTTTCTGGGTTACTTATTAAGTACTATCTATTATTACTTTTTGCAATTTTTGTAATGTATTTAATAATGGGCAGTTTAGTAATTTACTGTCTAAATGCTGATATAACAGAAAATATAATGAAAGTTTCAATAATAGGAATAGTTGGATATGCTATTTTTACTGTAGGACTATTAAATAGCATGATTTTATTTAGCCTATCTCGTCCTATTTTGCTATTAAGATCCATAATACCTGGGTTATTGGCTAATTTTGTTCTAGGTTATTTGCTAAGTCATTTTTTTGCTACTCATTATGCGGCAATAGGTTTTTTACTAGGGGCAAGCATTTTTTCCTTACACTCAACCAAAGCTATATTAGCAATTTTGCGCTATCCTGATTACGCTTATTATGCTTCTTAAGCCAATAGTTTAGTCCCCAAAACATAATTATTTAATCTTCTATCTTGCTTTACCTAGTAATTATCTCTATTATAGATTTGTTTTTGATCTGCCCTACCAAGGTTTTATCATGCAAAACACTAAAGTTTTAATTGTTGATGACCATAATCTTTTTCGTAAGGGTTTGAGAAAATTACTAGAAAATATGGAAAATGTAGCTGTTGTTGGTGAGGCTCAAAATGGAGTGGAAGCCATAAAACAAGTATCAAACTTAGCCCCTGACGTGATATTGATGGATATTGCTATGCCGGAAATGAACGGACTAGAAGCTACTAGCGAAATTCATCGCTCTTTTCCAAATATAGCTATTATTTTACTAACAATGTATGATAATGAAGAATACTTAAAACAAGCTCTACAGTATGGTGCTATTGGATATTTGCTAAAAGATATTTCCACAAATGAGCTTTTTTTAGCACTTCAAGCAGCAATTAAGGGAGAACCTCATTTTTCTCCGGCAATTTCTCGCAAAATTATTAATAGATTTACTGATGGACGTAGTGCTAGCTTACTTCCACAAAGCTTATACACTAATTTATCTACACGAGAAATCGAAATTTTAAGACTACTCACAGCCGGTAAATCTAACAAAATAATAGCTGATCGTCTTTGCATTAGCATCAAAACTGTAGAAAAACATCGTAATAATATTATGCAGAAACTAGATATTCATAACATTGTGGATTTAGTAAAATATGCTCTAAAAAATGGTTTAGCACATTTATAAATAATTATTTTACCCAAATTTTATTTGAAAAAACTCTGCTACTACTGCATCATTAAAGGTTATTTTTTATTGAGGTGTTAATTTATGAAAATAGCTGTAGCAATGAGCGGTGGTGTAGATAGTTCTGCGGTAGCAGCAATCTTAAAAAATCAAGGCCATGAAATTGTTGGTCTAGCAATGCAGCTTTGGAACCAACGTCGTATCAATGTGGGTGCGGACGGCGAGCCTTTGCCCTCTCGCTGTTGTTCGCTAGACGATATTTATGATGCTCGTACTGTAGCTAACCGCTTAGGTTTTCCTTTTTATGTAGTAAATTTTGAAGAAAATTTTGAAGAAAATGTTGTCACTCCATTTGTTGAGGCTTATTTAGAAGGTCGTACCCCTAGCCCTTGTGTTAGCTGTAACAGTCATTTGAAATTTGCAAAACTAGTTGAGCTTGCCGAAGCTGCTGGTAGCGAATATGTAGCAACTGGTCATTATGCCCGTGTGGAATACGATAAAACACATAACCGTTTTTTACTTCTCAAAGGCTTAGATGAGCGTAAAGATCAATCTTATTTTCTTTTTGAACTTACTCAAAGCCAGTTGGCTAAAGCTATTTTTCCTTTAGGTGCAATGACTAAGGGAGAAGTTCGAGAAATTGCTCGACAAAATAAGCTTTCTGTAGCTGAAAAAGGCGAAAGCCAAGAAATTTGTTTTGTACCAGATGGAGATTATGCCCGTTTTATTGAAAATTACTTAAAAGAAAACAAAATAGACGCTCCTGCTTTAACACAAAAATTACATCAACTTTCTGCACGTCGTACTAAAGCAGGAAATATTGTTAATAAAAAAGGAAAAATACTAGGTCAACATGATGGGATCCATCATTATACAATCGGCCAACGTCGTGGCCTTGGTATTGCGTGGCCTGAACCACTTTATGTAATTGCTATTAACCCAGAACTTAACCAAGTAGTTGTAGGAACTAAAGACGAGCTACCTGGCTATAGTTTTATTGCGTATAAAACAAATTGGATTATGTTTGATGAGCCTAAAGAGCCTTTTAAGACTCTGGCTAGAATTCGATACCGCCACCAAGAAGCACCTGCTTTTGTTATTCCGTTATCAGATGGACGCGTAAAAGTAGAATTTAGTGAACCACAAAAAGCAATAACACCTGGTCAAGCGGTAGTTTTCTATGATGGTGATTATGTGGTAGGTGGTGGATGGATTGAAAGTATTTAATAAATTAATTTTATGATTGGGATTTGGAAAGCATATTCGATACAGTATTTATATGTAGTAATCTTTGGAACAGTAGCTTTTTTTGGATTGCCAATGCTTATTAGCCCGATTAGATGGGCAAAAGTTTTAGGTTGGGAAATTCCTCTTAAAACAGATTTGGTAGTTTATTTTGGCCGGTGTTTAGGTGGGGTAACTTGTGTAATTACCTATTTTGGCATTAGAGCCATTGAAAATAAAATTACTACACAATATTACTTTGATTTTATTTTATGTAATTTTGTGATGATGGTTTTTATACATATTTATGGCTGGATCAAGCAGATCCAACCATTTAGCGAAACTCTGGAAATTTCATATTGGAGTGGGATGATTATTTTGACTTTATTATTCTATCCAGTTTAATTAATAAAAGTTACGAAATTTATTCTGTAGCTTCTTGGCTTTCAAATTCAGCAGTTTCTGAATATTCTTCTCCTGCCATTTGGCTTTCAAGTTGCGCTTGTGTCGTGTTTGTTTCAGTATTAGCAAAAAACTTAAAAACATTAGTATTTTTTATAAGGCTATTAAAACTATTTTCTATATTTTCTTTACCTGTAGTATCTATAAGTTTTATATCATAGCTATATAATGTAGCTTTATTTTCATTGACTATAAAAGTAAACTTTTCTTCTGCTGCGGCATTAGAAAAACTTGTTTGATAAACCATTTCTATTACAGTTGTACCAGACTTTTTGCTTACATCTACTTTATTTCTAGTAGAATTTTTTACTTTACCAAGTTTTTCTGTAAATTCTGCAAATATTTCTACAAATTCTTCTTCTGTCAATCTTTCTTTTACTTCGCCAGAGGCTTTGTAAAGTTCGCTATACTCTTCCCTATTGTATGAAGCGTGAAATTCATTAACAAAGTTATCTAATGGAGCAATCGTCTTTTCAAATTCTTGGCTTTTTTCTTTGGCTATTTCAAAAAAATTATTGAAAGTGCTTACCGCTATAACGCCAACTGTTGTCCCCCAAACAGCAACACCTACTACTACTTTATTAACACAAGAGCCAAAAATTGCCACAAGGCTAAGTACAATAATTAAAACAACATTTCTGATATTCATAACATTTTCTCCTAAATAATTTTTGATTTAATTTGATTTGTAACTTTTCTATTTTCAAAACTTGTGCCAGGAGAAAATGTTATAAATAACAAATTCTAATTATTTGATTTATTTGTGGATAAAGAAATCCATAAGATTTTAAAAAACTTGTTAGAAGCTTTTTTACGTCGTTTTTGGCATTGGCTGTTGATGTCACTTTTGGCAAGATTGCCGTTTTTGGCAAGATTTTTAGTTAAGCGTTAATATTTACATCTACTAATATTGCCGCTATATTCAAATTATTGAAAATCAAATTACAATTAAAAAATTTTTATGTTAGGAAGGGTTTTTATTGTGAAAAAAGTAGTATTTTTTCTAGTTTTATTTATATTCTTATATTTACCTGCTAGCTCATTTGCTCAACAAGTTTTTGTGCCAGAATATTATATTCCTTATCGAGTTTATGACACTCAAGCTAAACAATGGATTGACCTTGAGACAATGCTATCTAATGTAACTAAAGGGGAAGTTCTATTTATTGGTGAGCAACATAATGACAACGATGGGCATAAATTAGAGCTTGCAATTGTTCAAGGTGTAGCGCGTCGCCGGGCTAATAGTCTTATAGCAATGGAAATGTTTGAGCGAGATGCCCAAATTGCTTTAGACGACTATTTAACAGGTAGAATTAATGAAACCGAATTTCTTTCCCGTTCTCGTCCCTGGTCTAACTATATGACAGATTATCGCCCAATAGTTGAATTTGCCCGCCGTCAAAAATGGCAAGTCATTGGTAGCAACGCCCCTCAAAGACTTGCTCGCGCCGTTGCTAATAATGGTTTAACTATTGTAGATAGATTTTCTGAAGTAGATCGCACTTTAGTTGCTCAACAAATTGAATGCCCTAGCGATAGTTATCGCGAGCGATTTACTGAAACTATGACAGCTATGATGGTTCCGGCTGCAAGCGCAGCCAATCCTCAAGCTAACCCTCATGCCAATCCACACGCTGTAGCACCCGATCCAGCGGCAATTAATGAAAGGATTGAGCGATTTTATTTTGCTCAATGTATTAAAGATGAAACTATGGGCGAGTCTGTCGCCAAAATGATTAAAGGCAAAGAGTCTAAGCCCTTTATTATCCACATTAACGGGGCTTTCCACTCTGATTATGGCGAAGGAACAATGTCACGCGCTCGCCGTCGTTTACCTGATAGCAAAATTAGTAATGTTAGTATTGTCCCTGTAAGAAATATTGATCAAATTGTTGTAGATCAATACTTAAAACAAGCTGATTATCTAATTTTTACTGTAAAACCTGTTGAAGAACCTGAAGGTAACTAACCTAATATGTCAGACAGTCAATCACTCTCAGAAGATATTAACAAACAAGCTGCAAATTCCCGTGATGAACGGGAATTGCGGCTTTTTCTAGCTTTAGATAAAGAAAATCGCGGTTTTACAACTCCCCAAGAAATAAAACGCAGCGTTAGCCACACAGGAATTTCTTTAAGTGATCTACGATTAAAAGAGTCTATTAAAGCCTTACAAGCTTATTCAGACACAGATAAAATTTCTTACCCTGAATTTTGTCAAATTATCCGACCTAACATTGCTTTAATTGAACAAACCCTACAAGCTAATTTAATTATTCCAGAGTTCTCTGCTACTAGGCGAATAATTGAGCAAATTTTTGAAAACACTAAAACAATTACTGAAGGAACTGTAGCTAGTTATATTCCTCAACTTGCCCGTGTAAACCCTGAGCAGTACGCTGTTTCACTTTGCACAATTGACGGACAACAAGCATATTTTGGCGATTACCAAACAGATTTTTGTATCCAATCTTGCTCTAAACCTATTAATTATTGCCTAGCTTTAGAAGAACAAGGAGAAAATATAGTTCACAAATATGTAGGACGTGAGCCAAGCGGACGAGGATTTAATGAACTAACGCTAAATTATGAAAATAAGCCACATAACCCAATGATCAATTCTGGTGCGATTATGTGTTGTTCGCTTATCAAACCACAAATAAATATTGCAGATCGTTTTGATTATGTTATGGAGCAATGGAAAGCTATTTGTGGTGGGGCTAAAGTAGGCTTTAGTAATGCAGTTTATCTTTCTGAACGCGCTACAGCAGACCGTAATTTTGCTATAGGCTATTTTATGAGGGAAAACAAAGCTTTTCCTGAAAATACGGACTTAATTGCTACGCTAGAGTTTTATTTTCAATGTTGTTCTATTGAAGTAAATGCCCAGCAAATGTCTGTAGTAGCAGCAACATTAGCTAACGGTGGAGTTTGTCCAATTACCGGAAATAGAATTTTCACTCCTAAAACTGTCCAACATTGTTTGTCTTTGATGTCCTCTTGTGGACTTTATGATTTTTCAGGCGAATTTGCTTTTACAGTCGGACTCCCAGCTAAAAGCGGTGTTTCTGGTGCAATAATGATTGTTGTCCCAAATGTAATGGGTCTTTGCACCTGGTCGCCAAGAGTAGACCGACAAGGCAATAGCGTCCGAGGTTTAGCTTTTTGTAAAAAACTAGTAGAAGTTTTTAATTTTCATAACTATGACAATCTAACAGGTGTATCTGAAAAAATAGATCCGCGTCGCAACCGCCTTGATATAGAGACAGATAGAGTAATCGCTTTAATTTGGGCAGCTAGCAAAGGCGATCTTACTGCGATACAAAGACTTGTTGCTAGAGGCGTAGACATCAACGGTGCTGATTATGATGGTCGTACTCCGCTACACTTAGCCGCTTCAGAAGGTCACGCTCATATTGTTAAATATTTACTTGGCTATGGTGCTAATACTCAATTAAAAGATCGTTGGGGAAATACTGCCATAGACGACGCAGCAAATAACCAACATCAAGAAATCATTTCTCTTTTAAAACAATAAAAGGTCAGAAGTTGACCTTTTATTTTAATTCTATAAACTAAAACTTCTATTACTTTAAGCTACGAAGTGAAACCAGCATATTCTTAAAGTTAGCTGTAGCGTCAATTACTGCCGTAGGTTCATAGCCGCAATGTACCATACAATCAGCACATTTTTTGTTTCCGCTTTTACGCCCGTAATTTTCCCATTTTGTATCTTCTATTAATTCTTTGAAAGTTTGTACATAGCCTTCATTAAGTAAATAACAAGGCTTTTGCCAGCCAAACACATTGTAATTAGGGTTGCCCCAAGGGGTGCATTCATAGTCACGTTGGCCTGTTAGAAAATCTATAAAGAAAGAAGAATGATTAAATTGCCAACGTTTGCCGCGTTTGGTAGCAAGTGGAGCAAAAATTTCTCTAAATAAAGCTTTAGTTTGTTCGCGTTTTAAGAAATGATCTTGGTCAGGTGCTAAAGCATAGCTATAGCCAGGTGAAATCATCATCCCATCAATTCCTAAGTCTGCTAGAAAATCAAACATTTCATGTAAATGTTCTGGTATTTCGCCATCAAAAACAGTTGTGTTAGTAGTAACACGAAAACCTGCTTCTTTAGCTAGTTTTATTGCCTTAACTGCTTCATCAAAAACACCTTTACGACAAACTAACTCATCGTGTCGGGCTTTCATTCCATCTAAATGGACGCTAAAAGTTAGGTAAGGTGAAGGCTTAAATTTACTTAAATGACGTTCTAGCAAAAGCGCGTTAGTACAAAGATAAACAAATTTCTTTCTTGCTACTAGCCCTTCGGTTATTTCAGCTATTTGAGGATGAATTAAAGGTTCACCACCAGCAATTGTTACTACAGGTGCGCCACATTCATCAGATACTCTAAAACATTCTTCTGGGGAAAGATTTTTACGTAAAATTTCTTCTGGGTATTGGATTTTGCCACAACCAGCACAAGCCAAATTACAACGAAAAAGTGGTTCTAACATTAACACTAAAGGATATCTTTTTTCTCCTAATATCCTCTTTTTCATTACATACCCACCAACTTTAACGGCTTGGCGCAGTGATATACCCATAAGTAAAGCTCTCCTAAATAACAGCAGAAAAATTTTTTTGATTTATTTTATTTTGTTTAATAAAAGTTCCTTGGCAATTTATCACAAAAATAAATGCTGGGTGAAGAAGTTACGGCGATTTTCCCCATAAAACAAAAATATATATTGGCAGTATTAACAAAAAGTAAAATTTACTTAATCTGTAAATTTTCTAAAAATATTTTATTTCTTTCTCTACAGGTCTAGTTTAGAATAGCGGCTATAGCTTACCTAAAACAATGTGCATCCCAAGATGGCGGAGCAAATCTTATGAATACTCTAGTTGCAAATCCAACTACAAATCTATTACCTATCCCAGGCTCACCCGAAGAGTTAATAGAGTTTCAACGGCTACAAAAAAGAATGCCAATGCTTTTTGACAAAGTGGCAAATAATCGACTTTCTGAACATACTAGCGTAATTGTCCCTTCAATGACTTTACATAGAGAAGAATTACTGAAACTTAAAGGAGCTTCGTTTTATGAAGAACGCCTTTTATATTTATTAATGCTTCTTCGTAGACCTAGAACACGCTTAGTTTTTATCACCTCCCAACGTATTAACCCTTCAGTTATAGACTATTATTTACATCTATTAACAGGTGTTCCAGCGGCTCATGCTCGTCGTCGTCTAGTTTTAGTGGAAACTAGCGATACTTCAAACATTCCACTAACTCAAAAATTACTTAATCGACCAATCTTAATGGAACGTATAAGACGTGCTATTGGAGATAAGGACAACGCCCATCTAGTTTGCTTTAACACTACGCCACTTGAAAGAACCTTAGCTGTACAACTAGGGATTCCTCTTTATGGTTTAGACCCTGGTTTATTGCACCTAGGTACTAAAAGCGGTTGTCGTGAAATTTTTCGTGAAGCAGATATTCCAATGCCAGCAGGTAGGGAAAATTTGCACACACCAGACGACATTACCGAAGCCATAATAGATTTATGGGAAGAACGTCCAGAAATGCGACGAGTAGTAGTAAAACTTAATGATGGTTTTTCAGGTGAAGGAAATGCTATTTTACGCCTTAACCCTATTTTGGATGTTCAAAATGCTTCCCGCACTACACGTAGAGCAGCCATTTCTGCTCATTTAGAAACTTCTTTACAATATGTCGCTCCAATAGAAAATTGGGAATCTTTCTCTGATAAATTTAATTTTATGGGAGGAATTGTAGAAGAATTTATTGAAGGCGAAGAAAAACGCTCTCCTAGCGTCCAATGTCGAGTAAATGCTATTGGTGAACCTCAAGTAATATCTACACATGATCAATTATTAGGTGGTCTTTCTGGTCAAGTTTATTTAGGTTGTACTTTTCCAGCAGATGATGAGTATCGCAAAATGATTCAAGTTTATGGGGAAAAAATTGCTCATGTGCTATCAACAAAAGGAGTTATAGGACGTTTTGCTATAGATTTTGTTGTAGTTAAAAATGGTAATACTTGGGATTGTCATGCAATTGAAATCAATTTGCGTAAAGGTGGCACAACTCACCCATTCTTAATGATGAAGTTTTTAACCGATGGAGGTTATGACCCATCTACAGGATTGTTTATTACTTCTAGTGGACGGCCTAAGTATTATTTAGCATCTGACAATTTAAGTTCACCTCATTACAAAGGAATTACACCTGATGAGCTTATAGATATTGCCGTTTATCATGATTTACATTTTCATGCTGCTACTGAACGTGGAGTAGTATTTCATTTAATTGGTGCAATGAGTCAATTTGGAAAAATAGGTGTAACTTGTATTGGTAATTCTCCAGAAGAAGCACAAGAGCTTTATCAAAGTACATTAAGAGTTTTAGATCAGGAATTAAAAGATAGCAAATGGCGAGATAGACTAGATTATTTATCTATTTGATAATTGATAGTTTGTTAAAAATACCCTCCAAAATATTCTTAAGCCTTGTAAGGGCTTTTGGCAATAGCCCAGTCGTTTACGGCTGGGCTAAGTTTTTTGGATAATTTTTGTATAGTCCCAATTTATTGAAGCTTAGTAGTTAAGCATGTTAAAGTTACACACATTTTAAAAATTATCGAAAACCCAACTAAAAATTATGAGAAAGTACAATCACAAAGAAATAGAACCTAAATGGCAAGATAAATGGGAAGCAGATGAGCTTTACCGTCTTGACCTTAATTCAGATAAACCTAAGTGGTATTTTTTAACTATGTTTCCTTATCCTAGTGGCCGTTTACATATTGGTCACTGGTTTATGTATGCTCCACCTGATGCTAAGGCTCGTTATTTAAGAATGAAAGGGATGAACGTTTTTTTCCCAACAGGCTTTGACTCTTTTGGGCTACCAGCAGAAAACGCAGCTATAAAAAATAAAGTAGATCCGAAAAAATGGACTTATAACAATATGGACTATATGCGGAAAGAGTTCCGCACTATGGGAGCAAGCTATCATCGCTCACATCATGAAGTAGTCACTAGCGACCCTGATTATTACCGTTGGACTCAATGGTTATTCATCCAATTTTTTAACAATGGTTTAGCTTATCGTAAAAAAGCACCTGTTGATTGGTGTCCAACCTGTAACACTTCGCTTGCTCGTGAGCAAGTAAAGGGAGATGAGCGACAATGTGACCGTTGCCAAACTCAAGTAACTAAAAAAGATTTAGACCAATGGCTATTTCGTATCACCAAATATGCTGAAGAATTACTGGATTTCTCCCAAATTCAATGGCCTGAGCGAGTTCAAACACTCCAAACTGAATGGATAGGACGTAGCGAAGGTGCAGAAATTAAGTTTCAAATAGAAAATTCAGACGAGTTTATTACTGTCTTTACAACTCGCCCTGATACGGTTTTTGGTGCAACTACATTAGTTTTAGCACCTGAACATGCTTTAGTTGCAAAACTTACAACTTCAGAGCAAAAAGCAGCCGTTGAAGAATATATTTTTCAAACCAAACGAGCATCAGACATTGAACGCCTTGCAACTACAAGGGAAAAAACAGGTCTTTGGACAGGTGCTTATGCTGTACATCCTTTTACTAAAGAACGTGTTCCTATTTGGATTGCAGATTATGTTTTAATGACTTATGGAACTGGGGCAATAATGTCTGTTCCTGCACATGATGAGCGAGATTTTATTTTTGCTAAAAAATATAACTTGCCAATTCCAGTTGTAATTAAGCCTGCTAATTGGGATGGTCAAGCGTTGGCTAGTGCTTATTCTGAAGCAGGCGAAATGGTCAACTCTGGTCAATTTAATGGGATGTCCAATGAGGAAGGCAAAAAAGCTATCACAGATGCTTTAGTAGCGATGAATCAAGGCAAAGCAGCCATTAATTACCGAATACGTGACTGGCTAATTAGCCGTCAACGTTATTGGGGTGCGCCAATTCCAATTATTCATTGCCCAAGTTGTGGAATGCAGCCTGTTCCAGATGAACAATTGCCAGTTATTCTTCCTGATGGTGTAGAGTTTTTGCCTACAGGAGAATCCCCGTTAAAACTAAATGCTGAGTTTAAGAATACAACCTGTCCAAAATGCCAAGGTGCGGCAGAGCGCGACACTGACACAATGGACACATTTGTTGATTCAAGTTGGTATTGGTTTAGATATTTAAACCCAAATATAGCTGATAAATTTATGGATGAGTCTGTAAAACATTGGCTACCTGTAGATGAATATGCTGGAGGAATTGAACATGCAACAATGCACTTGATGTATGCTCGATTTTTTACTAAAGCATTAAATGATATGGGTTTAGTAGACCATAGAGAACCCTTTAAGCGGCTCTTTAACCAAGGTTTAATCCTAGGTGAAGATAACTCAAAAATGAGTAAATCACGTGGTAATGTTATTGACCCTGATGAGCTTGTAAAAGAATATGGAGCCGACACCATACGCACTTACTTAATGTTTATTGGCCCTTGGGAAGCAGGCGGCCCTTGGTCAAGCAAAGGTATTGAAGGCATTGTTCGTTTTTATCGTAAGGTCTGGAACTTAGTCTTAGAACCAGCCCCAACAGCAACAGGCGATGCTTCTGTAACAGAAATAAAGGACTTACAGCGAATACTTCATAAAACTATCCGTAAAGTTGGAAATGACATAGAAAACTTCCAATTTAACACGGCTGTAGCAAGTATGATGGAACTACTTAACTATCTAGCTAAGGCTAAAGAAACAGCTATTAGCAATACTAGCCACTGGCAAGAAGCATTAAGGACATTTGTTTTGTTAATTGCTCCAATTGCTCCACACATTAGCGAAGAGCTTTGGTCAGAACTTGGTGAAGCTTATAGCATCCACAAACAAAGCTGGCCTAAATATGATGCAAGTCTAGCGGCTGATGAGGTTTTTACTTTAATAGTACAAATTAATGGAAAACTTAGAGAACGAATTGAAGGCGTTTCATTAACGGCTAGCGAACAAGAAGCTAAAGATTTAGCTCTATCTCATCCAAATATTGCCCCCCAAATAGCTGGTAAAGAGCTAAAAACTATTATTTATGTTCCTAAACGACTTGTTAACATCGTTGTCAAATAATCTACACTTCCAAGGGTTAATTTTTAATTAGCCCTTGGTCATCTATAAATATATGAAAAAATTTATCTTAGCGTTGTCAATTATTATGTCATTATTTGTTATTTCTGCTGATTCTCAAGTCCCATTTAATAATATTAGATTTTCTACTGAAGCTAAATACTTATCAGATATTCCTAAACCAGAAGATGTTATTGGTCATAAAATTGGTGAGTATTTTACCCATTATAGCGAGTTAACCGCTTATTACCGGCGTTTAGCGGAAATTTCGCCAAAATTAAAATTAATTGAATATGGGCAAACAAACGAAAGGCGCAAGCTTCATTTATTAGTAATTAGCAGCCCTGAAAATTTAGCTAATTTAGACAAAATAAAGAAAGATACGGCTCGTTTAAGTGATCCTCGCCAATTGTCCGAGTCAGAGATGGACAAGTTAACAGCAAGTCTTCCTGCTACAGCTTGGCTAAATTACAATGTGCATGGTGATGAATCTTGCTCGGCAGAAACAGCAATGGAAGTTGTTTATCATTTGTTAGCCGACCAAAGCGAAGAAACCGCTAAATTATTAAAAGATTTAATTATTGTTATTGACCCGCTAGTTAACCCTGATGGACGAGAGCGTTATGTAACATTTTATGAGCAAGCCCAAGGAAAACATCCAAAGCTTGATAAAAATTCTTTTGAGCATAACCAACCTTGGCCCGGTGGAAGATTTAATCATTATTTATTTGACTTAAACCGAGATTGGGCTTGGCAAACTCAAATAGAATCAAAATCGCGTGTAAAATTTTATCAAGAATTTTTGCCACAAGTTTTTGTAGATTTTCATGAAATGGGTGTTGATGCTACTTACTTCTTCCCTCCTTCGGCTAAACCGCAAAATGCTAATATTCCAGAGCTTACCAACAACTGGCTAAAGATCTATGGTCAGGGTAATGCTGCAATGTTTGATAAATATGGCTTAAGCTTTTACACTAGCGAAGATTTTGACCTCCATTATCCTAGCTATGGAGATTCTTGGCCTTCGCTAAATGGTGCAATAGGAATGACTTATGAGCAAGCTGGCAGCGGTCGTGCTGGTCTTAGCATAATGTTAGATAATAGAGAAAAAGTTTTAACCCTACGTGAAAGAGCTTGGCATCATTTTCTTAGCTCAATAGCTACTCTTAAAACTACTTCAGATAACCGCCAAGCAAAATTACGTGATTATTATAAATTCCGCCTTCAGGCAATTGAGGCAGGAAAAAAAGAGTCGATGAAATCCTTTGTTTTGTTGCCTGGCAATGACCCTAGCCGAACAGCTAAACTTGTTAATTTGCTGCTAGCTCAAGGAATTGAAGTAGCTAAAGCTAAATCTAGTTTTAAGATAAAAAAAGCACATGGCTATTTTGGTGAAATTATTGAGGAAAAAGATTTTCCCACAGGTGCTTATATTATTAATCTAAACCAACCAACAGGCTTTTTAGCTCGTGCATTACTTGAACCTGAAGCAGCATTAAAAGACCTTTATTTTTATGATATTACAGGCTGGTCACTTCCATTAGCTTACAATATTGAAACCTATTGGTTAGAAGACTTAATTACTAACAACTTAGAGAATTTATCTAGCCAAATTAATTTAAGTGGTCAAGTTATAGGTGGAAAAGCTGGTTATGGCTACGTCTTTAGTTATCAGACTAATGCGGCTGCAAAAACTTTAGCTGAGTTATTAAAAGAAAATTATGAAGCATTTTTAGTATTAAAGCCTGTAACAATTAATGGTCAAGATTTCCCTGTTGGAGCAGTTGTAGTTCCTGTTGAAACAAATAAAGCAACGTTGCATGAAAAAATTGCAGAGTTAGCAAAAGTTAACGGTCATGACGTGGTAGCTAGTAACAGCGCGCGAACACAAAACGGGATTGATTTAGGTTCAAATCGTGTTCGTCATATTCGTAAGCCTAAAGTTGTAGTAGTAATGGGGCCGGGTGTAAGCGTGACTAATTATGGTTCACTTTGGTATTTGCTAGACGAAGTTTATTCAATTCCCTTTACTGCTGTTTCCACACAACAATTAGGAGGTTTGGACTTACGCGACTATAACACAATTATTTTTCCAGATGATGATTCTTCAGGTAAAAATTACTTAGGGTTAGTTGGAAAAGGGACTATTGAAAAACTTTCTCGTTGGGTACGTGATGGAGGCGTATTTATTGGGCTTAAAGGTGGTGCGGTGTTTGCAACGGCTAAAATGTCGGCTATGACTTCTGTCACCTATAGATTATTAGACAAAGCCGAGGAAGAAGAGCGAATTGAACGAGAAAAACAACAAGAAAAACAGGATAAAGATGCGGCTCAACAAACAGTTTCTACATTGCCAGCACTTACAGCTAAAACGCCTGAAGAAGAACTAGCAGAAAAGCTTATTCCCTACGAAGAAAAAGAGCGTAAACGGATGATGCAATCTATTCCTGGTACGCTTATGAAATTAAAACTAGATAAAACTCACCCATTAGGAATGGGCTATGAGAAAGATTTAGTAATATTAAATAATTCTAGTCCAACGCTAAGTTTAACAACTAAAGGGGATAATGTAGTTTTTTATCCAAAAGAGCAATTTAAGATTAGTGGTTTTTTAACCCCAGAAAATGAAAAGAAGGTTGCTCTTTCCTCCTATTTACTAAGGGAAAAATCTGGCCGAGGAAGCTTTATTTTGTATGCTGATGACCCTAATTTCCGGTCATTTTGGGAAAGCACTACTAGACTGTTTTTAAATAGTATTTTCTTTGGAAATATTTCAGATCCAAATGTAGAGTAATTATTTATTTTGTTGCATTTAACTTGGCTCTATGAAACCAAGCTAAATGCAACAAATGATTAGACTTCTAAAACTATTTTAGACCTGTTGTAACGAGTAAAGTATTATCATTAGTAAAAATAACTTTAGGATAACGGTCTAAGTGTTCAGGATCCCCATACCAAATTTTACTAGTAATTACCTTTCCATTTCTTCCAGCAAAAAACTTAATTGCTCCATTAGGCAGCATTTTCACTGATATAGAGCGTTTTTCTTGTGGTGCTAGTCGATTATTTGGAGAAAAATTTTCCCCATCTATAAAAATGTGTACATTGTCTGTAGATTTATTTTCAACAATAGCAGTAACTTGCAAACCAGTTTTAATTGGTGGATCAGGTTTGTTTATAGGATCTGTTGGTTTGTTAGTTGGCTTATCAATTGGTTTATCTACAGGAATATTTGTTGAATTAAAAGCTCTTCCTATCAGAGCAATATCTTTAGCTCCAAACCAACCATTACCAGAAAGTTCCATACGAAAAGTTTTTGTAACAATAGGAGGTGTTAAAACTTTTCGGTAAGATGGAATAGAATTTCCAATTCCACCAAAAGAAAGTTCTCGCAAATTTATGTTAGTTTCTTTAAGTTCATCAACTACTACCCATTGACCATTAGCTAGTTGAAGTTTTATCACTATACGACTATTTTTTGTTGTGACATCTGTTCCAGCTTGACCTATACGAATTTCTCTAATTTCATAAAGCCCTGATAAATCTCGCTCTATCCAGTCAGATTGATTACGAGAATTACACCAACTACCACCAGTAAAGACATCTCCTTTGCAATTAGGAGCATAACTAGTGCCTGTGCTTGTGTAACCTGCTGTAATACGATCTCCAACTACAACAGGCTTATCTATTGGTTTGTCTGTTGGTTTAGAGGGGTCAGTTTTTCCAGTGCTAGTTACTTTTGTTAAAGAAAAGTCTGAAAAACTAGCTTGGAAAGTGCTGTTGCTATGTTGATGAATTAAAGTTAATCCAGCAGCAATATTAGCAGGAAAATTAGCTGTAATTGTTCCTACTTTTTGCCAATCTCGGCCATTAGCACTTGCCCAACCAGTGAAGTTGTTAGCTCTTCGTTCAAGTTTAAGGTAGAAATCATTAGCAGAAAACGCTATATGAGATCGTCCAACTTCACGACCTTCAGCAAAAGCAAAAATTACTATATGATGCCCACCAATCGCACCATCTAAACCACGTTCAAAACGAATAACAGAAGTTTTACCAACATTTACTGCCAAGCCTGCGCCGTTATAACCATCGCTGCGCCATTGTGAATTTACTCTTACTTGTAAGTTAAAATCACCTGTAACTTGTTTAGTTAAACGAGGAGCATCAAAGTTAAAAGCAGGCCATAAATCATTACCATTTGGAGCGCGAATTATTATTGTATTGCCAGACAAGTTATAACTAGCATCTGCTTTAGGATCAAACCAATCCCAACGTGTGCCAGAAAGGTCTATTGTCCCAGTTTCACCTTTTTTCCCTGTGTCACTGCCTTGATTATTTATTTTGTTTAGCTTGTCTTGTAAAACTTTAATGTGTGCCGCTAAATTAGCATCCGGCAAAATAGCAAGGCTTTGTTGGTATTTATCAATTGCTCCTTTTAAGTCACCAGCATTTTCTAGCTTTTGACCTTCAGCACGAAGTTTTTTAGCTTGGTCTAATTTAGAATTTTCTTTTGTTATCCTATTGAGCTTATTTAAGATGCTATCTCGATAACGTTTTGCATTAACATTATTAGGTTGTAGTTGTATTAGCTCATCAGCATCTCTTAAAGCTTGTTGCAAAACATTAACAGGCGTATCTAGGCTAGGATTTTCTGCTATTGGGCGAACTGTAGAAAGTAGCTCATTAACACGTCTATTTTTAATAAACACTTCCTCTCGCAGCTTGATATATTTAGCTGTTTCTGGATCTCGATTATTCCAGTAATTATTAAAGTTAACAAAACCTTGGTCAAAATCTCTTAATGCTCCAGCATAATCATATTGTCTAAGCTTATTTTCTCCAGCTTGCAAAATACGGCGAATATTTTCTTTTTCAGCCAACATCTTACGCGACCAGTTTTCTTGATTAGTAAGCTGTTCTTGAGCATATCGATCTAGCTTCATAGTGCTACGGATTTGGTTAATCATATCTATGGCTTTTTGGAAATCTCTCTCTTCATTGGCTTTGCGTACTTCATTAAGTATTGTTTGAATTTTATTGTTGTACTCATTCCAACTTGTAGAAAGTTCTTGCGCCATATCTACAACAGGTTGATATTTAGGATGTAGGTTTTGAGCAATAACTAATGCTGCTTGTGCTTCTGCAAATCTAGCTTCATTAATTAACTGTTGAGTAATGTTAAGTTGTGACATTACTTTGTTTCGTTCTGTTTTTAGCTTTTGCTCATATTGAATAGCTTGAGAATTTTCTGGATCTTGTCTAACAGCTTGTTCCATAACTAGAATAGCTTCATCAAGTTTACCTAATTGAACTAAGTTTTCAGCTTCTTTTATTTTTGCTGATAGATCTATTCCAAGCACTTCAATATCAATAGTTTGTGAAGCAGTCTTACCGCGTAAGTCTGTAACTGTAACTGTAACGCTAAATTTACCTTTTTGACCTGCTCTGACTTTAACAACTTCTCGTCGGTCTTCAACTAGTGGCCCTCGCCAAACATAACTAAATGGAGCAACACCGTTTTTAATTTCTACCTTAATGTCAGTTACTTCATTAGTGTTAAGTTTAGTTTTAGTTGCTAAGAGTTTTACGGTCATAGGAGCAGCCTTTTCGCCAGATTCTAAAACTGTAAAACTAGTTTTTGCTGTCCCAAGAAAAACCCCGTCATTATCTTTAGCAACTACAATTGCTTCTGCTGTGCCTGGTTCATGGCGTGAAATGGTTGGAGTTTGAGAAATGTTATTGCCAATTGTTGTGCCAGAATTAACTGCCCAATCCCAGCGCACGCCGTTTGGTTGAGGCTCGCCAATTACCTCAGCTTTTACTGTCACCATTTGATCAGTGATGTAAGTTCCTTTTGGAACAGGCACTAGAGTTTGTTTAACAGGATCCCAAACAGTAGGAGTTGGGCCAGAATAAGTTGCTCCAACTACTTCAGCCTTAACTTGATAAGCTGTTGCTGTGTAATTTGCTTTAATTTCTGCTAGTTCATCGCCTAAAGTAGGAATTTTAGCTATAGCAAGTAATTCAAAAGGCTTAGTCTCTCGTAACTTAAAGCCTATTTCGTTGCTATTATTGCTATATTCCATTCGGTTGCTAGATATTGGACTACTCCAAACATAATTGACTAAATTGCTATCAATTTCAGGAATGGTTGTAATAGTCACCTTGATTTCTTGTCCTACTTTTGCACCACTTGGAGGGTCAAAAACAACTTGAAATTTAGGTGGAACTACATTTATTACTTGTTGTTTAGCTTCGCCAATGGTGGCCCCATTTTTATCTAAAACTTGCGCCCAAATAGCTACTTCCCCAATTCGGTCAAAAATTATGTCTGTACTACCATTAGCACTTTCTACAGGGCTAAAGTTAAGATTTTGTGAGGCTTGCCAGTAAACGCGAAAACCTCCTGGTGTAATATTTAGCTTACGTTTTGTCCCGTAAACAATTTGGCCTTCTAACCCTGTGATTTTAACTTCTAGTTTTTCAACTTTGATTTCAATAGAGGCTGAAGCCGTTTGTTTATCGCTACTTGTTACTGTAACAGTTAGTTTTTCTAGCCCAGGTTTAGAGCTAACAAAGTCTATTTTTCCGCCTTTACCGCCATGTTGACCTGTCCATTGATAATTGTAAGGAGGCTTTCCGCCTGTAACATTTGCTGTAATGGTTATAGGTTGTTGACCCGGACGATAAACTTTATTAGTTGCTGTAAGGTTAACAGCTAGTTTGGCTGCAAAATCAGAGCCATCAAGTTTTGGCCCGGTATAAGGAGTTTTAGCAAATTTTGGATCTGGGCCAATTCTAAGCCCTGTTACAATTGCTTTTGCCTCTGCTGAAACAGATTGTGTAAGAGGCTCTAACCAAGGACGATCTTCATTGTCATGTGAACCACCACCAGAGCCAAAATAATGCACACCAATAATTACTTGTCCTTTAATTAAGTAACCAATACTAGAACCAGCATAAGTTGAACAACCTACGTAACCAGTCATCCAACCGCCATAACCAGCACTAAAAGAGAGTTTTTTCTCTAGTGCGTACCCCTTAAAATCAGCTATTGAAATTGGAACTAATTCTTGTTCCTTGCTAGCAGCTTCTTTTAAGTGTTTAGCTATATCTTCTGTATTTTTAAAGCTATAGCGGTCTGTCCAATAAGCTAAAGCTTCACCCCAAACAGATGCAGTGCTAACATAAGAAGGATCACCTTCAGCACTATATTGCAACCGAGGCCCATTTTTTATTGGCTTACGTTTTAAGCTTAAACTTAAGCCTGTGTTGCCTTCCCAAATTTCGCTCGCGCTACCTTGAAAATAAACAGGTTTAACAATTATTTCTGCAAAACCTTGGTCTAGCTCACGACGATTTTCATCATAAAGCACTATTCCTATTTTCTTTTTACTTACTATAGGTTGATTAGTTTTTTGATCTTTATCCAAATAACCATTGGAATATTGCATTTTAATTTCACTACCTTCTTGACCAGAAGGTTTATCTGAAAGCAATATTCCTCCATACCAATAAACACTTTTTACTTTTCCAGCTAATTCTTTAGGTATTTCTGCCTTAACATCAAAAATATCTGTTGCATTAACTTCTTTTGGAGCAGTAACTAACAAGCGAGTAGGAATTGTGATGTTATGAATTGCCTCGCCTATTTTTTGTTCTTTTTTGTTAATTGTTGCAAATACTTCACACTTAAGGGCAGTTAAACCAGGTTCTTTAGCCTCAAATGAAATGCTAGAACTAGTGCCTTCTCCATGACTCCAAGCATAACGCAAGGAATAATTATAAACAGGCTTTTGATTAATTGTTCCATCAACCGAAGCGGAATAATATTCTGTTTGACCTAGTTTTAAGAGTGCAGCACCATTAATTTTTACTTTTACGCTAGATTGTAGAGCTTTTTCTTTTCCAACCGTTACAGTATGAATAGGAGAGTCTAGCAATTTTTGGCTTCCAGTGCTGCTACTATAAAATTCAACTCTAATTTTATGACTACCTTCTTTTTCTAGTGGTAGAGCAAAGGAAAAACCTTCTCCTAACTTGGTTGTGTCGTTATACCAAACTAACTTAATATTTTTAAGCTGTTTTAATGGAGCATTTAGCTCGGTAGTTAAATTTACTGTAGTGTTTAACTCGCCCTTGCTATCACCAACAATTTTTAACTCAGCGTGTTGTAAACATTTATTGTCCATAAGTTTTGCCCGTAAAATGGTGATTTCATAAGCAGTTCGGTTTTCCATAAAAGCAATAAACAAGTTATGTTTTTGCTTATCGTTTTCTACCAATACACAACCAGCAAGCTTTTCTTGAAAAGCTATATCATCAGTAAAACTAACCCAACTACTTAAAAGCTTTTCTAAATTGCTTTTAGTTAACTGTTCACCCACAGCAGCTTTAATGTGAATTAGTGCGTCAGCAATATCAATTAATTTATCATTTACACGTCGTGTTATTGCTGTGCCATCTAGCTCATAAGTTGAGTCTGAAAACCAACCATCATTTATTTGAAACTTATTAGTTTTATTTTTTAATGAGCTAATTATACCAGCTAAGTCCTCATTGGTAAGTAAATAGAGGGTTTCCCCTGTGCTAGTAGCTAAAATGGTTTGTAGAGCCGTAAAATTAGAACAAACCGTAGCTAATTGCTTATAAAGTGAATCATCTAGCTTAATAGGAATTTGGTTTGTATCTGGAACAAAGTAGTAAATATTTGTATTTTCTATATGGAAAACACGTAAGCCAGACTTTTCAAATTCTTTAGCAATTTCTACTAACCCAGTATGATTTTCTGCAAAATAACGACCTGCTGTAGAATGTTGTAGTCCACCAATTAAATCTATTCCAATACCGTCGCCACGCGCCTTTAACATAGCACGCATTTTTGTGTCAATTCCTTCGCCAGCTTTAAGAGCGTCTGCATAAAACTTAAAAAATTGACCAACGGTTTCCGCCATAATTGGAGGAAAATATCCAACTACTCTGTCTATAGCATCTCCAACAGCAGACATTCCAGCAATTAAATTTGCAGTTGTAGTTGTACGAGTTGAATCAGAATTAAGTAAGTTTTGATAGTTGCTTAAATGTCCATGAAAAACTTTAATTACCCTCCAAGCTGTTTGAATACGCTTTAAGACTTTTTCTGATTGTTCAAAAGTCTTTTTAACTCTATCTATTTTTTGTAAAGAGTTATTTTTCTCAGCTAGGTTTTTTACTAAATTATCTTGGACTTTTTTAAGTTGTGGGGTATGAAAATCTGTTGCTAAAAATAGTCCAAGTGTGTTTTTAGTGTCCTTAATTTCTTTAGATTGATAGTCTTTGATAAAACCATTGATGGCTTTAACTGCGTCTAACGCACCATCAAGATAAGCACCTTCAGAAATGCTTTTAATCGCGCTAAGTGTTCCTTGCCCTAGCTCTAAGCGTTTGCTAACTTCTTTAAGCTGTTTTTCATCATAAACAATTTCTGCCAGCTTTGAACCTATATCAACAGCATTTCCAGCACCATCTAAAAACTCTCCTTTTTGGATATTGTAATAAATATCATAAGCCTTAAACGCGCTAGATAAGCCATTTTGAGCTATTTGCATTTTTTGTTGTAAGTCTTTTACTGTATCAAGTTGCTCAGTAATTTCTCTTTTACGCGCCGCGGCTTCTTTACGTAGATTTTCTATTATTTTTTCTTGTTGTGGGTTAAAAGACAGATTAGCCTTGTCTAGCGTTAAGATAACGCCTTGAGCGTCTTTAGTTTGTTCTAACCAATCAGTATAAAAAGCTTCCTCTTGTTTTAGATTATCAGTTATTGCAGTTAAATAAGTTTCGGAAGCACCATTAACTACAGTAGATTCACGTAAATAGCTAACTATTTCTCGTAAACCTTCTTTTTCTTTTTCTTCCTTAGCAACCTGTTCTGCTACTTCTGCACGTTCCATAGCAAGTTTAGCTGCTAGTTGATTTCGCCTTTCCAAATCTTCAAAAAAATTTAATGGCAAAATTGCTCTTGGGTTGTCCTCCATTATTTTTAGCCATTGAGATGTTTTTGTGTTTAGAGCATAAAATTCCTTTTCTAAACTTCCAATGTCTTGTTGAGTAGTTGGTAAAAATATAGTTTCTAAGTTATTAATTGCTGCTTGTTCTACTACTAATGGAAGAAAAGAGGCAAATACCAACAAAATAATAATTAGGAAAATAAAACAGCGTTTAATTATTTCTGAAAATTTGTTTTTTTTTGCTGCTTCTTTAGAGCTATTTGCAGTGTAAGTTTGCTGATTACGTATTTTGCTAGCTTCAGCCAATTGTTGTTCAGATTTTGCAGTGAGTTGAAGGAAATTAGCTGAAGACTGTTTGGTCTGATTACGAAAACGGGGCTTAGTCCAAAATGATTTTATTGACATTTTAGTCCACCTCCTTTCAAAAAGATGAACCCCTCTACACTAGCCCACGCAAAATTTATTCCTAGCCAATAAAGTATAATTTAATTCCTCTAATTAATTATTAAATATAGTGCTTACTAAATTATTAAAAATAAAATTTGAGCAATTTTCCTCATTAAAATTATTAAAAATACTCAAAAATTAAATATTGCTAAATTATTGGAAAAATTGAAAAATTTTCTTTTTCTCTTAGCAACAATCTGTTACTAAAAGCCGATATTCTGAGTGAATCATCATTCAGTCATTAAAAATCCAAACAAAGTTTCTGGGGGAAGCAACTGTGAAAGTAAATAACAATACTGGTGTCAATGAAATAGCTAGAGTTAATGAATCAAATAACACTAATCAAACACAAGCAACACAAGCAACACAAACAGATTTAACCCACCAAGCAACAAATAGCACAGATTCACAGCACCTTAACCGTTTATCAGGGCAATTTGTTCAAGCTCGTACAACAATGGAAACACAACGAGTTTCTGATCAAATAAATAGCTCTATTAATCGTATGACTGGAGGTTGGCGCAGCGTTGGAACATTAGGAAGCCGTGCAGAAAATAGACAAACACAAAGTAATTTAGTTGCTCGTCCTGGTAATAAACCTGAAGGTTTTGTTGACCGTCCTGGTCGTCGTCCTGGCACAAATACTTTTACCGCAGTAACACCTCAAGCAATAACAGATGCTATTGCTGCTCGTGCAAATGAGCCTGTTGTTATTACTGGAACCGCTAGCCCCAATTCAGCCGTCAAAGATTTAGCTACTACTACCTCAAAAATTAACATTGACCAAGATATTGATATTGAAAACTTAAACTTAAACCTAGATTTACAACACACTTACCGAGGTGATTTAGTTGTAAAATTAACTTCTCCATCAGGAAAAACTGTCACCATATCAGACCGTCAAGGTGGTTCAGCCGACAATATTAAAGGTAATTTTGACCTTTCACAATTTGCTGGTGAAAAAACTAAAGGTGAATGGACACTTACAATAGAAGATAAAGCTAGAGTTGATGAAGGAGTATTAAAAAACTGGAGTTTAGAAATTAAAGGTAAAGCTCCAAGTGGCCCAGTTGACCCTCCAAAACCTCCAACCAAACCAACTGGCGATCCTATAGTTGTAGTGCTTGATGGTGGTGTAGATTATCGTCACTCTGATTTAGATGGTTCAATGTGGGTTAACCAACGTGAAATAGCTGGCGATGGAATTGACAATGACAATAACGGTGTAGTTGATGATGTTCATGGCTTTAGCGTAGGCTTTAATAGTGGTGATCCACTTAAAGGAGATGGTGCCGACCATGGAACACATGTAGCGGGTATTATTGCGGCTGAAAACAACGGCGTTGGTAATACAGGTCTTGCAGCAGGTAAAGCAAAAATTATGTCCATTGGTGGACTTTATGATGGTAATGACTTATTAGTTAACTTTGAACGTAGTGTTGATTATATGGTTAATATGAAAAACCGAGGTGAAAATGTTCGTGTAGTCAATGCTAGTTTTGGTGATGAATATCGCAACCCTGCTGATCAAGCTCGCTGGCTAGCTGCTGTTAAAAAATTAGCTGATGCAGATATTTTATTAGTTGCTGCAACTGCAAATGGTAATGGTTCAAATATGAATAATGTTGCAGACTTCCCAGCTAACGTTGATCTACCTAATGTTATTACAGTAGCTTCAATGGATCGTAACAATAACAGATTAGCAAGTTTTTCATCTTTTGGTGACAAAGTTGTAGAGCTAGCCGCAGTAGGTGACAACGTTCTTAGCACCGTTCCAGGTGGTAGACATGAAAGAATGAGTGGTACATCAATGGCTACTCCAATGGTTGCAGCAACAGCAGCATTAATGATTGCTAAAAATCCAAATTTAACAGCACCTCAAATAAGAGAAATTATTTTAGCAACTGTTGATATTGACTCAGATTTAAGAGGCAAAGTTAGCACAGGCGGTAAGTTAAACACTGCTGCCGCAGTTGCTCAAGCATAAAGCTTAAAAGATTATTTGTTCCATGTTATAAAACTAATGCGGGTCTTTAAGTTAGAACTCAAAGACCCGCAATTTTCTTTTTAGACTTAAATTTTACAAATAGTCGATTAAAGAAAAAATTTATAGACGTTCAATTATCGTAGCAATACCTTGACCGCCACCAATACACATTGTTATAAGCGCAGTTTGTTTATTGCTACGTTCAAGCTCATCAAGTGCAGTACCAAATAACATTGCTCCAGTTGCTCCTAATGGATGACCAAGTGCAATTGCCCCACCATTAACATTTACTCGCGCAGGATCAACATTTAAGGCTCTCATAGTTTGTAATGTAACAACTGCAAAAGCCTCGTTGATTTCCCATAAGTCTATGTCTGATGCTTTCATACCAGCCATGCGCAATGCTTTTTCGCTAGCTGGAGCAGGTGCAGTAAGCATTATTACAGGCTCGCTTCCTACAGTTGCCATTGCACGAATATAAGCCCTTGGTTTTATATTTTTTTCCTTGATATAACGCTCTGATGCAAGTACAACAGCCCCAGCACCATCAACTATACCACTTGAGTTTCCAGCAGTATGAAAATGTTGGATAGCTTTTACTTGTGGATATCTTTGGAGTGCCATTTGGTTTAGTGTTTCACCATTTGGGCCTACTGCTTTTTGACCAAATTCAATAAATGAAGCGGTTAAGCTAGCAAGTCCTTCGGCTGTAGTTTCTGGTCGGGGAAATTCATCTTGTGTAAGTGCAACTGCACCTGTAAAAGGATCTTTTACAGCAAATAAAGATTTAGCAAAGCGTTTTTCTTCAATGGCTTGTGCTGCATTCTTTTGAGATCTTAGAGCTATTTCATCAAGTTGTTCACGTGAAAACCCTTCAAGAGTAGCAATTAAATCAGCACTAATTCCTTGTGGTACTTGGAAAATACGATTGCGTAAGTGAAGATTGTTACCATCTGCCCCACCGCCATCTGATCCCATAGGGACACGTGACATACTTTCTACACCACCAGCAACAACAAGATCCATTGCTCCAGAAGCAACACCCATTGCACCAAAATTAATTGATTGCAACCCAGAACCACAAAAACGATTAAGTATCACTGCTGATATTTTTTCAGGCCATCCGGCTGAAAGCACCGCGTTACGAGATAAATTAGCTCCCTGCTCTCCTGCTTGAGAAACACATCCAACAATTACATCATCAACATCCTCTACATCAAAACTAGCTCTATCACGAAGAGCGTTTAACACTTGAGCAAAAAGTTCTTGAGGATGAATAGCAGAAAGCGCACCTTTACCCGCTCTACCACGTCCTCTAGGTGTGCGTGCCGCGTCAATTACATATGCCTTATTCATAAAAAATATTCCCTTCTAATAATTCTTTCTATTTTATTTAGTTCTACTAAAATTTACCCGCCTACTACTTCAAAATCAACTTGAACATTACCACGAGTTGCGTGTGAATAAGGGCAAATTTTTTCATGTGCTTCTTTGACAAAAGCTTCCAAGTCGGTTTGAGAGAGCGACTTATCTTCAATTTGCATTTTTACAGCTAAACCAAATCCTCCTCCTTCACGTTCACCAATTGTTACATCAGCAGTGATTTTAGCTTTGCTAGCATTTTTTTTATGTTGTTTAGAAACATAATCTAAAGCTCCCCCAAAACAAGCTGAATACCCAGCAGCAAAAAGATGCTCTGGTGTAGTTGTTCCAGCTTTACCCAATCCGCCTAATTCTTTTGGGACTGACAAATCAGCTTTTACCGAACCATCACTAGCTTCTGTGTGTCCGTTGCGACCACCAACAGTAGTTGCTGTTGCTGTAAATAAAGGTTTAATTTTGTCCATAATTTTATTTTCCTTATTGAATACATTGATTAACTAAAAACTATAAAGTTTTTAACTTTCTTTTTTGAGAAAGTCGAGTAATCTTAGAATGCTAGGGTCGTTTTATGAACAAAAATTACTAAAATTTTCAATTAATAATAAAATATAATTAAATGTTTAATATGTAGAATAATGTATAAGTAGGAGAAAAACATGGAAGAAATAAAATGTTCATTCTGTGGTAAAAGTAGTAGAGAAGTTATCAAAGTAATAGAAGCAAAACCTGCATATATATGTAATGAGTGTATAGATTTATGTAATGAGATACTAGAAAACAAAGTAATAAGTAAATGTAAATGTCCCCTGCTTGAGTATTTAGCTAAGGAACCTGATGCACCTGTTGAAATAAAGGAAAATACAGGGCAATATTACTTAGTCTGTCAGAATAACACAGTTTTTGTATTTAAGCATTGCCCAAATTGTGGTGGGACAGTGTGATTCAACAGTCACATAACTTGCAAACTATGTGACTGTTAAAAATTTAATCTACTAGCAAATGGAAAATAATTAATTACTTTTCATTTTTTGGTTGCCAACGTAAAACAGGATTGCGGGCTGCGGCAACTTCATCAAAACGCCCTACACGTGTAGAGTAAGGTGCGTGTTTTAGCAGTTCTGGATTTTCCTGTGCTTCTTCATTAATTGATTTCATTGCATCAATAAATAAATCTATTTCCTGACGGCCTTCGCTTTCTGTAGGTTCAACCATCAAAGCACCAGGTACAATTAGCGGAAAAGACATTGTAGGTGGATGAAAGCCATAATCTATAAGCCTTTTAGCTATATCACCATTAGTTACACCAAATTTCCTTTGGCGTTTATCTGAAAAAATTACTTCATGCATTAGCTTGCCAGGATAGGGAATCTCATAAGTATCCCGTAAGTGATGTGCTATGTAATTAGCATTTAAGACAGCGGTTTCTGTATTTTCCCGTAGTCCTTCAGACCCTAAAGCTAACATATAGCAAACTGCTCGAAGCACTACACCAAAATTTCCATGAAAAGCTCGAACACGACCTATAGAGCTTGGACGGTTAAAATCAAGTGCAAACCGATCATCAACTTTTATTACAGTTGGAGAAGGAAGATAAGGAGCTAATTCTTTAGTTACGGCTACAGGCCCGGCACCCGGGCCTCCTCCACCGTGTGGAGTAGACATAGTTTTATGTAAATTCATGTGC